>Ga0213876_10001619_pt1 | contig 13772 bp, 8 predicted proteins | sample BarmaccomBMRX_R9_FD_160113 | JGI IMG/M metagenome (GOLD analysis project Ga0213876, IMG submission 160113) | Root-associated microbial communities from Barbacenia macrantha in rupestrian grasslands, the National Park of Serra do Cipo, Brazil - RX_R9 | ecosystem: Host-associated > Plants > Roots...
CACCGGGCAGACGCTAACCAGCGGTGTGCGTACGTCAGGGCGGACTGCCACACCAGACCATCGGCGCGCACGAGCCACAGCATGAGCATGCTGACGGAGCGCCCGACCTACTCAGTTGCGACACGGTTAAAGGTGGCTGAGCGGCTGTTCATCGCCGGTTTGCGCGCGCAAGAGCGCGCCGACGAATCCGACGAGGCCCGTGTGCGACTGAGCTTCTTGTTGAACGCGAGCCAGCGGCTTGCCCTCTGCTTGGAACCCGCGACGGTACTGCAGACGCTGCTTGACCTGGCGGTACCCGAGCTCGCTGACGCCGCCACGCTGCACATTCTCACGCCCGGCCGACGGGCGCCGCTGGTTACCTCGGCTATTTCGGACTCTGCCCAGGGTGCCCCGTTGGCTTGGTGGGAGTGGATTGAACGCGTGACTCGGCCAGCTATTGCGGATGCGACTGAGCGCGGCATGGCGCAGCGCGAGAGCGCAGCCCCTGGCGCTCCTCCAGCACCCTCCGTTGATGGACCCGCGGTCAGCTTTATCGTCGTACCGATGCGCGCCCGCGGCCGGACTCTGGGTGCGCTTCGCGTCCTTTCGGTTGCGCCGCGCCGCGCCTTTCGGCTCGACGACCTGAGCTTGCTGGAATCCTTTACCAACCAGGCGAGCCTCGCCCTTGAAAATGCCAGGCTCTTTCAAGAGCAGCGCGAGCTCGTCGGGCACCTGGAGGCGGTGCGCGGTCAGCTGGACACCCCACAAACGGAATGGCTGCGCAGTGATGAACGACTCAGGATCGCGCGTGATCTGCACGACCACGTGGAGCAAATCTATTTCGCCATCGGGTTGACCGCGGAGTCGGCTCTCGATGCTCGCGACCACGCGCTGGTAGTCCCGGAGCTAGCGGACGCACTTCGGCGGACAGCTCAGCTAGCCACGAGCGGCGCCGAGCAGCTACGTGGAGCGATATTCGCACTGAAGCACGCGGACACCTCAGCTGTGGGCCTCATTTCGAGTCTGCGCAAACTGGTCCACTCGTTCGAAGAACGAACCGGAGTGGATACAGACCTCGTACTGTCCGGACCGGAGTCGGACCCATCTGCCGAAGTAATCGAAGCGCTTCTCGCGGTTGCTACCGAAGCGCTGGCGAACGTGGAGCGTCACGCACACGCAAGCTCAGTCGTCATGACACTCCAGATGCGTCCAAGGTCAATGACACTGGTCGTCCACGACGATGGGATGGGTGTGTCTGACCTGATCCTGAACCGGCGCGGTTCGAGCGCCATGCATTTCGGTCTCGACGGGCTCCGCGAACGTGTTCGTCGGCTCAAGGGTCACTTCAAAGCGGAGCCAGGCCCCGCCGGTGGGTTTGTGGTTCGCGCGCAGGTGCCCTTGGCGAAGGGGGGGAAGCGGTGAGCCAGACTGCCATACGGAAAAAGATTCGTGTCTTGATCGCGGACGATCACGAGATGGTCCGGGCTGGCTTGCGGAGCTTGCTGGAGTCGGAGCTGGATATCGAGATCGTCGGCGAGGCTGGCACGGGCAGTCAAACGCTCACGCAAGCCCGCCGGCTGCAGCCGGAGGTGGTTCTTCTGGATGCCAGACTGCCGGATATGCCCGGCTGGGATGTCTGCCATGACCTGTGCGAAGCGTTTCCGGACATCGCCGTCGCTATTCTGACAACCTTCACCGATGACGAGCTCGTGCGCCAGTGCGTGCGTGCCGGAGCCCGCGGCTATTTGCTGAAGGAAATTCCCGGGTTCGACCTGGCTTCCAGCATCCGCTCGCTGGCAATGGGTGAATCGGTGATCGATCGTAAGGTCTTGCCGCAAGTGCTCGCGGTTGCTCGCCGCACGGACCGAGGCGACGGTGAGCAGCCCTTGAGCGATCGTCAGCGCACCATCTTGCGGCTGGTGGCCGACGGGCTCTCCAACCGCGAGATCGCCGAGCAGGTCCATCTCAGCGAGCTCACGGTCAAAAGTTATATCGAAGATTTGCTCAAACAACTCGGCGCGCGCAACCGGGTGCACGCCGCAATTCTCGCCACCCGCCGCGGCTGGCTCTAGGGACTCGGCCGAACTTCTAGGAGGCCTCACTTCTTTACTTGTTCAAGAGACCACTTCATTGGTGACTTGTATCTCTTACTGCGTGTGCGCCATTGGCAGCATCGCCCCGATGGCCATACGCAGTGGGAAGACAAAGTCAGGAATAGTCCCTCGACAGGAATAGTATCTCGACTGACCTCCTCATAAAGTAGTTCGTTCTAATCCAGTTTCAGGCGCGCGCCGGCCAGGCTGCCGCCGGGGATGCCGCCCCAGGCTGGCCTGGGCATGCGGCCGAACATCTGGGACTTCGTCTGGCTAGCCGTCGTCGGCGTACTGGCATCCTTGCCCTTTATTGTCCTGACGCTTGTGGGATCACCCCGTCAGGGCCCTCCGCCGCGCCCGATCGCACTCAACGACCTCGCACTGGCTATTCAGCAATCCGCGATTGCATCGGTCGACGTCGACGAGCATGGCGGTGTCGCCCGCGACCGGCTTGGCTCAATGTACAGCTTCACACTCGAGCCGAAGACGACCTTGCTCAAAGCTCTTTCTACACTCGGCGTAACCCCAGAACAACTCGCCACAATCACCTATTCGGTTCGCGATCCGTCGCCGGCAGCGGAATGGTCCCGAGTCCTCGCGCCGCTCGTACCAATGGTCCTGCTGGGAACGATGGTCGTGCTTGCGATGAGCACCGGCTCAGACCCAAACACCCAGGTACTCCAGCTCATGCGCCATCGCGCCAGGCGTGTTATTGGCAGCTCGCAATCGATTGGTTTTGCGGATGTCGCGGGCGCCGACGAGGCCAAACAGGAGTTGCAGGAAATCGTGCAGTTTCTCTCCGCGCCGAGAGCGTTCAAAGAGGTCGGAGCCCGCTGCCCGCGCGGCGTCCTTCTGGTCGGTCCGCCTGGCACAGGCAAAACCTTGCTGGCGCGGGCCGTCGCCGGCGAGGCGCGCGTGCCGTTCTTCAACATCTGCGGATCAGGGTTCGTCGAAATCGTGGCAGGCGTCGGCGCCAGCCGCGTGCGCGATCTGTTCGACGAAGCAAGTCGCATCGGTCCGTCCATTCTATTCGTCGACGAAATCGACGCGATTGGACGTCGGCGCGGATTAGGCATTGGTGGGGTCAATACGGAGTGCGAGCAGACCTTGAATCAGCTGCTCGTTGAAATGGATGGATTCGACTCCAGCTCGCAAATCGTCGTCATCGCCGCGACCAATCGTGTGGACATCCTCGACCCAGCCCTGCTGCGACCAGGTCGGTTCGATCGGCAAGTGTTGGTTTCACCGCCCAATCGCGCGCAGCGGGAAGCAATCCTGCGGGTCCACTCCCGTGGCAAGCCACTCGATCCCACGGTTGACCTGGTGGCCCTCGCCGGGATGACCACGGGATGCTCGGGCGCGGACCTGGCCACAATCATGAATGAGGGTGCGATTCTCGCGGTTCGCCGCGGGAAGTGCAGCATTGGTACTGGTGAGTTGGACGCGGCGCTGGAGCGCCTCCAAACAGGTATCGAGTACGGCAGTCGCATCGTGCCGCCGGAGGCAAAGTCGCGCCGCGCGTATCGTGAGGCGGGGCGCGCCCTGGCAATGCACGTGCTGGAGCATCATCCGCCGGTTCACAAGATTACGCTTTTGCGTACCCACTCCCTTGACGCGGAGGACCGCGCGCTGCTGACGAGCCCGCAACTGGAAGCCCGTGTGACCGTGGCATTGGCTGGAACAGTCGCTGAGCGGCTGGTCTATGCGGATGCCGCTTCCAATGACGAAGCCGACATCCGCCTCGCGACACAGATTGCGGAGACAATGGTCAGGCGCTACGGCATGAGCCGTCGTCTTGGTCCAGTCGCACTGTCGTCAACCGTGCCGCGCAGCTATTCAGAAGCGACCGCGCGTTGCATCGACGAAGAGGTCCGGTTGCTCATCGAGGCAGGCTACGCGCGAGCGGTTGGCATTCTCAATGAGCATGGCGCGGCATTCCAGCGCCTCGCGGTTGCACTGCTGGAGCACGAACGCGTCGAGGGCGAGCTACTCAAACGCCTATTACCATAGCTGTTCAGCCCCTGTTCGGGTATGGGCGCGTACATTCCGGTTGCCAATATCTTCGACGTCGCAAGAATGGACCCGAGTCACGACTCGGAGGTCTCTGCGATATGTTTGTGGAAGCTGGCGTTGTGCCACGCCACTGGTGGACATTTGCTTTGCGCGGCGCCGCCGCGATTGCGTTCGGGATTCTGGCGTTTGCATGGCCGGGGCTAACGGTGGCAAGCCTGGTTCTGCTGTTCGGCGCGTTCAGCCTGGTGAATGGCGTGATGACCATCATCTCGGCGATTCGTAGGACCGCCACCGAACATGTTTGGTTACTCCTGCTAGAGGGCGTCCTGGGTATCATTGCGGGCCTGGCGGTGTTCACCTGGCCGGGCATCACGGCGTTGATCCTGTTGTACTGGATAGCAGCCTGGGCGATTGTGACTGGTGTGATGGAGGCCATTTCGGCGGTGCGGCTGCGCAATACGATTCACCATGAGTGGTCGTGGATTGTGAGCGGCGCACTATCTGTGATCTTCGGTCTTATCTTGCTGGCCCGGCCAGGTGCCGGAGCGGTGGCGATAGCCTGGATGATTGGCATCTACGCGGTATTGTTCGGCATCAGTTTGCTCGTGGTGGCCTGGCGCATTCACGACCTGGACCGATCGGAGCACGGCCATCCCGGCAGCGCCGGGATCCAGCAACCTGTCTCTCTGTAGTGGCAACACCGACCAGCGATCATCTAGCGGAGCGAGCATGCCGCTGTTTGTGCGGCTCGAAACCTGCCAAACGGCGGCTCGCCCCCCAGTGGTTGCGCTAGCACGCTGTATTCGCATGTCGAGTCAATCAATTTCCAGAACGCTGGTGAACCCACGGCCGGAGGCACTGCGGCTCGTACTGTCGGACGGCTCCGAACGGGTGGTTCCGCCGTGGGGTATCGCGGTGCTGCCGCGTAGCTCGGCGCATGGCCAGCCTGTCGACATCTTGCAAGCCCTGGTTCTCGAACGGCGCGTGATTCCGGGTCGGATCGAGTCCCCACCCACCTAACGTTAGGGCGCCAGTGGCAGGCGCGTGCGCACGACGAAGCCACCATCGCGCGACGGCCTTGCGATGAACGTGCCGCCCAGGCGCCGAACGCGCAGGCCTACGCCACGGAGACCGAACTGGTTGGCACTGCTGGCGATGCGCTCCAGCGCGGGATTGGCGATACCGACACCGTCATCGTGAATGCTCAAGGTCACGCTGCGGCGAGCGAGCTGCAAGCTGAGTACTACGGCGCCAGCCTGTGAATGCCGCTCGATGTTCGCAAGCGCCTCTGCCGCGGCATGGTGCAATGTTTCAGCGGCTTCGTTCGACAAATTCCGCGTCGCGCCAGTAACGAGTACCGCGGTCTCGATACCCGTTCGTTCCTGGAACTGTCGCGCGAGCGTCTGCAGCGCCTGAACAACACCATTCTGCCCAACCTCTGCGTGCCCCAGTGCGAAGACGGCTTGCCCGAGGTGCTCGCGCCCCGCGGTCGCGGCGTCGATGATCTGGACCAACGCGGTCGCTACGTTGTCGCTGACCTGATCCGGCTCCAGCTCGGCGAGCGCGGCGCGCGCAAGCAGACCGATGACGAAAAACGTCTGCAGCGCATGGTCTTGCAACGCCGCGATCTGCAGATTGCTTGCCGCGGCGCCATCCTCAGAGCGTTGGTCCACGGCCGCCAGTCCCACATCACACTGTGGCGCGTCGGGTACGGCACTGTGGATCGGACGCGTTGCCGATTCTCGTTGTTCAGCTCGACATCGGTCAGATGACCGATGTTCAGGATTTATTCAAGTGCGCGCTCCGAAATGCACTGCTGCATGCCAGGCCCGCGTTGGCATCGTGGTTCACATGCGGCTATCTGAGAACTGGTGGGAGCGCCTGGCTTGCCTGGCACCGTTGGCTCCTGTCGTCATCGCACTGTTTGGCATCGTTGTTCTGCGCCCCATGGGGTACTACTGGGAGTAGCCAAATACCGCCTCGTTGCGGACCCGCCGCGCGCTATGCTCGCAGCGGGTGCCAAGAACGAGCGGCGCACCTTTATTTGGTCGCGACGGGGAGCTGGCTCAGATCCGCCAGCTCCTCGCCTGCGAGGACGTGCGCTTGCTCACGTTGACCGGGCCGGGCGGCACGGGCAAAACGCGACTTGCCGAGGCAATCGCGGCCAGTCCGTTGCCGCCGCCACTGCAGGGCGCCCGGTATGTGGATCTTTCGGCGGTTGGAGCGGCGGCTGACGTCGCGCCAGCGATTGCCGCCGCGCTTGGCGTGCAGGAAGCCGGCAGCGAGCCACTCCAGGCAATCTTGCGCGAGGTCATCGGCCGGGACGCGCTGCTGCTGGTCCTCGACAATTTCGAGCGCGTCCTCGATGCGTCCGAGCTCGTAGCGGAGCTTCTTGCCGAAACACCGCGGCTGAGTTGTCTGATCACCAGTCGCGAACCGCTCCATATCCGTGCCGAGCACGTCATACACGTGCAGCCACTGGCAGTTCCTTCGGCGGATGTGACCGATCCCAAGGCACTCGCCGATGCCCCAGCCGTCGCCCTCTTCGTGGATCGCGCCAGGACGCAACAGCTTGGTTTCATGATCACGCCAGAGAACGGTCAATGCATCGGCGAAATCTGTCGACAGCTCGACGGACTGCCGCTTGCAATCGAGCTTGCGGCGGCCCAGATCGGCGTGCTCTCACCGTCCGCCATTTTGAACCGGCTTGAGTCAGCGGCGCCGTTCATCGTGGAGGGCGCACGTGATTCGCCCGTCCGACACCGCACACTCGCCACCGCGGTCGCGTGGAGCTACGACCTGCTCGACGCTCCGGCTCAGCTGATTTTCCGCTACTGCGGTGTGTTCAATGGTTCGTTCGATGTCAAGGCCGTAGCCGAAGTTGTTGCGACACCGCCTGCCGTCGACCCACTCCGAGTTCTGGCGCAACTTGTGGACAAGAACCTTGTCCGCGTCGCGGACGTCGGCAGCGACGAGCCGCGCTTTCACCTCCTGCAGACGATCCGGACGTTTGCCCTGGACCTGCTTGCCAGCGCCGATGAGCTAACCAATGCACGTCGGCGGCACGCGAGCCATTTCCTGCACCTCGCTGAGGCGGACGAAGCGGAGTTGGTCGGTCCAGGCATGGGCGATAGACTCGACCGTCTGGAACGGGAGTACGACAACTTTCGTGCTGTTCTCAGTTGGTCTGTCGGCGGCGGCGATGTGGAAATCGGCTTGCGTCTCGCGGGTGCCCTCAATCGCTTCTGGATGATGCGGGGCCATCTGACAGAGATACGGAGCTGGTTCAATCGAGCGCTACCCCTCAGCTCGGGTGCGCCGGTGGGGGTGCGCGCGAAAGCATTCAATTCCGCGGGCGTGATAGCCGGTCTCCAGGGTGACAGCGCCGCCGCCGAACCGCTGTTCAACGAAAGCTACCGACTCTGGGAGCGCATCGGCGACCCGATCCGCATGGCCGCGGCAATGGGCAATCTGGGTCTCGTCGCCCAGGACCGACAAGACGAAGCACGCGCGATCGAATGCTTTCTTCGCGCTCAGAGTCTGTACGCGGCAAATGGTGATAAACGTGGCGTGGCCGTTTCGATCGGCAGCCGTGCGCACCTCGCCCGCCAGCAGGGCAAGGTGCGCGAAGCCGTCATCTTGTTCCGCGAGACGCTCGCGATGTTCCGTGAGGTTGGCGACCCCCGAGGCATTGCGAATTCACTCGCGAATTTGGGCCACGCGTTGATCGCTGTCGGTCAGCCGGATGCGTCCATTGGGTATCTGGCGGAGGCATTGGAGCTGCGCCGTTCGTTGGGAAATACGCTTGGCGTTGCGGAATGCCTCGAAGGCTTTGCCGCGGCCGCGGCGGCGCAACGCCAGGGGCGGCGCGCCGCTCGACTACTTGGCGCCGCCGCGGCGCTCCGCGAAACCACTGGGGCGCCGCTGTCGCCAGCTGAACGTCGCGAACGTGACGGAGTGATGCGACGCATTCAACGACTGTTAACACCCGGCGGTTTTTCCGGCGAGTATGCCCAGGGTAGCACGCTCAGTCCGAATGCGGCAGCGGAGTATGCGCTTGGCCGGCGCGAGCTTGGTGCTGAACCGGTGGTCCCAGACCGCCCTGATGCTATCTCTGGAGCATCATTGAGTCCGCGCGAGCTGGAGGTTGCGAAGCTTGTCAGCCGCGGTATGACCAATCGAGAAATTGCCTCGACTCTATCAGTGGCGCCTCGAACGGTGGCGACGCACCTGGAGCATATCTTCGCGAAGCTGGGCCTCCAGGCGCGTGCCGAAGTCGCGGCCTGGTTCGTACGGCACGAACCTCAGAGTCCCTAGCTAAGTGCCCGGTCGAGAGCGGACGCAGCGCTGATCAACGCCAGGTGGCTGAAAGCTTGCGGAAAGTTTCCCAACTGCTCACCAGTCACGCCAATCTCTTCGGCGTACAAACCGAGATGGTTAGCGTAGGTCAGCATTTTCTCGAATATGTAACGCGCCTGCCCGACGCGCCCAGAGCGAGCAAGCGCTTCAACGAACCAGAATGTGCAGATCGAGAATGTGCCTTCCTCGCCTCGCAATCCGTCAGGCGATGCGCTCGGGTTGTAGCGATAGACGAGGCTGTCGGAGACTAACTCCCGCTCGATCGCATCCAGCGTTGAAAGCCACATCGGATCTCGCGGTGAAAGGAAACCCACAGTTGGCATGGTCAGTACTGATGCATCCAACACGCTTGCACCGTGATACTGCACAAATGCCTTCCGATCTGAATTCCAGCCACGTTGCATGATCTGCTCGTAAACGGCATCGCGAGCAGCCGTCCACCGTTCGAGTGGGGCCGGTCGGCCAAACTCGCGTGCAAGTCGTACGGCTCGGTCGAAAGCGACCCAGGTCATCTGCCGGCCGTAGACGAACTCCTGCCGACCGCCACGCGTTTCCCAAATCCCCTCATCGGCCTGGTCCCAGTTGTCGCACAACCAGGTCATCACGCCCTCTAGCGCTTGCCATCCAGCGTGCCCAACCCCGCCCGCGGCGCCACTGGCCGCGAGGTGAATCGCATGCAACGCTTCGCCATAAATATCCAGCTGGAGTTGGTCTGCGGCGCCATTGCCGATCCGCACTGGACGTGAGCCGCGGTAGCCTTCGAAATGCGGGAGTATGGTCTCCTCGAGCTCCGAGGAACCGTCAACTCGATACATGATCTTCAGCGGACCCGACGTATCGCCGGCTTGCTCTCGCACCCGGTCGCGTAACCACTGTCCGAACGCGGCGGCCTCGTCGGTCAATCCGAGGTCCAGCAGCGCACCGATCGACATTGAGCCGTCGCGCACCCATGTGTAGCGGTAGTCCCAGTTCCGTTCGCCACCGATCTGTTCGGGTAGACCCGCCGTCGGCGCCGCGACCAGCGCCCCACTCGGTGCGTACGTCATGAGTTTGAGCGTGATTGCCGAACGTTCGACCATCTCGCGCCACCGGCCGCTATACCGCGATCGGGCCAGCCAGGAATGCCAGAAATTGACCGTGTCCTCCAGCAGTTGCAGAACATCCGCGCGTTCAACGCTACGCGGCAGTGTGTCAGCGCCGGTCTCGAGGATCATCCCCATCACGTCATTCGCGTCGATGTGCGTCGTCAAGCATACGTCGGAGCCGTCTGCCGCTAACCCATCGACCCCGTGCAAAGTGAGCTGGGAACCCCGACAGGTGAACACCGCTCCGTGCCGGGTTAGCTCGACGGCGTGTGGCTGGCGTGCATAGTCGAACCGTGGTGCGCACGTGATGCGGAAAGCCATCCGCCCTCGAATACCGCGCAAGATACGCACGATACGGTGCCGATCTATCGCATGCGAGGACCGCGCAATTGGCATGAAGTCGACCAGTTCAGCGACGCCGTCCTCCGCCATGAAGCGAGTGATCAACACCGCTGTGTCGGGAAAATAGAGCTGCTTGACGACGTGCTCATTCTCGATTGGGCCTATGCGGAATTCGCCACCGCGAGCGTGGTCCAGAATGCTCGCGAACACGCTGGGGCCATCAAAGCGTGGAACGCAGAACCAATCGATCGTGCCATCGGTGGCAACCAGCGCAGCGGTCTGTAGGTCGCCAATAAGACCGTGATCCGCGATGGGCCTGTAGGCCCCATCAATTCCGTTGTTCACGCGTGCGTCCTCACTGCGGGCGGTGCCAACCACCCAGGTCGTGGGCAAGATGGTCTGCCTCCGCCGGCCCCCAGCTCCCGGGCTGATATGGATAGACTGGTGTGCAGTTGCCGAGCACTGGCTCAACGATCGCCCACGCCGCGTCGACGGCATCTTCCCGCACGAACAGGAGCCGATCGCCCATGATGGCGTCCGTGAGCAACCGCTCGTACGCCTCCACTTCGTCAGCCCTCGGTTGTGCCACGGCTACCAGCTCAGCTGCTTTCGTCTCGAGCCGTTTACCGCGCGCCTTCACTCGCGTCCCAAGCCCGATCCCGACATCAGGTCCGAGGCGGAACCTCAGGTAGTTGGCCTCACTCCTGTGCAGGCGCTTGATTGGTGGCCGCTGAAGACGGACGACAACCTCAGTTGCGGTGACCGGTAGCTTCTTCCCAGCTGAGATGAGAAACGGAACGCCAGACCAGCGCCAGGAGTCGATTTCCAATCGCAGTGCGGCGAACGTTTCCACGCCCGATCCGCAGACGACCCCCGGCTCCTGATCGTAGCCGCGGAACTGGCCACGTACAACGTGGTACGGAAGCACGGGAGGGATCGCGCGCAAGACTTTTGCGTGCTCGTCGTGGATGGCTTCTGCGTCCAACGCACCGGGCGGCTCCATCGCGAGGAGACCAACAATCTGAAGAAGATGGTTCTGGACGACATCGCGAATCGCGCCAGTTTCATCGTAAAACCGGCCGCGCCCCTCAACTCCGAACCGCTCGGCCATCGTGATCTGGACGCTCTGGACATAGTTTCGATTCCAGATGGGCTCCAGAAACGTATTGGCGAACCGAAAATAGAGTAAGTTCTCAACTGCTTCTTTGCCGAGATAGTGGTCGATGCGGTAGACATTCGGTTCGGTGAAGACGCTATGCACCACCGCATTGAGCGCGCGCGCCGAGGCACGATCGTGGCCGAAGGGCTTTTCGATAATCACGCGAGCCCCGTCACCAGCGCCGGAACGGCCGATTGCGCTCACAACGCTCCCAAATAAACTTGGCGGGATTGCCAGATAATGCGCTGGTCGCCGCGACGTCCCGAGTAGCTGCTTCAGCCGGACGAACGTCTCGTCTTCTGCGTAATCACCATCGATGTACTGAATCAACGCCTCCAACTGTGCAAAGGTCCGCCCGTCTGCACACTGGGGCTGAGCGTTGATGCTTGCGCGGGCCCGCTCCAGAAGCTGTCCGCGTGTCCAGCCCGCCTTAGCGACGCAGATGATCGGAACGTCCAGCACGCCGTGCTGGACCATCCCATAGAGCGCGGGAAAGACTTTCTTGTAGGCGAGGTCGCCCGTTGCGCCGAAGAAGACCAGCGCATCCGCGCGCTCCGTTGCCACTTGGGGCGTGTCCGCCGTCGGCGCTTGCGTCAGGGTTACCATGGTCGTTAGACATCCAGCGTCAGCGTGCCGCTTGCGCGATCGACACACACCATCATGTCGTTTGCCGCGGCTCGTTCGGCCGGCGACATGACCGAGTTGCGATAGATCGGAGTGCCGTTGACAACGCGGGTTTGGCAGCTGCCGCAACTGCCTGCCCTGCATGCAAACGGTACCTGGATCCCGGCGCGCTCCAAACTGTCCAGCGCAGTGTCGTTGGGACCAACCTCGACGGTCTTGCCCGAGCGTTGCGCGATCAGCTGGAATGGAACGTCGCCCTTGACGAGAGGCGCACCGAAGCGTTCGAAATGAATTGCATCCGCGGGCCAGCCGAGCTCCTCCGCTAGCTGGATCGCTTCTGTCATCAGGCTTTCGGGGCCGCACACGTACATGTGGGTTCCTTCCGGCTGGCGGCGGATCAGCGACGGAAGATCGAGCTTCTGGCCGAGACTGGAGTCGTAGAGCACATCACTCGCATCGTTTTCGAACTGGAAGTCGTCGATGAAGGCCGCGTTCTCCGCGTTCCCGAAGGTATAGTGCAGCTCGAAGCGTTCATGGCGAAGTCGGAGGGCGTAGCGGAACGCGATCATCGGTGTAATTCCGATGCCGCCACCGATCAGCAGATGTTTGGTTGCGTGCTCGACGAGCGGGAAGTTATTGGCTGGAACAGAGATTGTGAGCTCGCAGCCGCGCGTCACTTTTTCATTCATGTAGATCGAGCCGCCCTTGGAATCCCGGGCGCGCTGCACGGCGATAAAGTACGCCAGGCCCTCGCCATAGCCTGCGTTCAATAATGAGTACGCATTGCGGTGAACTCTGTCACCATCGCGCATGTGAATGACGATGTGGCTGCCCGGCGTGAAACGCTCCAGCAGACCTCCCGACGGGTGAATGAGCTTGAACATCTTGACTGTCGGGCTCACGTCGCGTACCGACGCGACCTTGACCGTGGCGATTGCACGCTTGTCGAGTCCAAGTTCCGCGTCGGACTTCAGCGCGATCCTGTCCGCAACCGCTACAACATTGACGGCGCTCTCTTCAGGAGCTGGCACGCCCGCCGCCCGGGCGCGTCGCTCGAAGCCGACCGGAAGTCGCTTGAATCCGCGGACTCCTTGTGCGCGTAAGTATTCCGGCTCACCGTTGCTGTGGAAACTGGAAACGCGCGCAAACCACTCTTCGAGTGCGATTCGACCTTCAAGTCGCCCGAGTAGCTGGCCGAGGCACTGGTGAATGCCACTCCCGAGACTCAGCACGCGCGGGATTTTGCGAGTGATGTCAAACTTTTCGGGGCTCTCGAAGATGGCCTCATCGTGGTTAGCGGAGCCGACAACCGCGGCCACCACAGCGCCGCTGGGGACCGGAAACCCCGCGATCTCTACGTCGGATGTCGCCTTGCGCCCGAGTAGGATGACGGGCCCGTTGAAGCGGAGCGTTTCCTCGAATGTGTTTGCCGCGAGTGACGTATCCCCTGCCAGCAGACGCATCTGGTCCGGAAACGAGAGCAGCGAATCGATCGTAAGCTCGAGCGCCATCGTGGTGATGTCGTTGCCCGCGATAACAAACAGCTTGAGCAGCGTCAGCACCTCGCGCTCGCTCAGACCGCCCTCGCGATCCTGTGCCTGCACGACATACGACGTGAGGTCGTTTCGTGGTGACCGGCGCGCTTCGGCGACCAGGCCGCGCAGGTAGTCCTCCATATCGTGCGCGTCGCGCGCAATCTGGGCGAAGGCTGCGTCTTGTTCCGCGCCAGGCGGCATGGACCACGCTTCGCGCGGGCCGTGAAAGGTTGAGTTTGCCCAGCGATTGAACGTGCCCATCATCGATTCGTCTACGCCAAGCAAGCCTGACATCACGTAGGACGGCAAAGGCATTGCAAAATCGTGGTGGAACTCGCATTCGTCGCCACGCGCCAGGATTTGATCCAGCAAGCGACGTACGATCTCACGCGTGTGCGGCTCCATCGCCGCGACGCGTTGTGTGGTGAACGCCTGCTGCACCAGACCACGTACTCGCTGATGGTCGGGCGGGTCCTGCCACAGCAGCGTGTCGTATGTCGTTTGGGCCTCTGCGCCCGGCACGGGTTGAAACTTGTCGTATGCGGACGAGAATGTTCGCGCGTCGCGCAGGATCGCGTCGCAG
>Ga0213876_10001620_pt1 | contig 13759 bp, 8 predicted proteins | sample BarmaccomBMRX_R9_FD_160113 | JGI IMG/M metagenome (GOLD analysis project Ga0213876, IMG submission 160113) | Root-associated microbial communities from Barbacenia macrantha in rupestrian grasslands, the National Park of Serra do Cipo, Brazil - RX_R9 | ecosystem: Host-associated > Plants > Roots...
CCTCACGGTCCTCGGCGACGGCGCGTCCGACGCGTCCAACGCCACGCGCGGCCGCACCACCGCGAAGAGCGGCGGCGGCACGGTGTCGTTAGGCTCCGGCGGCACGATCAGCGGCACGAGCAACGACGCCGTGAGCCTCACCAGCACCGGCCCCGTGGTGCTGCGCAACATGGTCCTGCAGAACGGCAGCGCGGACGGCATCGACGCGACCACCGTCGCCGGCCTGACGCTCGACAACGTGGCGGTGAGCGGGCAGGTGTTCGGCTACGGCCTGCACGGCACGTCGGTGACGGGGCTGACGATGGTCCACACGGACATCGGCAGCAACGCGACCGACGCGAGCACCGCCGCCGCCGACATCTGGAACGTGCGCCTCGACAACCTCGCCGGCACGGCGAGCGTCGCGGCGAGCAAGTTCCACGACGGCTACGAGCACATCTTCGTCGTCAAGAACACGACGGCGACGGCGAGCTTCACGGTGACCAACAGCGACTTCACCGACGCCGGCCACGGCGATGGCCTCGACGTCTACGCCTACGGCTCGTCGAACATCACGGCGAACGTGAGCGGCTCGACGCTGGCGCGGAACTCGTCGTTCGGCTTCGACTCGGGGACCGAGACGGGGCAGTCGGGCGTGCTGAACGTGACGCTCAACAACAACGCGTTCACGAACAACTTCGTCGGCCTCGACGTGGCGCACGGATCGAGCGGCACGAACACGTTCAACATCACGAACAACAACCTGCAGACGAACGTCGCGTCGAGCTCGCAGGCGATCAACATCAACCGCCTCGGCGATCCGAGCTTCACCGGCTTCGGCCTCTTCTCCGGCACGATCTCGGGGAACACCATCGGCACCGCGGGCGTCGCCAACTCGGGCTCCGACGTGGGCGACGGCATCACCGTGAAGACCAACGGCAACGGCGGCGAGGCGCGCGTGTCGATCCTCAACAACGTCATCCGCTCCTACGGCCAGCACGGCATCGCGCTCACCGCGCGCGACGCGACCACCGGGCACACGCTCCAGGCCCGCATCCAGAACAACGACATCGCCAACGGCGAAGCCGGCATCTCGCTCGACGGCATCAACGTGACGCTCGGCGCGCTCAACACCGACCATGTCACGATGTGCCTCGACATCGGCGGCGCGGGCACCGGCAACACCATCTCGAGCGCCGTGCGCAACGGCATCCGCGTGCGCGCCTCGGGGCTCCCGGCGGCGCCCACCGCGGTCATCATGCCGGCCTACGACAACACCGGCGCGACGTATCTCGCCAACCGCAACCCCTCGGCGACGGGCGGGTCCGGCAACACGAGCTTCACCAACGCGAACGGAACCACGGTGGCGGGGGCGTGCACGACGCCGTGATGACGGCCTAACGAGGCGTCATCCCGAGCGCAGCGAGGGATCTGCACGTGCCGTTCGCTCGGCCAAGTGCAGATCCCTCGCTGCGCTCGGGATGACGAACGGGCGGGGAAGGCCCTAAACTGTCCTGTCGTCCTGGAGCCGTATCGAGCACGGGGTCAGGACGACAGCTTCTCAGAACTCCGTGCGCACCCGCAGCACCACGTTCACGCCCGGATCGTACGCGAACTCCTTGTACCGGCTGAGGAAGTCGCGGTAGCGCGCGTTCGTCGCGTTCCGCACGCGCAGGTCGACGTGCGTGTCGCGGCCGTGGAGCGCCGTCGTCAGGCCGGCGCCGAGGTCGAGCAGCGTGTAGGCGTCGGTCGCGAGCGAGAAGCGGCCGGTCGCCGGCGTGGTCGAGCGCTCGGCGGCGCTGAGCCGCGTCTGTTCGGCGACGTGCTCGACCTCCGCGCTCACGTACGTGCGGTGCGCGCCGCGCAGCTCCGCGCCGACGGCCGCGCGCACCGGCGGGATGAGCGGCAGCGGGTCGTCGGTGGTCGTGTTGGTGCCGCGCACCCCGTCGATGCGGGCGTGCACGTCGAGCGGCGCGGCGACGGTCACCTCGGCCGACGCCTCGGCGCCGGTGAGCGTCGCGTCGGCGCGCGAGTACTGGTAGACGCGCAGGCCGTCCTGCACCGTCGGCGTCGGGGCGATGAACACGAAGTCCTGCACCCGGTTGCGGAAGGCCGCGACCTCGGCTCGCACGCGCGGCGTCGTCCAGCGCACGCTCGCGTCGAGGTTGAAGCTGCGCTCCGGATCGAGCGACGCGTTCCCGAGCTCGTAGCGCCCCTCGCCGAGTCGCGGGCCGTTGGCGAACAGCTCGAAGAGCGTCGGCGCGCGCCACGCGCGGCCGGCGTTCACGGCGAGCGACGTCTCCGGCGTCGGGCGGAAGACGGCGCCGAGGTCGCCCGTGACGGCCGAGTAGGTGCGGGTCTGGTCGGCGAGGGCGAGGCGCGGGTCGGCGCTCGCGTCGAGGTGGCGGCCGTCGGCGCGGGCGCCGGCGAGGAGCGACACCCGGCCCACGGCGAGCTGCTCGAAGGCGAACACCGCGCCCGACACGATCGTCGCGTCGGGGACGAGCGGGATGATGCCGCGCGAGTCGTTGTGCTGCGCGAGCCCCGACACGCCGATCGTCCCCGTCCACGCCGCGCCGGACGCGCCCGTGCCCGAGGCGCCGCCGTGGTGCGCGAGCAGGTCCACCGTCGCCGTGTTGAGCACGAGGTCGAACACCGTCGCCTCCTTCGGCTGCCCCGGCGCCGGATTGGGCAGGTCGGACTTCTCGGCGAGCGCGTGGCGCTGGAGCTGGCCGCGGGCTTCCAGCCGCAGCCCGCCGGCGCGTCGCTCGTGCGAGAGCTGCAGCCGGTCGTCGAGCGCGACGCGCTCCGGGCCCTCGTCCTCCGCCTCTCCCGAGCCGGCCGGCGGGCCGTCGATCTCGAGCAGCTTGTACTCGCCGCCGTAGTGCGCGAGCCGCACCGTCGACTGCGCGCCGCTCGCGTGGCGCACGCCGAACACCCCCTCGCCGTTGAATGCGCCGAAGCCGGTGTTCTCGATCTCGCCGCCCGGCGTGTGGACGTTCTGGCCGAGCCGGGCGACGCCGACCAGCCGCCCCGCGACGCGGCCGCGCGCGAGGTCGAGCCGCAGCGCGCCGCCCCCCTCGCCGTTGTTGCTCGCGCCGTAGAGCTCCACCTCGCCGCGCCGCATGCCCGGCCCGCCGCGGGCGTCGAGCAGCGGAGCCGAGATCGCGTTGACGACGCCGCCCAGCGCGTCGGAGCCATAGAGCACGCTCGCCGGGCCGCGGATGACCTCCACGCGGTCCGCCAGCCGCGCCTCGATCGACGGCCCGTCCTCGTCGCTCCACGAGTAGTCCTCGAGGCGCATCCCGTCGTCGAGGACGAGGACGCGGGCGCCGCTCAGGCCGCGGATGACCGGCTTGCCGATCTGCTCCCCGGTGGTGAGGGCGCGCACCCCGGGGAGCCGGCGGATGGTCTGGGCGAGCGACACGCCGTGGTCGCGCCGGAGCTGCGCGGCGCCGAGGGTGGCCGTCGGCAGCGGCGACGCCAGGGCGTCGAGCGAGTCGCGGGTCGCGGTGACGACGATGGCCGGGACGCGGGCCGCGGAATCGCGGCGCGCCGGCGGCTGTGCGGCCGCGTGCGCCGCGACGAGAACGGCCGTGGGAGCCAGCGGCGCGAGGCGGAGTCTGGGCATCGGCGGGGGCGGGTGGAGAGTCGGTGGTGTCGACCCGCACGAACGTATCGCCCGAACCGCCGCGGCGGACGGCCCACGCCCGGTCGACTCAGAGCCGCGCGACGAGCAGCGCCCGGATGTCGTCGTCGCGGAACATGCCGTCGGTGCGGCGGGCGTAGGCGCACCGCATCGACAGCACGCCGTCCTCGAACGTCATGCGCATGTCGGCCGGGTCGCGCACGTTGGCCAGGGCGACCTCGCGGAGGCCGTCGCGCACCGCCTCCTTCCCCATGTCGTCCTGGCAGATGACGCGGAGCGCCATGTTGAGCCGGTGGCAGGAGATGTTGTCGAGGAAGTTGAGCGCCTCCAGGTCGTCGGCGAGGCTGTCCCAGTCGACGCGGTAGGGGATGGCGCGCCCGCAGATCTCGGCGATCTCCTGCTCGCGCGCGGGGAGGACGGTCTCCTGCAGCTCCTTGATCTTGCGACGCTCGTTGAGGCCCATCGAACGGCTCCGGGTGGTGGACGTGGGGGGGGCTGGCGACGCCGGCATGCTGCATCGGGCCCGTCATCCAGGAATCACCCGGCCGCAGCGCCCCCAGGTGATCGGGCGATGACGTGCGCGCCTATCCTGCCGCCACCGACCGGCCGCGGGCTCCCGCGGCGCGCCTTTCCGATCTCCGTCTGCGACCCGTTTCCATGCCCTGGCTCTCGTCCGTGCTCGTCGCCCTACTCAGCGGGGTCGTGGGGCTCCTGCTCAGCGGCTACGTCGCCAACCTCGCGGTGCGCTGGTACCACGTCTCCAGCTTCGAGGGGGGCGCCGGGTACATGGTCGTCCTCCTCGCCCTGCTCGGCGGGGTCGTCGGGTTCGTCGTCGGGCTGATCGCCTGCCGCACGGCGGGCGCGCCGGGCGGCGCCGGGTTCGCCCGCGGCGCCGGCACCGCGCTCGGCGCGACGCTCGGGCTGATCGCGCTCGTCGGCGGCACCGCGCGCGCCCTCGCCGACGTCCCTCCGACGCTCGACGGCGAGGGGCTCACGCTGCTCGTCGAGGTGCGCTGGCCGGCGGGCGTCGAGCGCTCGCCGGCCGACGAGCCGGGCGACGCGTTCGTGCACCTCGGCGCGCTGAGCGGGCACGTGCAGCGCGTCGAGCGCGTGGGGCCGCTCTGGAAGGAGGACGCGCGCCGCGAGGACGGCCGGTGGATCGTCCCCGGCGCGGTAGACGTGTTCACGGAGCGCGGCAAGCGGGTGCTCCGCATCGAGCTCTCGGAGCAGGACCAGCCGGGGTTCATCGTGCCGCTGCCCGCGCACCCGTCGCGCGCCCAGCTCCAGTGGAGCGACTGGCTGCCGCGCCTGGCGCCCGGCGCGCCGCCCACGCCGCACGGGCTCACCTACCGCTTCCGCGTCGCCCGCGAGCGCGACCCGGTGCGCGTGGAGGCGTTCGGCCCGTTCGAGATCGCGACGATGGTCCACTCGTTCATGGAGACCCAGGTGAACGGCCGCCGCGCGATCGACGCCTCGGCATCGTTCCGCGTCGCCTATCGCGGCCGGCCGGTCCGCCTCGGCGGCACCGTCACGGGCGTCGCGGCGCTCCCCGGCCCGCGGCACGCGCTCCTCGTCCGCACCGTGTCGGAAGAGGACGACGACGGCCGCTGCCACCTCGTGGTCGACGACGGCGCGGTGGCGAGCGTGGAGGCCGTGGATCGCTGCCATGCGGTGACCGACGCCGTGGAGCTGACCTCCGACGCCGCCCGCTTCCGCGCCGCCCGCACGCGCGAGGAGTGGCGCGGCCGGTTCCAGCGCCATCTGCTCGCCGGCGCCGCGGGCCCGCTGCTGTTCGACCGCGCGCTCGTCGACCCGGTGGCGCACACGGTCCGCCGGTTCGACGGCGTCGCGTACGACGGCCAGATCCCGAGCGTGCCGCCGCTCGCGCTCTCCCCCGACGGCCGGAGCTACGCGCGCTTCGTGAACGCCGACGACTCGGGCGACCACTACGCGCTGCGCGTGATCGACGTCGCCGCCGAGTCGACGTACGCGCTGCCGATCGACGACGCGCGGATGCGGTGGGCGCGGTTCGACGACCTCGATCCGGCGTGGGTGGCGCACCACTTCGCGTGGGTCCGCGGCGCCGACGGCGTCGACCGGCTGCGCGAGCGGCCCGGCTTCACGCCGCTGCCGTGGCGCGGCCGTCTCTCGACGAGCGAGAACGTGGGCTACTGGATCGAGCCGGCGCGCGACGGCCTGCGCGAGGCGATCGTCGACTATCTCGTCGCCGACCTGCACGGCGAGCGGCTGCCGCCGGAGGAGTATTCGCACAAGCGCTCCGTGCGCATCGCCGGCAAGGTCGTCGACGTGGCGTACGGCGAGGACTCGCACTGGGTGAACGTCGACATGGCCGACGACCACCACGCCGACCCGCTGCTCCAGGACATCGCCCACCGCCTCGACGCGGCCTTCGCCACCGGCCGCTACGACGCCCTCTTCGGCCGGGGAGGGCGATGATGCCGGACGTGGACATCCTGCAGAGCGGGCGTGGGGGCACGATCTACTACCGCGAGGCGCACTTCGTCGTCGCGCTGAGCTGGGAGTTCGCGCTCCCGCCGGCGATCGCGCTGATCTACGGCCCCCGCGCCGCGTCGTGGGACGCCGACCATCCGTGGGCCGCGGGGCGGCAGCGCGCGGTCTACGAGTTCGTGGGCGCCGAGATGGTGCGCCAACAGGTGCCCGGCGGCAGCGCGGTGCTCGACCTCGACGCGGGGGTGATCGAGGTGCTGCGCGCCACGCCCGCCGTGCGCGAGCGCATCGCGGCGCCGCGGCGTCGGCGCCAGAGCGCGGCGCTCGAGCGCTTCCTCGCGAGCGTGGTGCCGATGTGGGAGCAGTGGCCGCCGGAGCAGACGTACGATCTCGACGCGGTCGCGGCGCTGCGCGGCGGAGAGCGCGAGCGCGCGCTCGCGCTGCTGACGTCGCGCGACGTGACGTGGCGCGAGGTCGGCGCGCTGGCGCGGATCGACCTGCCCGGCGCGCGCCAGGCGATCGAGGCAGCGACGCGCGACCATCTGTCGATCGACACGCGGCTGGCGGCGGCCGAGGTGCTCGCGGCGCGTGGCGACGGCGGCGCGATGGAGCCGCTGCTCGCGCGGCAGATCCGCGCGCTCTACCAGAGCCGCAACGGGGAGGCGCGCACGCTGCGTCTGGCCGAGTCGCACGACGGCCCGGTGATCCGCCAGGCGCTGCTCTGGGCGAGCTGGAACCAGACCGAATGCTCGTCCGCGTGCGCCGCGCTGCTGCTGCGCCTCACGCACGCCGACGCCGCGCTGACCGACGACGCGCGCGCGTCGCTGCTCGCGCGGCTCGGGCTGCACAACAGCTACTTCACGCGCAAGGCCGCGTTCGACGAGCTGTGTGCGCTCGTGTCGATGGAGCTGGACACGACGCAGGACGACTGAAGGGCATGATCCACGGCCGAATCCCAGGAACGGGCCGTCGCCCCGCCGAACGCCGGGGTCCAGCGACGTTCGTCGGCACCCTCGCGCACCCCGGCGTTCGCCGGGGCAGGCGCGGAGGCCGGTGTCGTGCATGGGCGACGATGGATCCCGGCTTTCGCCGGGATGACGGAGGAAGTGCCTAACGGCGTTGGGCCCCGGCGTCCGCCGGAGCGACGGCCTAACGCCGGTGGATCGCTCCCCGCTCCTCGCTCCTCGCTCCTCGCTCCTCGCTCCTCGCTCCTCGCTCCTCGCTCCTCGCTCCTCGCTCCTCGCTCCTCGCTCCTCGCTCCTCGCTCCTCGCTCCTCGCTCCTCGCTCCTCGCTCCTTCAGATGACCGACGCGCCGATGCCCGGCCCGGCGCCTAACGTTGCGGCGACGCGGCCGAGGGCGCGCTCGAGGGCAGCCGTGGACGGGGCGCCGCTGAGGCTCAGGCGGATGGCCGTGGGCGCGGGGCCGTCGCCGACGTGGAACGACTCCCCGGGCGTGACGACGATGCCGTCGCGGCCGAGCTGCACCACCAGCTCGGCGACGCTCCAGGCCGGCGGGAGCGCGAGCCACCCGTGGTACGCCTCCGGGTGCGCGCGCCAGTCGAGCCCCGTCAGGCACCGTGCCGCGATGCGCTGCCTGACGGCCGCCTCGGCGCGGTTCGCCTCGAGCAGCCGCAGCGCCGTGCCGTCGCGGATCCACGATGCCGCCACCTCGGCGGTGAGCGGCGTCGCCATCCACGCGGTGGCGCGGATGCCGGCCGCGAGGCGCGCGGCCGCGGTGGCGTTGGGCGCGGCGAGGAACGCCGTGCGCAATCCCGGCGCGACCGTCTTCGAGAGGCTGGCGACGAAGTAGGTGCGCTCCGGCGCCCACGTGGCGAGCGCCGGTGGCGCGTCGTGCGCGAGCGGGCCGTAGGTGTCGTCCTCCACGATCGTCAGGTCGTGCGCGCGCGCGACGTCGGCGATCGCGGCACGGCGCGCGGCCGACATCACCGCGGTGGTCGGGTTCTGCAGCGTCGGCGTGCAGTAGAGGAGGCGCGGCGCGCCGGCGCGGCCGGCCGTTAGGCACGCGTCGCGCAGCCCGTCGGGCGTGATCCCCTCGTCGTCCATCGGCAGCCCGCGCAGGCGGAGGCCGAGCTGGTCGGCCAGCACGCGGAAGACGGGGTACGTGAACGACTCCGTGAGGACCGTGTCGCCGCGCGCGGCGAGCGTCGTGAGCAGCACCGCCAGGGCGTGCTGCGCGCCGCTCGTCACGACCACCTGCGCGGCCGGCGCCGCGAGCCCGCGCCGCGCGATCCACGACGCGCCCGCCGCACGGTGGTCGTCGCGCCCCGCGTTCGGCTGGTACTGCAGCAGGCCGGCGAATCCCGGCGTCTCGGGCAGCTCGGCCAGCGTGCGGGCGAGCATCGCCTCGGCGTCGGCGAGGACGGCGAGGGGGGGGAAGTTGAGGCTCAGGTCGACCGGCCCGTCCGGCGCCGCGCTCTGGCCCACGAGCTCCTGCGGCGTGCGTGCCGACGCGCCACGTGCGACACGCTCCCGCCCGGTGCGCTCGCGCGCGGTGCGCTCGCGCACGAAGGTGCCGCGCCCGACGTGTCCCCGCACGAGCCCGCGCCGCCGCGCCTCGGCGTACGCGCGGGTGACCGTCGTGAAGTCGACGCCCAACGAGGCGGCGAGGGCGCGCTGCGGCGGGAGCTGCGCGCCGGCGCGGAGCCGCCCGCTCTCGACGTCGGCCTGGATGCGGTCGGCGAGGGCGAGGTAGCGCGGGCCGTCGGGGCGGAGGGTCGGAGTCCACATGCATTGTATGTACAGTGTGGTGCGGCATCGCGCAATTGTATGCACGATTCGGCCGCAGGATTCGGGTTGACACGCAGGGTCGGCTTGCCCATACTGGCCTGGAAGCCGGGTCGATGTATGGATGCATCGTCACATTGTATGCATGGAGAGCGCGCGATGACGGTGGCGACGTGGGGCGCGGTGCTGCAGGCGGACGACGACCGGGGCGGCCCGCCGCCCGTGCGGCCGATGCCGCCCGCGGACGACGAGGCGACGCTCGATCCGGCCGACTGGGAGGCGGTGCGCGCCCTCGGCCACCGCATGGTCGACGACATGCTCGGCTACCTGCGCGACGTGCGGCGGCGGCCGGCGTGGCGGCCGGTGCCGGCGAGCGCGAAGGCGGCGCTCGACCGGCCGCTGCCTAACGATGCGGCCGACGCGGCCGACGTGTACGCCGACTTCGTCGAGCACGTGCTGCCGTATCCCACCGGCAACGTCCATCCGCGCTTCTGGGGGTGGGTGATGGGCAGCGGCTCGCCGACCGGGATGCTGTCGCTGCTGCTCGAGGGCGCGATGAACGCGAACGCGTTCGCCGGCGACCAGAGCCCGGTGTACGTCGAGCAGCAGGTGATCGCGTGGATCGCCGAGATGCTCGGGCTGCCGAACGACACGAGCGGCGTGCTCGTCACCGGCGGCTCGGTGGCCAACCTCGTCGGCCTCACGGCGGCGCGGCGCGCGCGGGCCGGCATCGACTTCGACGGGCTCGGGCTGGCCGCGATCGAGGGCGCGCCGGTCCTGTACTGCTCCACCGAGACGCACAACTCGGTCGACAAGGCCGCCGCGACGTTAGGCCTCGGCCGCGCCGCGGTGCGCAAGATCCCGGTGCGCGCCGACTACACGATCGACGTCGACGCGCTCGAGGCGGCGATCATCGACGACCGCGTGCTCGGGCGGCGCCCGTTCTGCGTCGTCGCCAACGCCGGCACCGTGAACACCGGCGCGACCGACGATCTCGCGCGCGTCGCGGACGTGGCCGAGCGGCACGGGCTGTGGCTGCATGTCGACGGCGCGTTCGGCGCGGTGGCGGCGTTGTCGCCCGCGCTGCGCGACCGCCTCGCGGGGCTCGACCGCGCCGACTCCGTCGCGCTCGACCTGCACAAGTGGCTGCACATGCCGTACGACGTCGGCTGCGCGCTGGTGCGCGACCGGGCCACGCATCGCGCGTCGTACGCGCAGCCGGCCTCGTACCTCGCGCGGCAGACGCGCGGCCTCGCCGCGGAGACCACGACGTTCTCCGACCTCGGGCCGCAGCTCTCGCGCGGGTTCCGCGCGCTGCGCGTGTGGATGGAGCTGCGCACGCACGGCGTGGCGCGCTACGGCCAGCTCGCCGAGCAGAACGTGGCGCAGGCGCGCCACCTCGCGTCGCTCGTCGAGGCGTCGCCCAACTTCGCGCTGGCGGCGCCGGTGCCGCTGAACGTCGTCTGCTTCCGCGCTGCGCCGCCAGGGCTCGACGCCGCGGCGTGCGACGCGCTGACGCGCGAGCTGCTGGCGCAGGTGCAGGAGCGCGGCGTCGCGGTGCCGTCGCACACCATGCTCGACGGCCGCTTCGCGCTCCGCGTCGCGATCACGAACCACCGCAGCCGGCAGAGCGACTTCGACCTCCTGATGCAGGTGCTGGAGGAGATCGTGGCCGAGCAGCTCGTGACTCGTGACTCGTCGTGATCCTGAGCGCAGCGAAGGACCTACTCTGCCGAACGTGTGGCCCGTTAGGCGAGATGGCACCGCATCGCCAGCGAGCATCTCGCGATTCACGGTAGATCCTTCGCTGCGCTCAGGATGCCAGTGTGGGTGAGGAGGCAACGAGTCACGAGTCACGAACACGACGAACCCCAATGACCGACGTACCCGCCACCCCGCGCCGCCCGCACTACGCCTGGGTCATGCTCGGCGTCACGTTCCTCATCCTGCTCGCCGCCGCCGGCGTGCGGGCGACGCCGAGCGTGTTGATCGTGCCGCTGGAAGGAGAGTTTGGCTGGTCGCGCGCGACCGTGTCGTCCGCCGTCGCGGTCAACATCCTGCTCTATGGCCTCACCGGCCCGTTCGCCGCCGCGGTGATGCAGCGCTTCGGCGTCCGCCGTACCGTGCTCGCCGGCCTCGCGATGCTCGCCCTCGGCGTGGCGAGCGCGACGCGCGTGCGGCAGCCGTGGCAGCTCGTCGGCATCTGGGGCGTCGTCGTCGGCGTCGGGTCGGGGATCCTCGCCGTGGTGCTCGGCGCGACGGTCGTGAACCGGTGGTTCGTGGCGCGCCGCGGACTCGCGTTAGGCCTCCTCACGGCGAGCACCGCCACCGGGCAGCTCGTGTTCCTCCCCGCGCTGGCGTCGATCGTGGCGCACCGCGGCTGGCGCGCGGCGGCGTGGGTGGTGGCGGGCGCGGCGGCGCTGATGCTCCCCGTCGCGGCGCTCCTGCTGCGCGAGCGGCCGCGCGACCTGGGGCTCGCGCTCTACGGCGCGACCCGCCCCGACGACGCGCCGCCGCCGGCCACCAACCCCGCCCGCCTCGCCCTCGCCGCGCTCGGCGACGGCCTGCGGTCGCGCGACTTCTGGCTGCTCACGGGGACGTTCTTCATCTGCGGCGCGTCGACCAACGGGCTGGTGGGGACGCATCTCATCCCGGCGGCGCACGACCACGGCATCCCCGAGGTGCGCGCGGCGGGGCTGCTCGCGCTCATGGGGACGTTCGACCTGTTAGGCACCACGGCGAGCGGCTGGCTGTCGGACCGCTGGAGCAGCCAGCGGCTGCTGGCGTGGTACTACGGGCTGCGCGGCCTGTCGCTGCTCTTCCTGCCGTTCGCCCTCGCCGGCGGCGGGGCGTCGCTGTGGGTGTTCGCCGTGTGGTATGGCCTGGACTGGATCGCCACCGTGCCGCCGACCGTGAAGCTCGCCACCGACGCGTTCGGCCGCGACCGCGCGCCGATCATGTTCGGCTGGATCGCCGCGGGCCATCAGGTTGGGGCGGCGTCGGCGGCGTTTCTCGCCGGCTGGGTGCGGACGACCTTCGGCGACTACCAGGGCGCCTTCTGGACGTCGGGCCTCCTCTGCCTCGGCGCGGCGCTCCTCGCGCTGCAGGTCGGGCGGGCGCGGCGGGCGCGGGTGACGTTGGGCGGCGCGGAGGCGGCGGCCTGACGTCGTCGTTCGACCGCCAAGGGCGCGGAGGACCCCGCTGTACGTCGCCGGGGCGACGATCGACGGGCCGAATGATGGAACCACGGAGGACACGGAGGGCACGGAGGACTGCCGAAGAGGCCTTCCTCCGTGCCCTCCGTGCTCTCCGTGGTTCCATCATCCGCGCATGGCGGGATCGCCGCGCGACAGCCAGTCTTGACCTCCCCCGAGCCGAGCGCGATGTTGGGGGGCGTTTCTGAACAGATAGACTGTTATCGCACATCGGTTCACATTCCCGTCGATGACTGCCACGAGCCCGCTCGCCATCGAGCCCACGCCCGACCGCGACGCGCTGGACGCCCACGAGCGCGACCTCGCCGCGCTCGGCGAGCAGCTGGACCGCCGCGGGCTCCGCCTCGAGGAGGCCGTCGACGCCGTGCGCACGTTCGAGGTCGCGGTGCCGTCGTGGGCCTTCGGCACGGGCGGTACGCGCTTCGGGCGCTTCCCGGGCGCGGGCGAGCCGCGCACGGTGGCCGAGAAGATGGAGGACGCCGCCGTCGTCCACCGGCTCACCGGCGGCGCGCCGCGGGTGTCGCTGCACCTGCCGTGGGACGAGCCGCGCGACGTCGCCGCGCTGCGCGAGCAGGCCGCCGCGCTCGGCCTCGGCTTCGACGCCGTCAACTCGAACACCTTCCAGGACCAGCCCGGTCAGGCGCTGAGCTACAAGCTCGGCTCCTTCAGCCACCCCGACGCCGCGGTGCGGCGCCAGGCGGTCGAGCATCACCTGCACGTCGTCGAGATCGGCCAGGCGTTGGGCGCGGAGGCCATCACCGTGTGGCTCGCGGACGGCTCGAACTATCCCGGGCAGATGTCGCTGCGCCGGAGCTTCGACCGCGTCCTCGGCTGCCTGCAGGAGGTCTACGCCGCGCTCCCCGGCGGCTGGCGGCTGTTCACCGAGCACAAGCCCTACGAGCCCGCGTTCTACGCCACCGTCGTGCAGGACTGGGGCTCGTCGCTCCTGCTCGCGCAGGCGTTGGGCGACCGGGCGCAGTGCCTCGTCGATCTCGGGCACCACCTGCCCAACACGAACATCGAGCTCGTGGTGGCCAGGCTGTTAGGCGCGGGCAAGTTGGGCGGCTTCCACTTCAACGACTCGAAGTACGGCGACGACGACCTCACCGCGGGCTCGATCAAGCCGTACGGCCTGTTCCTCGTCTTTCACGAATTGGTACAGGCGGCGCGCGAACGGCTCCCCGGCTTCGCGCCGGCGTACATGATCGACCAGAGCCACAACATCAAGGATCCGATCGAGGACATGCTGCAGACGGTCGACCAGCTGCAGCTCGCCTACGCGAAGGCGCGGCTCGTCGACCACCAGGCGCTGGCCGGATTTCAAGACACGGGCGACGTGGTGATGGCCGAGCGCACGCTCAAGGCGGCGTACGAGACCGACGTGCGGCCGCTCGTCGCGGAGGCGCGCCGGCGCGCCGGCGCGGCGCTCGATCCGGTGGCGGCGTTCCGCGCGTCGGGGTACCGGGCGGCGAAGGCGGCCGAGCGCGTCGGCGGCGTGGTCGAGGCCCGCGGGCTGTGACCGCATCGCGCCCGTCGGGGAGACGCGCGCATGCCTAACGCCGCGAGCTACCTCGCGATCGACCTCGGCGCGTCGAGCGGGCGCGCCGTCGTCGGCACGCTCGACGGTGCGGTGATGCGCACGCGCGAGGTGCACCGCTTCCGCACGCCGCTCGTCGAGGCCAACGGCCATCTGTACTGGGA
>Ga0213876_10001621_pt1 | contig 13752 bp, 12 predicted proteins | sample BarmaccomBMRX_R9_FD_160113 | JGI IMG/M metagenome (GOLD analysis project Ga0213876, IMG submission 160113) | Root-associated microbial communities from Barbacenia macrantha in rupestrian grasslands, the National Park of Serra do Cipo, Brazil - RX_R9 | ecosystem: Host-associated > Plants > Roots...
CGCGCGATGTGTCGACCCACGCGTTGGCTTGCCAGAGGGCGGCCTCGTGGGCAGAGCCTGCATCGGGGTAGACGACCAGTCGGCCGCCGGCCGCCTCGGAAAGCGCGGCAAACGCCAGCTCAGCACCGGTGAGTCGACTGACTTCGGCGACCAGCTCGGCGAGCACCGCGTCCAGACTCAGCCGCCGACGGGTGGCTTTGGCCAGGCCGTACAGCGCCAGGAGCTGATCCTGGGCGTCGATCAGCTCACCGGTCATCTGCCGAAGCTCGTCGTCGAGCCGCACCGCTTCGGCGACGAGCTGGGCGTCGACAGTCAGCCTCCGCAGAGCCGCCGGTCCGCTGACACCGCCTACCCGGAGGTGCAGCGTGCGGGACGGACCCAGGTCCTGCTGGCAGCTGAGCGTCGACTGAGAACCTGATGATCCAGGACCGTGCGGGTCGCCCGTCCGCCAGATGCACGTCTCGCCGACATAGACCTCGAAGCTGGTCGCTCCGGAGGCCAACCAGGCCTCGCCGAGAACGCCGAATCGGCGCGCGTGGACTGACGACGCCTGCGTCAATTCGAGCTCCGTCGGTGTGGTCTTGCCGTGCATCCAGGACTCTGTCGAGTGGATGAAGGCTACCATTGAGAGCGGCGCGTCTACCGCGGAGTTTGCCAGCCTGGTACGCTACCGGCGGGCGTTGGAGGGAGAGCCTGGGTTGTAGAAGGCCAGCGGAATGCTCGTCCAGACCAGCGCGCAATATGTAGGCATCGTTCTGCTCGCCGTCTTCGTCGTGGGCCTGGTCGTGGCTGCCCAGCGCTGGCTGCGAGCATCACCCGTCAGCCACGCCACGCGGGCTGAGCCGGCGAAGCGGGCCCGGCTCACAACCCCACATGAGCTGGGCGTTCGCCGCGCCGTCCTGCGCGTGCTGGCCGTCGGCACCGTGTGCTTCGGGTTCATCTATCTGAGCTGGCGCTGGACCTCCTCGCTCAATCTTGCGGTCTGGCCGCTGGCCGTGGCGCTGGTTCTCGCCGAAACCTACAGCTACGTCGGGGCGGTCATCTTTGCACTGACCGTGTGGCGGGAAAAACACCGTGGCGAGCCAGCCGAGCCGGCCGAGGGCCTGTCCGTGGACGTTTTCATCACCTGCTACAACGAACCGGTCGAGCTGGTTCGAGACACGGTACGCGCCGCGGCTGCCATCCGCTATCCACATCGCACGTATGTGCTGGACGACGGCAACTCCGACCAGATGCAGGCCATGGCAGAGGCGGAGGGCGTGGGCTACATTGTGCGTTCGATCGACTGGCGAGGTCGTCCGCGGCACGCCAAGGCGGGCAATCTGAACAACGCGCTGCTGGCGACCGATGGCGAGTTCATCCTGATGCTGGACGCCGACCAGGTGCCCACGCCGCGCATTCTCGACCGGATGCTGGCGTATTTTCAGGACGAGAAGGTGGCTTTCGTCCAGTCGGACCAGCCCTTCTACAACATCCCACCCGGCGACCCGTTCGGGTCGGACGCGTCGCTGTTCTATGGACCAATCCAGCAAGGCAAGGACGGCTGGAACGCGGCCTTCTTCTGCGGGTCGAACGCGCTGCTGCGGCGAGAAGCGCTGATGCAAATGGGCGTTATCCGTTACGTCGTGGAACTGGAGCAGCGCGTCAAGCGGGCGTTGGCGACGGCCGACCAGACGCTGAGCCACGCGGAGCGTCAGGTGGCCACCGACGATGTCGCGGTTGCGGGTGCAATGCGCGAGCTGCGGCAGATTGTGGCCAGCGCCCGGGAGGCCCTGCGCAAGCGCGAGCCCATCCAGGACGTCACCTGGAGCTTTCAGCAGCGAGCGCGGGCGGTGTCATCCGGGATCGTCGCTTCGGACCTGACGCGCATTCGCGAAGAGCTGGACTCCATCCCCGGCATCGACGTTTCGGACCTGGAGGCCGGACTTGCCGACGCGCTGGACGATCAGCAGACGCTCGACCGGCTGGCGCACCGCGAAACCTCGCCCCTGGCCGCCATCGAGGCCGTGCGCGGCCTGCTGCTCGCGGTGGACGTCGATCGCGGCGACGAGGCCCAGCCCATCATGCCGCTGTCGACGATATCGGTAACCGAAGACATGGCGACCGCAATGCGACTGCACGCGCTGGGCTGGAAATCCGTCTTTCACCATGAAGCGCTGGCGTCCGGGCTGGCGCCGGAGGACCTGCGATCGGCGTTGCAGCAGCGGCTGCGCTGGGCGCAGGGCACACTCCAGGTGTTTCTGAAAGAAAATCCACTGTTCGTGCGCGGCCTGAGCCTGGCACAGCGCGCCATGTACCTGGGGACGATGTGGAGCTATCTCTCCGGGTTTTTCGTCCTGGTCTACCTGCTCGCGCCGGCCCTGTATCTGTTTTTTGGCTGGCTACCGATCACCGCGTACTCCTTCGACTTCTTCGTGCGCATCATCCCCTATCTGGTCGTCAACCAGTTGCTGTTCACCGCTTTTGGCTGGGGGTTGAACACCTGGCGCGGCCAGCAAAACAGCCTGGCGATGTGGCCGATCTGGGTCACGGCACTGGTGACATCGGTCCGCAACGTGTACTTCGGCACCCCACTCGGCTTCGTCGTCACGCCCAAGACACGACTGCATGGCGGCGCGCTGCTATCCCGCCTCCGGCTGGTTCGCGCGCAGCTCGTGTGTATCGTGGTCCTGATCTGCGCGGCCATCTGGGGGCTGCTGCGATTGACCACTGGCGCGGCCGGTGACATGGTGGCCGTCCTGGTGAACGTGGGCTGGATTCTGTACGACCTGGCGATGCTCAGCGCGGTGCTCGACGCGGCGACATTCGAGTACAGCGCCCGGACTGAAGCCTCCGCCACGCCGCCAGGCCTGGAGGCAGAGACCGCCGCGGCAGCGCACGGGCGCGTGCTGGGCTCGTCGCGATGACCGACACGCATCGCAACTTTGCATGCGTGGGCCAGCCGTGTGAGCTGGCCGCGGGGCGCGCGGTGTTCCTGTCGTCGCACTATGACGACGTGGCGCTGTCATGCGGCGGCACGGTCGCGCTGCTCGCCGAACGCGGCCCAGAACCGGTGATCGTCACCATCTTTGGCGGCGAGGTCACCGACGAGGTGCTGAACCAGTTCGCCCGTTGGAAGCACGGTCGCTGGGGGCTGACCGACATGGACTCCGTCCGCGAGCAGCGCCAGGCGGAGGATACGGCCGCGGCCCACATCCTGCGGACGGGGACACGGTGGTTGGGCATACCCGACGCCATCTACCGCGGCGAGCACCACCTCAGCGACGACGAGCTCTACGGCGAGGTGCAGGCCGCGGAGCTGCCGCTGGCGCAGTTGATCGCCGACGAGGTCCAGGCGCTGCCAGAGTGGAGTGACACGTCGACGGTCTTCGTTCCGCTTGGGGCCGGCCGGCACGTCGATCACCAGCTGGTCTTTCTGGCAGGTCGGCATCTGGCGGATCGTTCCGTGCAGGTGCTGGCGTACGAGGACTGCCCGTACGTGATCCACACGCCTCTGGCGCTGGAAACACGGTTGGCGGAATTGTCCGATTGCCTTGGGGCTCCGCGGTACGTGAAGATTGCGAGCACGTTCGAGCGGAAATTGGCGGCGATTGAGGCCTATGCGACGCAGGTCCCGGTGCTGTTTCGCTTCACGTCTGACGTGCGCGGGGAGTTGACAAAATTCGGTCAGCGGATGGCGCCGGAGCTCGGAGCGGTGGAACGGTTCTGGCCCGTGCTCCCGCAGGCACCCATATGAGCTGGCGCGCTCTGAGTCGGATGACAGCACGGCGGGAGGTGTAGATGGACATCAAAGTCGTACCGAAGGGCGACGGCATAGCAGTGGCCGAGATGGTGGGCGATTTGAATTTGCTGTGCGCCGCCGACGTCCGCGCGCGCCTCGCCACGGCGGTCGGTGACGGCCAACGCCACCTGGTCGTCGACCTCGGTCAGGTCGATTTTATCGACAGCTCCGGTCTCGGAGCATTGATCAGCGGGTTGAAGTCCGCCCGACAGGCGGGCGGCGATCTGCGCATCGCCCGACCTGGTGAACAGGCGCGCGTGGTCCTGAAGCTCACCACTCTGGATCGCGTGCTGCGTCCCTATGAGTCAGTCGAGGATGCGCTCGAAGGCTTCTGACAACCGGCCGGTGGCCGAGGTTTCGGCGACGCTGCCCGCCACGGCGGAGCACCTCGACCGCGTCTACGCGACCCTGTCGCAATTCTGGACAGAACTCGAGCGCAGCCATCCCGCGCCACCCGATGGCGTCTGGCGAGCATACTTCGACACCGCGGTCGGCGAAATCGTCACGAACATCATCCGCTACGCGTACGCTTCCACCGCCGCCGGTGGCGAGATGTCCATGGCCATCCAGGGCTATCAAGACCGCGTCGAAGCCACATTCCGCGACCGCGGCGGTCCATATACGGGAGCGCCAATCACGGACGCGCGGTTGCCGCTGGACTCCCTCGACGTGATCGAGCTGCCCGAGGGAGGTTGGGGCCTGGCCCTGACGCTGGCGGCGGTCGACAGGCTGAGTTATACACGTGATGCGGATGTCAACTACTGGCACTTCATGAAGAAGCTCTGACCACGACAGCATGCCAGCCCAGGATTCACAGACCAACCCTCAGACGGCGCGCCTGAACCAGTTCGTCCGATGGAATATTCTCACCAACCTGGTGATCGCGATCCTGCTGTTCGCGATCTACGTGTTCTATCCGACACCGATCCTGCTGCTCGTGGCGTTCGAAGTTGCACTGAACCTGCTCATCCAGATTTACGCCCGCCGCCTGATCCGAGCGGGTCGCGTCGATCTGGCGATCGGCTGGATGAGCGCTGGACTCCTGGCGCTGAGCGTCACGCTCGCTTTCACCGTCCCGTTCGTCTTTCCGATCCTGCTCCTGCTGGCCGTGTGGCCGGTCTTCCTGGCCCTGCCGCACCTGTCCGCACGCAATCTGCGCCGCCTGATGGTGCTTTCAACGCTGGTCCTGGTGGTGGCTAGCCTGCTCTCGCTGCGACAGGACCCATTCGGGGTGCAGCAGGTAGTACCCGCCTGGATCGTCGGCACGTTCATGGTCGGCTTGATCGGGCTGTTCGTGACGTTCATTTACCTGCTGTTGTGGCACTACAACGCGCGTTTGAATGAGACGCTGGCCGCCATGCAGACCGCCAATCTCGCCCTGCTCAACGCCGAGATGACGCTGGAAGCCCGGGTCGAGGAGCGTACGCGCGACCTGGCGCTGGCGCGGGATGAGGCGCTCGAGGCGCAGAACGCGCTCCTGGTCCACACGCGCCTGGTGGACCTCCTGCAACACGTCACCACTGCCGCCAACGAAGCCACGCGGCCCGAGGATGCGCTCAAGTCCGGCCTGGACCTGATCTGCGAGTACGCGGGTTGGCCGATCGGCCACGCGTACCTGATCGACCCACACCAGACTCCCAGCGTGGTGCCGACGAGTATCTCGCACATGGATACCGAGGATCCGTTGGCGTACCTGCGTGACGCGGCGCAGACCGGACGCTTCCGGCGGCATGCGGGCGTGGTCACCGAGTCGACGCGCACCGGCAAACCCGCCTGGCGGCAGGACCCTCCAACACAGGACGAGTCGCAGGTCACCCTGGAGTTCGCTCTGCCAGTTCTGGTCGGCGCCGAAGTGGTAGCGGTGCTGCGGTTCATGTCGCGCGCAACGCAACCACCCGAAGAGCCGCTGCTGGATACCAGTCAGCTCATCGGTACGGAGCTTGGTCGTGTCTTCGAGCGCCAGCGAGCGCGAATCGTGCTCCAGGAAGCCAAGGACGCCGCGGACCAGGCAAACCAGGCCAAGAGCGCCTTCCTGGCGACGATGAGCCACGAGATCCGCACCCCGATGAACGGCATCCTCGGCATGGGTAGCCTGTTGCTGACAACCGACCTGAACGAGGAACAACGCGAGTTCGCGGAGATCATTCGCGACAGCGGCGACGCGCTGCTGACCATCATCAACGACATCCTCGATTTCTCCAAGATCGAAGCCGGCATGCTCGAAGTGGAGTCGCAAGCGTTCGACGTGCGCGCGTGCATCGAGGCGGTGCTCGATCTTCTGACGCCCATGGCGAGCAAGAAAGGGCTGGACCTGGCCTATCTGGTCGAAGACGACACGCCACCGGTCATCGTCGGCGACGTCACCCGCCTGCGGCAGATCCTGCTCAACCTGATGAACAACGCCATCAAGTTCACCGAGCGGGGTGAGGTGGTCGTGTCGGTGTCCGGCGGACCGTTGCGCGATGGTCTCCACGAGCTGAGGTTCGCGGTTCGGGATACCGGCATCGGCATTGCGCCGGAAGTCGTGCAGCGCGTGTTTCAACCGTTCAGCCAGGGCGATGTGTCGACCACGCGCAAGTACGGCGGCACCGGCCTCGGACTGGCAATCAGTCGACGGCTGGCCGAGCTGATGGGTGGCCGGTTGTGGGTCCAGAGCGAGCCGGGCGTCGGGTCGACGTTCTTCTTCACGATACTGGCCGCGCCGGGCTCCGATGGCAGCCAGAACGCGAACCTGGTGAGCGATCGACCGGAGCTGAATGGCCGCCGCGTGCTGGTGGTGGACGACAACGCAACCAACCGGAACATCGTCGAACGCCAGACCACCGCCTGGGGAATGAACGCGCGCGGGACTGGCTCGCCGCGCGAGGCGCTGGAGTGGATTCGCCACGGGGAACCGTTCGACATTGCCATTCTGGACATGCAGATTCCCGAGATGGATGGACTCGCGCTGGCAGCCGAGATCCGCCAGTTGCGCGACGCGCGGACGCTGCCCGTCGTCCTGTTGTCGTCACTCGGCAGACGTGATGCCGCGGCCGAGAGCGTCGCGCCCGCGGCATACCTCACCAAACCTATCAAGCCGTCGCACCTCCTGGACACGTTGCTCGAGGTTTGCGCGCAGCAGTCGCCGGCGCGATCTGCCACCAGCCACGTATCCGCGCCAATCGACGCGGAGCCGGGTGATCGGTCGGCGCTGCGAATCCTGCTGGCGGAGGACAATGCCGTCAATCAGAAGCTGACGCTACGCTTGCTGAGTCAGCTCGGCTACCGAGCCGATGTGGCAGGCAACGGACTGGAGGCCATCGCGGCACTGGAGCGTCAGCCGTACGATGTCGTGCTGATGGACGTGCAGATGCCGGAGCTGGATGGCCTCCAGGCGACGCGGCGCATTCGAGCGCAATGGGCGCCACCGAATGGCCCACATATCATTGCCATGACGGCCAACGCGATGCAGGGCGACCGAGAGCAGTGTCTGGCCGCGGGCATGGACGACTACATCAGCAAGCCCATTCGCGTGCACGACCTGCTGTCCGCCTTGCAGCGCAGCCCGCACGCGTGACACAACAGGCTCCTTACGGAGGCAGCACCTTGGTTTTATCCACACTGGACGACCGACCGGTATACGAGTTGAAGACCACGGCCGCCGTGCTCGGGAGCTACGACGAGGCCATGGAACGCGCCCGCGCTTTGAAGCCGAAACTGCGCGAGCGCGTGGCCGAAACCGAACAGCGACGCCACCTGCCGCCTGAGAACGTTGCCGACATCCTGGAAAGCGGGCTGTACGGACTGATGACGCCGAAACGCTTCGGCGGCTCGCAGTTGGGGCCGGAAACGATGATCGACGTGACCATCGAGCTGGCATCGGCGTGTCCGTCGACGGGTTGGGTACACATGCTGTGGACCGCGCACATGTGGATGCTGGCCCAATTCCCGCTCTCAGCCCAGGAAGAGTTGTGGAGCAACCCGAACTCGCTGGCCTCGTCGGTGGTCAATACGGTCGGCGACGTGGTGCCAGTTGACGGCGGCTACCGGTGGACGGGCCGCGGCTTCTTCTCGAGCGGCGTCGACCACTGCAACTGGCTGACCGCCGCGGTGCCCATCAAACGCCCCGAGGTGGACGGTCCGCCGGAGATGCGCTGGCTGCTGATTCCACGCGAAGATTTTGTGATCGTCGACGACTGGTTCACGGTCGGACTCAAGGGCACCGGCAGCAAGACCATCGTCCTCGACGACATCTTCATTCCCCAGAGCCGCACGCTGGTCGGCAAAGAAGTGGAAGAGGGGATTGCACCCGGCCACCAGGTCCACTCCGATCCGATGTACGGGGCCATCTCATGGGCCAACTTCACCGCCGCCATGGCCGCGCCGGCGCTGGGCGTGGCGCGTGGCTTTCTGGCCGCCTACGAGGACCGGCTGCGCTCGAAGTCCAGCAACATTGACGATGGCTTGACGGTCAACATGGCGCGGTACGCCAACGCGGCCGCCATGGTGGATGCCGCGCACGCGTTGACACTCCAGAACGCCGAGCGTTACGCGCGGGTGCCGGCTCGCGAGGTCGGGCGCGATATCCGCGGGAAGTGCCGCCGCGATCAGGCCTTCACGGCGCAGAGCGCGCGCAAGGCGGTGAACACCCTGTACGAGGAGTGCGGCGGCAGTGGGCTGTACGATGGCTCGGACCTGCAGCGGCTCTGGCGCGACACGAACGCCGCCGCCGCGCACAACGGGCTCACCAACGACTGGATCGCCGTCGGCTCGACGAAGACGCTGCTGGGCGTGCCGTCGGATCCGCGATTTCTGTTCTGATTGCGATCAGCTATGGGCGGCCAAAAACGTTCGCACCGCCTCGCCAGCGGCGTCCAGGTCCTCCTGCCAGCCCATCTTCAGATCCGCGTTCGGGGCGAGCTGGGCGGTTTCGAGGGCGATGGCCTCGGGATGCGCCAGGTCGCGACCGGGTAACACCAGCGTCGGCGTCTGCATCGATTCGACGAAGCTGCGCGGCACGCTGAAGACGAAGTCGCTGCCGAAGAGGTTCTCGCAAAACGCCGCGGCGATGGGGTCCATGCTGGCGGCTTCGGCGAAGGTGCCGGCCGGCAGCTCCTCGGCCCACTGATAGAAGCCGTGCATGAAGTGGCCGCGATTGGTCGCCGTCAGGCCGATTGGCGCGTGGTCCACCAGCGCCGTGATGCGATTGGACTCGTCGCGGAGCTGCTGGATCACCTTCATGCAGAAGGATGGACCGATGCAGCGACCCCAGATCGCGAGGCGGCCCAGGCCAAGGTGCTCGATCAGGCCGATTGCGTCGTCGGCGTAGTCGGCCCAGGAATTGGTGGCGGTGATCGGCGCCTTCGATTCGCCGGCGTTGCGCTGGTCCATGGCGATGATTCGGAAGCCGTTGCCAAGGACCTTGCGCGGAACGAGATCGGTGCGGTCCCAGCGCGAGGCGGAAGAGCGCATGAGGCCGGGGGCAAACAGCAACACGGGGAAGCCGGCGAGATTGCCGTATTCCTCGTAGTGAATGGAGACTTCGCCGTCGCGGGTGTACGTGGGCATCGTGCATCGAGCGTACAGTAGGCGTATGTTTGAAGGCTTCGAGCTGACCACCATCGATACGGGTGAGGTGCGCATCCGCGTCCGACATGGAGGATCGGGACCGCCGCTCCTGCTGCTCCACGGCAATCCGCAGACGCACGTCATGTGGCACAAGATCGCGCCGCGGCTGGCGCGCGAGTTCACGGTCGTGGCCGCCGACCTGCGCGGCTACGGTGACAGCTCCAAGCCGCCCAGTACCCAGGACCACGCGCCATATTCGAAGCGCGCCATGGCCAGGGATCAGGTCGAGGTCATGCGTCAGCTGGGGTTCGAGCAGTTTTTCCTGGCTGGCCACGACCGCGGCGCGCGCTGCGCATACCGGCTGGCGCTCGACCATCCGGATCGGGTACGCAAGCTGGCGGTCCTGGACATTATTCCCACCTACGAGGCTTACCGCCGCGCCGACATGGAGTTCGGATTGCGCACCTGGCACTGGTTCTTCCTGGCGCAGCCGGCGGACTTCCCGGAGCGGGCGATCGGCCGCGCCCCGGACGTGTTCTTCGAACGGCGCCCGAACACCTGCTGGACGCCCGAGGCGCGGGCAGACTACTGGCGCTGCTATCAGAACCCCGAGACCATTCGCGCCATCTGTGAGGACTACCGCGCCGGCGCAAGCATCGACTTCCAGCTGGACAAGGCGGACCTCGGGGTGCGCAAGATCAGCTGCCCGCTGCTGGTGTTGTGGGGCAAACAGAGCTGGTTCGGGCTGGGCTGGGATTTCCTCGGAATCTGGCGCGAGTGGGCGGAGGAGGTTCGGGGCCGCGAGCTGGACGCGGGCCACTTCCTGGCGGAGGAGGTGCCGGACGAGACCCACGCGGAGCTGCGCGCGTTTTTTGGCGACTGAGCTGCAAGGGAATCATCACCTCTCCCCCTGGGAGAGGTCGCCGCGTCAGCGGCGGGTGAGGGCTACGTACCAGGCGAGACTACTTTCGGGCTGATCCGGGTGCCCTCACCCAGAGGGAGAGGGGGCGCGTCCTGGGCCGGGTGGGCCGGCGTACCAGGCGCACTCAGGCGATGCTGTGTGTAACTGTACGCGCGAGTGCGGACGCCCAGGTGGGCGATGTGCTTCAGGCGGGGCGTGTCGGGACGTTGCACGCCGAGCGCGTCCACCACATCCTGACCGTGGCCAGGGCCAGGTGGACGATGGTGTCACGAATGGTCCAGCCTTCCGCCGGGGTCAGCATCGACCACTGCGACTCCGAGAGCGGCGCCACGATGGCATCGAGCGCCGCGTGCTCGGCGGCGAGATCGTCACAGAGGCAGTGATAGTCGTCGGACGCTGGCATTTGGGAGGCTGACTCTCGCAGTGTCGAAGAAAACCTTCTCTTCAGAAGAGAAGCAGAACTCCAGGGACGCTGGTTCGGCGGCGAGATCAGGCATTTGAGGAGAATCGTCAGTTCATGACTCGGTGGATCGTTGCTATTGCAGCGCGCCGGAGGCGAGTAACGCCTGGTACTCCGCCTCGGAGTAGCCGAGAAACTCATTGAGCACCATCTCCGTGTGCTGGCCAAGCAACGGCGCGGCGGTGCGCAGCCTTGACGGCGTCTCGGAGAGCCTGAAGCCCAGCTCGTCGTACTTGAGCACGCCCATTTCCGGGTGCTCCAGCGGCACGAAGTGCGCGCGAGCCACCAGTTGCGGGTCTTCGAGCGCGTCGAGCATCGGATACGCGCCAGCCGGCACACCGGCTTCCAACAGTCGGCACTGGAGCTCCCGGCCGGCCTGCGTACGAGTCCAGTCCGCCAGGCGTGCCTCGATCACGTCCTGGTGCTGGAGTCGGCCCTCCAGTGTGCGGAAGCTGGGTCCGTTGGCCAGGCGGGCGAGTCCATCACCTCGACGAGCACCTGCCAGTGCACGTCAGTCTCGCAGGCAATGGCGATCCACGCGTCGTTGCCCTGGACCGGAAAGACGCCGTGCGGGGCCGCGCGCACCGAACGGTTGCCCATGCGCCCGTGAGCGAACGGCGTGATAGACGTGAGGATCAGGCGAGGATTGATCTTCGACAGCTCCGCGTAACCGAGGCCCAGACCCTGCAGATATCCGGGCGGAAACGATTCCAGCACGAAGTCGGCCGTCTCGACCAGCCGGCGGAACGTATGCTGGCCGTTGGCGGACTGGGCGGCGCCGAGGTCGGCAAGGATGCGGCCGGCGAGCTCGCCGAGGTCGTTGGTCAGGTCCAGCGCGCGGTAGGGGCGGAGCAACTCCGAGCCGAGCCGAAGCGAGGGGACGGGCAGCGGCGTCACCTGCCCTCAGCCAGTTCGGCGGCGACGTCGGGGCGCATCGCTTGCGCCAGCTCGTTGCTGGGGTCCAGCTCCAGCGTGCGGTCCAGCCACTGGAGCGTTTCGGCGCGGCGCTCCAATCGGTAGCTGGTCATCGCCAGATTGAGCGTGGTGCGCGGGTCCTCACCGAAGTCGCGCAGGCTCCGCTCGAAGAACTGGAGCGCCTCCAGGTAGCGTTCGAGGCTGTACAGGAGCACGCCAATCCCGAAGGGGACGTCGTCGCGCTCGCCGATCGGGTAGTACTGGTCCCAGGCCTGCTGGATGCCGTCGAACATCTCGCGGCGAAGTCGGTCCGGCGCGGAGGGGAGCGCCTCGAGCAGCGCCGGCACGCAGCGGCTCAGGTAGTCGGGGTCCCAGCCGGTCCCCCGCAGCAGACCCAGGACGACGTCCAGTTTCAAATCGGGCAGGCGCTCGGCGACCGCACGGTGGACCACCGCCAGCTCGTCCGGACCGTGCAGGTCCACGGTGTCGGCGTACGCCAGCTCTGCCTGCGACGCGCCCCCGCCGGGCTCGAGGCCGAAGATCAGGGCGGAGATGTTCAGGCTCAGGTGGCGACCGCGCGGATGCCGGGCGCGGCCACCCTGCTGGCGGGCGTACTGACCCAACAGGTGAAAATTCACGGCGAGCCAGAAGCCGCCGTTGGCGCCGAAGCCCGGCGGGCCGTGGTTGGCGAGCTCGTCTTCGTGCGCGTCACCAAAGTCGCCAACCAGAAACAAGGCCTTCCCGCCGCCCAGGTTGCGGAAGAAATTCACGCACGAAATGGCGGCGCGCGGGACCAGCAGCGTGGTGCTGGGGAGTCGCTCGCGGTAGGTCTGGAGGATGCGCCGGAGAGCCGCGTCCTGCTCCTCGTCGAGATCGAGCGGCGTGGAGTCTGTCGAGAAGTTGATCGAGATGCGGACCTTCGAGTCAGGCGCGGCAAGGTCCAGTTCGGGGGATGACGCGCTGACCGTGACGCGGTTCGCAAAGAGCTGACGGTCGGCGATCGTGACGGCGTCCTGAGGGATACTGTCGAAGATGTAGTTGGCGATGACGACGATGGAATTGTTCGCGCCGCGGGCGTCGAGGGTGGCGCCCGCAATCAGCAATTGCATCGGCGCCGGGTCGAGGAGGTCGAAGTGGGCGAAGTCCAGGTGGCCGGCGTCGACGAATGGCCTCAAACGCGGATTGTCGCGCCAGAACTCGAGAACCGTGGGCGACGCGTCGGTCATCACGTACACAAAGCGCTGATGGACATCGGGGTGGTTCTGCAGCAGGTGCGAAAAGACTTTCAGAAACCGAAAACCGAACCGGCCGGAGCCAGCGCCCAGCTCGACGAAATAGATCGGCTGATCGGGGTCCAGCGCGCCGCGGATGTCGCGGAGAAACCCGAGAGCGATGCGAGCGTACGCGTTGGCGATGTTGGGTGAGGTAGTCACCGATTGCGGTACGCGGCTCTGGCTCCAGGCGGCGATGCCCTGGTCGGTGTAAAACGTGCGCTGCAGGCGCCAGAGCATCGAGCGCGAGAGCAACGCATCGGACTCCAGGACGTACATAGGCGTGGAGTCCACGGATCGCGCTCAGCCCTGGGCGATAGCCTGCTGGGATTCCGGGGAGATGACCTTATAGTCCATCAACCTGACGCACGGCTAGATGGCGACGGGGACTCTGGATTCCTCTGCGTGTTGCTCCAGCAGCGGGCCGAAGTTGGCCTCCGGCGAGATCAGGTCCAGCGGTCGGACGCGATACAGCTCCGGGTGAGTCGGTGCCACGGGCTCGATGCCTTGCTCCAGGTCGCGCGCCAGCTTGAGCAGACGCCGGCGGGCGGCGATCACCGCGATGTCGCTGCTGCCCAGGTGCTCCAGGCTGCGGTCGACGGTGCGGGTCATGCCTTCGATCATGGCCTTGTCCTGCATCGCAATCGACCAGATGCCCGTGTAATGTCCAGCCTTCTGCATCGCCCGGTCGATCTCGTACTGGTTGGCCTTGGTGCCATACGGGATCATCGTGTCGATGATCGTGCCGTCCTTGAGCGTGAACTGCTGCGGTTTGCCTGACGGTGAGCGCGCCTCGTCCTGTTCCATGTTCATGTCTTCATCGGGGCTGAGGGCAATCGAGTAGCGCACGCAGTGC
>Ga0213876_10001622_pt1 | contig 13750 bp, 11 predicted proteins | sample BarmaccomBMRX_R9_FD_160113 | JGI IMG/M metagenome (GOLD analysis project Ga0213876, IMG submission 160113) | Root-associated microbial communities from Barbacenia macrantha in rupestrian grasslands, the National Park of Serra do Cipo, Brazil - RX_R9 | ecosystem: Host-associated > Plants > Roots...
GCCTGGAATGGGCCTATCGGCTGGCGCAGGAGCCGTCCCGGCTCTGGCGCCGCTACGTCCTCGGCAATCCGCTGTTTCTGATGCGCGTGCTCGGCCAGTGGCTGTCGGGCGAGAGGGTCTGAGGGGATGGCCCGCCTTCATTTCTTAAATGCGGACCGGCGAACCTCGCTTGTTCCTGATAGCGCGATCATTCCGACGTGTAGGTTCACATTGCACCCGCTCGGCATCCAGGGAGTACCAGGCGATGGTCGCTGACAGCTATCCCTCCAGCTTCTACGAAAATCAGACGTCAGGCTCAGGAGGTCCGCACGGATCGTGCTCCTTATCATTATCTAGTCTGGTTGATGTTGACGGTGGCGCAGGTACCGCAGGAGCTCCTGCACATTTTCATGCCGACTAATTCTCGCAATGACCCGATCAGCGTGCGCCGAAGGCAGCCCAAGGGGTTGCTGAAATCGCTGCTCGCAGTCGGATGGGGCGCCGCTGTCGTCGTCGCCTCCGCCGGCTGGGCCTATTTCATCTTCTGGATCATCTGGCGTTTCGTGTGGCCTCTGTTTGCATGAAGGCCCGCACCATGAACGCGAAGCGCAGTGCTACGCGCGGTCCGCCGGTGTGGCTGTGGTGCCGGCGAGAGGCTCCCTGAGCAGATCTGAAAGAAACGGCATGTTGCATTGGTTCTCGTCGTATTTGTTGATGTCGGCGACCGCGCTCGTTACCGGTGGGCTTGCTGAGTGGGGGTGGCCAAATCCGGCCCGGACCGAACAACACCAGCCGCCCACATGGAGCACCTTTGCACAGAACAGTTCGAAGCAGCCGACGGCAAGCCAGGGCGAGCCACCCGCCGCGCGCTGGGCACTTCTGCGCTCGGTTCCGAGTATCGGGACGGGCAACGCGGTCACGTTCGAAATTCACGAGACCAACCATGCGTTGACATCGCCCACCAGCCTCAGGCTGGCGATGGACGGCAGCAGTACGGCGGGTGACGTCGATTTCGTCGAAGGGCTGAATGAAGCTGTCGCTGCGGCGCTCGGTCCCGATGTCAGCTACGCCCCGGACACGGGTATGCTGACATTCAGTCCCCGGGCTGTCTTTCCTTTCAGGTTCACGATGACGGCGAGCTCCTTCAATTCCGAAAAGGACTACGTGCTCGTCATCAAGGACAATGAAATCGGCCAAATCGACGTCGCGCGGGCGGGGATCAGGCTCGGCTCGCTGGCGAGGCCCTCGGCGCCTCCCTTGCTCGGCCTCAATGAGGCCTCCGGAGATTTTGGGATCGGACAATACAAGTACGCCTATCCCGGCAAGAACCGCGTGGATTGGGCCGCAGCGCTGGGATTCGGCATCATCCGCCTGCCGTTTCTGTTTCAGAACATCCAGCCTGCCTCCGGGGCAAATCTCGACGAGGCGGCGATGCAACAGCTCGATCCGGTGCTCGCCGAATGCGGGCGAAGGACGCTCGTCTGTCTCCTGGATATGCACAATTATGGCAGCTACTATCTCGACGACAGCGCGGCGGCCCAGGCCCTGCCAGGCACCCCGGGAGTTTCCAATGCGCGGCTCGCCGAGCTTTGGGCCCAGATCGCCCGACGCTACCGGGACAATCCGTACGTCTGGTTCGGCCTGATGAACGAGCCTCACCAGCAGACCGCGCTCGAATGGGTCAAGACCAGCAACGCGATCGCGGCCGCAATTCGTGCGACCGGCGCAACCAACAAGATCGTCTTTTCAGGGACGGCTTGGGATGGCGCCTGGACTTGGACAACGAGTGGAAATGCGACGGAGATGCTGAAGGCCTACGACCCGGCCGGCAACTTCGCGTTCGAAGCTCATCAATATCTCGACGGCGACGGCTCAGGCACGTCACCCATTTGCGTCGCCGGTGCGGGAGCCGCGCGCATTGCCCCCTTTACGGAATGGCTCAAGACCTATCGGCTGCAGGGAATCCTGGGGGAGGTCGGCTGGGCCGCCAATCCGCAGTGTCAGGCCGAGGGAGCCGCGCTGCTCGAGGCTTGGCAGGCCGCGGCCGCCGTCTCCGATACCGGAGGTTATATCGGCCTGACCTATTGGGCGGACGGACCGTTATGGCCCGACAGCTACATGTATCTGGCCGAACCGCGGCCATTTCCCGGAGGACCCGAGCCTCCGCAACTTGCCACGTTGAAACGCTTTCTGCCCCAACGCCCCAATTGAGTGCCCCTTCGGAGCGACAATGTCTGAGCTTCGGCAAACTGGTGATGGCGAAGGCAGAGCCTGCGGCCGTGCTGGCCTGCTCCGCCAATCGAGGCACGAGCAGACGCTCCTCGAGCGGCTGGCGGAAGATCTGCGTGCTGCACTCGAGTGCAACCATGCTTGCTTGCGACATCTGATTCGATACATTTGCCTCGGGTTTCGCCCCGGCCCGGGCAGGAAACATTGAACCGAGATCATTCTCCCGCAACGCGAGCCTACCGGTTGCCGCCACGCGATGCCGGGCGGCCGTCAAGCAATGCCGGTCCTGAGTTCGAGGCCGCTCGGCTTCCCGTTACGACGACATCCAACAGCGCGGCCATCTCCAACAGAGTGCCGGCGCTGCTTCTTCTCACGGTCGTTGCGCTGGCTCCGCTGCCCTACGGATCGGTCGGTCCCGTTCCGATCGTGGCCTGGTGCATCACGCTTGCGGTAGCGCTGGGACTAGCGTCGCTGCGCGCGCTGGATCGCCGGCATCTGGTCCTGCTCGGCGGTGTTGCGATCGTCATCTGCGCCTATCTCGTTGTTCTGCACGAACAGCTATCCGCGCATCGATTTTTTTCAGCATCGACAGCTGATCCGGCCTGGCGGGCGGCGGAAGAGGCACTCGGCGCACAGCTCCATCCCCCGCTTGCGCTGGTCCGCGACCAGCCGCTGCTATCTCTTGGACCGCCACTGGCCGCCGTCCTGACCCTGCTCGTCAGCTTCATCGTTAGCGTCGACCGCGCTCATGCGCATCGCCTGGTCCATGTCGTGGCCTGGTCGGGAGCGGCCTATGCCGTCTACGGCATCATCGCGTTCCTGATCGATCCGACCCACGTGCTCTGGATGAAGAAGGAAGCCTATGCGACGGTGCTGACCTCGACATTTATCAACCGCAATAGCGCCGCGATCTATTTCGGTTCATGTGCCATCCTCTGGCTGTTGCTGCTTGCGGACCGCTTCCGACGGCAGCTGCCGTCCGGCAGCGCGCTGACCTGGCCGGCGCTGGTTCAGCCGCTTCGTCATCTCCGACCAGAGGCCCTGATCGAGTTTGCGGCATTGTTCATCTGCCTGATCGCGATGTTCCTGACGGGCTCACGTGCCGGCGTCGTGCTCGCGCTGCTGGCCGCCATCATGGCGCTCGGCCTGTTCGCGTTGAAAGTCGCGCAATTCGGCCGCAAGCGCGCCCGCCTCGTGCTGTCGACGGCCTGCGCCGTGGTCATCCTGATGCAGGTGCTCGGTGCCGGCGTGCTCGGACGTTTCGACAGCGAAGGCGTTGCCGGTGGAGGACGCCTGCCGACCTATCGCTCGACGCTCGCCATCATCGGCGATCACCCCTGGCTCGGCACAGGAGGCGGGACGTTTGCCTGGGTCTTTCCTGCCTATCGCAGCAATGGTGGAACGTCCTGGGGCACCTGGGATCGCGCCCATAGCACGCCGCTGGAAATCGCCACCGAGATGGGCCTGCCGCTGGCAGGCGTCGTCGTCACCGGCTGGATCGGTGCCTTTGCGATCCTCGCCTTCGGCCTTTGGAGCCGCAACAGGGAGCACATCGTGGTGATCGCGGCGCTCGCCGCGGCCGCGCTCGCCATCCTGCACTCGCTGATCGACTTCTCGCTGCAAATCCCCGGCGTCGCCATCACCGTCTTTGCGCTGGTCGGCGCCGGCCTCGCACAATCGTTCCGAACCGCGCGATCAGGCGCGCCCGGCCCGATGTCTGGCCAGGCTCCCGTGGAATCGTGCCAGGTCTGACCATCAACGCAGCAATGCCGGCGCCTCTACCAGGGTCGAGGGCGTGTGACCTCGACGCCCGGGACCCTGGCCTCAAAATCCCTGCCGTCCAGCAGCCGGGCGAGAAATTTGAGCTTCACGATGTCGATGCCCTCGAGGCGGGACAGCAGCAGCTCGCTGATCGGTCGGCCAGGCCCGGCAACGATGTCGGCGGCATCGGTAATGAAGTCGGATTTGACCAGCTGGACGAACTCGTCGATCGCCTGCTGCTTCAAGTCGTCGGGCAGCGCAGGATAGACCGCCAGCGCGAAGCGGCTGCGCCGCAACGCCAGCCAGCCCTCGTTGGGGCCGAATCGATATGACAGCGTGAGCGCCTTGAAATTGTCTTGCTGCAACCCCCTCGTGTTGTTCTGGAGCCAGAACCGAGCGAGCCACAACAGGGGATCGGTCGGCGCGCAATCGAGCGCATCCAGCAGCGCCACATCGAGATCGGACTGTGTCCGCGTGATGCCGGTCTCATCGCCAGCCGCGATGGCCTCTTCGGCCAGGCGCAACCGGGTGACGGCCAGGGTTCGTCGAGCGACGGGCGCGCAGCGGTCCCGCCGGAGGCTTCGCGCGGTCGCCTCCGCGAACTCCGCGAGAAAGTCTCGCCGGTACCGCTCGCCGCCGACGATCTTTCGCGCCATCTGCGCCATCGACGGCTGCGACCAGAGCGTCGGGGCGGCCTGCCAGGCCCAGAACAGCGTTGCCAGCGCGAAAGACGTCGTCGCGATCCGCGCCACCAAGACAGAGCCGCGCGTCGTCTTGCCGGCCACGACCGCCTAGTCCTCAAAGCCGTAATTCTTGAGGTCGCGATCGCTGTAGCGATAGCCTCCGCTATAGGAGTAGTTTCGCACGAGGTCGAGATTCGCCTTGTTGAGGACGATGCCGAGAAGGCTGTCGGAGACCAGCGGTGCCGACGACAAAGCGCTCTTCGCCGCGTCGATGGCGGTTCGTCCCCATTCGATCACGAAGAGATAGGTATCGACGATCTGGCTGGTCGAGCGAACGTCCACCACCGGTGTCAGCGGCGGCAGGTCGACGAGAACATATTGATAGCTCTTGCGGAGCTCCTCGATCAGCTTCCGCATCGCGGCCGATGCGAGGATTTCATTGGTATGCGAAAGTCGCATCTTGGCGACCATCGGCACGAATGACAGCGAGGTCGCCGGATCGCTCCAGATCACGTCGGCGAGCTGCCGCTTCCCGGAGATCACATCCAACAGCCCCCACTCGGCGTGAGGGGCGAGCGAGCGCGTCAGTGACGGATTGCGAAGATCGCAGTCCAGGAGAATTGCGCTTCCTCCGGCATGGGCGATCAGGCGCGCGAGATTGGCGGCAACCGTCGACTTGCCCTCGCCCGGATTGGTCGAGGTGATCCCGATGACTTTTGACGGCTTGGCAAGAGCTATCAGGTCGATGCTCACCTTGATGGTCCGGAACGCTTCCGCGAAGCGCGAGAAAGGCGTTCCGACCACACCGAACAGCACGCCGGTTCGTTCCAGCTGGCGCAGGTTCGCGGCATCCGGTCGGGCCTCGATGGCGCGGAACGGCCGGGCATCTGCCTTGAACACCGGCACGATTGCCAGACAAGTTGTTCCAAGCTCTCCTTCTACCTGCTCGCTGGTGCGGAAACCACCTTCCGACAGGTCGATCAGGATGGCGACGCCGAACGCCAGCAGGAGGCCGCTCGCCGCGGCCAATGTCATCACCAGAACGGAGTTGGGCAGGCTCTTCTTGGTCGGGCGCACGGCGCTGGAGATTACGCGCGCTTCCGTGTATGGAAACGACTGCTGCTGGATCGCCTCCATGTAGCGCTGCACGAAATTGTCGTGGATCGCGCGGAACGTCTGCGCCTTGCTGTCGAGATCCTTGAGCGCAATCTGGGCCTGGTTGGCGACCTGATTCTGCGCCACGGCCTCGGCGAGGCTCTGCTGAATGCTCTGCTCGCGCGCGATTGCGATCTGATAGTCGCTCTTGAAGGTCTCCTCGATCCGCTTCAGCTCGTCGAATATCGACTTGCGGATCTCGAACATCTGGTTGCGCAGATTGATCACCACGAGGTGGTCCTTGCCCAGTCGCGCCGAGTAGACCGCCTCCTTGTTGGCAGCTTCCAGATATTCGCTGCGCAGCTTGTTGATGACGTCGCTGCGCAGCGCGTCCGCAACCGCGGGATCGGGCGCCTTGATGACGCTGTCGAGCTCGGCAATGTCGTTCCTGGTGATCTCGCTGATGCGGTTCAATCGCGCGCGGGCTTCGGCGGTGGCCGCCCGGGCCAGCACGATCTGGCTGTTCAGCTCGGCAAGCTGCTGTTCGTTGATCAGGCGGCCGCCGGTATCGACGATGTTGTTGGCCTTCTTGAAATCCAGCACGGCGCGCTCCGCGGTCGCGGCCTGTTGCTGCAGCTCGTGAATGCGCTCCTGCAGCCAGATGCCGGCGCGGCGCGTCGCCTCGTACTTGGCCTCGAGCTGATCGAGGATGTAGGCCTCCGCGGTCGCGTTCGCGACCACGGCGGCGCGCTCCGGGCTGCGCGACAGGAAGCCGATCTCGATGACATAGGTGGTGCCGACCCGCCGGGGAAACAGGCCGGCGTGAAAGGTCTCCTGCGCCCGCTGCTCCAGATCGGTTTCGGATGCCGGCGCAGATGGAAACAGAAAGGAGATGATCGTTCCGAACAGGCCGGGCTTGGACCCGACGAATTCCGGATCGGTCGTCAGATGCAGCTCCTTGACGACGGCGGCGGCAATGGTCTCCGACTTCAGCACTTCGATCTGGCTGTCGACGGTGGCGGAGTCGACCGGGGTGTCCGCCAGAACCTGCTGCTGCTGGAACAGCTGGGTCTTTCGCGTGTCGATGATCAGCGAGGCATGCGCGAGATATTTTGGCGGCGCGACGTAGAGATAGACCGCGCCGCAAACCACGCAGCACGCAAAGATCAGGACGATGATGCCGGCCCGACGGCGGGACAGCCTCGCGAAGGACGCAATCACGTCGGCAGGCGACATCGCCGTGGACGGCGCGACGTCGGTTCTCGCAAAGGGCTCCGGATTACGTTGCAGCATTGCGGCTCGCTCGCGTCATCGATGGAGGCGAGGCGGGACCGAACGCGTCGCCGGCCCCGGTTGGTGCTGTGCGTTCACGGACTGACACTGGTCAACGCATTGGTCACGGTCGTGGAGTTGGTGGTGGTCGGTGTGGTGAGACCAGAGGAGAACAGCCCGGCCCGGTTCGGTCCACCTCCGCCACTGCCGCTACCCGTGCCGCCGCGCCCGCCACCTCCGCCGCCAGCCCCGCCAGCACCCGCGCTGCCAGCGGCACCGCCGACGCCACCTGCGGCGGCGCCGGTTGCCCCGATCGGCGCGTTGCCGGTCACGCCGGCGAACGCCAGGATCGCGACCGAATCGGAGCTTTCGGCGAGCGCTTGCTGGATCTCGGCGGCAAACGGCGCATCGGTCTTGAGCAGCGCCTGCGCCGCCTGTCCGAGGGCGGTGCCGATGGCGGATTTTTCCCCGGCGGATGCAAGGTTGAGGGCCGCGATGATCGGCGTGAGGGCTGCCTTGTCCGCGATCACGAGATCCCGGACGGCTGATATCAGCGCGGCCACAGTCAGGGTGTTGCCATCGGCATCGAGGAAGATCTGGGCCGGATTGGCCCGCAGCTTGGCAATCACATCGGATCGCGATTGGCCATCAGCGGTGACCGCGCTGGCATCGCGGACCGTGAAAACGCCGAGGCATGCAGCACAAAGCACGGCCGCCAGCGCCAGCTGGAAAAATCGCAAAAGCATCGAAAAAACCTTCCCCCAGGACAGGTCTTGCAGGCAATAGACGAAATACCAACACGCAACCGTAACACGAACGGAAAGCCATGGTCGACCATTTATTGTGCAGCAGCATCCGTTTTGGATGCAGGGCGCGGCCAGCCTTGGCGCCGCTGCCGGGCGATAGGCCGAACCGCCCCTCAAGCGTCCCAGTCAGAACTGCTCTTTCACTTCGTACCTGAACAGCTGCATGGCCGGAAACACGCCAATGACCTGTTCCTTGCGCGCGTGGCCGGGGACGCTGACGTCGGTGCAGTCATCGCTCCGATAGTAACAGACCCTGACCTTGATGGCATCGTTGCAATGGTTGTCGAGACTGACCGCGTGATTGAGGATCCTCGGATTCGAGGCGAGCGGCCGGGCGATGCCCTCGGTCTGAAGGCACGGCTTTCCCGCGAAATCGCGGTGCTTGCGGGAGGAAGCGTCGCTCCCGGCGATGTCCAGGCCCTGGGCGAAGGCGGGAGAGGACGACGACGCAAGCAAGAGAGCCATCGCCAGGTCAAGGCGCCGCATAGGCCGCATATCCAGCTTCAACCTTATCCGCCATTGCATATCCGACCACCGTGCCAGCACCCCACAAGACCCTTGAAAGCGCATTCACGGGCTGCAGCCGCATCGCAGCCCAGATCGCGCTCAAAAACGATCGGGTGACCCGATATGCGAGATATCCGGCGCCGAACTCGTGCTTCTTCAGCACATAGCCAAACCCGTGAGCATATCTCCAGGATCGCTTCAGCCGCTGTCGCGCGCCGACATTCTCGACCTGATCGTGAAATACCTTGAGGTCGCTCATGTAGATCGCGCGCGCGCCGCCCGCGATCAAGGTCAACACGAAGTCGGTCTCCTCACCCGACTGGAACCTGCTTGCCGCGCCGACGCCGATGTCTTCATCGAAACGTATTTCATTGCCAATCGCGCTTCTGCGAACGAACAGCGTATTCGAATTGCCGGATGTCCACACGTTATCCTTGCTGACCGATCCGCTTTCCCTTCGCAACGGGCTGAGCGACGGCAGGCCGGATGCATCGATCGTTCGGCCGAGAAGAACATCGACTGCGGGATTGGTTTCGAAGAACGCGGCTGCCTTCTTCAGCGTTTCGGAAAGGTACCAGCAGTCGTCGTCAGGAAACGCAACGACCGAGCCCGTCGCGTGAACCAGCCCGGCGTTCCGGGCGACCGAGAGGCCGCGCGCCGACTTCAAATGTTTCAATGGAAGACCGGCCCCGCTGTCGTCAAGGACTTCGTCGAGATAGCCCGGTGCATTCTGATCGACAATGATGATCTCGAATGACCTGAACTCCTGCAGCTTCAACGACTGCAGCAGCCTGCTTAATTGCGGTCTTCGATCTCCGACCGTGCAGACCACCAGGGACACGGTGACCGCCGATGCCGGCGGAAACTGCGGGCCTGCGTCGGCGGCGCGAGACAACAGCGCAGCGCCGAGATCGCAGTCTGCGAACAGTCGAGGATCAAGCAGGCGTTGCGCAAGGTCCCGCCAGGTCAATGGCGGCGGAACTGGAACGAAGCGACTGGAGATGGCGGCGCGGATCGCCTGCTCAATGCTCGTTGCGTTGCCGGGCTCATAGCCGCTCCGGTTAGGCGACCGGCCAACCGCAAAGGACGGACAGACGGCCGGAATGCCGAAATGTTCATATTGCTTGAGCTTCAGGCTCGACGTTGCAAGATAGTCCGCTCCCTTGGCCGCCCGGTACGGCGCAATGCCGACCGACGCGAACGCGATGTAGGGGAGCGTCGCCTTGAACGCCATTTCATCATACAATTTCACGTTCGCAGGCGCATCGAATGTCGCTCCGCTTCCGATCACATGAAACTGGATGTCGGGAAACAGCTTCCCCGCGACCTGGAAGAACTCTTCGTCAAACAGCATCGACCCGACCGACACCGCATTGATCGGCGCGACGTAGGGATTTGGCCCGGCGCTCAGGAAATCGTCGGGATCCATTCCGAGCGGCACGAAGAAGCTGCGCTCCCTGACCCACGCAAAGTCATCGGCCATTTCGGCCGACAGCAGGCAGAACCAATCGAACGCATCGGCACTCTTCTCGAGCTCCGCCTGCAGGACCGCGGCGGCACCGATGGTGCTGAGTTTGTCCGACGCCCGGTAGATGATTTTCGCTCCAGGATTCAGCCGGCGCGCCCGATTGGCAAAGAGAATGCCCTGTCCAGACTCGATGATGATGTAGTCGGCGGCGCAGAGGGAGTTGTCCAGGAAGGCGTCTTTCAGCCGCTTGTGCAGCGCGTAATAGGGCCTGAACAGAAATTCAAGAAAACCGGACTGCGACTGGAACGGATGGATCAGGGTAAACCAGAGATAGCACCGCACGCCATCGACCGTTTCGGCTCTGTTGGCCTTGCGCCAGAGAAAGCTCCGCGAGTCGCGCTTGATCAGGCTCAGCAGACTGAAGCGCAGCGAAAAGAACGTGACGTCGTGGCCCATGCGCGCCAGCGCCGAGGCCAAAGCCTGGATGCTTCCGCGCCGGAGCATGCGGAAATCATGGACCGCCGAGATGATGACGATTCTCTTGCTATTCTCTGGCAAGGTGCTGGAAATTCCTGAAAGAATATCTGGCGAACGACCGCGTCCCCCATGGACGCGCCGTCGCCCGGCTAATTGTCTCACGACCTATGGTTGCTTCGTCGACGCTCTCAGTGCAACAGATACGGCCGTAGCAAAACCACATCAGCGCAGCAACCTTGATGGAGAAAAACGAGTAGCTGACCATCAGGCTGAGCGGAATGAAAAGTGCGATCGAATGCACAAAAAGGCGCGACCTGCCGTCACGACCATTCGGCACCAGACAAATGCAAAGCCAGACCGCGGCGAGGCCGACGACGGACTGGGTCAGAACGAAATAGGAAATACCGCTGTCGGCCGCGATATCGGACAAACGCGCGTCGAGCCCGAAGAAGCCGGCTACATCGATTTGCGACAGCAGATCGAGGCTCCCAGCCACCCGGCCGCCGAAATTATCTGCACCGACGGCCGGCTGAACGATGGCGACGTAAACTGCGGACGCCAGCAGCACCAGCGGCAGATCGAAAGCCGACCAGCGGCTGGGAAGCCACCTAAAGAGAGGGACGACAGCCATGATGATCAGGATCGAGGCGCCCGCGAGCCGGCCATCGCAGCCGACCAGCAGCAGCAAAGTAGTGGCGATCAGATAGGCGCGAGTCCAGAACCCAAAATCCTTCCAAAGCGAAATCAGGAGGATCGCGACGACCACGCAATAGTTGCCCAGCGAGACCGGCTCCAGAAAGATCGAGGACAGCCGGTGCATTTCGATGAACCCGAAGAACCTCTCCCCGGGGCGCGTCGCGCTGATGAACAGGGTCGATTCGCTGTTCCAGAACTGATTCTGCGAATAATCCCGGGTACTAACGTAATATTTCAGGACCTGAAAAGTCTCCGCATAAAGGTCGGGGCGGACGGCCTCGAGCGCCGCGGTCAGAAACACGATCGTCTGCAGGATCAGGACAGGCCTGACCAGGCTCGAACGCCCCTGAGCCATTCCCAACATCACGAAAACCGGAATGACCAGGACGTCTCTCGGAAATTTCGGATTAAAAGCACCGTTTCCGAGGCCAAGCAGGAAACCGAGCAGCACGGTAGCCAGCGCCAGCAAGAACCACGGCATCATTCTTCGGTCGACGCGAAAGAAGATGATGGCCGCCGCGGCCCCATAGACCGCAACTTCGGTCAGAACGACATAGGTGCGCTCGAGCGCGACAATGTGGGCATTGATGAGTGCCAACGCGGCATTGAACGTCACCGCGACAATCAAGACCGCGTTCGACAGCATGGCCCCCCGCCACGTCAGCCCTATCTTTGGGCACCTCGGCAATGATCGAGGCTCTTGGCATCATAGCCCATTTCCGGGTAAGTTCCAGTTCTGGTTGCAATGGTTTTTTTTCAAAATGGTTGGTCTCAAATTATTGGCGAAAGCGGCCCTCAAGCCGCTTATATATCGTTTTCCTCCAATCATGCTCGCTCCGGAGCGATTGATGCTCTGGCAGCAGACATTGATCGAGACGATGAGCGTCGGGGGAGATGTCGTCGAAGTCGGATGCTATCTAGGTGGCACGGCCGCCGTCTCTGCAAGGATGATGAGAAACCTTGGCGACGATCGACAATACCGGGTGTACGATACGTTCTCCGGCTTTACAGATAGACATTGGGCTCTCGATGCCGCGAAGGGCATCTTCTCAGGCGCCCGGGACGACTTTTCTTCGAACTCGCCAAGGCTGACGCGATGGGTTTTGGACAGACACGGAGGCAAGAATGTCGAAATCCACCAGGGCGACATAACGTCCCTGCCCGATAGCGCCCTTCCAGCCCGGATTTCCGCGTGTCTGCTCGATGTCGATCTCACCGAGCCCATTTACCTCGGCCTCAAACGCCTGCATCCAAGATTAGGCGACGGCGGCATCATTCTCATCGACGATTGCGACGACAAAGGCTGGTACAGGGCCAAGATCGGTTACGAGCGATACTTGGCCGAACTGGGGAAGTCGCCGACTTACAAATACGGGATGGGCATTTTACGGAAAGGCTGAGCGCTTCTGCACTATCGGCGGAGCAGCTGATGTGTGGCGCGATACAGACATGCAAAATATCGCTTCATCAGATCGGCCCGCACCGGTCGCCCGTGAGAAGGGAGGAATTTAGATGATCCAAGCAGCCAAAGCATTCCTGCGGCAGGGAGCGCCGGGCCTATACAACGTCGCGCGCTTCTTGCGCTTGCAAGGCGAAAGAGCTCTGTTCAGAGAGTATACGGCCACCCATCTTTTTGGGAGACAGGAGCTGTCCGTCATCATAGCCGATCGCGTCGGGAAGGAGTGGTATGACCGCGACATGGTTCGACCAAGCTCGTTCGACTTTTTCGACGCACTTCGATTGAGCAAGGGAGCGCGCGCATTCGTCTTGGGAGCTCACCAGGCGGTCGTTGGCATGATGTTGGCACGCGACGTGGGCACTGACGGGTCAATCGTCGCAGTCGAAGGCAACTACGCCAATTATATTGTTGGGAAGCGCAACATTGAGCTGAACCGGCTCAAGAACATGACTCTCCTGCACGCGGTCGTCGGCTCCGCGGACGGTCAACTATACTTTTCTCGAGCGCACAACGGAATGGTTGAACCAACCAAACTTGGCCCTGCTGCTCAGCAGGTCCGCTCTGTCAGCATCGATTCTCTAGCGGCAGAATACGGTAGCCCGGATATCGTGATGCTGGACATCGAAGGCTACGAAGCTCACGCCCTCGAAGGCGCCCCGATCACACTGAGATCCAGGTGCGTTTGGTACGTCGAGGTACACGGAAATACCCAACTAGGTCGCTATGGAAGATCCAACTCGGATGTTACTGCCTTCGTTAGCCAAGGCTTTGATCTATTCTTTTCGCCTGATGACATTTCGGAATTTGTTCCATTAAACGATTTGAGCGCGGCTCCTGAGCAGCGTTTTTTCTTGATCGCGGTACCAAAGGCAACGACTTCATGAGGGTGGAGGAGTTTTCTACGCACGGCGCCCCCCGGTGATCAGGTGGATCACGCCCCTGTCGTGAACGATCGAGCCGCTCGCATCTGCCGACAATGGAATACGAGACGATAGCAGTAACTGCTGGTGATGCGCTCCGACCAACCCGCTGCTCGGCAGCCTAAGCTAGCGCGCCGCGCGGCTTCAGGCGCGATATGGCTTGCTTTGGAAACAGGACTCACGCAGGTCATCTCGCTGCTCGTATTCGCGATCATGGCGCGCTTTTTCGCTCCCAGCGACTTTGGTCTCATTAGCATAACCTACGTCGCAATATTTTCATTCAAGTCCGTCGTGATTGATACGGTCGCCTTTGCCGTGCTCAGGGAGAAGGACGCGACGGACATCGAGTATGACAGCTGTTTTTGGCTCTCGCTCACGTTTTCCGCTGCCGGAGCGCT
>Ga0213876_10001623_pt1 | contig 13749 bp, 13 predicted proteins | sample BarmaccomBMRX_R9_FD_160113 | JGI IMG/M metagenome (GOLD analysis project Ga0213876, IMG submission 160113) | Root-associated microbial communities from Barbacenia macrantha in rupestrian grasslands, the National Park of Serra do Cipo, Brazil - RX_R9 | ecosystem: Host-associated > Plants > Roots...
TCGTCGCCGGTGAGGCTGTGAAGGTCCTGGGGCTTTTTGATCCGTTCGAGGAGCGTGGGCATCAATACGTCCTGGTCGCGATGAAGTCGGTGATCTGCTCGAGCTGCGTGGCGCCGTCGGGGGCGGCCTGGGTGAGGGCGGCTCGGGCCCGCTGATGCGACTCGGCGGCGAGCTCGCGGGCTCTGTCAAGACCGAATTCGGTCACGTATGTCCGCTTCCCGAGGCGCTCGTCGCTGCCCTGCCGCTTACCCAGCGCCTGCTCAGATCCGGTTACGTCGAGGATGTCGTCGACGATCTGGAAGAGCACACCGAGCTCAGCCGCAAAGTTCCGGTACGCGTTGATTGTGGCAGGTTCGGTGGCGCGCGCGAGGAGCAGGACGCACTCGATGCTCGCCCCGATCAACCGGCCTGTCTTGAGCTCGTGCAGGCGCTGCAAGCCGTGAGCGCCGGATTGCGCGGTACCAGCCACATCGAGGTACTGCCCGCCCACCATCCCTTGTACGCCGGTCGCCGCGGCGAGCGCGGCGGCCGCCGCGAGCACGTCCGCCGCCTGCCCCTGCTGTTCGTAGAGCAGCAGCCGGAACGCCTCTGCGTAGAGCCCATCGCCGGCCAGGATCGCGACGTCTTCGCCAAAGGCCTTGTGGCACGTGGCACGTCCGCGGCGCAGGTCGTCGTTGTCGATCGCGGGCAGGTCGTCGTGGATCAGCGAATAAGTGTGGATCAGCTCGATCGCCGCCGCGAGCGGCAGCACCCACGACGTCGAGCGTCCGAGGGCGTCTGCCGTGGCCAGCGCGAGCACCGGCCGGATGCGCTTCCCCGGGGCCAGCAGCGAATAGCGCATCGCCTGCTCGAGCCCGCTGATGCCGGGCTCGGTCGTGAACCGCAGCGTCTGCAGATAACGCTCGACCTCGTCCCGCAGGTGATCGGGATACCTCGAAGCGGGTGGCGCCTGAACTCGCGGCTCGCCGCCCACGGCGATCTACGCCGCCGGCAGCGGCAGCTGGCCCGGAAGGTCGGGCAGCGGCTCAAGCGCCGCTCGCACCCGCTCGTCCACCTGTGCGCTGGCCTCGGCGGCCAGATTGGCGCACTCCTCGATCAAGGCGAGCGCCGCCTCCGGCTCGAGCTCGCCGGCGCGCAGGCGCTGCGCGGCGTCCTGGAGCCTCGCGCTGAGCTCGATCAGGGCGTCAGTCACCGGTGCAGAGTATCGCGGGCGCCCGAGGGCCGACCACGCGCCGGCGCCGGTGATGTTGGGATTCCATTAGCCCCTCAGAACCGCAGCAGCGCACCGATTCCCTCGAACGGCCCGAGATCCGGGTAGCGCGAGACCACGATCACCTCGGCATCCTGGGCCAGCGCGGACTCGATTGCCGCCTCGCGCAGGTGCTCGACTTCTTCGAGTTCGCTGCCGTCTCCGGAGGGACACGGGCCGCGCCGCTCGAGGCTGAGGATCCCGCAGCTCGGGCAGCGGCCGCCCCGGCGATCGAAGTCATCCGCCAGCAACAGAGCTCCGACTCGACGTTCGTTCAGCGCCTCGAGGACGTTCTGCGGGCCGCCGGCGGCGCGGCCGCCGCTGCCGATGCCTTCGGCCAAGCGGTCGAGCGCCTGGCGCTCGCGCTCGCGCTCGTCCTGCTCGACGAGGTCGGACACGGCCTTCTGGATCTGGTCGTCGGTCGCATTGGACACATCGACGGCGACGCGGCCTGGGCTGAGAGTGCCGCGAACCTCCTCGGCCAGGAAGTGCTCGAGCCGGGCGACGATCTCCACCGGGCCGCCGACCGCCAGGCGGTCGAAGCGCTCAAACCGCCAGCGCCGGTCGATCAGCTCGGCGACGCGACGCAGGTGGTCGTCGGCCTCTTTTTCATAGCTGCGCTCGTAGCGCGCTTGGGACCAGCCGCCCTGCTGGTGCTGGCCGTGAACGTCGTCGTCCACCCGTCGCAGCTCGGATAGGCGGTCGGCACTCCCTACGAGCAGCCGAGCGTCGCGCCGGCTGACCAGCACCACGCACCACCGCCGCTCCTGCGCGCCACGGATCAGCGGCTCGATGTAGGGCCGCCGCTCGATCACCACGCGACCTTCCGCCGGCCGCGGCAGCTGCACGACCTCGAAGAACTCATCGCGCAGCGAGCAGAACACCGCGAGCGCGCGAGCGCCCTGGAACGGCGGCTCGTCTGAGAGCAGGTAGGACCTGATCCACTCGATGTCCTCGCGCAGGGCCATCAGATCCTCGTGCCCGAGCTCTCCGCCGCCCTCTATCTCCCGTGAGGCCTCGTCGAGGAGCGAGTCGATCTGCGAGACCCGGGCTGGCGGGACCGCGAACTGATCGGGGTCGAGATCGAGATACAGGCTGACTACGGGGTGCACGGGTCGTGCCGAGACGAGCCGCCGGGCTGCCGAGACGACGCTCATGACGATTGCCTACCCCTCAGCTGAGGCCGTCAAGCGCAGCGTTGACGAGCGCGTCGGCACGCGCGTTCTCGGCTCGCGGGACGCTGCGGATCCGCCACCGGTCGAAGCCGCGCAACGCCGAGCGAGCTTCTTCGTAGAGCGGCTTGATCGACGGATGCTTGACCTTGTAGGCGCCGGTGAGCTGCCGCGCGACGAGCTCTGAGTCGCCGATGATCTCCACCTCGCGAGCGCCGAGCGCAGCGGCGCGCTCGAGCCCGCGCAACAGCGCGCGGTACTCGGCGACGTTGTTCGTAGCCACGCCGATCGGCTCGGCGACCTCGTCGAGCACGCCGCCGTCGGGATCGGACACGACGACCCCGATCGCCGCCGGACCCGGATTGCCGCGGGCTCCGCCGTCCACGTTGACGACCAGGAGCGGTGCTCCCGCCGCGCTCAATCGCCCGCCAGCTCGGGCAGCTCGCCCGGGACCCGGGCGCGCCGGCGATCTCGTAGCGAGCGCTGCCCGCCGCCGGTGGAGCTGCCCTGCCGCCGCGACGAGCGGCGGCGATCGACGATCACGGTGACGTTCGGATCGTCGGCGTAGTAGTCGGTCAGCTTGTCGAACAGCTCATCGGCAAGCGGTTCGGGAACGACGCAGTAGATCACGCCGGCGATGCTATTGACGCCGGGCCAACCGCGCCATCGAACGCGTGTCCAAGCTCAGCGCAGCACCAGCACGCCGTACTCGTCCGCAACCGCATTCGGGCGCAGCTCCTCGGGCGAGAGCTCCGTCAGCTCGTAGCCCTGCCCGGCGACGCGGACTGTGGGGCGCTCCTCGGCCAAGTCGACGTCGTAGCGGTACCAGCAGAGCTCCCACGAGACGACCACGCTGACGAGGCCGGGATGGCCGGCGCCCGGCGCAACAGACACCGTCGGCGGACCGAGCGAACGGGCAACGCCGGCCACAGTACGTGGATGCTCAGAGGCGTTGAAAGCCTCGATCCCGGAGGCGATCGTGTGCTCGACGCTGGTTGGCACCGCGTGTACGTGGCGTGGCTCGCGCTGGCGGGGCTCGCGCTCGCGGGGCTCGCGCCCTTGCGCGCCCCGGACCTCGCGCCCGCGGTCTGCTCGCGGTTCGCGTCTGCGCTCCTCGCGCGTAGGCCCACGCCGAAGCTCTTGCTCGTCCGGCGCCGGGGGCTCGAACTCGTCGTCGTCCGGCGCACGCGCGGCGGTCGCGGCGGCCTGATCGCGCCGCGCGCGAAAGCGGCCCAAGAGCGAGCGCCGGCGCTCGGAACCGTTCTCAGCATCGTCCGGCGGCGGCATCGTCCCCTCGCGGATCCAGCCTTCATGGATTGCGCGGTCCTTGCACAGCTCACACACCGAGCGCCGGTCTCGTCCATTGAGGTACACCTCGGCCTTCTCGCCGCGCAGCAGCGTCCGTCCGCACACGTCGCAGGTGCTGTAGACGTCGGCGCCCCGGATGTCCTTGGTCGTCGTCACCACGCCGAGGGTATCGCCGTCATGCTTTTACGGCCTCCTTTTCGGCTTTGGCTTCCTCGACCACCTTGCCGGCAAGGTGCGCCGGCACCTCCTCGTAGCGCGCGAACTCCATCGCGAACTCGCCCTGCCCGCCGGTGATCGCGCGCAGGTCGGGCGCGTAGGAGAGCATCTCGGACATCGGCACCTCGGCCTTGACCTCGGTCATGCCGGCGCCCGACGGCTCCATCCCGAGCGGCCGCCCGCGGCGGGAATTGAGATCGCCGATGACGTCGCCGACAGCGTCCTCGGGGACGGTGACGGTAGCGAGCATGATCGGCTCGAGGAGTACCGGGCCGGCCTGCTCGAGCGCCTGCTTCATCGCCAGCGAGCCGGCGACCTTGAACGCCATCTCGGAGGAGTCGACGGTGTGGTACGAGCCGTCGTAGAGCCGCACGCGCACATCCTTGACTGGATATCCGGCCACGACGCCCTCCTGCATCGCCTCGAGGACGCCCTTCTCGACCGCGGGGATGAACCCGGAGGGGATGACCCCACCCTTGATCGCGTCGACGAATTCGAACCCCGCTCCGGAGTCGAGCGGCTCGATCTCGATGTGCGCGTCGCCGAACTGTCCGCGGCCGCCCGTCTGCTTCTTGTGCCGTCCGTGCGCCTTGGCCGGCTTGCGGATCGTCTCCTGGTAGGGGACGCGCGGCGGCTTCAAGTTGACCTCGGCCCCGAAGCGCGACTTCAGCCGCCCGACGATCACCTCGACGTGCACCTGCGAGAGCCCAGCGACGATCTGCTCGCCGGTCTGCGGGTCGCGGTGCAGGTCGATCGTCGGGTCCTCTTCCTGCAGGCGGCGCAGAGCGCTGAACACCTTGTCTTCGTCGCCCTTGCTCTTGGGCTCGACGGCGAATGCCATCACCGGCGCCGGGAGCTTGATCGACGGCATCTGGATCGGTTCATCGCGCGAGGCCAGCCAGTCGCCGGCTCTGGTCTCCTTCAGCTTGGCCACGGCGCCGATGTCGCCGGGGCCGAAGTCGGTCGTGTGCGCCGTGCGAGTGCCCTCGAAGGTGATCAGCTGGCCGATCCGCTCCTTGTTGTGGGTTCGCGTGTTGAGGACCTGCGTGTCCTGCCGCAGGACGCCCTGGTAGACGCGGAACATGTTGATCCGCCCGGCGAACGGGTCCGCGCGCGTCTTGAACACGTACGCGAACATCTCCTGGTCCTCGACCGGCTCGAGCGTCACCGGGCCGACGTCGAGGCCGCCGTGCTTGACCGGCGAGGGCAGGTCTTCAACGATCGCGTCGAGCAGCCGGTTGGTGGCCAGGTTGCGGGTGGCGATCCCGCACGTGACCGGGAACACGGCGCCGTGGTTCGTGCCCTCCTTGAGCGCGGTGACGATCTCCTCGTGGCCAATCTCCTCGCCTTCGAGATAGCGCTCCATGAGCGCGTCGGAGGACTCTGAGACCTCGTCCATCAATTTTTCGCGGTATTCCTGGGCCTGCGCCTCGAGCACGTCGGGGATCGGTATCTCGCTCGCGTTCTCGCGGCCGGCGTCGTCGTAGCGGTAGGCCTTCATGTCGACGAGGTCGATCACGCCGGAGACCTCGTGCTCGGAGCCGATCGGGATCTCGGTGGCGACGACGTGGGCGCCGAAGGCGGCTTTCAGCGAGTCGAGCGTGCGGAAGAAGTCGGCGCGCTCGCGGTCGAGCATGTTGACGAAAAGCAGGCGCGCGAGATCGAGCTCGGCCGCACGCTGCCACAGGCGCGTCGTGTGCACCTCGACGCCCATCACCGCGTTGACCACGAACACGGCGGACTCGCACACGCGCAGCGCGCCGAGGGCGTCGGCGATGAAGCTCGAGTCGCCCGGCGTGTCGATCAGGTTGACCTTGCGCTCCTGCCACTCGAACGAGGCCAGCGCGGCCGAGATCGACATCTGACGTGACTTCTCGTCCGGATCGGCATCGGACACGGTGCTGCCGTCGACGACCGTCCCGAGCCGGTTGACGGCGCCGCCCTGGAACAGCAGCGCCTCGTGCAGCGAGGTCTTGCCACTGCCTCTGTGGCCGACGAGCGCCACGTTGCGAATGCGATCCGCGGGCTTGTGCATGCCTGTCTCCTCTCTCTGCGAACGACGGTGGGTTTCGAAGATACCGGCGCGCGCATGCGCGCGCCGGCCGCCCGCGCATGCGCGGGCGGGCCCGGGGCGCATGCGCCCCGGGCTGGTGCTGCCCGCCATAAATGCGGCCACATTCGAGCCATCCCTGACGGCGCCGTGCATCGTCCTCGCTCGCTCGCGTACCTTCCAGGTACGCCACGCTCGCTGCGTCCTCGCCCACCTCCGTCAGTGACGTCTCTCGGTGCGGCCGCACCTATGGCGGGCAGCACTGCTAATTCATCTCGCTGGCGAGCTTCGAGCGCAGCCGCAGCACCGCCTTGGTGTGCAGCTGCGACACCCGAGACTCGGTCACGCCGAGTACCTCGCCGATCTCGCGCAGGGTCAGGTTCTCGTAGTAATAGAGCGCTACGACGAGCTTTTCGCGCTCGGGTAGCGCGGAGATCGCGTCGGCGATGCGCTCGCGCAGGTTCGAGCGCTCGACCAGCACGTGCGGATCGGGCGTCCGCCGGTCGGGCAGCGTGTCGAGCAGCGAGACCCCCTCGCCGCCCGAGTCGGTCACGTTCCAAAGCTCATCCAGCGCAACGATCGTCGAGCTCGAGATCTGCAACAGCGCCTCGTGGAAATCGTCGAGGCTGATCCCGAGCTCGGCCGCCATCTCCTCGTCCGTGGGCACCCGCTGCAGCTTCGCCTCGAGCTTCATGTTCACGCGCTCGATCTGGCGGGCCCGCGCGCGGACCGACCGCGGCACCCAGTCGAGCGTGCGCAGCTCGTCGATGATCGCGCCACGGATCCGGGTGATCGCGTAAGTCTCGAACTTGATCTCGCGGGCGAGGTCGAAGCGCTCGATCGCCGTGATCAAGCCACCGAGCCCGTAGGAGATCAGCTCCGCCTCCTCCACGTGCGCCGGCAGGCCCGAGCTCATCCGTCCCGCCACGTACTTGACGACCGGAGAGTAGGCGACCACCAGCCGTTCTCGCGCCCGCTCGTCTCCGGAGGACTTGTAGCGCCTCCAGAGGTCGTGCAGCTCGATCGCTTTTACGTTGGTGTCCAGAGTTCCTCGTCAGGCCCGAGGATGAGCACTTACGTAGGCCGAGCGGAGTCGCGCCGACTCCACCCGAGTGTAAACCTGGGTCGTAGCGATAGTCGCATGTCCGAGCAGCTCCTGGATCGCACGCAGGTCCGCCCCACCCTCGAGCAGATGCGTGGCGAAGGAATGACGCAGCGCGTGTGGGTGCAGGCCGTCGAGCGCCGGCACACGGCGCGCCCAGCTGCGCAGCCGACGCCGGACGTCCGAGGTGCTGAGCGCCCGCCCCGACTTCGACAGGAACAGAGCGCGGCTGGCGCCCTGGTCGAGGTCCGGCCGGGCCCGCGCCAGGTAGCGCTCGAGCGCGCGCAGCGCGTGCTCGCCCGCCGGCACGATGCGGGTCTTGCCGCCCTTGCCCTCGACGCGTACCGCCTCGGCGTCGAAGTCGACCGATTCGAGCTCGAGCGAAACGAGCTCCTCGGCCCGCAACCCCGACGCGTACGCGAGCTCGAACAACGCCCGGTCGCGGAGCTCGAGCGGCGTCGTGGCCGGGATGCGGTCGAGAAGACCCGCGACCTCGTCCGGCCGCAGCACGCGCGGAAGCCGCTGGGGCTTCTTCGGCGAGCTCAGCAGCTCGGCGGGGTTCTCGGCTCGCGCGCCGAGCTCGACCTGGACTCGGAACAGCCCGCGCAGCGCGGCCAGCTTGCGCGAGATCGTCGCCGGCGCGAGGCCGCGCTCGGACAGGCCGGCGACGTAGCGGCGCAGCGCGCGCACGTCCACCCCCGCCGGCACGATCTCCCGCGCGGCGGCCCAGGCGGCGAACTGCTCGGTGTCGATCGCGTACGCGCGCCGCGTCTTTTCCGCCACCGCGCGCCGGCGCAGATCAGCCTCGAAGCCGCGCAGCGCGGCGCTCCAAATATCCGCAACCTCATCGGGCACAGCGCGGTACTTCGCCGCCCGCAGGTCCCGACCTGCCGCCTAGTGTCGCGAGTCAGAAGTTCGAAGGCACCAAGAGTGGTCACTGGTGGATGTCGCGGAAGGACGCAGGAGCCAGCCGGACGACTCGAGGGCGGCCCGGCCGTTGGCGAGGCAGGATGCCGAGCGGGCCGTCCTCGAGGCAGCAGCGCTGCGCGAGGCCGGCGCCGCCGGCGCAGCCGGTGGCGGGACGAACCGCGGCGCCGCCAGGGGCCGCTCGACTGCCGTCGAATTTCTGACTCGGGACACTAAGCGATGTACACCGGGGAGCCGACCGGTGTTTGGCTGTAGAGGTCGATCACGTCGGGGATCGACATGCGAATGCAACCGTGCGATGCGGCCGAGCCGAGCGAGCCGAGCTCGTCGGTGCCGTGGATGCCGGCGCCGTTGTAGATGCCCATCCAGCGCGCCTTGATCGGGTCTTGCGGTCCGGGTGGGATCGTCTGGCCCGCGAGCGATCCCGCCCACGCGCTGTTCGGCACCTGCCAGGACGGGTTGACCTCCTTGTCCTGGACGTGGTAGAGGCCGGCGGGAGTCTCCAGGCCTTGCATGCCGACCGCGATCGGGTAGCTCTTGGCCAGGTGCAGGTGGCGCCACAGCCGCAGCGTGAAGGCAGAGCGGTCGACCGTGATGATCGTCGGGTAGCGGGCGGCGAGCTGATGGCTGGTGAGCTTGGGCTGCGTGGTGGCGACCGGGATCCGGATCACCCGGCTCGCCGTCGGGTCGAGGAGCGCGGCGTCGATCGCGTGGGTGAGGCGGGAGGCGCTGACCTCGATCCCGGTGTGGTCGTCGACGCTGTGAATCGAGTTGCCGGTGTACGAGATGCTCGCGTCGCGTGCGGGTGTGTTGAGGCTGCGCGAGACGTGCGTCACGAGCGCGCCGACCGCAGCGGGCGAGTAGCGCGTCGCCGGGTCGATCTCGTCGTTGATGGCGCCCCCCGTGAGCGAGCGGAACGTCCGCACGAAGATGTTGTCCGAGCGGCTTCGCGTCAACGCCTGCTGGACGCTCGGGCCGACGTCGACGCTGACGTGCGCGGCGCGCGGCTGTAGCACGAAGCGGTGGCGGTGGAACGCGAGCACGAGCGGGTCGGCGAGCCGAGTCCGGTAGGCGGCGGCGAGCTTGGCGGAGGCGGCGTCGGCGCTCATCCCGCCGACGTCGACGCCGCCGACCTTGATCCCGTCGGCGATCGTGTGGCGCTGCGAAGAGTCGTAGGCGAGGACAGCGCCGGCCCCCGCCAGCAGCACGATCACGACTCCTACGACGACCAGAAAGGATCGGCTGCGCACGGGCCTAATCTACCCGTGCGGAGGCGGTGCCTATGCGACGTGAACCAGGGTCCCGATCGGTGTGTACGGCCACACCTTGCCGGCCGGATCCAGTTGCATCTCGACGCAGCCGAGGCTTTGCGGGAAGCCGTACTGGGCTCGGGTGAACGCGTGAAGGGCGTCGCCGCCGTTGAAGTAGCTGACCCACTGGATGCCAGGATCGTTGTAGGTGCTGCCGTCTGGGTTGGTGCCGCTCATCGTCGTGACGCTGAGGTGTTCGTAAACCGGGAAGGTGCCGGGATCGGTTGGGCGCGAGGGAATGCCCGTGTTAACGGGCGTCGTCACCATCGTGCGCCCGTTGTGCCACAGGTTGAGGTTCTGGCCCGACAGGCTGACCGTGACGTAGCTGTAGCCGAAGTGCGAGCGTTTGCCCGCGATGGCGGCGTTGATGAGCGAGCGCCACAGCGCGGCCCCGGCCACACCGTCGGGAGTGAAGTTGTGGTCGTTCTGGAACGCCATCACCGCGCCTCGGGTGATCGTCCCGGAAGCGCCCGGCGTCCACGCGCCGCGGAGAGCGCCCGGGACGTTGGAGTAGCGCCAGTCAAACGGGCCGCTCGGGGGCTTGATCGCTGCGTCTTCCTGAGCCTGCATGGTGGCGCTCGTGTGGTGGCCGCTCCAGCTCACCGGTAGGTAGCCGAGCTGCGCCAGCAGCTGCTGCAGGCGCAACGTGGAGCCCCCGGGCACCTTCCACGTGCCGGTGCTCGAGCTGGCGCCCTGCTGCCCACCCGCGAGCTTGACGCCGTTCGGCAGCGCGACCTGGACGGTCGAGCCGAGGCCATAGCCGTAGCCCTGCGGCTTGAACACCATCACCTGGCTGTTCAGCACCTGCCAGGTTCCGGGCGTGTTCGGTGAGACCGGCGGCCTGGAGTTGCCGAGCGCCTTGTCGATCGGCTGCGAGAAGGTCAACGTAATCGGCGTGTGCGGCCCGAGCTGAGTCCCGGGGGCGGGATTCGCGACCGCGCCGGCGGATGAGCCGGCGGGGAACCAGCTGACGATCGCGGCCGGCGAGGTCTCCCAGGCGCGGGGCGCCGCAGCGACGGCGATCGTCCCGGCCTCGGCGGGACGCGGCAGGCGGATGTGATCCAGAGGCTTCGCGAGCACCTGGCGGGTCAGGTGGGTCGGGTCCGGACCGTAGGCGAATGCCCGTACCGGCTCCTTGAAGCGAAGCAGGATCGTCTTCGTCGGGCCGAGGGTCAGGTTGTGCTCCACGAGCGATGTGCTCGGGGTCATCACGTTCAAGCGCAGCTTCTGTGTCTGACCCGTCAGCCAGCCAATCCAGCCCGGCCGCTTGACGACGACATCCACCCGCAGCAGCTGGTGGGCGGGGACGGTGTGCGTGGGCCAGATCTGATCGCCCCGGCGCTCGACGGGTACCTGGCGGCTGTGCGGGCCGGTGACGACAGTGACGCTCTGGACCGAGCCGCCGGCGAGCGGCATGTTGATCCGCGCCAGCGCCGTGTCGTCGTTGCTCAGGCTTGCCTTCGTCGAGACGAACGCGAGCGCAACGAGGCCGCCGATGGCGAGCAGGAGCAGCGCGGCGACGCCCACGGCGCCGAGATGGCGACGGCGCGGTGCCCGTGGCGAGGGAGCGGTCAGGCGCCGGTGAGTGCGCCGGGCTGAGCGCGACGTGCGGAACGTCGAGCGCCCTCGAAAAGTCGAGCGCCCTCCTGTCTCTGCCGGCTTGAGGTATGAAACACGAGCCACCAACGCCTCCTTCAGCGGCGACATCCTAGCGATGTCGTGAATACGGTAGTCCACGTTCACCATTTGCAACGCCTTTTTCAATTTCGTCGCCCCTGATCCTGCGCCTGGGCGGACTCTGGCGAATCGGTTCGGACAGTCCGAACCGATTCGCCAAAGAGTTAGCGCGTGACCGCGCCTTGGGAGGCGCTCGACACTAGGCGGGCGTACTTCGCCAGGGCGACCCCGACCCGGCGGCCGTCGGGCGGAGCGTAGGTCGCGAGGCGCCGCGCGATCTCCTCCTCGGGCAGGGCCACGTCCAGGCGCCGCGCCTCGACGTCGAGGGTGATTTCGTCGCCGTCGCGGATGGCGGCGATCGGGCCGCCGCGCGCCGCCTCGGGCGCGACATGACCCGCCATCAGGCCCCGGGTGGCGCCGGAGAAGCGGCCGTCGGTGAGCAATGCCACCTGCTCGCCGAGACCTTGCCCGACGAGCGCCGCCGTGACGGCCAGCATCTCGCGCATCCCAGGGCCGCCGGCAGGTCCCTCGTTGCGGATCACGATGACGTCGCCGGCCTTGATCTCGCCGGCCGTGACCGCGTGCATCGCCGCCTCTTCGGACTCGAACACCCGCGCCGGTCCGCTCTGCCGCCGGCGCTCATAGCCGGCCAGCTTGACCACGCACCCTTCGGGCGCGAGGTTGCCCTTGAGGATCGCGAGGCCCCCGGTGGCCTTGATCGGGTCATCGAGCGGGCGGACGACCCGCTGGCCTTCGGTCTCGCGGGCGCCGTCGGCGATCTCACCGATCGTCTGACCGGTGACGGTCTGCGCGTGCTCGTGCAGGAGGCCCGCCTCCTTCAGCCGCGTCATCACCAGCGGCACCCCACCGGCGGCGTAGAGGTCCGGGGCGACGTAGCGGCCGCCGGGTTTGAGATCGCAGAGCAGCGGCGTACGCTCGCTGATCCGGTCGAAGTCGTCGATCGACAGCTCGACGTCCATCTCCTTGGCGATCGCCAGCAGGTGCAGCACGCCGTTGGTCGAGCCGCCGCTGCAGGCGATGCCCGCGACCGCGTTCTCGAGGCTCTCGCGCGTGATGATGTCGCTCGGGCGCTCGCCGCGGCGCAGGACGTCGAGCACGAGGTGGCCGGCGTCGCGAGCGACGTCGGCCTTGTGGGGATCGGTGGCGGGGACCATGCTGAAGCCGGCCGGCGAAATGCCCAGCACCTCGAACGCCATCGCCATCGTGTTGGCCGTGAACTGCCCGCCGCAGGCGCCGGCGCCGGGCGAGGCGGCCTCCTCGAGCTCGGTCAGCTCCTGCTCGCTCAGCTTCCCGGCAGCGTGCGCGCCGACGGCCTCGAACACCTCCTGGATCGTCACCGTCTGGTCGTGGAAGTGGCCGGGCAGGATCGAGCCGCCGTAGAGCATCAGGCTCGGGACGTTCAGCCGGCAGAGCGCCATCACCGTGGCTGGGATCGTCTTGTCGCAGCCGCTGATCGCGATCACGGCGTCGAACATGTGGGCGTCGCAGACGAGCTCGATCGAGTCCGCGATCACCTCGCGGCTCACGAGCGAGGCCTTCATCCCCTCGGTGCCCATCGTGATCCCGTCGGAGATCGCGATCGTGTTGAGCTCCATCGGGGTGCCCCCGGCGGCACGGATGCCGTCCTTGACCTTCGCCGCCAGCGCCCGCAGGTGGAAGTTGCACGGCATCGTCTCGATCCACGTGTTGGCGACCGCGACTATCGGCTTGCTCAGCGCCTCGGCGTCGTAGCCGATGCCCTTCAGGTATGCGCGCGCGGGCGCACGCTCCGGGCCTTCGGTGAGCGCGCGGCTGCGGTGCTTGAGGTCGAACGCTTCCGTCGCCATCGGGCGCGGACTGTACCGCGCGGAACCGCTCAGCCGGCCGCGTCTACGCGATCCGACGGGCGGCGCTCCGCCAGCGAGCGCATCCGGGCGCGCTCCCATTGCGCGAGGCGCCACAGGTCGCGCGTCACCTGGGCCGGATCGATCTGGCGGCCGGGCAGGTGCATGTTCGCCGACTCGATGAGCCGGCGCTCATCGCCGGTGAGCGCCATCCACTTGGCCAAGACGTCGTCGGAGTCGGGGAGCCGGGCGCTGCCGTAGGGCCGGCTGTCGTCGGGGAAATTGACGCAGTACTCGCTGAGCAGCCGGTGGGTCTGAGCCAGGTAGGCGACGATCGGGCGGTGCGGGTAGATCAGGTAGCCGTAGGGCGCGCCGGCCGCGCTCTGCGCCTGCCCCGGCCCGGCGGCCTGCGAGCCCCAGACCCGAACGAACCCGAGGTCGCGGTACATCGCCCACTCCTCCTCGTTCACGCACGAGCGCAGCAGCTCGCGGGCCCGCTGCTCGGCGCGGCGCTCGCGGCCCGGGTCGAACAGCACGCCCGGCGCCCGACGCCGTCGCGCACGATGCCGACCCCAAGCATTCGCGACCGTGGGGATGATCAGGTCAGAGAGAAGCGCCAGGGCTACGAGCGTGGTCGCCGCCAGCGCGAGCAGCACGGCGCGCCGCGGCCTACCTGCCGCCCGCCGCGCGCGGAAAGAAGATCACGCGGTCGGCGTCTCGCGGCACATCGTCGAACGTGCGCACCATCCGGGCCTCGCGCCGGCCATCGGCGCCGGCAAGCGGTACGGCTGCCCACAGTCCCGCGTCCAGCTGGCGCCGGAACTCCTCAACCAGCCGCTGCTCGTCCTCGGCCACCCGGGCGTCACCTTCGGCGATCAGCACTTCCCCGTGGCC
>Ga0213876_10001624_pt1 | contig 13749 bp, 13 predicted proteins | sample BarmaccomBMRX_R9_FD_160113 | JGI IMG/M metagenome (GOLD analysis project Ga0213876, IMG submission 160113) | Root-associated microbial communities from Barbacenia macrantha in rupestrian grasslands, the National Park of Serra do Cipo, Brazil - RX_R9 | ecosystem: Host-associated > Plants > Roots...
TGGCTCGACGCAATGGCAAGGGAGGCTTTGATGGAGCTCTTCATCTTCGCGCGCTTTCACGTTCGCGAGGGGCGCGAAGCGGCGGCCGAGAAGGTACTTGCGGAGCAAGTTGCGGCAGCGCGAGGCGAGCCGGGCTGCCTTTCCATCGGCGCCTATCGCTCGACCCGCGAACCGCGTCTCTTCTTCATTCACTCGCGATGGAAGAACGAAGCGGCGTTCGATGCTCACGCGGAACTCGCGCGGACCGACCGTTTCGTCGAAACCATGAGCGGGATGATCGACCATCCCTTCGAGGCGACACGCGCCTTGGCCTTGTGACAGGGAGAAGTTGGGCGCAGGTACCCTCCTTCTCGCAAATGGACCTCCTGCCGTCCCGCCGCGTCATGCCCAGGTGTTGTGAGCGAAGCGAGCACAAGGACGGTTCCGCCTCCCCCGCTTCTTCGGATCAGGTGGCCAGTTTTCGCCGTCTAGTGGTCGAAATCTTCACCCCCGCCGAAACCTCGGCCGCCGCCATCGCGCATTCGCCATTCGCCTCCGCCGTGCCAATGTCGCTCACCCTCGCCGCCGCGTTCGCCGCGCATGCCATGGTGGTGCCATAGCTCGTTGAGCTCGACTTGCTGCTCGCCCGTGAGCGTCGCGTAAAAGGCCTCGAGCTTCGGCTGAACCGCCTTCATGCCGTCCAGCCGCGCCTGTAGCCGCTTTTGCGCGAAAGCCATGCGCGCCGGCAAGGTGGAGAGATCGGGCGTCGCGGCGCACAAGGCGGCTTTGGCATCGCCCTTCGCCTTGGCGATGGCGTCCTGCAGCGCCTTCAGCGCTGGCTTCTGCTGGTCCGTCAGATTGAGGCGCTGGGCAAGGCGCTCACCCATGCGGTCGGTCGTCCATTGCTGATCGGTCGCACAAAGCCGCGCGATCGACCGAAATCCGCCGGCCTCAGGGCCATGCCCTTGCGCAAAGGCTGGAGAGACGAAGGCAAGGGACATCACGCCTGCGGCCATGAATGGAATCGAGCGTTTCATTTGAGACTCCGTCACCGGAAGAAAGTCGCCTCTGGTCACGGAAATTGGGCAGGACGCCGCGCGCCTTCAAGTTACATTTCGGTCACCAACGGACAAGAATCCGGCAAGGGCGGCGCGGCGCAGGAGATGAATTCGGCAAAGGCGCGCGAAGACGAGAATTATAATCATTCTTGGAAGGTTTTGGCCATCGACTTGGCTTAGCCCTCATTGCCTCCATGGTTCGACACGGGATTTGTCGCCATGCAAATCGACTTTACGGCGGAAGCCCCGCATTTGCGTCGTGCACCGAAGTCAGACGCACTTCGCTGGTTTGTGAGCATCACCGCCGCCCTGGTCGCCGCGATTTGGGTATGCGGCATGACGGCGAGGGCGGCGCAAAGAGAAGCTCGCCTCGTGGAAATGGCAAGGCCGGACTGCATCCATAGCGGCGTCACCAACAAGGAGTTGCGACACCTCGTGAGAGGCGAGGTGGATATCGGTGCGAATGAGAGGGAAGCCCTACGCTCGGTGGTGACGCTCTGCCAGGCGAAGCAAAGGGGGGCATGAGCGGCGCGGCAGATCGCCGTCCGTGCTCCTTGCATGCTTCTCTTCAAGTTCCGCCTCCGCGGATGCAGGCTCGTGGCCGGCGGCCGACGCCTGGACCGTCTGCGCTTCAAGGAGGCGTGGCGTTATACCACGAAGGAGGTATTGAGTTATTGGAGAAGTAACAAACTCGGCAAGAAGCAATTCTTGCCACATGGACCTCAGAAAATTGACTAATTTCGGAAGATAATCTCGACAAGTGTGCTGAATTTGAAATTTAAATCCTGATTCAAAATTGACATGTGGTCGCGTTTGGCGGAAGTGAGTGTGAAATCGTGCTGAGAACCAATAGTTCGCGATCGAATACATAGCAGGCCGGAACGAATATTTGCGGCGCATGTCGAACGCCCCTTTCCACCGCTGCCGGAATGGACCCCTGCCGAACGCAATGGGGTGGGCGGGCGAGTGTCTCTCGATCCCCTTGCGCACGATCCCCTTGCGCATCTGGCTCCTCACCGGGGTAGCCGCGCTCGCTCTCCTCGGCCACACGCAGGCCAGGGCCGATCCGGTCGGGACGGCGGGTGCCGCGAACGTGCTCTCCTCCGGAACGCCGCCGGGCGGAAGCATGCGCGTGATCGAGATGGGGTCACGGGTCGTCTCGGACGAGAAGATCGACACTTCCCCTTCGGGGAGTGTGCAACTCGTTTTCGTCGACAAGACCACGCTCGACATCGGACCGAATTCATCGATCGTCATCGATAAATTCGTCTTCGACCCGCAGGCGGGGCACGGCGAAATGGCGGTGTCGCTGGGCAAGGGAGTGCTGCGCGTCGTGGGCGGGCAAGCCACCCATACGGGCGGCGCGACCATCAGCACGCCTTTCGCGACCATCGGGTTGCGTGGCGGCATCATCACGGTCAGCCAGAGCAAGGACGGGACGGAGGCTGTACTCGGCTACGGCGTCATGACCATGTCGTCGGCCGGCGTCACCCAGACGCTGAACCAGCCGGGCTTCGGCATTCGTTCGATTTCCTCGCTCACGCCGCCATCGGCGGCCTTCAAGGCGCCCGCCGCGCTGATCGCGACCTACAACGCCGCGGTGGCGAGCAAGGCGGGACAAAGCGGCGGCTCGAACGTGAAGCCGAGCGATTCCCAAGCGGCGGCCAACAACGTCGGCACTGCCAATTCCTCGAGCGCAATGTTGCAATCCTGGGACTGGTCCTCTCTCGGGCTTCAGAACCTTTTGAACGAAGTCGAGAACGGCGCGCAACACGCGGCGATCGCGGTTCGCACCTCATCGCCGCAAGTTGTCGCGGCTTCGCCGCCTCCGCCTCCACCTCCCACGCCGCTCGCGCCACCCCCACCACCCCCGCGCCCGTCGCCGCCACCACCATCGCCGCCGCCACCTCCACCGCCGCCCCCTCCGCCGGTGGCGCATCACCACCATCATCATCACCACATGTATTTTCACGACGATGATGACCGTTTTGCGCGCGACCGTGATCATCATGACGGCCGCGATTTCGATGAGCGCCGCTTCGCCCACTCCACAAAGGATGCTTACGTTGCGCGCGGTGGACGGGATGAGCACGACCACGCGATGGGATCACATCATTTTTCGCCGCCATCCAGTTTCGATGCGAGCACGCGCCATGCCTGGAATGTGCAGGCCGGCTCGCCGACAAATCCGCCGCGCTTGAATGATCACAAAAATCCTTCGATGAATCCGTCGGGCTCGAATCTCGTCGCATCGCTTCCGCAGAAGGGCGAATATTTGCGCTGGGGCGATTGGTCCTCGAAGCCCCAGGTCGGTCCGGGAAGCCTGACCAATCGGCTCGATCCTGTCGGCCATCATGATCCCTTGGCCGACCCTTCGCGGCTCAAGGTCTCGACCTACCGCTTGGATTCTAATGGGCTTCAGGCCGGCGGGGCCTGGAAACATCACCATGACGGTGTTGCGGGCCACGATCATTTCCGGGGCAACCCGTCGCTCGCGATGCGTCAAACGCTCAATCTGAACAGGATGAACTATTTGGGCAGCGGCATCTTTTCGATTCCGAAAAAATAGCGCTGCGGCGCGCCTCGGCCTCCGCGTCGAGCCGATATTCCCCGCTTTTGCGCTATGGCACGCCAGGCGAGCCTAAGCTACGCTTGCTTCCTCCACCGGCCCGCACGATCCGTCACTTCACGGGAGAAGAATTTGCGTTCCATCGAGAGGCAAGTCGCGCGAGCCGCGCGGATCCTCGCCTTGGGCTTTTGCCTCGCGGCTGCCGCACCCGCTTCGCCGCTTCCGAGACACGCATTCCTTTGGGGCGTATCGACCTCGGCCTATCAGGTCGAAGGCGGCTATCAGCGCGATGGCAAAGGCCCGTCCAATTGGGATGTCTTCACCAACGAATTTCATGTCACGAAGTCCGTGATCGGCCGGAACGAGACCGGCAATATCGCCGACAACCTCTACGACCGCGAGCAATACCTGCAAGACATCGCACTGATGAAACGGCTTGGCGTGAACGCCTATCGCTTCTCGATCGCCTGGTCGCGCATCCTGCCCCAAGGCACCGGAGAGGTGAATCCGGCGGGGCTCGCGCACTATCGCCAGCTCATCGACGATCTTCTGCAAAACGGCATCGAGCCCGTCGTCACGCTCTATCATTGGGACATGCCCGAGAAGCTTGCCCAAGAGGGCGGTTGGGCCAATAAGAATTCCGTCGCGTGGTTCCGTCGCTATGCGGAGATCGTCTTCGACGCCTTCGGCGACCGGGTGAAGCGCTTCATCACCGTGAACGAGCCCTTCGTCGAGCTTTACATGATCGAACCTTCGATCCACCGCATTTTGGAGGGAGTCGAGGATGAAAGGGCGGATGCGCTGCGCATTTACGCGCAGCAAGCGGTGGCCGCGCATCATATTCTCCTGGCGAGCGCGCAAGCGATCGATCTCTATCGGCAGCGTCACCTGCCAGGCGAGATCGGCATCGCATTGAATTTCACGCCGACGAACCCCGCCGATCCTGAGCGCGCGGAGGATGTCGCGGCTGCATCGATGATGGACGCGCTCCAAAATCGCTGGTTTCTCGATGCCATGTTCAAGGGGAGCTACCCGGAGCCTCTCGCCTCGCTCGAGGGCAAGCTCAATCCCGATTTCGCGCCCACGCCCGCCGAGATGCGCTTCATCTTGGAGAACCGGCCGGATTTCGTGGGTGTGAATTATTATGCCCCCTCGTATTTCAAGGGCGCGGTTTCGGCTCCCTTGGGCGCGGAATGGGCAAAGGCGAATGTCGACACGCTCGAGGCTTTCAACGGGCCCATGGTTCCCGATGAGCTCTATCGGTTGCTCATGCGGCTTCACAAGGACTATGGCGACCCGCTCATCTACATCACCGAAAACGGTGCGGGTTTCGGTGACGAAGACGAGGCGCTCGTCGAGGGCAGGGTGCATGACGAGCTTCGCAGCCTCTATGTGCGCCAGCATGTGAAGGCCGCGCTCAAGGCGCGCGCCGAGGGAGCAAGGCTCGGCGGCTATTTCCTCTGGTCGCTCCTCGACAATTTCGAATGGACGACGGGTTACTCGCACAGGCTCGGCATCGTCCATGTCGATTTCGAAACGCAAAAACGCGTGCCGAAGGACAGTTTCTTCGAATATCAGGGGCTGATCGCCGCGCATCGCACGCCTTGAGTGTCCGCCGGCCCACCAGCGGCCGAAGCCTCTCCCTGCATTTGTCTTCACAGCGCGCTTGAGCAGCTTCGCTTCAGCGACGATTGGAGATGCGTGGCGGGCGCGCTTGCAGAAATTGCCACAAAATGCCACACCGGCACCTTCCGCAACAGAAGCCGGCCTCATGAATCGCCCGCTCGCCATCAGCCGACAGGACCATATCCTCAACGCGCTCGATGCCGCGGGCGCGGTCAGCGTGTCGCTTCTCGCCGAACGGCTCGGCGTGTCGCGCGAGACCATCCGTCGCGATCTCAAGGCGCTCGCCGATCAGGGCCGCGCCAATCTCGTGCATGGTGGGGCTGCGCGCGGCACGACGGCCGAGCCTTCGCTCGCCGCTCGCCAGGCGGCCAACGCACGCGGCAAGGCCGCCATCGGCCGCAAAGCGGCAAGCTTCGTCGAGGACGGAACGGTGGTGCTCCTCGATTCGGGCTCCACCACGCTTGCGCTCGCCTATGCGCTTGTCGAGCGCAAGGACATCACCGTGCTCACCAACAGCTTGCCGATCGCGCTCCTCTTGTGTCGTTCCTCTGGCGTGAAGGTGACGATGCTCGGCGGCGAGATCGACCCGAACGATGAAGCTGCCTTCGGCATCGATACGCTTGCCGCGCTCGAGCATTTTCGTGTCGATCTCGCCTTCATAGGTGTGGGCGGCATTTCGGCCGAAGGAGAGCTCACCGACTATTCGCGCCTCGCGAGCGAGCAGCGGCATCGAATGATGAAGGCCGGCAAGAAGGTCTTCCTCCTCGTCGATCACAGCAAGTTCGAGCGGCGAACGCCCGTGAAGATGGCCATCGGCTCTCAGATCGCGGCGCTGATCGTCGACAAGCCGCCGCCCAAAAGGATCGCGCAAGCCTTTGCGGCTCGTCGCTGGCCTGTGATCCAGGCGAAGGCGTGACCCTCGGGCGAAGCCGATGCACCTCTCTCTTCCCGTCTTCCTTGCGGTTTTGACCGCCGCCGCGCTTCATGCCGGCTGGAATGCGCTGATCAAGATCAGGCTCGATCCTTTCCTCGCGATGACGCTCATCTGCTTCACCTGTGGCGTGATCGCGCTCCCGGCGTTGTTGATCACCGGACTTCCCAAAGCTGCCGCGTGGCCCTGGATCATCGCCTCGGTCGTGATCCATCTCGGCTATTACCTCTTCCTCGCGGAAGCGTATCGGCGCGCCGACATGGGGCAGATCTACCCCATCGCGCGTGGCGCCGCGCCTTTGATGACGGCGATCGCCTCGCTCCTTTTCGTGCATGATCCGCTGAGTGTCGGAAATGGGCTCGGCATCGTTCTGCTCGGCGCAGGCGTCCTTCTGATCTCGCTGCGCGGCCACCGCCATCTCGTGGCGCCGAGTAAGGTCGCGGTGAGCTGCGCACTTCTCACCGCCGTCACCATCAGCGCCTACACGATCGTCGACGGCAGCGGAGCGCGCGCGGCCGAAGATCCGAACGCCTATGCGGCGGCGCTTTTCGCCGTCGATGCCTACCCGATGCTCATCATTTGTCTTTTTTGGAAAGGCCTGAAAGGCGTGCGCCCGGCGTTCGGTTTTCTGCTTCCCGGCTTCGCGGGCGGCGCAATGTCGCTCGCCGCTTACTGGATCGCCATCTGGGCCATGACGGTTGCTCCCATCGCGCTCGTCGCCGCGATTCGCGAGACGAGCGTGCTCTTCGGCGGTCTGATCGCGGTGATTTTCCTGAAGGAGCCGATGACGCGCGTGCGAGCCGCCTCCGGCGCACTCATTCTCGGCGGCCTTTTTTGCCTTCGCATGTTCTGACGGTACCGTCACCAGCATACCCATGAAAGTTGCATAATGTGGTAACTTGACGGATTTTGTGAGGGCGACTAGAAGCCAGGAAGCGAGGCCCGCGAGGATGGTTCCTGCCGGTGGTCGGCCCTGAGGTCCCTTTTCCCGCGAAGGTCGGGCCACAGCTTGGCGATGCGGGCTCGATTTCGACGATGGGCGCCATCCTCGAAATCGGTCCATGCGGAGAGGCGATCGATGAGGGAAACCGCAGTCTCGAAACCTGCTCACAAAGCCACGTCGGAAACGGGCGACCCTTTCCTCCTGACGCCCGGCCCGCTCACCACGTCGCGTAGCGTCAAAGCCGCGATGGTGCACGATTGGGGCTCTCGCGATGCGAGCTTCGGCGCGATCAACAAGGCGGTGCTGCAGCGCCTTCCCGAGATCGTGAAAGGGGGCGGCGAGTACGTGACCGTGCCGATGCAAGGTTCCGGCACTTTCGCGGTCGAGGCCATGCTGACGACCTTCGTGCCGCCGAAGGGGAGGGTGCTTCTCCTGATCAACGGCGCCTATGGACATCGGGCAAAGCGCATTCTCGACATCGCGGGGCGGCGCACGCTCGTGCATGAGACGCCGGAGGACACTTTGCCCGATCTGGAGGAGGTGGAGCGCCTTTTGAGGCGCACGCCCTCGATCACGCACATCTTCGCGGTTCATTGCGAGACGACCTCCGGCATCCTCAATCCCATCGACGAGATCGGCGCGCTCGCCGAAAAATACGCGAAGAGCTTCCTCCTCGATTCGATGAGCGCCTTCGGGGCGCTTCCGCTCGACGTGCAAAGAGCGCATGTGGACGCGGTCGCGGCTTCCTCGAACAAGTGCATCGAGGGCGTGCCCGGCCTGGGTTTCGTCATTTGCCGAAAAGAGGCGCTCATCGCGACCAAGGGTCAGGCGACGACGCTCGTTCTTGACCTTCACGACCAATGGGCTTCTCTCGAGAAGACCGGGCAATATCGCTTTACGCCCCCCATCCACGTGATCGTCGCGTTCCATCAGGCGTTGCGGGAATTCGCGGGGGAAGGCGGCGTGGAAGGGCGGGGCGGGCGTTATCGCGAGAATTGCCGCATCCTTATTTCAGGCATGCGCGCGCTCGGCTTTCGCACCTTGCTTCCCGATCATCTGCAGGCCCCGATCATCGTCACCTTTTACATGCCGACGCATCCGCGTTTCGTTTTCCAGCGCTTCTACGATGGGCTGAAAGAGCGCGGTTATGTGATCTACCCGGGAAAGCTCACGGTCGCGGATTCGTTTCGCATCGGCTGCATCGGACGCATCGGCGAGAAGGAGATGCGCGGTGCGCTAGCCGCCGTGCGTGAGGTGCTCGACGAAATGGGTGTGAGCGATCCTGCCGCGAAAGCCGCTTGACCTGAGAGCCCTTTTTCTCGGGCCGACAACCGCTTCGCCAGCGAGGGAACCATGAACGAGCAACGGCGTACGCCAACCGTCACTGTGAACGGCCGCGAATATCACTTCCCGCGTCAGCCCACGGTCGTCGTGTGCATCGACGGCTCCGAGCCCGGCTATATCGAGCGCGCGATCGAGGCGGGGCTTGCGCCCAATCTCGACCGGCTCATGAAGACGCGGACGCATCTCCTCGCCAATTCCGTCATTCCAAGCTTCACCAACCCCAACAACATTTCGATCATCACGGGCAGGCCTCCGCAAGTGCACGGCATCGCGGGAAACTACTTCTATGACCGCGCGAGCGGCGAGGAAGTGATGATGAACGAGGCGCGTTTCATGCGCGCGCCGACCATCATGCAGGCTTTCCACGACGCGGGCGCCAAGGTGGCCGTGGTCACAGCGAAGGACAAGTTGCGCACGCTCCTCGGCAACGGGCTCGATTTCTTGAGCGGCCGTGCGATCGCCTTTTCTTCCGAGAAGGCGGACAAGGCGACGCTTGCCGAGAACGGCATTGCAAAGGTGACGCAGTTCGTGGGCAAGCCCGTGCCGGACGTTTACTCGGCCGATCTTTCGGAGTTCGTGCTCGCGGCCGGCGCCAAGCTCCTCGAGGGTTTCAGGCCCGACCTCATGTATCTGTCCACGACCGATTATGTGCAGCACAAGGCGGCGCCCGGATCGAAGATCGCCAACGAATTCTACGCCATGCTCGACCGCTATGTCGGGCTGATAGACGCGCGGAACTGCGTGCTTGCGCTCACCGCCGATCACGGCATGAACGACAAGCACGAGCCCGACCTTTCACCCGATGTGATCTATCTTCAAGACCTGTTCGACCATTGGGTCGGCGCCGGAAAGGCGCGCGTCATCTTGCCGATCACGGACCCTTATGTGGTGCATCACGGGGCGCTCGGCTCCTTCGCGACCATCTATTTGCCGCAAGGCGCGGACCGCGAGGCGCTGGCGAAGCGCCTCGCTGCCATCGAGGGCATCGCGCTCGTTTTGTCGAACGCGGACGCGGCTTCTCGCTTCGAGCTGCCGCCGGACCGGATCGGCGATCTCGTGGTGCTCTCGGCGCGCCGCAAGGTGCTAGGGACGAGCGCCTCTCGCCACGATCTTTCGGCCCTGACCGAGCCTTTGCGCTCGCATGGCGGGCTCACCGAACAAACGGTGCCGATGATCGTCAATCACAAAATCGATTGGCCCGAGGGCCGCCAACTCCACAACTATGATGTCTTTGCTGTCGCGCTCAATCATGCCGTGTCGTAGGGGGGCCCATGGTGCGGGACGTTCGCACCCGCAGGCCCGAAAGGTGAAGGGATGAACATCGAAGCAAAGCCTGCCGTTCGCAAGGAAAGCATGCGGATCGGGGGGAAGCTCGTCTCGACGGAAGAAAGCATCGATGTCTTCAACCCGTACACCGGAAAGGTGATCGGCAGCGTTCCGGCGGGCAGGCCCGAGCATGTGCGCGCTGCGTTTGCCGAGGGGAAAGCCCATCGGCCCAAGCTCACGCGCTACGAGCGTCAGCGCATTCTCCAGACCACGGCCGAGATCTTGCGCGACCGGAAGGAGGAGTTCGCGCGACTGATCACCACCGAGTCCGGCTTGTGCTGGAAGGATTCGCTTTATGAGGCAAGCCGCGCCTATGACGTCTGGTCCTTCGCGGCGCAGCTCACCATCAAGGATGACGGCGAGATCTATTCTTGCGACATCAGCCCGAACGGCAAGAACCGCAAAATCTTCACGACACGCCTGCCGCTTCTGGGTGTCATCTCGGCGATCACGCCTTTCAATCATCCGCTCAACATGGTGAGCCACAAGCTCGCCCCCGCGATTGCCACCAATAACCGCGTGGTGCTCAAGCCGACGGAGCTCACGCCGTTGACGGCGCTGGCGCTCGCCGACGTGCTCTACGAGGCCGGCTTGCCGCCGCAAATGCTTTCGGTGGTCACCGGCAATCCGCGCACCATGGGCGATGCGATGATCACGGATGAGGATTGCGACCTCATCACCTTCACCGGATCGGTGCGCGTCGGCAAATACATTGCCGAGAAAGCGGGTTACCGGCGTCTCGTGCTCGAGCTCGGCGGCAACGATCCGTTGATGGTGATGGAAGATGCCGATCTCGAAAGGGCGGCCGAGCTCGCCGTCCAGGGTGCGACGAAGAATTCAGGCCAGCGCTGCACGGCCGTGAAGCGCATTCTCGTGGTGGAGAGCATCGCCGACGATTTCGTGAAGCTCGTCCTCGCCAAGGCCAAGAAGCTGAAATGCGGGGACCCGATGGACCCGTCGGTCGATATCGGCACCGTGATCAACGAGGCGGCGGCGAAGCTCTTCGAGCGGCGCGTCGCGGACGCGGTCGCGAAAGGCGCGGAGCTCCTTCACGGGGCGCCGCGCGACGGCGCGCTCTTCCCCCCGACCGTCGTCGACCGCGTGCCTCATGATTGCGAGCTCGTGCATCAGGAAACCTTCGGACCCGTGATCCCGATCATCCGTGTGCCGAACGCGATCGACGAGGTGATCCGGATCTCGAACTCGACCGCTTATGGCCTCTCCTCGGGCGTGTGCACGAACCGCATGGATTACATCACGCGCTTCATTCAGGAGCTCGAGGTCGGCACGGTCAACATCTGGGAAGTGCCCGGCTATCGCATCGAGATGTCGCCTTTCGGCGGCATCAAGGATTCAGGGCTCGGCTACAAGGAAGGCGTGGTCGAGGCGATGAAGAGCTTCACCAATGTGCGCACCTGGTCGATGCCTTTCGAGTGAGCAACGCGCCGGGTCCGTTATTTCTGTCGTCGACCTTTGCCCGCCGTTCCTTCTCTCTTCTTTGCGACACGTTGCGCTGCCGCAAGCGCGGCTTGCGCCCAGCTCATAAGCTCTTCTGGCTCGTCGAACAGGCGCTCCGGAGCGCGCCAGAAGGAGAGATCGATGGTGTCGCCTTGCTTCTGATAATTGAGCGGCGGAAATGCCTTGGCTTCTGCGAAGGCCGACCGATTCGCGTCATCCACACGGAAATAGAGCACGTTGTCGCTCACCATGCCGAGCATGACGCCGTCGCAGAAGACGCCGGTCTTGCCGAACATGCGCCGCAGCGTCACATGACCGAGCCGCGAGAGCTGGTCGCGCAGGAAATCGGCAAAGCTGTCGCTAGCAACCATCTGTCTCACCCGCCTTCGCCGGCTCGGCAAAGGCTCGAAACTCGAGCGTCACACGCTCGTAGATCTCGCGCTTGAAAGGCACGACGAGCGCCGCGACGCGGTCGAGCCGCTCCCAGCGCCAATGTGAGAATTCGGGATCGGCGCCGCCTTCGCCGCGCGTCACGTCGATCTCACTCTCATCGCCGGTGAACCGAAACGCGTACCAGCGCTGGCGCTGGCCGCGAAAAGCGCAAAGGCGATGCCACGGTCCCTCATAAGGCGGGAAGTCATAAGCCATCCATTCGCGCGTTTGACCGAGAGGCTCGGAGCGCGTGACCGAGGTCTCCTCCCAGAGCTCGCGTCGCGCGGCCGCGAGCGCGTCTTCATTCGGATCGACGCCGCCTTGCGGCATCTGCCATTCATGGCCCGGGAGGATGATCTCCGGTCCGTCATTGCGCAAACGATGTGCGATCAGCACGCGCCCTCGCATGTCGAAGAGCGCGATACCGACGTTCATGCGATAGGGGAGGTCTTGCGAGCTCATGGCACGCCCGCCTCGAGTCGAGGCATGCGGCGAGCATCACAAAACCGCAAGCGTCCCTCCATCGACATAGATCATCTGACCATTCACGTAGTCCGAGGCTCGTGAAGCGAGGAAGATCACGGCTCCGACGAGCTCCTCGGGGCGTCCCCAGCGCTTCGCCGGCGTGCGCGCCTTCACCCAGGCGTCGAACTTCTCGTCCTCGATGAGCGCCTTGTTCATGTCGGTGAGCATGTAGCCGGGCCCGATCGCATTCGCCTGAATGCCGTGCGCGGCCCACTCGGCCGCCATGGCGCGCGTGAGGAGCTTGATGCCGCCTTTCGAGACCGTGTAGGGCGCGATGGTGGCGCGAGCCACCTCGCTCGTGAGCGAGCCGATATTGACGATCTTGCCGCGACCGCGCGGCACCATGCGCCTTGCCGCCTCGCGCGCAACGATGAAGGCACCCGTGAGGTTGGCGTCGATCACCTTGCGCCACTCTTGCGTCGAAAGCTCGAGCATGGGTTTGCGCAGCTGCATGCCCGCATTGTTCACCAGAATGTCGAGCGCGACGTTCTCGGCGTCGAGGCGAGCAAAGGCGTCGATGATGGCGCGCTCGTCCGTGAGGTCGAACCGGACGCTGCGTGCCTCATATCCCGCTTTCCGAAAGGCTTCGGTCGCCGCAGCGAGGCGGTCTGCGTCCTGGCCGTGCAGCACAACGGCGGCGCCCGCAGCCGCAAGGCCTTCCGCCATGGCGCGGCCAAGCCCGCGCGAGGAGCCGGTGACGAGGGCCGTGCGCTTGGAGAGGTCGAAGAGCTCGACGGACATCAGGTCTTCTCCTTCGTGGTCACCGCAACACCCTTCGCAGGGCCGCCACGACGATCTCGTCATCGCCTTCGCGCAGCCCCGCCGAGTCGATGACGAGTACGCTTTGCCAGGCCCGGCGCTCGCTCAAATGCACCGGCGGGTCATGGCGCTGCAAGGCACGGCTCACCGCGTACACGTCGAGGCCGAGCGCAGCAGCGTCGATGTCGATGCCGAGCGTCGGATATTTCCCGTGCGCCTCCTCGATCGCAAGCAGCCGCGAATGCGCGAGCTCACGCGCGCCGGCTGCGATGTTCGCGAGAAGCTTGCGGCGGCTCGCCCGCCCGGCCTCGATGTCGCAAGCGACGAATCGCTCGAGCGCCACGACCAGCCCGACAATGGATTCCTTGTCGACCTTGAAGCCGCGCCCGAGGCCGTGATGGGGGAAACGGTCACTGAAATGGCGCGCCAGCAAACCCTCTGGGGGCGCCCAGGTCTCAGGGAGGATGTCGAGGTCGAGCATCTGGATAAGAGCCGAGGCGACGAGGTCCTCGCGCCCGCACAAGATGCCGGTACCCTGCGGACCCCTGATGGCCTTGCCGCCGCTGAAGGCGACGAGAGACGCGCCTTCCTCGCTGAAGCGGCGAAGATTCTCCTTGGGCGGCAATTGGGCCGCGGCATCGACGATGACCGGGAGCTTGAACCGTTCCGCCACCGCGACGACGCGCTTGAGGGAGGGCCTGAGCTCCTCTGTCGCCGTATAGGCGATCGCGGCTGTCTTCGGCCCGATGGCGGCTTCGATCTCCCAGGCTTCGAGGTCGCGCACGCCGGCGCCAACGCC
>Ga0213876_10001625_pt1 | contig 13737 bp, 15 predicted proteins | sample BarmaccomBMRX_R9_FD_160113 | JGI IMG/M metagenome (GOLD analysis project Ga0213876, IMG submission 160113) | Root-associated microbial communities from Barbacenia macrantha in rupestrian grasslands, the National Park of Serra do Cipo, Brazil - RX_R9 | ecosystem: Host-associated > Plants > Roots...
CGCCCACTTCTCGACGCTCACCGAGAGCTCACCGGAGCGCGTCGTCATCACCTGGCCCTGCACACCGACCCAGTCGCCGAGGCCGAGCGCGCCGTAGCCGTCGTAGTCGTCGGTGACCTTGGCCCGCGCGAACAGCTGGATCTGGCCGGTGCTGTCCTGCAGCGTGTCGAAGATCGTGCGGCCCTGGTCGCGCCGGCGCATGATGCGGCCGGCGACGGTCACGACGTCACCCGTCTCGGTCCCGGGCTCGAGGCCGGCGTAGCGCTCGGCGAGGTCGCCGGCGTGCGCGTCGGGTTCGTAGCGATACGGGATGCGGGCCACGTCAGCTCCCCGCGTTCCGCTCGAAGATGAGCCGGAGGCCGTGGAGGGTGAGCCACGGTTCGAGGTGGCCGATCGACGCGGTGTACGGCGAGATGACCGACGCGAGGCCGCCTGTCGCGACGACCGCGCACGGGCCGACCTCGTCGATCATGCGGGCGCAGATGCCGTCGACCTGTCCGGCGAAGCCGTAGACCGCGCCGGACTGGAGCGCGTCGACCGTGTTCCGGCCGATCACGTTGCGCGGCTCGGACAGCTCCACCCGGCGGAGCGCGTCGGCCCGCTGGTACAGCGCGTCGAGGCTGATGTCGACGCCCGGTGCGATCGCGCAGCCGAGCAGCTCGCCGTTCGCCGAGATCGCGTCGTAGGTCGTCGCGGTGCCGAAGTCGATGACGATGACCGGCCCGCCGTACACGTCGATCGCGCCGACTGCGTTGGCGATGCGGTCGGCCCCGACCTCGCGCGGGTTGTCGGTGAGCACGGGCATCCCGGTCTTCACGCCCGGTTCGATCACGACCGGCCGGAACCCGAAGTACCGCTCGGTCATGTCCCGGAACGCCGCGGTTGCCCGGGGGACCACCGACGAGATGGCGATCCCGTCGATGTCGTCGTCGAAGGAGAACCCGTGGAAGCCGAGGAACTCCTGCACCATCAGCGCGTGCTCGTCGGAGGTGCGCTCGGCGTTGGTGGCGATCCGCCAGTGGTCGAGCAGCCCCTCCTCGCAGCGGGACGTCTTCGGGGTCGGCTCGTCCGGGTCGTCGCCGAACAACCCGATCACGGTCTGGGTGTTGCCGATGTCGATGGTCAGCAGCACAGGCGGGACACGGTAGGCGCCACCGTCGAAATTGGCGCGGTTGGAAGCGGCATGCGCTCCCAACCCGGCCAATTCCGGTTGGTCGGGTCAGCCGACCTCGATGTCCAGGCCGATGTCGAGGACGGGTGCCGAGTTGGTGATGGCGCCTGAGGAGACGAGGTCCGCACCGAGGTCCGCGAAGCGGCGGACCGTCTCCAGCGTGATGCCCCCGGACAGCTCGATGAGCGGCCGCGCGCGACGGACCGCGGCGGCGTGCTCGTCGGCCAGCTTCACGCAGCGGCGGGCGTCCTCGGGCTCCATGTTGTCGAGCAGCAGCGCGTCGGCACCCGCCTCGAGCGCCTCCTGCACCTTCTCGACGGTGTCGCACTCGATGTGGACGAGCTTGCCCGGGTGGGCAGCACGCGCCCGCGCCACCCCGTCGGCGACGCCGAGGACCGTCAGGTGGTTGTCCTTGAGCATCACCCACTCGGAGAGGTTCCCGCGGTGGTTCACCGCGCCACCGGCCCGCACGGCCGCCTTCTCCAGGGCGCGCAGGCCGGGCGTGGTCTTGCGGGTGTCCCAGACCGTGATCGTCGGGCCGGCCGCTTCGACGAAGCGCTGCGCGAGCGTGGCGATCCCCGACAGGTGGCAGAGGAAGTTGAGGGCGGTGCGCTCCCCGGTCAGGACCGGGGCGAGCGGACCCTCCACCGTGCCGAGGACGTCGCCGGCCCGCACGTGGTCGCCGTCGCCGGCGGACCAGCGGCAGGTGATCGCCGGGTCGAGCTGCGCGAACGCCTCGGTGGCGCAGTCGGTGCCGGCGAGCACGCCGTCGCCCCGGGTGACGAAGCGGGCGTCGGCAACCGCTTCGGGAGGGAGCAACGCCGAGGAGATGTCGCCGAGGGGGACGAGGTCCTCCTCGAGCGCGCGGGTCACCGCGGCGCGCACCGCGGTGATCGGAGGCGAGAAGCGGCCCATCGTCACCGACCGGACGGCACCGGCTCGGGTGCCTGCGGGCTCGGGGCGAACATCGTGTCGGAGGCGAGCAGCGCGGCGACCGCCAGCGTGCGCAGCGGCTCGGCGACGCCCGGGGCCACCTCGACGACGTGCGTGCCGGCGTCGGGGTGCTGCAACGCGGCGAGCACCTCCCATGTGCGGGCGGTGCGGGCCACGGGCTGGCCGTTGGGGCCGTTCACACGGGCACCGCTGCCGTCGTGGCGGTCCGCCTCGATCACGCCGAGGACCTGGTGGGCCGCCTCGAGCGTGAGCAGCAGGCGGGTGATCGCCATGCGGGGCACGATCTCACCGATCTCCGCGCCGCTCGGGCCGGTCACCGTCACCCGGGGCTTCAGCCGCCAGGCCGGGCGATCGAGGCGCACGAGGCGCACGCCGTGCGGATCGAGCACGTCGACGCGCGTGACGTCGCGCCGGTCGCTGCTCGTGAGCATGCGGAGCAGCTTCGCGAAGAGCGGCTCCCGGGCGGTGCGGACGGTGCCGAGCCGCGTGCCCCGCTGGTCGAACACCGCGCAGTCGAGACCGGCACGCGACGCCGTCCCCCGGACCGGCTCCTCGACGAGCAGCACCGGGGAGTCGAGCAGGCCGTGCGACGCGGCACCGACGTCGGGGACGATCCGGGCCGCCTCACGACCCATCGAGGGCGGGCCGCCGCGCTCGAGGTCCGGCGGTCGGGAGCGGGGGCCGTCGGCCACCGGGACCGTGTCGATGCCCGACACGCCGCGGTCGGCCACGTGCTCCGTCCACACCTGTCCGTCGTGGAAGCGGAGCTCGTGCCGGCGGAACGGATCCGGGTGCCACGAAGCGGTCACACGAGCACGATCCTGCGTCGGAGGTCGTCCTCGGTGTCGGGGAAGTCGGCGCGCGTGTGCGCTCCGCGGCTCTCCTCCCGGCGGGTGGCCGCAGTCGTGATCGCGCGGGCGACCTCGGCCAGGCTGCGCAGCTCCGCGTGGGCCGGCGTGTCACCACCGGCGACCGCCAGCGCATCGACCGCAGCGGCGTCGGCCGCGGCGAGGGATGCCGCGTCGCGGGTCACGCCGGCACCGATCGTCATCGCCTGCTGCAGCACCGCACGGACCTTGGCCGGGTCATCGGTCGCCTCGGTCGGCGCCGGCGACTCGGGGCGGGCGGTGAGGAGGCCGCCGATCGCGCCGGAGTCCGCCGAGCCGATGACGGCGCGCATCGCACCGGTGGAGGACGCGCCGACGACGCCCCGCTCGATCGCCTCCACCGCGCGCGGCCCGAAGACCATGCCCTCGAGGAGCGAGTTGGACGCGAGCCGGTTCGCGCCGTGCACGCCGGTGTCGGCCGCCTCGCCCGCCACCCAGAGCCCGTCGAGCGACGACGCGCCCTCGAGGTCCGTGACGATCCCGCCGCACGTGTAGTGGGCCGCAGGGGCCACCGGAAGCCAGTCGCGGGTGGGGTCCAGACCGGCGGCCCGCAGCGCGGCGGCGATGGTCGGGAAGCGCTGGTCGAAGTCCTCGAGCCCGGTCGCGTCGAGCCACACGTGGTCGACGTGCTGCTCGAGCATCACGGCCGCCTCGGCGCGCGACACGACGTCGCGCGGCTGCAGCTCGTCACAGAACCGCTCGCCGTTCGAGTCGCGCAGCAGCGCGCCGTGCCCGCGCAGCGCCTCGGACAGCAGCGGCCGCGGCATCGACTCGTGGTGCAGCGCGGTCGGGTGGAACTGGATGAACTCGATGTCGGCCACCGCGACCCCGGCCCGCAGCGCCATGGCGATGCCGTCGCCGGTGGCTTCGACCGGGTTCGTCGTGACCGCGAACACCTGCCCGGCCCCGCCCGTCGTGATCAACACGTTCGCCGCCCGCACCTCGGTGCGCCGGCCGTCGGCGTCGAGCGCGACCACGCCGTGGCACCGGCCGCCCTCGACGATCAGGTCGAGCGCGAAGTGGTGCTCGTAGACCGCGGCCGCCGAGCGCTCGACTGCCGCGACCAGCGCCCGCTCCACCTCGGCGCCCGTCGCCGCGCCTCCGGCGTGCACGACGCGGGCGAGGCTGTGGCCGCCCTCGCGCGCGAGCTCCAGCCGTCCCTCGGCGTCGCGGTCGAAGATGGCGCCGAGCGTGATCAGGTCGTGCACGCGCGCCGGACCCTCGTCGACCAGCACGCGCACGGCGTCGGCGTCGCACAGGCCGGCGCCGGCGGCCAGCGTGTCGGCGAGGTGGAGGTCGGTGGAGTCCGGGTCGCTGGTGAGCACCGCGGCCACGCCGCCCTGCGCCCACCGCGTCGTCGACTGGGGCAGCGTCCCCTTGGTCAGCACGCCCACGTCCATGCGGTGCGTCTCCGCGGCGCGGACCGCCGCCGACAGACCTGCCACCCCCGACCCCAGCACGAGCAGGTCGAGTCCGCTCATCGGTGAGTGGTCTAGCGCATCAACTTCCGGAAGCGACCTCGACACCCACGTTGTCGATCAACCGCGCCCGACCGAAGCGAGCGGCCACCAGCAGGCGCAGCTCGCCGGCGAGCGGATCCACCGGCGTGAGCGTGGCCGCATCGACGACCTCGGCGTAGTCGAGCGCCGCGTGGGGCTCCGCCCCGACCAGGTCCGCCATCAGGCGATGGATCGCCGCCGGGTCGCGCTCGCCCCGCTCGATGGCGGCGATACCGGCCTCGAGGGCCCGGTGCAGCACCGGCGCAGCAGCCCGCTCGGGCTCGGTGAGGTACACGTTGCGGCTCGATCGCGCGAGCCCGTCGGGCTCGCGCACGATCGGACACGCCACCACCGTCACCGGGAAGTTCAGGTCCTGTGCCATGCGGCGGATCACCGCGACCTGCTGCCAGTCCTTCTCGCCGAAGTACGCGTGGCAGGGGCCCGCCAGGTTGAACAGCTTCGCGACGACCGTCGCGACACCGGCGAAGTGGGTCGGTCGGGACGCGCCCTCCAGGCGGGCGCTGACCTCAGCCACGGTGACCGTCGTGAGGATGGGCCGGGGGTACATCTCCTCGACGCTCGGCGCGATCACCAGCGTGCCCCCGCAGCGCTCGATGAGCTGCTGGTCCGCTGCGAGGTCGCGTGGGTAGGCGTCGAGGTCCTCGGTCGGCCCGAACTGCAGCGGGTTCACGAAGACGGTGACCGCGACGAACGGGTGCTCGGCCGCGGCCCGCTCGATGAGCGACGCGTGTCCCTCGTGGAGGTAGCCCATCGTCGGGACGAGGCCGACGGTCGCGCCATCGGCGCGCGCCCGGTCGAGCCGGTCGCGAGCCGCCGCGATGGTCGTGACCGTTTCCATCAGGACGCCACCAGCCGTCGGGCCAGCGCCGCCATCGCGTCGTACGCGTCGCGCTCGCTCGGATCGAGCGCGGCGCGGTGACGGTCGAGCGTCTCGTCGTCGCTGCGCGCGGCAGGACCGGTGATGGCGGCAGCCGGGCCGAGCGCCGCGACGTCGTCGAGCGAACCGCGTGCGAGCTCGAGGTACGCCTCGAGCGGGACCCCGGCCATCGCAGCCACCCGCTCGACCTGGCCCATCAGGGCGACCAGGTGGTTGGCGGCGATGCACGCAGCCGCGTGGTACAGCACGCGGTCGCGGACCTCGAAGGCGCGGCCGCCGAGCGCGTCGACCACACGGGCGGCGAGCGGGTCGCCGGCGATCGCGAACCAGCCTCCGGCGGCGAGCCGGCGGGCGCCGACGTCCGCATCCGGCAACGCCATCAGCGGGTGCACCGACGCGGTCCGCTCGTGGCCGCCCAAGACCTCGAGGCCGAGTGAACCGGACAGGTGGGCGACGACGGTCGACGGCACCGGCGCCACCGCATCTGAGACCGCGCCGACCGAGCGGTCGGGTGTGGCGATCACGAGCAGGTCGACGCCTGCCGCGGCCCCGGCGACGTCGCCGTCCCGGCCGACCAGCGGCTGCACGTCCCATCCGTCGACCCGGCCGAGGGCACGGGCCAGCGACGAACCGGCCCGCCCCGGACCCACGATCCGCACCGACGTCATCGCCGCGCAACGTAGCGGTCCGCCAGCCCCCCACTCTGAAGGTCATACCGGTCGGATCCCGACCGGTATGACCTTCGCTCTCCGGGCCGCGGTCGCTCGGCCGGAACGCGGCGCGAGAGTGGACGCGCATGGAGTCACTGCTCCACGGTGTGGCCCAGGTCGCCCGCTCGAACCACGACTGGGTCACCTGGAACCTCACGCTCGCCTTCATCCCCGCCCTGCTCGCCATCGTGCTGTTCGGCTCGCCGGGCCGGCGCGGCGCGGGGTGGTGGTGCGGGGTGGCGGCGTTCGTGCTGTTCCTGCCCAACGCGCCGTACGTCGTCACCGACCTCGTCCACCTGCGCGGCGACGTGCTGGCGGCGCCGTCCGACGGGGTCGTGGTGGCCGGCGTCCTCCCGATGTACGCGGCGTACATCCTTGCCGGCTTCGTCGCCTACGTCGTCTCGCTCGAGCTGGCCCACACGGAGCTCCGCCGCCGCGCGCCGACCCTCGGCGGACCGTGGTTCGAGCCGGCTGCGCACCTCGTGTGCTCGGTCGGGATCGTCCTCGGCCGCATCGCCCGGCTCAACAGCTGGGACGTGGCGACCTCACCCACCAGCGCGCTCGAGCGCGCCGTGCTCACCCTCTCCTGGCGAGGGGCGCCGTTCGCCGTCGTCGTCGTGTTCGTCGCGGTGGCCCTCACCCACGCGGTGGTGAAGGTCGTGACCCAGGCGGTCCTGCGGAGGACCTGGTCGCTGCAGCCCTAGAGCGGCCCGACGTGGTGGACCTGGCCCTCGGCGTGGTCGAGCGCGTCCGTGTCGACGAGGTCCGGTGCGAGCTCGGCCAGCGGCGCGAGGACGAAGCGCCGCTCCCACATCCGCGGGTGGGGGATCTGTAGGTCGGGCGAGTCGAGCTGCACGCCGTCCATCCAGAGCACGTCGACGTCGAGCGTGCGCGGCCCCCAGCGGACGGTGCGCACCCGGTCCGCGGCGCCTTCGAGTCGGTGGCACAGCCCGAGCAGCTCGCGTGGCGTCATGTCCGTCTCGATCTCGACCACGAGGTTCAGGTACATGCCCTGGTCGGGCCCGCCTACCGGCTCGGTCTCGTAGACGTCGGACACCGCCCGGACCGCAGGGCCGAGCGTCGCCACCGCGTCGCGCAGGAAGCGCTCCCGATCACCGACGTTGGAACCGAGACCGAGGAAGCCCCGGGTCACCCGTCCCCCGCTCGGCGCCTGGTGATCCGCACGCCCGACGTGGCGAGCTGCTGCGGCACCGGCGGCCGCAGCTTGCGCACGGCCACCGTCACCTCGTCGACGCGGTCGTGCGCGAGCACCGCGTCGGCGATGCGCTGCGCGAGCCGCTCGAGGAGCTGCGGCTGCTCGCTGGTGACGACCCGCTCGACGTCGGCGCACACCTGCCCGTAGTCGATGGTCGCGGTCAGGTCGTCGCCGGCGGCCGCGTCGCGCAGGTCGGCGACGACGTCGAGGTCGACCTCGAGGGGCTGGGCCCGCTCCCGCTCCTCGGCGAGCACTCCACAGATGCCCACGACCCGCAGGCCGCGCAGCTCGATCCGGTCGGGCACCTCAGCTGGTGGTCGGGCCGGGCGGGAGCTCCAGGGCGATGCCGACCAGCTCACGACCGATCGGGCCGATCTGGCGGTGCACGAGCCGCTCCACCAGCGACGTCGCCTCCGGTCCGTCGGGCACCATGCCGGTCCACACGAGGTACCCGGCGACGATGCCCGAGATCCGGTCGCCCAGCTCCTCTCCGTGCAGCAGGACCTTCTCCCCGTCGCCGATGAGCTGGCGCAGCTCGGTGAACAGGTCACGCAGGAAGGGGGCCGGTTCGTCGTGGACGCCGAAGGGACGGTGGCGCCAGGTGACGTCGAGCTCCGTGTAGTTGTGCAGGTTGTGGGGCGCCGGGATGATCGACACGACGCACGTGAAGCCCTGCTCGCGGATCCAGATGATCTCTTCCTGGCGGCGCACCCGGCGGTGGTTCGCGCCGTAGCCGCCGGGGCGCTCGCACACCGCGAACTTGCCCTTCATCACCCACGCGAAGTTCCGCGGCTGGATGCCCTGCGCCCACTTCCCCTTGAGTCCCATCAGGCGGCCACCACCTTGGCGGCGTGCACCGTCGGTCGGACGTCGTGGACCCGCACCATGCGCACGCCCTGCGCCATCGCCCACGTGGCGGTGGCCAGCGAGCCCTCGAGCCGGTCGTCGGTCGGGACCGTCTCGGCAGCTCCGTCCGACTCGGCGAGCAACCGGCCGAGGAACCACTTGCGGCTCGCACCGACGACGACCGGCCAGCCGGTGGCGACCAGCGCGACGATGTGCGCGAGCAGATCGAGGTTGTGGCCGAGGTCCTTGCCGAAGCCGATGCCCGGGTCGATCCAGATCTCCTCGACGCCCGCGTCCCGAGCGCGCTCGGCCCGCTCGACCAGGTGGTCGCGCACCTCGGCGACCACGGCGTCGTAGTGCGGATCGTCCTGCATCGTCCGCGGGTCACCCTGCATGTGCATCGCGATCCAGCCCACCCGGTGTGCGGCGGCCACCTCGTGCAGCGACGCCGTGATGTCGTTGACGAGCGTCGCGCCGGCCTCGATGGCAGCCTCCGCCACCTCGGCGTGGCGGGTGTCGACCGACACGCGCACATGGGAAGAAAGCGCGCGGATCACCGGAACCACCCGGGCCTGCTCCTCGGCCGGATTCACGGGCTCGGCGCCCGGCCGGCTCGACTCGCCGCCCACGTCGATCACGTCGGCGCCGTCGGCCACCAGGGCCAGGCCGTGGGCGATCGCATCGGCGGGATCCAGGAAGCGACCGCCATCGGAGAACGAGTCGGGGGTGACGTTGAGGACCCCCATGACCAGCGGCGACACGTGCGTGATCGTAGTGAGCGCGTCCGCGTGATCAGACGGCTACGTTCCGTGGCGGCGGCGCCGCCGGGGGCTCAGCGGCCCTGGACGAAGCGCATCGCCTCTTCGCGGGTGGCGACGCTGGTGCGGAACAGGCCTCGCACGGCGCTCGTGACCGTCGTCGTGCCGGGCCGGCGGACCCCCCGCATCGACATGCAGAGGTGCTCGGCCTCGACCACCACCATCACGCCCCGGGGCTCGAGCCTGGTCTGCAGGGCGTCGGCGACCTGCGAGGTCAGCCGCTCCTGCACCTGCGGGCGGCGGGCGTAGCCGTCGACCAGCCGGGCGAACTTGGACAGGCCGATGACCTTGCCGTCGTCGTTGGGGATGTAGGCGAGGTGGGCCTTGCCGACCCACGGCAGCATGTGGTGCTCGCAGGCCGAGTACATCGGGATGTCCCGCACCATGACCATCTCGTCGTGCTCGGCCTCGAAGAGGACCTGCAGGTGCTCGGTGGGGTCCTCGTGCAGCCCCGAGAAGATCTCCGCGTACATGCGGGCGACCCGGGCCGGCGTGTCGAGCAGGCCGTTGCGGTCGGGGTCCTCGCCGATGGCGAGGAGGATCTCGCGGACGGCCTTCTCGATCCGCGGTTGGTCGATCGCATCTGCGCCCGGGAAGTCGGTCACGTGCCTGCCTCCTGTGGTGCGGCCGAGTCGAGGTCGCCGAAGATGGCGAGCAGTTGCGCCTCCTCGACCGTCTCGTGCTCGACGAGCGCGTCGGCCAGGCGGTCGAGCGCGCCGCGGTGCAACGTCAGCAGCTCGCGCGCCTCGTCGTGCGCGGCGTCGAGCAAGCGGCTCACCTCGGCGTCGATCTGCGCAGCGACGACGTCGGAGTAGTTGGCCTCGTGGCCGACCTCCTTGCCGAGGAACACCTCGCGCTGGCCGTCCCCGAGGCGCTGGGGGCCGAGGACGTCGCTCATGCCGTACTCGGTGACCATCGCCCGCGCGATCGCCGTGGCGCGCTCGATGTCGTCGGCCGCGCCGGTCGTCGGATCGCCGAAGATCATCTCCTCCGCGGTGCGCCCACCGAGGAGCATCGCCAGCTGGTCCTGCAGCTCCGCGCGACTGCGCGTGTAGCGGTCCTCGACCGGCAGCGACAACGTCCACCCGAGCGCGCGGCCGCGGGCGACGATCGACACCTTGTGGATCGGATCGGTGTTCGGCAGCGCGTGGCCGACGAGTGCGTGCCCGGCCTCGTGGTACGCGGTGATGCGCTTCTCGCGCTCGGACATCACCCGCGTGCGGCGCTCGGGTCCGGCGATCACGCGGTCGATCGCCGCTTCGACCTCGGCCATGCCGATGACGTCGCGGTCGCGCCGTGCGGTCAGCAGCGCGGACTCGTTCATCAGGTTGGCGAGGTCGGCGCCGGTGAAGCCTGGCGTGCGCCGGGCGACCACGTCGAGCGACACGTCCGCGCCGAACGGCTTGCCCTTGCTGTGCACGTCGAGGATCGCGCGCCGGCCGACGAGGTCGGGCTGGTCGACGACGATCTGGCGGTCGAAGCGTCCCGGCCGCAGCAGCGCGGGGTCGAGGATGTCCGGCCGGTTGGTCGCAGCGATGAGGATCACGCCGGAGCGGACGTCGAAGCCGTCCATCTCCACGAGCAGTTGGTTGAGCGTCTGCTCGCGCTCGTCGTGGCCGCCGCCGAGACCTGCGCCACGGTGGCGACCGACTGCGTCGATCTCGTCGACGAAGACGATCGCCGGCGCGGCCGTCTTCGCCTGCTCGAACAGGTCACGGACGCGGCTGGCGCCGACGCCGACGAACATCTCGACGAAGTCCGAGCCCGAGATCGAGAAGAACGGCACGCCGGCCTCGCCCGCGACGGCCCGGGCGAGGAGCGTCTTGCCGGTACCCGGCGGTCCGTAGAGCAGCACGCCCTTCGGGATCTTCGCCCCGATGGCCTGGAACTTGGCCGGGTTCTGCAGGAACTCCTTGATCTCCTGCAGCTCCTCGACCGCCTCGTCGGCACCGGCCACGTCGGCGAAGGACACCGCCGGCTCGTCACGGTTGGCCCGGCGGGCCTTCGACTTCGTGAACTGCATCAGGCGGCCGCCGCCACCCTGCATGGAGGAGATGAAGTACAGGAACGCGCCGACGAGCACGACCATCGGCAGGAGGCTGAGCAGCACCGACAGCCACAGCGCCTGGTGCTGCTGCGAGGTCTCGATCTCGACGTCGCCGCGCCGCAGCGCCGTCGTCAGGTCGTCGCTGTACTGGTCGGGGAAGGCGGTCCGGTAGTGGGTGCCGTCCTTCAGCTCACCGGTGACGACGTGATCGCGGTCCTTGATCTTCGCCGTGGCCACCCCGTGCGCCGACACCTTGTCGAGGTAGGTCGACAGCGCGATCTTCTTCGGCGGGTCCGACGCCAGCACCCGCTGCGCGACGAAGACCCCGACGAGCAGCAGGGCGAGCAGCACCCAGAGCGCCCGGCGTCGTCCCTTCACGGCCGCGCCCTCAGTCTCCGACGTACGTGCAGACGTACGGGAGGTTGCGGTAGCGCTCGGCGACGTCGAGGCCGTAGCCGATCACGAAGTCAGGCGGGATCTTGAACCCGACGTAGGAGAGATCGAGGTTCTGCTTCTGCAGGCCCTCGCGCAGCAGCAGCGCGCACACCGCGACGCTCGCCGGGTTCCGGGCCTCGAGGTTCTTCCGCAGGTACTGCAGGGTGAGGCCGCTGTCGATGATGTCCTCGACGATGATCACGTGCCGGTCCGACAGGTCGATGTCGAGGTCCTTCACGATCCGCACGACTCCGCTCGACTTCGTCGCGCTGCCATAGGACGAGACCGCCATGAAATCGAACTCCACCGGCAGACCTATCGACCGGCTGAGGTCGGCCATGAACACGAACGCGCCCTTCAGCACGGCGACCAGCAGGGGCGTGCGCCCCGCGTAGTCCGCGGTGATCTGCGCGCCGAGCTCGGCCACCCGGGTCTGGATCTGCTCGGCGCTGACGACGATCGGCCCGAGGTTCGGATCGGATGCGGGCTCGGGTGCGCTCATGCCTCGTCCATCATCACGCCGGCAACCATCACCCCGGCAACGTAGCGGGAGGTTCCAGGCGCAGCCTCCCCGCGGTGCGGGCGACTCGCAGGCCGAGGCCGACGTCGGTGGCGACCGCCCGTCCGTCCGCCACGTCGAGCACCCGTTGGACCGCAGCCGCGTCGGGTGGCCGACCGTCGAGCGCGGTGCGCAGCCACGCGCGGATCGCGGCGCGGGCGACCGGTACCGGCTGGGCTCGCAGCGCGGCAGCGTCGGTCGGGTCGACGCGCGCGCCGAGGGATGCGACGAGGTCGGCGTCGGCCGCGAGCAGGTCGGCCTGCCGGGCGAGCACCGCCACGACGTCGCGCGCCGCGATGTCGTCCATCAGCGGCAGGAGCTCGTGGCGGACCCGGTTGCGGCGGAAGCGCGGGTCGGTGTTGGTCGGGTCCCGGACCGGCTCGAGGCCGTTGGCCGCGCACAGCGCCTCGGTCTCGGCCCGGCGCAACCCGAGCAGCGGTCGGCGGCCGTCGCGCCGCATGCCGCACAGCCCGTCGAGACCAGCACCGCGCAGCAGGTTGAGCAGGACCGTCTCGGCCTGGTCGTCCGCCGTGTGGCCGGTGAGCACGTCGTCGGGCAGCAGCGCGTAGCGCGCCGCCCGGGCCCGCTCCTCGAGGTTCGGGCCCGGCTCGACCTGCGCGGTCACCGTCCGGAAGGTTGCGCCCAACCGCTCGGCCGCACCCGCCACCGCCGTGGCCTCGGCGGCGGAGCCGGGACGGAGTCCGTGGTCGACGTGCACCGCGGTCGCCTCGAGCCCTGCGGCGCGTGCCAGGATCAGCAGCGCGAGCGAGTCGGCGCCGCCGGAGACCGCGCAGGTGACCGGGCCGCTCCCGGGGAAGTAGCAGCGGGCCAGCAGCTCGGTGGCGAGGCCCACGGGGACGGGCGCTACGCGGCTGCGCCGACCCGTGCGATCCACGAGCCCGGGTTGCGGATCTCGCCGATGGTCGGCAGGTTCTCGGGCCGCACCCAGGCCTGGTCGAGCAGCTCGGGGCCGCCGGCCCCCTCCACCTGCTCGATGAACCTCTCGCCCTGCTCGTACTGCTTGAGCTTGGCCTCGAGGCCGATCAGCTTCTGCACGAACTTGATGGCCACGTTGCCCTGCTGGCGCCGCTGGCGCAGCACCTGTCCGAAGCGGGCCGCGTTCGGGATGCGGTCGGCGCCGGCCCGGTCCATCGTCACGTCGCCGTGGCCTTCGAGGAGGCTCATCAGGCCGCTGACCTGCTCGAGCACCACCCGCTGCTCGGGCGTCGAGAAGATGACCGCGATGCCACCGTCGTCGAGCGGGTTCTCGCCCTTGCGGATGTTCGCGGCGAGGTGGCTGATGGAGTCCATGAGCTGCTTCGGGTCGGTGTCGACCGCGCTGACCGTCGACTCGACGAGACCGAGGAAGTGCTCGCGCATCCACGGGATGCCCGTGAACTGCGCCCGGTGGGTGACCTCGTGCAACGCGAGCCACAGCCGGAACTCGCGGGGCGGGAAGGCGAAGCGCTTCTCGAGCGAGAGGACGTTCGGACCGACGTAGTAGACGATGTCCTGCTCGTCGGGGTCCTCGTCCTCGATGATCAGCAGGTCGTACTGACCGAGCACCCGACCCGACATCCAGCCGAGCAGCACGCCGACCTCGGCGCCGGCGATCCGCCGGGCGACCGGCGCGAACGGCGTGGCCGACACCCGCTCGTCGAGCCGGTCGGTGAGCGGCCGGAGCAGCCGCTGGAACG
>Ga0213876_10001626_pt1 | contig 13732 bp, 11 predicted proteins | sample BarmaccomBMRX_R9_FD_160113 | JGI IMG/M metagenome (GOLD analysis project Ga0213876, IMG submission 160113) | Root-associated microbial communities from Barbacenia macrantha in rupestrian grasslands, the National Park of Serra do Cipo, Brazil - RX_R9 | ecosystem: Host-associated > Plants > Roots...
ACCGTCGGAACACATCCTTGTTGAGCCCGAGGGCACGACGACCGCCCAGAGTCTGGACGCGGCGGTGGAAATTATGCGCCGCATGGACATGCACTCGTGCATTGTCGTGAGCGACGGCTATCACATCTACCGTTCGAAGCGAATACTCGAAGCGCAGCACATCCAGGTGTTCGGCTCACCGCGGCCTGGCGGTGCACCCGCGAGCCAGACGGCGCGGCGCTGGCTGTACTTCAAGCAGGCCGTGGGATTTGCTCTGTGGCAGTTGGGGATTAATATCTAGGCGGCCTCCTTTGCGAGAGCTTGGCCAACCACGAGATCGGGCGACGCAGCGTCATTTGAAAAATCGAACCCATTTTCGTTGGATTGCTGGCGGGGGGCGAAGTGAGAGGCGAGATGAGGGGGGATGTAGCCTGCGACAGAGCTTCCCGCGCACAACGGGCCGCAATCGCCCTGTGCGCTCGTAGCCGCGAAGAGCGCTTGTTCGCTTGGGAAGCCTTGAAAATCTTCCGAGGGTTCGGTGGCGGCGGGTGTGGCGCGCTCGATTTGTAGGCGGCTGAGTTCGGCCAGAGCTTTGGTGCGTTTGCGGTCGATGCGGGCTTCCTGGATGTGCAGGTTGCGAAACTGCTTTTCGTAGGTCAGGTGGGTCTGCAGCAGGATTTTGCTGTGGCGTTCTTGCGGAGCGGCGTTGGGAAAGGCGTCGGCAAATTGCTCGTCACCGTGGGCGTAGAGCGCATACTCGAGTTCCTGGATGCGGCGCAGACGCCAGTAGCAATCGACGACGATCTGCACGAGCTCGCATTCGCGGGGGCCCACGGGGTTTTAGGTCGTTCTGGAAACCGGCGACGAAGGTGGCGTAGTCTTCGACGTCATCGCTGGGGAGGAGGACGGTACGGCCGGTGAGGGTGGTTTGACGGCTTTTTTGGAGGATTTTTCGAGTCCGGCAGCGGTGCGGACCGCACCATGAAACATCCCCCGTTCAGTGGTACGGTTGTTATTTTTTGATCTGTATAGTGCTCAAAATGCGCTCCATCATGTGCGATGGAGCCCCGCTCCCATACAATTGGATCCAGTTATCATCAAAGTACAACAGAAATCGATGGCCTTCGCCTTGACCGACATAGCCACCCTCCACGCAATAGGTGCGAAATTCAATTTCGTCGGCACGATAGAAAGTTATACCGCCGCGGTGGGTGACTATGGGTGTTTGGCAGCTATCACGACTGTCCGAATCACAGCCGTATAGCCATGGTCCTCCGTTAAATCGAATGAAATCTGAGACAGTGTTATCTTTACTCTTCTCTTCTGGTCTGAAGCCAACACTCATATCGTAAGCAAGGGTCATCGGGTCCGGACACATCAGCATGACCGATTCATAGTTCGTAGAGTTTGGAATATCAGGCTCATTGATTTCGACGTGCCAGGATGTTGGATAAGAAAAAGCAATCGGAACTTTAGGATTACTAAATCTCTGCCAAGCGCCACTGCCGCTGCAAGACGGCTGCGGTACCCGCCTCAGCGCAACGGATTGTTGTTCGCGATCGTTCCCATCTCTTGTAGTCAACACTCCAACGAAGTCACCAGCGGGACTCAGGCGTCCGTCGAGCGCTCCGATTGCGGTCAAAGCTGGAAGGCTAGTGGTTACCTGGATATTGCCGTCATCCGTCCATTTACCCCCTAGGAGGATCGGCTTCCAATCTGCGACGTCGTAGTAAAGGCCAACGACATCCTGACCGCCCCGTTCCATATACATGCGAACATGCTTCGGACCGATCGTACCCTCGAACCAGTGGTCTGTTGGATTCCCAGACAACCTTGCCGTCTGCGGACAATACGACGGGGATGTCTCCTGGCCGCGGATAGCCCTCACTTCGAAGATCAAGAAGGCGATACATATTACTAGCATTAAGCGCATTGATTTCGCTAATCTGAACTGGCCCCATTTGGGGCCAAATGAACTTGACAAAAACACGCATTTGTCGCGTTCTCTTATCGGCAGGACGCGAGAGATCCTAGAGATCTCACATACTTCGGATGTCAGATCAGCTCCCGAAAATCCTGGTTGAGCCCGAGGTCACGACGACCGCCCAAAGCCTGGACGCGGCGGTCGAAATCGTGCGCCGCATGGACATGCACTCGTGCATTGTCGTGAGCGACGGGTATCACATCTACCGTTCCAAGCGAATACTCGAAGCCCAGCACATCCAGGTGTACGGCTCCCCGCGCCCCGGCGGTGCACCGGCGAGCCAAACCGCGGTGCGCTGGCTCTACTTCAAGCAGGCCGTCGGGTTTGCGCTGTGGCAGTTGGGATTAATATTTAGGCGGCCTTCTTTTCGGGATCTGGCCAACCACGAGATCCGGAAAGACTCGGGCTGGATCTTGCTACGCCGCCCAAGAGGCGAAACTCTGGCTAGAGACTGGCCGCTGCCCCTTGAGGCCGACTCCTAAGGCATAAGGAGTCGTTCGCACGACACCGATTCCCACTGAGTGCGATCCTCGCAAGTCCTGAGAAACTGGTGACACCCACCATTGTCCTTATGAAAATAGGCTTGCAGTGTTCCGCCTATCTGCCTCAAAATCGCTGTTGCGCCTCTGTGCGCAAATGGCCCATTCTGCATGATTGCGAACCCGCCTATTCCCTTGGTGTTGGGGCTTGCACAATATACGTGCATATCGTTAACCGCTCCGCAGCGTGTTAATCCCCTCTCAAAGACTGAAACGCCGATTGAAAAATGTGTTTCGCCAGCAGCCAGGTACTGAAATCGCCGCTATTCTTCCGCACGATATCCAGATAGGCCCTTTGCGTCCCGTTGCGAATCGGAGTGAAAATCACCTTCCACACAATCCCAAGGAAGACCGCCTGTGCCAACCAGCTCAGGGCGATGCTTTCCGCCGACCCACGCGGCGCACCGGCATCCAACGGGAAAATGACCGAGAGTAGAAACGGTATCGCGATACCAACAACCATCGCGCTTGCGAAGCCTGCAAGCAAAAATGCGAAGTTTCTGGCCCTTCGATCCCATCCCAGCGCTGCGTTAAAGACATTCTGCATATCTTCCCGGAACTGCCGCTCTATCATCTCGTTTTGCAGCGCCGGCAAAGCGATATCTGCCGGGAGCTTCTCCCGCATTTCGTGATAGGTCTTCCAGAATGCGATTTTCTTGCTCTGCCGCTCCAGTTCGCGGATGTGCCTGTCTCGATTGAGCAGAAAGAAGGTGATGATGTTGCCTGTTACGCCGAGCGCAAAGCCGAAAATCGCACTCACAATCAGCTTTTGAAGGTCAAATACCGCGTCAGTGTTATTTGTGAGCATAGCTTCCGAAGCCGCTATTAAAGCAGACTCCTGAAATCCACGTCTACGGGCATTGAAGCCTGCAAAATAGGCTCTCACCGGTCTGTCGCTCCTGAAGGTCGCATAAACGGCACTCTGATTTGCGGTGGACACGATCCAAGTTCGGGTATGCCCCAATGCACCGTTTAACCCTCCTGCGCTACAACGCATGAACTCCAACAGGTTTATCCGTCCCCTTCGGCTTTGCCGAGCGAGGATGCATCAGCCTTAGCGTCTTGGAGAATGCAACTCCTACGGGCAATGGCACAACCGAATACTAGCTTGCGGGACAACGCACGGCCTGACTCAACAACATAACGTCTTTATGTTGTAGTACCGGCCCCGCGGGGTCTCCGGCCACGGCGCTGTTTTGTCGTTGTGGGAGGATTTCAGCACCTCCAAGTTCAGGCGTTTGTACGTTCTTTTCGCCCAGTCATTGACGCCTTTTGCGGCTACCGCGCGAAATCCAGCCCGCGTTTTTCGCGCCCGATGGCGGCGAGAATAGCTGTGAACACGAGAATCACCAGGTTCGTGACTGCCATCGCCGTGGCGTAACTCATGCGCTCGGCAAAACCCGCTTCGAGATATCCCACGGAGCTCGCAATCAGCACACCGCACTGATACGCGAACCCGGGCATGAACCCGCGCACTTCATTCGGCGATAGCTCGCTCAAATGCGCTGGAATCACGCCCCAGGCGCCCTGCACGAAAAACTGCATGAAGAATGCGCCCGCGAACAGCAGGCTCATGCGCGGAGAATAGGCCCACAGCGGAATCATTACGATCCCGAGCAGCAGCGAGATCACGATTGCTTTGCGCCGCCCGGCGCGATCCGAAATCAGCCCGATGAGCACGCCACCCGTAATCGCGCCGAGCATAGAGACGATCAAAACCAGCGAACGCTGGTTGATTCCCAAGTGCCAGAAGCGCTGCAGGAAGGTCGGATACATGTCTTGGGTTCCGTGAGAAGCAAAATTCATGCCGCTCATCAGCAGCACCAGGTACACGAACAGCTTCCAGTTGCGTGTGATGCTTTTTCCCAGACCGCTCCAACTCTCCGCCTTGCTCTTGCGCCATACTTCCGACTCCTTCACCCGGAAGCGCACGAACAACGCGAGCAGTGCCGGCAACCCGCCCAGGAAAAACAACGGCCGCCAACCCCAGCGATTAAACAGAAACAACAGGCACAGCGTGGCCAGCAAGTTGCCCAATGCATACCCTTGCTGCAAAAACCCGGACAAAACGCCGCGCCACTTCGGCGGCACCTTTTCCATCACGAGCGAGGCTCCCACGCCCCACTCGCCGCCCATGCCGATGCCGAACAGCGCGCGCAGAACCAGGAAGGTGGTGAAGTTCGGAGCAAATCCGGTCGCCACTTCGACGACTGAGTAAAAGATGAGATCGATCATCAGCGGCAAACGCCGGCCATAACGATCCGCCAGCAAACCGAAGAGGAATGCGCCCACCGGCCGAAATGCGAGCGTCAGGGTGAGCGAAAGCGCGACCGCCTTGTCGGACTGATGAAACTCCTTGCCAATGGCGGTGAGGCAGACGACCACCAGGAAGAAGTCGAACGCATCGAGCGTCCACCCGAGAAAGCCGGCTATGAGTGCAGCCCAGTGATCGCTGCCAGAGCCGGCAGTTTGGGACGCGCTATTTTGCGACTTCAAATAGCCCCGCCGCGCCCTGCCCGCCGCCTACGCACATCGTCACCACGCCGTAGCGCGATCCGGCCCGGCGCGCCAACTCATTCGCGAGCGTACCCGTCATGCGCGAGCCAGTCACGCCGAACGGATGGCCGATCGAGATGGAACCGCCATTCACGTTCAACTTTTCCATTGGAATATCCAAGCGGTCCCGGCAATAGATCACCTGCACGGCGAAAGCCTCATTCAACTCCCAAAGATCGATGTCGGGAACCGTGAGATTGTGACGCGAAAGCAGCTTCGGGACCGCGTACACCGGGCCGATGCCCATCTCATCAGGCTCGCATCCAGCCACCACGAAGCCGCGAAAGATCAGCTTATACGCAATACCCAGTTGATCTGCGCGCTCGCGCAGCATCAGCAACGTCGCCGACGCGCCATCCGACAACTGCGACGAGTTGCCCGCCGTCACCGAACCTTGTCCGCTCGTGGTGTCGAACACCGGCTTGAGCGACGACAATCCTTCCAGTGTCGTATCCGGGCGATTGCATTCATCGCGATCGCAGGTGACCTCCTGCGTCCCGGTTTTCTCACCCGTTTTCTTATCGAGGATCGCCATAGTCACGCGAAACGGTGTAATCTCCTGAGCGAAAAAGCCCTCCTGCTGTGCGCGCGCGGTGCGTTGCTGGCTCCCCAACGAATATTCGTCCTGCGCTTGACGCGTGATGTTGTATCGTTTGGCAACAATCTCTGCCGTGACGCCCATCTCCATGTACAAGCCCGGAAAATCCTTCACCATTTGCGGATGCGGATTCGCATCGCGCGGCACCACGCTGATACTCTCGACGCCTCCGCCGATTGCGGCCGCCGCACCCTCATTCACGATCTCGTGAGCGGCCATCGCGATCGCCTGCAGACCTGACGAGCAGAAGCGGTTGATGGTCGCGCCCGGCACCGCCGCCGGCAAACCCGCGAGCATGGCGCATCGGCGGCCCACGTTCAAGCCCTGCATTCCATGCGGCTGCGCGCATCCAAGGATCACATCCTCGATTTCCGTTGGATTGAGCATCGGCGTTTTCTTCAAAACGTCTCGAATGCAATGCGCGGCCAGGTCTTCCGGCCGCGTCATGTTGAACGACCCGCGAAACGACTTCGCAAGCCCGGTTCGCGAGCTCGCCACCACAACTGCCTCTCTCATTTTTCCGTCGACAGTATATACCTACATAGAGCGCACAGCGCGGGACGTGCTAAAAAGACAGCGAAGGCAATCGCGGCCCGCTGCGTTGTGCGCGATGTTACTAAGAGGTCACATGCCCGAACTCGTAAAGTACACGCGCGACCACGATGTCGCAATCGTTACAATCGACAACCCGCCGGTGAACGCGATGGGCCCGGGCGTGCCCGAAGGCATTCAAGGGGCGATCCGGCAAGCGGCGGATGATCGGGATGTACAGGCGGTCGTGCTGATCGGCGCGGGCAAAACCTTCATCGCCGGAGCTGATATTCGCGAGTTCGGCAAGATCGTTTCGGGCGAGAAGCCGCGGCTCACGCTGCTGCCCTATCTGCAATCGATCGAAGACTCGACTAAGCCGGTAGTCGTAGCAATCCATGGCACCGCTCTCGGAGGTGGACTCGAAACGGCGATGTCGGGCCATTACCGCGTCATCGCGCCGACTGCGCAGGTTGGTCAACCGGAAGTGAAATTGGGCCTGATCCCTGGCGCCGGCGGAACGCAGCGGCTGCCGCGGTTGGCAGGCCCGGCGAAAGCGGCCGAGATGTGCGCCTTTGGTGAACCAATCGGTGCAAAAGAAGCGCTCGAACTGGGGATCGTCGATTCCATCATCGAAGGCGATCTGCTCGCCGGCGCGCTTGACTTTGCACGCCACGTAATTGGCCAGCCGATTCCGAAGACGCGCGAGCGCAACGCGAGACTGCAGCAGCCCGAAGCTGCGACAGCTTTTTCGCAATTGCGCGATCGCGCTCGCAAAACCAACCGAGGGCAGCGCGCTCCCCTCGCTGCCATCGACGCTGTCGAAGCCGCGGTGGTGATGCCTTTTGAGCAAGGCTGTCGACGCGAGGCAGAACTTTTCAACGAGTGCCTGTTCGCAACGGAATCGAAGGCCCTGATCCACATCTTCTTCGGCGAGCGGACGGTTGCGAAAATCCCGGGCATTCCGAAAGACCTGAAGACGGCGGACATCAAGCGCGCCGCCGTGATCGGCGCCGGCACAATGGGCGGCGGCATAGCCATGAACTTTGCCAATGCGGGCATTCCGGTCCTGGTGAAAGAAACTGCCCAGGACGCGCTCGACCGCGGCATGGCGATCATTCGTACTAACTACGCGTCCACCATCGCCAAAGGGCGGCTGACGCAGCAAGCAATGGATCAGCGACTGGCCCTAACAACTCCGCAGCTCGGCTATGAAGGCTTCGAACACGTCGACATCATCATTGAGGCGGTGTTTGAAAAGATGTCGGTGAAAAAGCAGGTCTTTTCCGAACTCGACAAAGTCGCAAAGCCCACGTGCATCCTCGCTTCGAACACATCGAGCCTCGATATCGACGAAATCGCCTCGTCGACAAGCCGCCCACAGATGGTGATTGGCACGCATTTCTTCAGTCCAGCAAACGTCATGAAGCTGCTCGAGGTCGTTCGCGGCAAAGCGAGCGCGCCCGAGGTGATCGCAACCGGAATGGCGCTTGGCAAACGCCTGAACAAAGTTGCAGTGCTGGCCGGCAACGGCCGCGGCTTCATCGGGAACCGCATCATCGGTCCATATCTACGTGAGGCGCAGTTTCTGGTGGAAGAAGGCGCGTCGGTCGAAGAAGTGAATCAGGCGCTTTACGACTTCGGCATGGCGATGGGGCCGCTTGCGGTGGACGATCTCACCGGGCTCGATGTCTCGTACTACATTCGCCAGGAGTTCAAGCGCTTTAATGAGCCCGGGGTGCGCAGGCCGCTGGTGCCGGACATGCTTGTCGAGATGGGCCGTCTGGGTCAGAAGAGTGGAAAAGGCTGGTCTCAATACGACCAAAATCGCCGTCCGCAGCCGGATCCAGAAGTGGCCTCGCTGATCGAGACCACCGCTCGCAACGCGGGCATCGCGCGGCGATCCATTTCGCAGCAAGAGATCGTCCAGCGCTGCATTTTTGCGTTGATCAATGAGGGTGCGAAGACTCTCGATGAAGGCATTGCACTGCGCGCCGTCGATATCGACGTTACTTATGTCTACGGCTACGGATTTCCTGCCTGGCGCGGTGGCCCGATGTTTTATGCCGACACCGTCGGGCTCAAAACCGTGTTGTCGCGCATTCAGGAGTTCGAAAAGGAGCACGGGCCGGATCTTTGGGCGCCCTCGCCGCTGTTGCAACAACTCGCTGAAAGCGGCGCGAGCTTCGCAGGTCACGATCAGCAAAAAGAAGCTGGAGTTTCCGCCTGATTCAAATTCCTCGCACGCGCCGCTCCTGCCCCTGCCAGAACTGTTCCCGCAGCTCTCGCTTCAGTATCTTGCCCGTGCCCGTCTTCGGCAGCGGAGTCTCGCGAAAATGCACTTGCTTCGGCAGCTTGAACTTCGCGATCCGCCCTTGCAGGAACTCAATCAGCTCCGGCTCGCTCACTTGCTGGCCGGGTTTACACACGACCAGCGCGACGGGGATTTCGCCCCAGCGGGGGTCCGGCGCCGCGACCACCGCACATTCAAAAACCGCCGGATGCGCAAAGATCGCCTTCTCCACTTCCAGTGAGGAGATATTCTCACCGCCGCTGATGATGATGTCCTTCTTGCGATCCACGATGTGGATATAGTTTTCCTCGTCCCAAACGGCCATATCGCCGGTGTGCAACCAGCCGTTGGTGATGGCGGACTCGGTTGCGTCGGGCTCGTTGTAGTAACCATCCATCACGTTGTCACCGCGAACGACAATCTCGCCGACGGTTTGCATATTTCGCGGCACATCCTGCATTTGCAGATCGACCGCCCGAATCTCATTGCCTACAATCGGCCACCCTGCCATCGCTTTGTGCTGCAGCCTGTCCTGCTCATTTACGTAATGGACGGTGTCTTTGTCGTATGCAGATGTCATAACCGGCGACGTCTCCGTAAGCCCGTAGCCCGCCATCACCTGGCAGCGAAAAGCCTGCTCCATGCGTGCGACCAATTCAACAGAAGCCGCCGCTCCGCCGATGTGGATCTCTTTCATGCTCGAGATATCGAACTTGCCGAGCTCGGGGCAATTCAGGAGCGCGTTCGCCATCACCGGAACCAGTGACATCCCCGTCGCTCGTTCGTCTTGAATCAACCGGAGCACATGCGCGGGATCAAATCGTCGCACCATCACCTGTTTGATGCCGTTCAGCGTTGCGGTCTGCGGTCTCCCCCAACCATTCGCATGAAAGAGCGGGATGGTGTGCAGTTCTACAAAACTGTCCTCTTGTGTGATGCTGCAGCACACTCCCAGCGCGTGCAAGTAAACGGTACGGTGCGACAACATCACGCCCTTTGGCGTTCCGGTACTGCCGCTGGTGTAAAACAGTTCTGCGACCTCGTTCTCATCGAACGAGAGCAAATCCGGCCGGTCAATTCGACCGTACGACAGCAGCTCTTCAAAGGTCAGATCGGCTTGCGGAACTCGCGAATCGATGCTGACGTAGCGTTCGATCGCTGGGCACATCTTGCGAAACGCGTCAATAAGCCCGGCAAAATCATTTTCAAAGATTAGAATGCGCGCGCACGCGTGATTCAGAATCTGAATCAGCTCCTGCGCCGTCAGCCGCACGTTCAGGGGCATGACGATGGCGCGAATCAGCGGCGCCGCGTAGTAGCCTTCCAGAAGCTGATTGTTGTTGAAGCTCAGAAAAGCAACGCGATCGCCGCGCTGAATCCCTTGCGCGAGCAATCCCGCGGCCAGGCGTTCACAGCGCTCGCCAAACTGTGCGTAGGTGTAGCGCGATTCGCCCGAAACAATTCCGACTTTCTTGCCGTAAAGATCAACACCGCGATACAGACACCGAATGGGAGTAAGCGGAACGTTCATGAATAACGCTTACAGAGCATATCGCTCTCTTTCAAGCATTTTCTTCGCGATATTTAGCCGCAGTTCGGCGGCATGGACCGGATCGTACACCGCGAGCCGCCGCAGAATCTGCATATTGGCGCGCACACTGCCGTTCGATGTCGCGCCAATCACATCACGGGCGGCAAGCTCCACCCGCGCCATGGCATCGCGAAGAAAAACAGAGCAAATATCGCCGGCAATTCCCGGCTTGCCTCGCGCCGCGAGCTTTTCCTTACGCAACCAGGCAGACTCCATCGCGAACGCTTCCATGCTAATGTCCGCCAGATTCATGCACACCTGCTGCTGCTTCTCGAGTTCGGCCCCGAACTTCCGATACGCCATGCCGATCGCAAGCAGAGCGATCTTTTTCGCATTCTGCACCAGCCGCTCTTCATCGCCCGCGCCGTCCTCCGCCGCCGGCGCCGCTGTGATCTCTGCCATCAGCTTCTGCACCGCAGGCAGCAACGCCAGTTGCCCTCGCGCCGCCCGCTTCAACAGCATGCCGACAATCAACAGCCGGTTGATCTCATTGGTCCCTTCGAAGATTCGGTTGATGCGGGAATCGCGATAGGCGCGCTCGACTGAATAGTCCTGATGGAATCCATAGCCGCCGTGAATTTGAACGCCTTCATCGACTACATAATCCAGCGCTTCCGATCCATACACCTTGATGATGGAGCATTCACACGCGAATTCTTCAACCGCCTTGAGCAATGTCGCGGACGCATCCGGCCGCTCCCAAGAGAACCCTTCTAACCGGTCCTGAATCAATCCCGTCACGCGCCACGACACAGACTCGGCGGCGTAGATGCGAATCGCCATTTCGGCAAGCTTGTATTGAATCGCGCCGAACTCTGCGATCGCGCTCCCGAATGCTTTTCTCTGCTTCGAGTACTTCAGTGACGTAGCGAGTACATCCTTCGCGCCGCCGACAGACAGGGCGCCCAGCTTCAGACGTCCCATGTTCAGAATGTTGAAGGCGATGATGTGGCCGCGCCCGATTTCGCCCAGCACGTTTTCAATCGGCACCGGCACGTTCTCAAAATAAACAGCCGTGGTAGACGAGCCCTTAATGCCCATCTTTTTTTCTTCGGCTCCACTTGAGACACCACCGAATGCACGCTCCACCAGAAACGCCGTAAACTTTTCGCCGCCTACTTTCGCGAACACCGTGAACAGATCCGCCGCACCCCCATTCGTGATCCACATTTTCTGCCCGTTCAGGATGTAGTGCTTCCCATCCGGGCTGAGGTCCGCGCGCGTACGAGCCGCCAATGCATCCGATCCCGCGTGCGGCTCCGTCAGCGCATAAGCCGCCAGCATCTCGACGCTGGCCAATTTCGGCAGATACTTTTGCTTCTGTTCTTCGCTGCCGAAATAAAGGAGCGGCAGCGTTCCTATTCCCGTGTGCGCGCCGTGCCAGCCGGCATACGACGCATCGCCGCTCAGGTATTCTTCGGCAATCAACGCGGAGGCAAGATCTAGCTCCATCCCGCCGAATTTCTCCGGAATTGAAATCGCCGTCAGGCCAAGCCCGGCGGATTTACGCAATAGCGCGAGGGCGGCGCCGGGTTCGTGATGCTCAATGTTCTCGACGCGTGGCTGCACTTCCTGCTTCCAGAACTGCTCCGCGGTGCGCGCAATCGCCAGATGCTCTTCGGTGAGGTCTTCAAACGTGAAAACGTCACGGGGCGTGGCTCTCTCGATCAGGAACGAGCCACCGGATGTTTTCGGCCGAACCGTTTCTGCTGTGGCCATTTCAGGCTCCTTGTTTCAACCACCGGGAGACGTAGTTAACTCATGCTCGAACTTCTCGCGCAACTCCGAGGGAATCGCAATCGCCTTCTCGGTTTTCTTGTCCATGCAGGCAATCACGACTGCGCCCCGGGCCGCGAGCTGTCCTTCTTTGAGCGTGCGAAACTCGAGCCGAACCGACGATCTGCCTAGCTTGGTCAAGAATACTTCAATTTCGAGAGGATCGTCGTGCATAATCGACAACATGAAGTCACATTCCACGTGCACGCGCGGGAAACCGTAGCCGAACTTTGTATAGCTGACGCCGAGACCCCGCATAAACTCAATCTCCGCCGATTCGAAATAGCGAAACATCGCGGTGTAGTGGATGCGTCCGCTCGTATCAGTGTCGATAAAACGTATGCGGGTGTGGAAGCGAAACGGTTCCCGTGAATTCACTTCACCAGGATGTCATTTGAGGGCTAAGAGAAGCCGCTTTCCACTCACTTGGTGATCTGGTTATGCGCCGCATAATGGGTGAGTTCGGCATTGCTCTTCATGCCCATTTTTCGAAGCACTCTCGCGCGATAGGTGCTGATGGTCTTATCGCTCAGCCCGAGTAGCTCAGCGATTTCGCCAACCGTCTTTCCATTCGCGATCCAGCGAAATACCTCGAATTCGCGATCGGAGAGTATCTCGTGAGGTGCGCCGTTCGTGCCCCGTTCGAGGTGTGTAACCAGCCGCTCCGCCAGGTCAACACTCACGTACCGTCCCCCGGCTGCGGTCTTTGTGATCGCATTCACCAGTTCCTGAACAGTTGCGCTCTTTGAGAGGTAACCGGCAGCTCCGGCCCGAAACGCTCGCATAGCGTATTGCTGTTCCGAGTGAGTGCTGAAAATGAGTATAGGCAGCTCCGGCTGCGCGCGTTTAATGTCCTTCAGCAGTTCTAAACCGTCGCAATCGCGCAGGCAGATCTCGAGTACGGCCGCATCCCACTTCTCCTCGCGAAGAACTCGCAAAGCGTCCGCCCCGCTGCCCGACTCACCAAAAACAAACTCGCTTCCGTTTTGCTCAAATACGCGCCGGATGCCCTGCCGAACGACTTCTTGATCATCGATCAGTAGTATCTTCACAGAGTGTTGAGCGTCTTGGGTTTGTTGCTCGCAAAAGTTCCCAAAGTCGAGGGTACTAAGCCTGCCCCATTGTGGGCAAGTGCTTGCTACGTAGGCAGTTACTTATTTCTTTGTCGGTGATTTCCTTACTTTGAGAAACGTAACGATTGGGTCAGATTCATCTATACCGAGCGGGAAGTAACGGCATATCCCAGGAGTTCCGAGTCGGTCGTAACCCCCATTGTCGCAAGCTTTCGCGCGACACAACGTACTCATCGTTTTGTCACTGCGCGAGAGTAGCGCGGCGATGTCGGCCGTGCTTTCACTCGATCCGTATGCAAAAAGGAATGGCGCCTTAGTGCGCTCCTATTTCCGGTCCGTGATATTGTGTCGATTCGGTGCCAGCGCTGGCCGGTAGCGCAGCGTGCGCTTCGTTTATGACTTCGCACGAGAGCCGCAACATGGAGAAAACGCAAACCACATTGGAATCGACCTTGGACACCGTGGACAAGGCCGAGGCGATGGTGATGGCAGAAGCGGGAAAAAGCGGGTTTGATGAAGACGAGCAGCACCAGATCGGCATGGCGATCCGCGAATGCATGGTGAATGCGGTCGCGCACGGAAATCGGTACAGCAAGAACAAGAAAGTTCACTTGAGTATTGAACGCTCGAAGGACGCGATCATTGTCGTCATCGGTGACGAAGGCGCGGGCTTCGACTTAAGCTCTTTGCCTGATCCGCTCGCGCCGGAGAATCTGCTGCGGCAATCCGGCAGGGGCATCATGTTGATCAAAGCGTTTATGGATGAATTCGATCTGCACCCGCGTCCCGGCGGGGGCACCGAAGTGCGTCTAGTG
>Ga0213876_10001627_pt1 | contig 13724 bp, 12 predicted proteins | sample BarmaccomBMRX_R9_FD_160113 | JGI IMG/M metagenome (GOLD analysis project Ga0213876, IMG submission 160113) | Root-associated microbial communities from Barbacenia macrantha in rupestrian grasslands, the National Park of Serra do Cipo, Brazil - RX_R9 | ecosystem: Host-associated > Plants > Roots...
CATGGCAGCAGCGATGGGCAATATCGATATCGATCCGAACCACGGCGAAAACGCTGGCGCTCGATGGTACATGACAGAAGCAGAATCGACGCCGTATGACCCGGGCATCGATGCCGGGATTCCGGTGGGCACGGTGATCCCGGGCGTGGTGATCGCGGGCGAATATACCGGTGATCGTGCCAATGTGCAGTGCGCTTCCCGCTGGGCAGCTGGCCGTTGGGTTCTCAAAGTGGCACGGCGACTTGACACGAAGAGCTCGTACGGCATACCGATCAGCACCGGCACGTTCATCCGCGTCGCCGCTTTCGACCACTCCCAAATCCGTCATACCAGGCACGTTAGGCCAATCCGGTTGCAGCTGGAGTGACGGCGGAGACGTCTGGTCCACATTGGCAACATGGACGTCTCCGCGCGTCGCGCCGGAGCGCACCTGCCATCACTGCAGGCGCAACGCCTCTCAACGAAGGAAATCAATCAGATGGGATAAGCCGTCGAGGCCAACGTGGCGTCGTTTTCAATCGTGGCGCCCGCTAGCAGATAATGCTCGGTTCGAGTAAGGATCACGACAGCGATATGGTCGCACCGCGGAAGGGCCCGAATGGCCGGTACATGCACACAGGGTATTGATACGGGTTTCGCCGCGCTTAGCTACACAAAGGTAGCTATCCTTGGGGTCCTTCAGGGAATAACCGAGCTATTGCCTATTTCATCCACTGCGCATATGCGTCTGGTGCCCGCCTTTCTGGGCTGGCAGGATCCAGGATCAGCATTCTCCGCCGCCATGCAGCTTGCGGCACTCGCAGCCGTCGTGAGCTATTTCTGGCGAGACGTCCGGACGCTGACGCTGGATTCGGTTGCGGCAGTGGCGCGTGGGCAATTCGAAGATCGATCTTTTCGGTTCGCCTTGTGGATTGCGTTAGCGACAACCCCCATCGGGATCGCGGGACTATTGGCGTCGAAGTTTCTCAACGCATGCGCTTCGCCAGTTCGTGCGGTCATGGTCATCGGTTGGGCGTGTGTTGCTATGGCTCTGCTTCTCGGCGCAGCGGAGATCTATGCTCGCCATCGCCGCACGATCGGCGAGGCCCGATTCGCGGACGCGATGCTTGTGGGGCTTGCGCAGGTGGGGGCGCTGGTGCCCGGGGTATCTCGATCGGGTTCAACTTTGACGGCGGCGCTTGCGCTCGGTTTCAAGCGCGACGAAGCGGCGCGCCTATCATTTCTTCTTGGCCTACCCGCGATCGCCTTGGCAGGCCTCAAGGAGCTGTGGGAGCTTTACAAGATCCATCTCGACCCTCACGCATGGTCGGTTCTTTTTGTTGGCCTGGCGGTTGCATCCGTTTCAGCTTTCGTTGCAATCTGGGGATTGATGCGGTTGCTGGAACGATTTTCGAGCTGGTCCTTCGTTGTCTACCGCTTCGGCCTGGGTCTGGTGATTCTCGCGGGAGCTATGTCAGGCTGGCTCTAAGGGCAGACTGCAATCTGTGCGACGCGCGGGCTTAGACCCGGGATCCCGACTGTTGTCCTGCTAGCCTGCGAACGCACGAGATTTCCGCCCAACTGCTCGAGGCCATTAATCAGCAATCAACCTGAGCGAAGTCAGACAGGAGCGCGATGTTTGTGTGCGCGGCGCGTGGATACGCGATGACGCGGCGGCTGTTGCCACGCTTGAAGGTGGTGCTGCGCGGCGAGAGAAAGCAAGCTAGGGCGGCGTAGCCTACCTGATATCCGCCGGGCCACGGCAGGTGTGGGTTTGCGGATCGCGGATGCGTCCCCTTCCGCAGCCACCAACTAGATCGCGGGCAGAAAAGTCCGGGACAGAAATGCTTGGTGTGGGAACCGCCACGCCCGCGGTTACGACCTTTGGGAAGGCTGGCTTGGTCTGAAATGACCCCGCAGCTTGACTTCGCGAGCACATTACGGCTGTGAAAGCCACGATCAACGCCAAAAGGCTGATGCGGCACATTTGGTGTTCCCGCAGAAAGGATTCTCACAGAGTTACTCTTATTCCAAAACCGACTGGCGCGCAAATAACGACTTGGCGCATTCTGGGGTGAGTGGCGCAAAGCCGGATTTCCCGAATGACCGGTGCCCGGCCAGCGGCGACCAGGCGACCGAGTTTGCTGGCGTTGCTGCACCGCATCGTCCGAAAGTGTGCAGGTTTTTGGATGCCGGCAATGACGAAACTACGGCACGCTGAGCCGACCGGCGTCCAAAAGCCGGTTGCCGTGACCGCCATCTCTGGCGAAGCTCTGTTGTCGCAGAATTGCTCAGATTCAGAAGCCGCAATCTCTGTATTGTTTTCCGGCGAGACGAAACCGCGAGCCTACGTCAATGAAGTCCACATCAAGGCATTGGTTTCCTCGCCGGTATTCCGACGGGCGACCATCGCACTGCAGATATTCGAGGTTTATCCGCCAGCGCTTCTCGCGCGGAGAATAAGTTGCAAACTCATGTTGCGCGCTAGGAGGCCCCTTGCAGATCCCTGCAATGTATTCTCGGAGCTCAAGGGGCAGAGTGCTTATATGTTCAGGGTTCCAAGGATGATCCTTGCCTCCGGCACTGCTCCTGGAAACAGCCGGAAGTTCACTGCAAAGCAGAAGGCAAACGGCTAACAACAAAGTTCGGGTTGTCATCTGACCCTCCCAATTAGGGATCAGTCACATCTAAACTCTATCAGATTTCCTAAGTCCGGGCGATGCAATTGGTCCATACCGATCGCCCTTTTGATCAGGGCTGCAATGTTCGCAGAAACGCGCGTGCCATCGGATTGACGGGCCCCACCACGGCGCGATCGGACGCATTTGCGTTATTACCTGGCACCGGAAACGCATATCCGAGAATGGTCTTGATGACCCAGCGGTCGGAGGCGGGCGTTAGTCCATAGCCGACACCAAAGTTCACGTCCACCACGCCAACCTTGAAGTCAGTGACCGCGAACAGGATATGCTCCTGCTCCGGAAACGCTTTGAAATCACCGACCTTGCCCCAATCGGAATAATATTCGAAGCCTGCATACAGATCCTGGCCGAATTTGCGTGCCACGCGCGCGGCAGGCGCGAAATGCGTCTCGCCAAACCGTCCGAAGCCGACGTCTACAATCGGATTGACGATGAATTCGTACTCGGCGCTGCGCATGCCGATGATCGGACGGATTTCCATGGCGAAGCGGGTCTGCGCAAACGGTGGCGTCTGGTTTGAGAATTCGAAATTGACGCCGTAGAAAAGGTCGCTGCTCTGCATGGGGCGACACGAACAGCGTACGCAGCTTGAAAGCATTGGAATAAAACCTCTCGCTCTGGATCGCGAACGGTAGATACAGGCCGACTTCCCACCAGTCGGTTACGCCATAGGCGAACTCCGGCGTGCCATTAATCGCGCCGTTGGAGATGAGTCCGCCGGGAAACGGCGGGTTCTTCACCCCGAGCGGCGTATAGTTGAGATGCTGCTGAATGGTGAACTGGCCGACCGCGGCAATCATGGCATTGTAGACTTGAATCTCGTCGGTGGCCCTCGCCGACCGACCGATCAAGGCTAAAACTATCATCGCGGCTAGCACGATTCCTCGTGCCGGGGTTTTTTCAAACATCTCGTCTTCCACTATGGTTCCGAGAACTCGCGTCTCTTGCCATCAGCTTGCAATACCCATCATCGCCACGAAACACGATGCTGCTGGCTTGGCAATAAGTTTCGCTGGGCAGGCCCGGCACGAACGGCGTTCGTTGGGAGACATTCTCATCGCCACGTCTCATGCGTTGCTAGAGTGCTTACTCTGGTGCTCGCCGCCGTCCTGGATCCGGTTGCGGTGGCGCTCCTGCTCGCAGCCGGCACACACACACGACGCGTGGTAGCTCATCCTGGCCTTGAGGGCGGCGCACCGATCCGCAATCTGCACGCGCGCTGCTACCTGCTGGCCGAGGACGTCATTGCTTTCTTCGTCGCCCTCAGCCTGGAGACAGGACTCGAGCCCGAATGCGTGAAGGCGCTGCGCGCCGACTGTTTGTGTAACCCGGCGTCCGGCACGGTCGAGATCGCCTACGTGAAGCGGCGCGCGCGGGGATCAGCGTGGAAGCGGCTCCGTGTGCGCGATGGCGCATCGTCGACGCCGGGCGGCATCATCCGAACGCTCATCGAGCTAACGGCGTCGGCGCGCATGCACAAGCCGAGCGACAGCCTGTGGGTCTACTTCCACACCGGCCGGCTCGACGATCGCATTACCCTCCACCAGCAAGACATGATTGACAACTGGGTCGCGCGTCACCGCATCGTCGACGATGCCGGCCAGCCGCTGCGTCTGCTGCTGTCGCGACTGCGCAAGACGCACAAGGCCCTCTGGTACGCCAAGACCCAGGGCGACATGGCCCGCTTCGCCATCGGCCACACCCCTGAGGTTGCCGCTCGCCACTACGCCGATCTTCCCTCTCTCCGTCATCTGCATGAACAGGCGGTCGTCGATGGCCTCAACGATGCACTCGCCTCTGCGCTGCAGCCGCGCATCGTCACGCCCGAGGAAGAGGCAATAGCTCGCCGGGCGCCATCAAAACTGCAGCTTTCCGTGCCGGCGGCCGAGGCACGTCGCGTCTTGAGCGGCCAACACGATGTCTGGCTGGCGAGTTGCAGCGGCTTTTACAACAGCCCCTTCGCAACCGCAGGCGAACCATGCTCAGAGCCGTTCTGGGGTTGCCTCGAATGCCGCAACGCTGTTATCACGGCGCGTAAGCTCCCTTCCGTCATTGCGTTCCTCGATTTCATGGTCACTCGCCGCGCCGAGATGACCGAGGCCGACTGGTGGGCGAAGTTCGGCCGGCCATGGTCGCGCATTACCCAGCAGATCCTGCCTGCGTTCTCGGACGCCGTCGTCGCGCAAGCCCGCGAGAAGGCCAGGGCTCTCGAGCGTCGCCCCTATCTGCCGCCGGAGGCTCGTGCATGAGCAAGCCGATATCCCTGAAGCCCGTTGCGACCGAGGAGCCGCATCAGCTTGCTGGCAAGCCGGTGCTGGAGAGCGCTCCGCTGCGGCGCGGGCACAAGCGCTCGGCGCTGTCCTGCTTCGAGGACAGCACCTGGGATCTGTCGCCGGCTGTATTCCGCGAGAACGCACGCATCTGCCACGTCACCGTACATTTCGACAGCATCACGCAAGCGAGCGTCGAGCGCACGCTCAGGGAGTTCCTCTATGCGAGGCTCAACTTCGATATTCCAGGCCATCGCAACCGTCTGCCGCCGTCCAGCATCCGCCAGCTGTTCAATCGCACGCGCCGCTTCCTCGAGTTCGTCGCTGCCAGGAACGGCGGCTGTGATCTGGGGCAAGTCGACCAATCCACGCTCGATGCCTACCGGACTATTTGACCGCCGACCCGCAGCGGCGATCCATCCAGGTCGCCCATCTGCTCGAAGTCGTCGTGGACCTTCATCATTTTCGCGAGCACATGCCGTCGGGTGGCATTGCGCTACTGCCGTGGAGGGGGCGCTCGGCGTTCCTGGTTGCCGGCGCCCGTCAAGCCAGCGGCGAGAACAAGACACCGCGCCTGCCCGAGGACGTGATCGCGACGCTCCTCAAGTGGTCGCTCAAGTACATCAGCGTGTTCTCGACCGACATTCTCGCCGCCCGCACCGAACTCGCGGCCCTGCAGCAGCGGCAGAGGCGGCTGATCGCAGAGGACAGCCGCTTCTCCGAGGCGATACGTCGCCAGCGTCGGCTCGGGCGGCTCGTATCCTATCTGGACCAGATCCGCGCCAGCGGCCGTGGCGTGCCGATCTGGACCTCGGTCCACAACGGTGTGACGCGCACGGATGCCGCGACTGGCGCCGAGACGCCGCCGATCAACGCGCACCTCATTCACCTGCACATCGGTATCGACGCGCAGGCCGAACCGCCCGAGCATGTGTTGCTCCGCAAGGCGACCAGGCAGCTTGTGCATGACGCCGTCACCGTTATCGGCACCGAGACCGGCGGCATGGATACGGTCATTTCGATCGATCCAGACACAGACCAAGCCTGGCGACCGCGCTTCGACGCCAAGATGCTGCTCGTCGAGGAGCGTATGCTACAGGCCGCCTGCTATATCGTCTGCGCCTACCTGACCGGCATGCGCGATGCGGAGGTGCAGGCCATGCGTGCCGGATGCCTCGACGTCCAGCGCAGCGAGGATGGCCTCATCGAGCGCTACCGGATCAGGAGCACCGTCTACAAGCGTCCCGACGTGCGTGGCCAGACCGAGCGATGGATCACTATTGAGCCGGTTGCCAAGGCCATCAGCGTGCTGGAGCGCCTGACCGAGCACATCCGGCGCCGCCGGGGTGGCGATACACTGTGGCGCATGCTTGATGACGGCCGGAGCAGCAAGGATCACATCTCCGCTGAGATCGTGCGCCAGCTCAACGCCTTTCGCGACTACTTGAACGCGCAGTTCGGCAGCCCGGAGACGCCAATCATTCCACTGGGACCAGACAGCAAGCCTTGGCGCATCACTACGCGTCAGTTCCGCCGCACCGTTGCTTGGCACATTGCCAACCGTCCATTCGGCACGGTCGCCGGCATGATTCAGTACAAGCACGCGAGCATCGCGGCCTACGAGGGTTATGCTGGCTCGAGCCGCTCCGGATTTCGCACGGAGGTCGAGCGCGAGCGCGCTCTCGGCCAGCTCGATGATGTGCTGTCTTATTTCGAGCGCCATCGAGCCGGTGAGGTGCTGATTGGCCCGGCCGCCGCACGCGTCTCCAGCGAACTGCAGCAGGCGGTCGACAACCTCGGACCGTTGCCTGGCCACATTGCCGATCCCGCCCGCGTTCACACGATGCTCGCTCATCTTGCGCGAACGCTTTACATCGGCGTCTTGAGTGACTGCTTCTTCAATCCTGCCACCGCACTCTGCCTTAACGGCAAGACCGAACGCAATGCGCCTGCTATGGCCCATTGTCATCCGGATCGTTGCCCGAACTCCTGTGTTACCAGCCGTCACCGGCCGACTTGGCAGCGGTCGGCCGACGAGGTGAGGATATTGTTGTAAGAGAAGCGGCTGCCGGAGCTGCAACGGGCAGCGCTTCAGAAGGAGCTGATACGTCTGAGCACAGTTCTGCGTGGTCGTTCAGCAGGTCCTACCTCTCGGGAGGCGGCGTCAGAGAGGTAGAGCGGGGCCTGGGTCTCCGTGACGGGTTCGTAGGGAGCGAGAGAGGCTCGTTCCTGCCCGTCCTGGAGATTCAGCCATGCGTCAGCAGCGCGCCGATATTTACACGCGCATCACTGCCGAGATCGCGACCGCCATCGAGAACGGCGCCGGAGAGTGGCGCATGCCCTGGAATCACGATGGCAGCAGCATTGCGCGTCCGCGAAACGTCATCTCCGACAAAGGCTATCGCGGCATCAACGTGCTCGCACTCTGGGTCGCCGCCCGCCGCTCAGGCTACGTCGACGGCACCTGGGGCACGTATCAGCAATGGTCGCAGCTGGGCTGTCAGGTGCGCAAGGGCGAGAAGGCGACAAGTGTCGTGTTCTGGAAGCAGATGCACAGACATCAACACGCCGACGCAGCCCCGAGTGACGCCGACGGCACCCTTTGCGGCGAGCACGAAGATCAGCCGCGCTTCTTGGCACGCGGCTATTGCGTCTTCAACGCAAGGCAGGTCGACGGCTACGCACCACCCGACCTTCCGAGCCTGCCTGATTCCGAGCGCATCGTACGAGCCGACGGCTTTTTTGCTGCGCTGAACATTCCGATCGTTACGGGCGGCAATGAAGCCTGCTATCGCCCCAGCATTGATACCGTCTTCATGCCTCCGTTCGAGCGATTCATTGATGCCGCCAGCTACTACAGCTGCCTCGGCCATGAGACCGGTCACGCCACTGGTGCAAAGCATCGTCTTGATCGTGACCTGACCGGACGTTTCGGTTCGGCAAAGTACGCTATGGACGAAGTAATCGTCGAGCTCACGAGCAGCTTCATCATGGCTGACCTCGGCATCGCCCACAGGCCGCGCGCTGAGAACGCCGCCTACATCGCATCCTGGATCGAAATCCTTAAGGACGACCCGCATGCAATCTTCACCGCCGCCAGCAAAGCCCAGGCTGCAGCTGATTGGATGCATGCGCAGCAGTCTCGCCAAATGCTCACGAGCGATCGCGTCGACATCGACACAATCGCGGTTCCGCTTGCTCAGCCAGATCAAGCAATGCACAGATCTGATCTACTGCGCGAGGACAACCGCGCCAATACGCACGGCGGCGCAAGCCACCAAGGCGGTCGATTGCATTCTCGCCTTGCTGCCCGCAGATGACGGTCCCGCCCCGGCCGCAGCTGGCGATACCGGCGAAGCGATCAAGGCCGTGTGATGCCGATCCTGTCCGCCATCGGCTGCCCATCGGCGGCGGGGAGCCACGGCCCCAAGCATCTGTTGCCTTACGAGCGTGTCGGTTGCACTTTCAATAGCTGTCGCCCCAGACCCCCCACTCGAAGTCGGCATCTTCGTGCCAGAAGCAGTCCTCTTGAGGATGCCGATTTGTGGATTTTACCATCGCTCACAGATGCTCCCGAAAGAATCGTAAAACGCTTGCGTCGAAGTCGCGGTGAAAGGCTGCCCTATCGAAGCCCGCCAGATCGGTGCAGAAGCGCGGCAGGTTGGCGGCAAGCTCCGGCGAGCACGGCGGGAGGAACGCGAAGTGGCCAGCTGGCACGATATGAACCTCGGGTTGGCCCGGCAAAGCGCCTAGGACACGAGCAACGCCTTCCGGATCAACGCCCCGATCTTTGGCTCCTGATTCAGATCGCCAGACCTGCAATGGGATGTCGACGGGTGACAACGTACTCTTTGTGAATGCCACAGTCGGTGCAGGATCGGCAATTACGGCAGCCTTGATCCGAGTGTCTCGCGGCAGGTTCTTTGGGACATCGCCGCTCCGTACCTGCTCGCAAAAGCGGGAGTTGTCTTTGCAGTAAGACGCGGTCCTCTGGAAATCGAGGGTGGCACCCGCGAGCAACAGCCCTGTGTACCCGCCCTTCGAAAAGCCGAAGAGCCCAATTTTGGACGGGTCGATTGCGTCTCGGTCCTTCCAATCCTTCAGCATAAAATCGATTAGGTGAACCATATCGGCCGGCCGCGAGGCCCAACCCGACAGGGTTTCGCTCTGCGAGGTGTCGTTGCCGTTGTCACCCGGGTGACTAATGGCTGCGACGACAAAGCCGGCGTCAGCCAACGCCTCTGCTGTGTCATGGTGGAGACCGAACCAGCCGCCACGACCGTGGGAGAAGACTACCAGAGGCAGCTTCGCGCCAGGGACAGGACAATCCTTCACGCCTGCAAGGGAATTGGTAAAGGGCACCGCGAGGCTGCCAAGCGGAACACTCTGCGGCTTAGCTGCGCATGGATACCAAATTGCGCCCGCGAGCGTTGGAGTTTCGAGCAACTGGATGCCAGCGCCCCGCGCGGGACATGCCAAACAACAAAGTATCAGGGAATAAGCAAAACATGTCTTGAGTCCCAAAGTTGTCTCCTACTGCTAGATGTTGTTAACCGAAGGCTCACCACAGGATTGTGTCGGAATCTTCGCGTATTTTCCGCCGAAGCGATGTCCGAGATGGGTCAAACGCGATTGGGGCGAGCCGACGGCAGGTCCGGCCGTGTCGGCTATAGAGGCCACGCCGGCGTCCGAGGGAAGGGGCATGAAGATCGCCGGCTTTCTTGAGCCTTCAATTCTTCAATATTAGATGAGTCATGTACTCGTTGAGATCCCTCAATTCTTTATCCGTCCACGTATGTGCAGGCAGAGTGATCCCGTTCTCTCGCAGGGTCTTCGGAATCAGATTTCCGTTTGGGCGCAGTATGACGGATGAGACGATGACACCGGGGTAATCGCTTAGGCGTGCTTTGAACGTGGCCGACGTAAGATCGGGTGTCGGCGGATTGCTTTTCTGCGCCAATGGTCCGGTACCTTTGGCATCCGCTCCGTGACACACAGCGCATCGCTCCAAATAAAGAGTGCTGCCATCCTCCGCAAAAGCCATTGATGGCTCGCAGAGCATGGCGAGCAGAAGAGTGAAGACGCCTCGGAGCAATATCATCGCCGGATTCCCCATGCCTCTTGGATTCAGCTGCCTTGTCGGCGTCTGTGGAAATTCGGAGCGAAGCTAGTAAATTCCGATTATCAAGATAATATGGTATTTCCTGGTATCTTCATTAGGAAATCTCATGAATCTGTCGATCCGGCAGCTGCAGATCTTTGTCCAGGTGTACCGCGCGGGAAATCTCACCCGCGCGGCCGCCCAGCTCGGGCTGACGCAGTCGGCGGTGAGCCTGCAACTCCAGCAGCTCGAGAACATCTTCGGCCTGCGGCTGTTCGATCGCACCACCCGCGCACTCTACCCCACCCGTGCGGCGACGATGGCGGTGGCAACTTCCTTCATGAGACCCAGGAGTGACCCGCGGTGTCACGACCGATCAGCGTAGGCCTCACCGTTTGGCAAGTGATTGAATCAGATACGAGGTCGATAAGCGCGATACAGCCGGAGCGCTCGGTCGCTCACTCCGACCAACCACCACGCCTTTCGGCATAGCAGGGACCTAATCGATGCCGGCAGAAATTTGGGCACGGCGAGCACGCTCGCCCACAAGCGAACAAAACGGGAAACAGGGATTGCTCACAACATTGCTTACGGATTGCTTACTGCCAAACGGAGCGAAATAGAGATTGCTCAACGATTTCAGAATGGTGGGGGAGGTAGGACTCGAACCTACGAAGCCATGAGGCGGCTGATTTACAGTCAGCTACTGCGCCGAGAACGATTTCCCGGGGATGCCGCCCAGTCAAATACCGGACCCGCATCGTAGTCGGCGATCGCCGGAGGGCTAACACTGGGATCATCGCTCAACGGCGCGACGGCGCGCGTCTCCCAGATCCGAACGCGCGCCCCCAAATAGCGCCGTAGCGGGCGGGTTTGAACTACACCATCACTGGGGACACGATCCCGGACCTGCCCCGCACCGGCGTATTTCCACGCGCTTCGATATCGCGCGAGATGATGGCTACGGTGGATCAACTTTGCTCATTTGACGTCCCGGTAACTGGAAGGGCGGGTGACGTCATCGACTGCAATCACAATTGAGTCATCGCGCCCTCGCCGATTTTACGCTGCGACTTTCCTCCTACTGCTTCCACGACGCTTCCACGAGCGAAGTTTCAAGCTAAACTAGGAGCAGCAAAAAGCCCTTGAAAACGATGCGTTTCCAAGGGCTTGATGTTTGGTTGCGGGGGCAAGATTTGAACTTGCGACCTTCAGGTTATGAGCCTGACGAGCTACCGGGCTGCTCCACCCCGCGATAAGCCGTTGCGCGCCTTGACCGGAAAGAGGGGAACGGAAAAGAGCGGCCGCGCGGGGCGCGCCGATCGATCCATCCCAATACCGTCCTGAGAAGGCATTCCCGTGGGCGGCAAGCCCGTCGGGTGCGGGCGGTATGTACCAACGCCGCTGCGCTTTGGGAAGGGTCTTGGGCAGGATTTTTCCAGTTTTGTGACAGGCGGAACGGGAGGAAATCGCGCGGATGATCGGCGAGGTCTGTGATCCGCGGCTACCCCCACCCCCGACCCCTCCCCGCAAGGGGGAGGGGAGCAGAGCGGAGCACCTGGTCGGCGGAAGGGAGCAGGGCGAAAGCCCAGTAGGGAGCGGAGGCAGAGCGGAGCCCCTGGCTGTCGTCCCTGCGCAAGCAGGGACCCATAACCACAGGCGGTCGTTTGGCGGAAGACGGTCATCTGGCCTCATTGCGAGATTCCGCGGTATGGGTCCCTGCGTTCGCAGGGACGACAGCGGCGGTATGCTCTTGCCAGACAGGCGCCTAGGCCCCAGCTTGGAACCAGCACAGGGCCCAGCCTGGAACCGTCAAAGGCCCAGCCGAGCCATCACGACAGGAGACGCGCCATGGACCAGTCGCTGAAAAGCCCTGATCTCATCGGCCTCGACGAGGCCTTCCATGCCCTCCACGACGCCTCGCGCACTGAGCCGGCGGCCGATCTCGCGCTGCGCCTCGACCGGCTGAGGCGGCTGCGTAGCGCCATCAGCAAGAACGAGAGGAGGTTTGCGGAGGCGATCTCGGCGGATTTCGGGCACCGCTCGGCGGTCGAGACCACCATTGCCGAGACGCTGTTTTTGCTGACCGAGATCAAGCACGCCAAGGGCCATCTCAAGCGCTGGATGACGCCGCGGCCGATCCCGACCATGGTGCAGTTCTGGCCGGCCAAAAACCGCCTGTACCCGCAGCCGCTCGGCGTGATCGGCATCATGGCGCCGTGGAACTATCCGCTGCAGCTGACCCTGGCGCCGGCGATCGGGGCGATCGCGGCCGGCAACCGCGTCATGATCAAGCCGAGCGAGCTGACCCCGCGCTTTGCCGCGCTGCTCAAGGAGATCGTCGCCGCTGCGTTCGCGCCCACCGAGATGATCGTGACCGGCATCGCGGACGAGATCGCAAAAGCGTTTGCCAGCCTGCCGTTCGATCATCTGGTGTTCACCGGCTCGACGCGGGTCGGCCGGCTGGTCGCGGAAGCGGCCGGGCGCAACCTCACGCCGGTGACCCTCGAACTCGGCGGCAAGTCGCCCGCGATCGTCGACCGCTCAGCCGATCTCGACGAGGCCGCCGAGCGCATCACCTATGGCAAACTGCTCAACGCCGGGCAGACCTGCATCGCGCCGGACTACGCCCTCGTGCCGGACGAGCGGCTGCAGGAGTTTGCCGGCAAGCTCCAGGGCCACGTCCGGCGGATGTTCGGCACCGACCCGCAGAACAAGGACTACACGTCGATCATCTCCGAACGCCATTATGCGCGGCTCGAGGCGCTGCTCGCCGATGCCGCGGGCAAGGGCGCCACGATCATGCAGACCGCTGATGCCGGCGATGCCGCGTGGAAAGGCTCCCGCAAGTTTCCGCCCACCATCGTGGTCGGCGCAACGCCCGACATGGCGATCATGCAGGAGGAGATTTTTGGGCCCGTGCTGCCGGTCATCGGCTATCGCGAGGCCGCCGAGCCGATCGCTTTCGTCAACGCCCATGAGCGGCCGCTCGCGCTGTACTGGTTCGGCAAGGATGAGGCGGCGCGCGAGGCGGTGCTGTCGCGCACGGTGTCGGGCGGCGTCACCATCAATGACTGCCTGTTCCACATCACCCAGGTCAACCAGCCTTTTGGCGGCGTCGGCCCCTCGGGCAGCGGCGCCTATCACGGCGAATGGGGATTTAATGCGTTCAGCAAGCTGAAGCCGGTGTTTTATCGCTCGCCGTTCAATCGCCTCGCCGATCTCTATCCGCCCTACGGCGCAAAGATCGCGCGGCTGGAGAAGATGCTGCGGTTTTTGTCGTAACTTTCAACCGTCATTGCGAGGCGCGTTTGCGCCGAAGCAATCCAGCCTTCCCGCGGGAGAGATTTCTGGATTGCTTCGCTTCGCTCGCAATGACGGAGCGCAATTGAGGGGGATACGCGTGACGGAGACATTCGATTTCGTGGTGGTCGGCGCCGGCAGCGGCGGCTGCGCGGTGGCGAGCCGGCTCTCGGAGGACCGAGAGACCTCGGTCGCGCTGCTCGATGCCGGCGGCAGGAACGACAACTGGATCGTCACCACGCCCTATGCGCTGGTGCTGATGGTCGCCGGCCCGGTCAACAACTGGTCCTTCTCTACCGTGCCGCAGAAGGGGCTGAACGGGCGGGTCGGTTATCAGCCGCGTGGAAAAGGGCTCGGCGGATCGTCGGC
>Ga0213876_10001628_pt1 | contig 13722 bp, 15 predicted proteins | sample BarmaccomBMRX_R9_FD_160113 | JGI IMG/M metagenome (GOLD analysis project Ga0213876, IMG submission 160113) | Root-associated microbial communities from Barbacenia macrantha in rupestrian grasslands, the National Park of Serra do Cipo, Brazil - RX_R9 | ecosystem: Host-associated > Plants > Roots...
CTGGGCATTCCCATCGGTGCTGCGATCGTCACGCTGGCGCGTGGCGAGATGAAGCTCGAGGGCTTCGACGGAGCCGCCGCCACCGGCCGCTACATCACCGGTGGCGTGCTGATGGGCGTGGGTGGCGTGCTGGCGCTGGGCTGCACCATCGGCCAGGGCTTGAGCGGCGTGTCGACCCTGTCGCTGGGCTCGCTGCTGGCCTTCGTCTCGATCTTCACCGGCGCCGCCGCCATGATGAAGTGGCGCGCCCGCGGCGTTGCCGGCGCGCCCGTCTCGCCACGATAATCGTCAATTACCTCGCTGGAGACACCCGATGCCCGAACCGCTGCTCGTCTCGCCGGTGCCCGGCATCACGCTCCATCGCGCCGAAGCCAACAAGATCAGGATGCGCTACGCCGAGGCCGGCAAGGGCCCGATGGTGCTGCTATGCCATGGCTGGCCGGAGAGCTGGTACTCCTGGCGCCACCAGATCCTGGCCTTGGCCAATGCCGGCTATCGCGTGGTGGCGCCGGACATGCGCGGCTACGGCGTCACCGACGCGCCGGATGCCGTCGAGCACTACACCCTGTTCCATATCGTCGGCGACATGGTTCAGCTTCTCAAAGCGCTTGGCGAGGAGAAGGCCGTGGTCGTCGGCCACGACTGGGGCGCGCCCGTCGCCTGGCACTGCGCGTTGCTGCGGCCCGACATCTTTCGCGCCGTGGTCGGCATGAGCGTGCCGTGGACGCCGCCCGGCCATCAAAGCCTCCTGGCCTCGCTGATCAAGCGCGGCATCAAGACGTTCTACATCCAGTACTTCCAAAAACCCGGCGTGGCCGAAGCCGAGCTGCAGAAGGACGTGCGCAACAGCCTGCGCCGCATCTACTACACGGCGGGCGGCGAGATGCAGGAGAAGGGCAAGGGCTTCGCCCTCCTGCGGCCAGGCGGCGGGCTGCTCGACAACACGGTCGACCCCGAGGTCCTGCCGCCGTGGCTGAGCGAGGCCGACCTCGACTACTACACCGCCGAGTTCAAGCGCGCCGGCTTCCGCGGCGGGCTGAACTGGTACCGCAACCTTACCCGGACCTGGTTGCTGGCCGGGCCCTGGCGCGGCCAGCCGATTCTGCAGCCCTCGCTGTTCATCGCCGGCAGTCGCGACGGCGTGTTGCGCTTCCCTGCGTCCCAGGCGCAGATCGACGCCTTCCCCAAGACGCTGCCGGGCCTGCGCGGCATGCACATCCTCGAGGGTGCCGGCCACTGGATCCAGCAGGAACGCGCCGAGGCGGTCAACGCGCTCCTCGTCGATTTCCTGAAGGGCCTGTGAGCCCCGTTCAGTCCGCCGCCGGCAGGTAGATCTCGCCGCCCTTCGCGCGGAACGTCGCCGACATGTCGCCCATGCCCTTGGCGGCATAGTCGCGGACTTCCTGCGTGATCTTCATCGAGCAGAATTTCGGCCCGCACATCGAGCAGAAATGCGCCGTCTTGGCGCCCTCCGCCGGCAATGTCTGGTCGTGGAACTGCTCGGCCGTCGCCGGATCGAGCGACAGGTTGAACTGATCGCGCCAGCGGAAGTCGAAGCGCGCGCGGCTAAGCGCGTCGTCGCGGATGCGCGCTGCCGGATGACCCTTGGCGAGATCGGCGGCGTGCGCGGCGATCTTGTAGGTCACCACGCCGACCTTCACGTCGTCGCGGTCGGGCAGGCCGAGATGCTCCTTCGGCGTGACGTAGCAAAGCATCGCCGTGCCGAACCAGCCGATCATCGCCGCGCCGATGCCTGACGTGATGTGGTCGTAACCCGGCGCGATGTCGGTGACCAGCGGCCCCAAGGTATAGAACGGCGCCTCGCCGCAGGCGGTGAGCTGCTTGTCCATGTTGGCCTTGATCTTGTGCATCGGCACGTGGCCGGGCCCTTCGATCATCACCTGCACGTCCTGCGCCCAGGCGATCTTGGTCAGTTCGCCCAGGGTCTCCAGCTCGGCGAACTGCGCGGCGTCGTTGGCGTCGGCGTTGCAGCCGGGGCGCAAGCCATCGCCCAGCGAGATGCTCACGTCGTAGGCGCGCATGATCTCGCAGATCTCTCCGAAGCGTTCGTAGAGGAAACTCTCGCGATGATGCGCCAGGCACCACTTGGCCATGATCGAGCCGCCGCGGCTGACGATGCCGGTGACGCGATGGGCGGTCAGCGGGATGTACGGCAGCCGCACGCCGGCATGGATGGTGAAGTAGTCGACGCCCTGCTCGGCCTGCTCGATCAGCGTGTCGCGGAAGATCTCCCAGGTCAGCTCCTCGGCCTTGCCACCGACCTTCTCCAGCGCCTGGTAGATCGGCACCGTGCCGATCGGGACCGGGGCGTTTCTGATGATCCATTCCCGTGTGGTGTGGATGTCTCGCCCGGTCGACAGGTCCATGACGGTGTCGGCACCCCAGCGGATCGCCCACACCATCTTCTCGACCTCCTCGACGATCGACGAGGCGACGGCGGAATTGCCGATATTGGCATTGATCTTCACCAGGAAGTTTCGGCCGATGATCATCGGCTCGGACTCGGGGTGATTGATATTGGCCGGGATGATGGCGCGGCCGCGCGCCACCTCGTCGCGCACGAACTCCGGCGTCACGAATTCAGGGACGGCCGCACCAAAGCTCTCGCCGTCGCGCAGCCGCTCGGCGGCCAATTCGGCGGCGCGCGCCCGGCCGACATTCTCGCGGATGGCGATGAACTCCATCTCCGGCGTGATGATGCCGGCGCGCGCATAGTGCAGCTGCGTCGCGGCGCGCCCGGCCTTGGCTCTCAACGGCTGGCGCATAGGCGCGGGAAAGGCGCTCCGTGCGTCGGGATCGCCGCGGCGTCGGCCATCATCTTCCGGCTTCCAGTTGCGGCCCGCGTAAGCCTCGACATCGCCGCGCGCCTCAACCCAGGCGCGACGCAGCGCCGGCAGGCCGGCGGCGATATCGATGCGCGAAGACGGATCGGTATAGGGGCCCGATGAATCGTAGACGCGCACCGGCGGCTCGCCGGCCGATGGCGCGAGGTCGATCTCGCGCAGGGGCACGCGGATATCGGGATGGCGGTTGCCGGCGACGTGGATCTTGCGCGATGACGGCAGCGGGCCTGTCGAGACTGTCAGCGTGGACGAGTCAGGCATGAAGAGCTCCTCGGCCGGCACGGACTGATCCGGGCCGGAGGAGCGGAAGACGGAGCCTGGAGGCCGCGCGATCCATCCCTTCGCCGGCATGACCCGGATCAGGTTCGAAGGGTCGCCGCTCGCCGCGTCGTGCGCGGCCATCGGCCTCTCAGCCCCTTGCAGGGGCTCCCCTTGGAATCGCCGGCAGCTTCCGCCCGGCGCGGGATCGCGTCAACCCTTCCCGCGCGGGCTGAATCGAGTCATCGTGGCGCGGGACATTGCCCGAGGAACCGCCATGCGCCACGGTCGATCGTTGCTGTTGCTGCTGTCCGTCGTCTTTGCCCTTGCCGCCGCCGGGTCCGCGCTGGCGCAGGAGTGCGAGATGCCGCCGCCTCCGCCGCCACCCCAGGCGCCGAACGCCTAAGCGTCCTTCTTCACGAACTTCAGCGCCAGGCCGTTCATGCAGTAGCGGTCGCCGGTCGGGCGTGGACCGTCGGGAAAGACGTGGCCGAGATGGCCGCCGCACTTCGCACAGTGCACTTCCGTACGGATCATGCCGTGGCTGTGGTCGACCGTGGTGGCAATGCCGCCGTCCCGGGCCTGGAAGAAGCTGGGCCAGCCGCAGCCGCTGTCGAACTTGGTGTCCGACGTGAACAGCTCGTTGCCGCAGCCCGCGCAATAGTACGTGCCGCCGCCGAATTCGTGATCGAGCGGGCTGCTCCAGGGCCGCTCGGTGGCGTGCTTGCGCAGGACGGCGAACTGATCGCCGCTGAGCAGCTGGCGCCACTCCGCCTCGGTTTTCTCCACCGGATACGTGCCCGCCGGGTCAGTCTTGTCGGCCATCGTGGAACTCCTTGGTCTTGGGCCAAAAGATGGCGTGCCGGGCGCCCGAAGGAAAGGGGGCGGACCGGGTTGACCGCGTTCACGATTCAGCGTTTATCCGCGCCCGCATGCCCGCCCCGGCCAAGACCGCCCGCTCCCTCGACGACCTCCTCGCCGTCGGCGCCTTGCCGCGTGCGCAGGCCGAGGACCCGGCGTTGCGGGCGGTGGCCGAGCGTTACGCCATCGCAGTCACCCCTGATGTCCTGGCCAGCATGCGCAGCCGCGATCCGGCAACGGACCCGGTGGCGCGGCAATATATCCCGACCGCTGACGAAGCCGTCGTTGCGCCCGAGGAGCTGAGTGATCCGATCGGCGATCACACCTTTTCGCCGGTGAAGGGCGTCGTGCATCGCTATCCCGACCGGGTGCTGCTGAAGACGCTGCACGCCTGCCCGGTCTATTGCCGCTTCTGCTTCCGCCGCGAGCAGGTCGGTCCGGGCGGGGAGGCTCTCGACGGCGTCGAGCTGACCGCAGCGCTCGACTACGTCCGCGCACATCCCGAGATCTGGGAGGTCATCCTCACTGGCGGCGATCCGCTGATGCTGGCGCCGCGCCGCCTGGCCGAGATTGTCGCCGCGCTGGACGCCATCGAGCATGTCGGCGTCATCCGCCTGCATACCCGGGTGCCTGTCGCTGATCCATCGCGGGTCACGCCCGAGCTCGTGTCGGCGCTGCGCGCCGAGCGCGCCGCTGTGTACGTCGCGCTTCACTGCAACCATGCCAACGAGCTCACGTCGGACGCACGCATCGCGTTGCGCCGTCTGTCGGATGTCGGCATCCCGCTGCTGTCACAAACGGTGCTGCTGCGCGGCGTCAATGACGATGCGGCGACGCTCGAGGCGCTATTCCGTGCGCTGGTGCAGGCCAGGGTCAAGCCCTACTACCTGCACCATCCCGACTTGGCGCGCGGCACTGGTCATTTCCGGCTGACGATCGCCGAGGGCCAGGCGCTGATGCGCGCGCTGCGCGGCCGGGTGTCCGGCCTGTGTCAGCCGACCTATGTGCTCGATATTCCCGGCGGCCACGGCAAGGTGCCGGTGGGACCGTGCTATGTCGACCTGTCGCAAGAGGGCGTCGCCGCGGTGACCGATCGCACCGGTGGCGTGCATCTCTATCCGCCGCCGGCCAAGGAGTCCGCATGATCAACCCGTCACGCGCCGATATCGAAGCGGCGCTGGCCCGCGAGCCCGACAACATCGCGATCGTCGCGCGGCTGGCGCTGGTCTGCCTACGCAGCGGCGACGCCGCGGCCGCTGCACCGTTGTTCGAGCGCATCATCGGCGAGCGCGCCAACGACGTCGGCGCCCGCATCAACTACGCGGGCTGCATGATGCGCCTGGGCCGAGCGGCGGAGGCGTTGCCGCATATCGCGCTCGCCGCCAACCTGGTGCCAACCGACGCCACCATCCGCTTCAACCACGCCCATGTGCTGCGCGCGGCCGGTCAATCGGCTGCAGCCCGTGATGAAGTCGAAGAGGCGCTACGCATCGACCCGCGCCTGCCAGCGGGTCTGTCACTGCGTGCCGAGCTCGCGGCAGCCGAAGGCGACGACATCACGGCATTAGGCGATCTCGACACGGCGCTCACGCTCAAGCCCAACGATGCGGCACTGCGCACGCGGCGCGCCGCGATCCGCCTGCGTCGCGGCGACTGGCTCAACGGCCTCGCGGACTACGAGGCGCGACTGGAAGTCGCCAGCAGCAAGCCCTATGCGCCCTCGCTGCCGCGCTGGCAGGGCGAGCAACCGGCCAAGGGTCAGCTCGTGCTGGTCTATGCCGAGCAGGGCGACGGGGCATCGAGCGCGGCTGTCGACGATCTGAAGATCGTTGCCCGCCATGTTCGGACGCTGGCTGATCTCGGCGTGGCGGTGGCGCTGCAGGCGCCCGCATCGGCTCACCCAGAGTTGCTGGCGCTGTCGCCGGCGACGGCGCTGATCGAGCGCGGCCCGTTGACCAACGATCTCGCCGCCGCGGTGCCGGTGCGCAGCCTGCCTTTCGCGCTGTCGCTGCGCGACGATGCCTACACGCCATCGGTGGAATCACTGATCGCGGCTATCGCCCGCGACCTGTTTACCGGCCGCGCCTAATAGAGCTTGGCCGGCGGCAGGCCGGCGCGCTGACGGGCGGCCTGCAGGGTGTTGTGCAGCAGGCAGGCCACGGTCATCGGGCCGACGCCGCCCGGCACCGGCGTGATGGCCCGTGCCACCTCGCGTGCGGCGGCGAAATCGACATCGCCGATCAGCTTCGACTTGCCGTCGGGCTGTGCCACGCGATTGATGCCGACATCGATCACCGTCGCGCCTGGCTTGATCCAGTCACCCTGGATCATGCGCGCGCGGCCAACGGCGGCAACGAGGATATCGGCGCGCCGGCAGATCGCGGCCAGGTCGCGGCTGTGCGAGTGCGCCATGGTCACGGTGCAGTCCTCGCGCAGCAGCAGCTGCGCCACCGGCTTGCCCACCAGCACCGAGCGGCCGATCACCAGCGCATCGGCGCCGCTCAGCGAGCCCAGTGAATCCTTGAGCAGCATCAGGCAGCCCAGCGGCGTGCAGGAAACTGGAAAGTCGAGCGGCTCGCCGGCGGCGATCTGCGACAGGCGGCCGGCGTTCATCGGGTGCAGGCCATCGACGTCCTTCTCGGGGTCGATCGAGCGGATCACGACAGAGCTGGCGATGTGCTTGGGCAGCGGCAGCTGCACCAGGATGCCGTGCACTTGGGGATCGGCATTCAGCGTTGCGACCAGTTTCAGGAGGTCAGTTTGGGACGTGCTCTCGGGCAGGCGATGCTCGAAGCTCGCCATGCCGATCTCAATGCTCTGGCGGCCCTTGCTGCGGACATAGACCTGGCTGGCGGGGTCCTCGCCTACCAGCACCACGGCGAGGCCGGGCGTGATGCCCTTGGCCGTCTTCAGCTCGGCAACCGCGCCGGCGACTCGCTGGCGCAGGCCTTCGGCATATGCCTTGCCGTCGATCAGGCTGGCTGTCATGGCGGAGCCTCCCTCCAGGATTCGAGTGCCACGGCAAGCGTGGCGTCGTCGCCGGCAACGTGAATCGTCTTGCGGCGCGCGGCGGCGCCGTGCGTGACGCTGATCGTGGATTTGGCGACGTCGAGCGCCTTGGCGAGCAGCGCGATCACGGCGGTGTTGGCCTTGCCGTCTTCGGGCGCGGCGGTGACCGAGATCGCGAGCGCCTCGCCGTCGCGATCCGCCACCACACCCTCGATGCCCGCGCGCCGCGCTTGCGGGCGCACCTTCAGGCGCAGGCGCACGCCGTCTTGCGTCGCGGTCCAGAAGCTCACAGCAGCGAAGGCGTTTGTCCGTACGACAGAGGAATGAGGATGGCGCGGCGGATGAAGTAGATGACCAGGATCAGCACCATGGGTGCGAGATCGAGGCCGCCGAAATTGGGCAGGATGCGGCGGATCGGCCGCAAGAGCGGCTCGGTGACGCGCAGCATGAAGTGCCAGATCTGACCGACGACCTGATTGCGCGGGTTGAGCACGTTGAAGGCGAGCAGCCAGCTCATGATGGCCTGGATGATCAGCAGCCACATGAACAGCTCGAAGATGATGTCGATGACGGCCGCCAGCGACGAGATCACGGCATCCTCCTTGTCGGGGCCGCACGCATAGCGGAGGGACGGCGCGACGGCAAGACGACGTGGCCGCGCGGTCTCAGGCGCGCGCCAGGCTCAGGGCGACGGATCCGAAGCGCAATTCTCGGGAGTTCGTGATTTCTCGGGTGCCATCCGACGGCCGCAATTGGGCGCCGTCGATCCAGGTCCCACCCGGCGTGCCGAGATCCTCCAGCCCCAGCCGGCCGGGCAGCACGTGCAGGCGCGCATGCGGCGCACCGACCGAGGCATCGATGATGGTGAGGTCGGCCGGTGCCGCTGGCGCGCCCACGGTCAGCGTCGGCCGGCTTTCGTCGAAGGCGAAGTGCAGCGGCGCGCCGCCGGGCAGCACACCCGACAGGATCCAGCCGGACGCGGCTGGAGCGGGCAGTTGCTGCGGCGGTGACGGCAGGGCCTGCGGCGCGACCGGTCCCGGCGGCAGCGGTGGCAGACCATGCGGTGGCAAGGATCCGGGTGGCTGGTAGGCGACCCTGGGCGCATTCGCGGCGTCGCGCGGCCATTGGATGAAGGCAAAGACCCAGAGCAGGATGATCCAGACGATCCAGCCAATGCCCGGGATGATCCCGGTGATGTTGAAGAGGCCGAAATAGCCGGGGAAGCCGGCCTTCACCATGATCTTCCAGGCCATCCAGGTGGTCAGGCAGAGGAAAATCAGCGGCACGATCACCGAGAAGAGCTTGCCGGCGATCAGCGCGCCCACGCCCGCGGCCTCCATCAGCGCGCTCCCGTCTGCGTGCCAGGCGGCGTCGCCTCGCCCGCAGGCCAGGTGCCGAAGGCGAGGATGGCGAAAACGATCAGCGTGCCGACGCCCGGGATCAGGTGCAGCAGCGAGATCGCGCCCGAATAGCCGGCGCGATTGCAGATGCGCCAGGTCGGCACGATCAGCACCAGCGCCATCACCGCGAGGTAGATGATCACGCCGAAGATCACGACGAGCAGGCCGGCTCCCAGGATCCAGGCTGCGGTCTTGTCATCCATCGCGACGGCCCTCTCTCGCTAGGCCAGGCAGACGACCTCGATCTCGACCCGCGCATCGCGCGGCAGGCGCGCCACCTGCACCGTGCTGCGTGCCGGCGCCGGGTCGGCGAAATAGGTCTGGTACACCCCGTTCATCGCCGTGAAGTCGTTCATGTCGGCGAGGAACACGGTGGTCTTCACCGCCTTGCTGAGGTCGCTGCCGGCGGCACCCAGGACCGCCTGCAGGTTCTTCAGCACCTGGTGCGTCTGTTCCTCGATCGAGGTACCGGCGAACTGTCCGGTCTTGGGGTCGAGTGGGATCTGGCCGGAGCAATAGATGAAGCCGCCGGCGGCGATCGCCTGCGAATAGGGACCCAGCGCGGCGGGTGCAGCGTCAGCCTGGATCTTCTTCTTGCTCATGGCGCTCTCCTGAAACTCGTGGCGGGCAGCCTCGCATGCCCCCGCGCGGGCGGGCAAGTTGCTGTCATCTAGGCATTTTTCTGCCCCAAAGGTCGCCTTGACTTCGCGGGGTGCCGTCACCATTATCCGCGCCGTTTTCGGGCCGGGGCTGTAGCTCAGTTGGGAGAGCGCCTCGTTCGCAATGAGGAGGTCAGGGGTTCGATTCCCCTCAGCTCCACCAACCCGCCCGAAAGCCTCACGCGCCGGCGCGACGCTCAGCGATACCGCACAGCAGAAGCGAATAACGTTCAGCGACGCGCGCACCGATTCGTTGTTTGACCCCCTGTGGCAAAGCTGCAAGCCTCGCGGCGCTGCGAGGGTTTCAGGGACGCGCATGACGTCCGGCCTCGCGCTCAAGCAAGGTCGCGATGCCTGGGCCGGGCGCGCGATTGTCAGGGGTGGCGAACGCTAGCGCTCGAGGGCGTGAGTGCGTGCGTGCGCGTCCCCGACCGAACGGTCCGGGAGCGACGCATGGGACGGCAGATTGCTCACCGGTTGCTGATCTCGATTCCGGCGCTGGTCGGAGTCCTCTTCCTGTGCTTCTGCCTGATGCAGGTGGTGCCGTCCGATCCGGCGATGATTATCGCCGGGCCCGACGCCAAGAAAGAGACCGTCGACGCGATCCGCAAGGATCTCGGTCTCGACCGGCCGATCCCGATCCAGTTCTTCGACTACATCGTGCGCGTGGCGCAGGGCGATCTCGGCCGCTCGATCATCTCAAACAAGAAGGTGATCGAGGAGCTGTCGCAAACCGTCGGGCCGACGGTCGAGCTGATGCTGGGCGCGATGCTGCTCGCTGTGCCGATCGGCATGGCGCTGGGTACCCTGGCGGCGGTCAATCGCGGCAGCATCGTCGATCGTATCATCATGGCTTTCTCGGTCGCCGGCGTGTCGATGCCGGTGTTCTTCATCGGCCTGATCCTGATCCAGTATGTCGGCTTCAAATGGGCGCTGCTGCCCTTCACCGGTCGCGAAGGACCGGTATGGGCCGGCGGCCTGCCCAGTCTGATCCTGCCGGCGGTGACGCTGGGCGCGGTGCTGATCGGCCCGATCTCGCGGCTCACCCGCACGGCTGTGCTCGAGGTGCTGGGCGCCGACTTCGTGCGCACCGCGCGCGCCAAGGGCCTGCGCGAGACTGCCGTGATCGTGCACCACGCGCTGCGCAACGCGCTGATCCCCGTCGTCACCCTGATCGGCCTGCAAGCCGCCTTCCTGCTGGGCGGCGCGGTCGTCACCGAGACCATGTTTGCCTGGCCGGGTGTCGGCCGACTGGCGGTCGGCGCGATCGTGTCGAGCGATTTCCCGACCGCGCAGGGCGCCATCATGATCCTCGCGATGGCCTTCCTGCTGATCAACCTGATCGTCGACGTGCTCTACGTCTTTCTCGATCCGAGGGTGCAACGCGGATGACCGTCACCGCCGCCAGCGACCTCCCGGCCGAACCCGCCCAGCGCGAGACCAGCCACCGCGCGCATGTGCTGCGTCGGCTTTTTCGCGACAAGATCGCGTTTGGTGCCGCCATCGTGCTGGCCTCGGTGGCGCTGGCAGCAATCTTCGCGCCTTGGGTCGCACCGCACGATCCCTATCTGACCGACCTGTCGAAGGTGATGCAGCCGCCCAGTGAGCAGCACTGGTTCGGCACCGACAATACCGGTCGCGATATCCTCAGCCGCATCATCTTCGGCGCGCGCAACACCTTGATGATGGGCCTGTGCGGCGTGCTGATTGGCGGGCTGCTGGGCGGCACGCTCGGCATCCTCGCCGCCTTCTACCGCCGGGCCGACGGCTACATCATGCGCGTGGTGGACATCATGCTCGCCTTCCCGGCGATCCTGATCGGGCTGGCGGTCGCGGCGATCTTTGGCGCCGGTCTGACCGCCGTGCTGATCGCGCTGGTGGTCTCCGACATCCCCGGCGTAGCGCGCGTCGCGCGCGGCTCGGCGATGGGCGTGATGGGGCAGGAGTTCATGGAGGCCGGCCGTGCCGTGGGCGTGTCGGACTTCACGCTGATCTGGCGCTACCTGACGCTCAACTGCATCTCGACCATCTTCGTCTATCTCACCCTGCGCTTCGGCCAGACCATCCTGATCGGCTCGGCACTGGGCTTTCTCGGCATGGGCGCACAGCCGCCTACGGCCGAGCTCGGCATGATGGCAGCGCAGGGCCGCGATTTCCTCTTTATGGCACCGCATATCGCCACCATTCCCAGCCTGGCGATCTTCGTCATCGTGCTGGCCGCCAACCTGCTGGGCGACGCGCTGCGCGACGTGCTGGATCCGAGGCTGCAAACATAAGGGTTGGGGGGAGGCTGCGATGCTGAGGTGTCTGCGAGGCGTGGTGGTGGCGTTGGGCCTATTGGGTGCGTCGCTTCCATCGGGCGCGCAGACGCTGAACATGATGAAGGGCATCGACGCACCGCATTACGACGCGCAGCGCACGAGCTGGGGGCCGACCTCCGACATCGTCAACATGATCCAGGACACGCTGGTGGCGCTGGACTGGGACGGCAAGACGCCGATCCCCTATCTCGCCAAGTCGTGGACCGTCAGCCCTGACGGCAAGCTCTATACGTTCAAGCTGCGCGACGACGTCACCTTCTGCAGCGGCAAGAAGTTCACCGCGGCCGACGTGGTCTACACCTTCAAGCGGCTGAAGGACCCGGCGATCAAGGGGCCGTTCGCCTGGCGCGCCGGCAACATCAAGGAGCTGCGTGCGCCCGATCCCTATACCGTCGAGTACGAGCTCAACGAACCGTTCTCCGAGCTGCTGCTGCAGCTCACCATGTTCACCAACGTCATCCTCAACCAGGAAAACGTCGAGGCGCTGGGCAAGGATTACGGCATCAAGGGCGCCGACGGCACCGGCCCGTGGTGCTTCGATCAGTGGCAGCCGCGCACGCAGATCGTGCTCAAGCGCCATGACGCCTACAAATGGGGCCCCTCGATGTACCAGAACAAGGGGCCGGTGAAGTTCGACAAGCTGGTGATCAAGATCATCCCCGAGGATTCCAGCCGCGTCGCCGCGATGCTGGGCGGCACCTTCGACGTCACGCACCAGTTCCCCACCCAGTTCATCCCGCAGGCCAAGGCGATGCCGTCGCTGCTGGTGCAGGAGGCACGGCCCAACTTCCAGCTGCTGTATTTTGGCTTCAAGATCACGCGGCCGATGGTCGCCGACCGGCGCGTGCGCGAGGCGATGAGCATCGCCATCAACCGCGCCGAGATCGCCAAAGCGATCCTGCAGGGCAACGCCGATCCGGCCTACACGATCGTCGACCCCGATGCACTCGACCACGACCCGAATACCAAGGGGCTGGTGAAGGAAGACATGGAGCGCGCCAAGGCGCTGCTCGAGGAGGCCGGCTGGAAGGTCGGCTCCGACGGCATCCGCGAGAAGGACGGCGTCAAGCTGCAGCCCAGGATCTATTACACCGCCAACGCCAACTCCGCACGCGTCGCCGAGGCGATCCAGGGCTATCTGCGCAAGATCGGCGTCGACTGGCGCCTGCAGCCCTGGGACTCGACCATCTCTTCGGTGAAGATGATGGAGCAGGACTACGAGGTCTGGTCGGTGACCGTGCCGTACCTGTCGGCCGGCGACCTGATGAACATCTACTTCGACTCGGCCAACATCCCGACGCCCAACCGCATGAACTGGAAGGACGCGGAGACCGACGAGTGGCTGCGCCAGGGACGCATGGCGCTGAACGAGGCCGATCGCGCCAAGTACTACGCGCTGGTGCAGCAGAAGGTGATGCGCGAGCACCTGTGGATGCCGATCCTCAACATCAACATGCACATGGTGACCAACAAGAAGATCAAGGGCGCGCGCCCGCACATGATCTACCAGAACACGTTCTACAAAGGGCTCGACTACTCGCTTTGAAAACAAGCGTCGGGAGGGAAACATGCTCAGGATGGCAGGCAGTCTGGCGATCGCCGCCGGCATCGCGCTGGCGATGCCCGCGGCCAACGCACAGACGACATTGCGCATGATGAAGTCGCTCGATGCGCCGCACTACGATGGCCAGCGCACCACGTGGTCGCCGACCTCAGACATCGTCAACATGATCCAGGACACGCTGGTGGCGCTGGACTGGGACGGCAAGACGCTGATTCCGTACCTCGCCAAGTCGTGGACGGTGAGCCCCGACGGCAAGCTCTACACCTTCAAGCTGCGCGACGACGTGCAGTTCTGCAGCGGCAAGAAATTCACCGCCGCCGACGTGATCTACAGCTTCAACCGGCTGCACGATCCCGAGACGCGCGCGCCGCTGAAATGGCGCACCGGCGACATCAAGGAGCTGCGCGCGCCCGATCCCTACACCGTCGAGTATGAGCTCAAGGAGCCCTACGCCGACCTGCTGATGAACCTCGTGTCCTTCACCATGACGATCCACAACAAGGAGAGCGTGGAGAAGAACGGCAAGGATTACGGCACCAAGGCGATCGATGGCACCGGCCCCTGGTGCTTCGATTCGTGGACGCCGCGCACGGAGATCGTGCTGAAGCGTCACGATGCCTACAAATGGGGCCCTTCGATGTACCAGAACAAGGGGCCGGTGAAGTTCGAGCGGCTCTCGATCAAGATCATCCCCGAGGATTCGGCGCGCATGGCGGCGATGATGGGCGGCCAGTTCGACGTCACGCACCAGATGCCGCTGCAGTTCATCGACCAGCTGAAGCGCGC
>Ga0213876_10001629_pt1 | contig 13699 bp, 22 predicted proteins | sample BarmaccomBMRX_R9_FD_160113 | JGI IMG/M metagenome (GOLD analysis project Ga0213876, IMG submission 160113) | Root-associated microbial communities from Barbacenia macrantha in rupestrian grasslands, the National Park of Serra do Cipo, Brazil - RX_R9 | ecosystem: Host-associated > Plants > Roots...
GGCCCGCGGGGGCGGACCGCAGACCGTCCAGCGCCACGGCGAGGAGCGTGATGAGCCACTGCCGCGCTTCCTCCGGGGTGGGCGGGGGGCACGGGGTCGGCGTGGGGGTGGGCGTCGGCGTCGGCGTGGGGGTGGGCGTCGGCGTGGGGGTGGGGGTTGGCGTCGGCGTCGGCGTCGGGGTGGGGGTTGGCGTCGGCGTCGGCGTCGGGGTGGGGGTTGGCGTCGGCGGCTCGGGGACCCCGCCCCCGCGGATAATCTCCAGGTCCTTCTGCAACCCGGCCACGTCCAGGCCGGACGGGGCCAGATTGGCGTCGGCGTACCAGAGGGGGGAGAGGATGGCGTACATCTCCTCCAGCCACCGCTTGCTGGTGAACGCCGCCCAGGTGATCCGGTACAGCCGCCCCCAGCTTGCGACGTAGACGCCGTCCGCGTCGTAATCCAGGGGGGTCACGTCGTGCCCGCCCACGATGGGCGACTCCGTCACGTCCCAGATGTCGTGGTTCGTCCAGTCTTCCGGGAGGTTAATGCCGATGGTGCAGGCCCCGAAAAGGGCAATGGTCGCCTTCACCTCGTCGGGGTTCGTCCAGTCCGCCGCGACGTAGCCGTCGATCTTGTAGCGCATGCCGCCGGCCAGGAAGCCGGTGCCGTGCATGTAGTCGAGGACGTCGGTGATGACGCAACCCTGGTCGCCGGGGCCGCAGACGGATTCGTACTGCTGTAGCACCTCCTGGTCGCTGGCGAGGACGATGTTGTTCAGTTCGTTGGCGCTCCAGACGCCGAGGGCGTGGGCCTTGCCCGCGATCACGCAGTCCCCGTACTGGTCGTTGCCGTACATCTGGCCGATGGACGCGCCGGCCTTGTTCCGCCACTTCGTGGCGGGGGGGAACTTGCCCTTGGGACGCAGGTGGTTGGACAGCTTCGGGACCGCCTTGTCCCGCGGCGGCCGGCGTCCGAGCCGCACCGTGGTCGGCAGGCCCGTTTCGCCGGTCAGCCCCTCGGCCGCCGGCCCCCGGAGTCTGATGGTAGCCGTCATCGAAAACCTCCTTGGTTAGTCCGCTGCGATCTGCGCGGACGGTTGTGGACGTTCAGGGACTCGTCAGGTAGAAGTCATCGAGCTGGGGCCGGACGCCGCCGCCGCCCGTCTCAAGGATGAACCCGCCTTTGGTGGAGGTGGGGAAGCCTCCCGGGAGGGAAGCCGTCAGATCCCTGGCCGCCCCCGTCATGCGCGCCCTGGCGACGGTTCCCGACACGCTCAGGGTGATCGTGTAGGCGTGCCCTCCGATCAGCACAAAGCGCACTTGATCGAGGATGTTCAGGGTTCCGCTCTGGACGACCTGGAGCCTGAAGGTGTTGTCAAAAGCGGTGATGAACGCCATGAGGAAATTGCTGGTGTCGGTGAACCGGGCCATCACGCCGCCGCCGCTGTCACCGATAGAGCCGGGCGTCCCTTGCCAGTACATTGCCTGACACGTCACGTCGTCCTGGCTTACGTCCACATAGGCCAACCCGTCGCCGGTCGTGCTGCTGGCGAGCGCCGCGTTGCCGAGGATCGTGATCGAGTTCCCGGCGCTAGACCATGTCTGCCCGCTGTCCATCGCGCGCGAGGTGATGTTGGTTCCGTTGGTCGCGGTGAAATGGTCCTCCAAGATGTTCGTCGGGGTGACGACGCTAGCCAGGCCGAGCGCCGCCAGGGCGTCGATGAGCTGCCCCACCCTGGCTTCCGCGCTCAGCGCGTCGGTCGGGTGCGGGCCGACGTTCTGGGGCACCGACGAAAGGATTATGCCCCCGAGGGTGTCCACGCTTTGCAGGCGCTGGGGGCGGCCGTCCGCCCCCAGCACGATTGGCAACCGGCTCGCCACGTTCGGCCCCTCCGCTCAGAGGAGAATCGGGGGCTGAACCCTGATCTCCAATTCGGTCGTGCTGAGGGCGATCCCCACTTCCGCGACGTACTGGCCCGTGCTGCTGGGGACCGTGGCGGTGATGTGGCCGGCGGTGCCCGGGTCGAGGAAGTAGATGGTGTCGGGGGACAGGCCGCCGGACGTGCCCGCCACGGCGTCCCACTGGCCGGTAGTCAGCGCCAACACGCCGTCCGGCTGAACGCCCCCGGTGGCGCTGATGCTGATGTCCTGGGCACACAGGCCAATCACGTCCTTCGTCCCGCTGGCGTTCGCCCGCGCCTTGTTGACGTGGTCCGCGGTCGTGATGACCACGGGCATCCCGGCCGACAGGGCGCTGTCCGCCGTGAGCTGCACGAGGTTTGACCCCGTGGCGATGCTGTCACCGGACTGGAGCTGCTGGGGGCGGCCGTCGCTGCCGAGGACGAGGGGTTTCTTGATCGCCATGCCTACTCCTTTACAGAAGGATCGAGTCGCCAATCCGAAGGTCGAGGGTGTCCGGCGCGACCGCCACGCCGACGATTTGTGCGATCTGCCCCGCCCCGCTGGGCAGGGTCGTTGTGAGCTGGCCCGAAGTCGGGGACAGGAAGTAAGTCGCCCTGGCGGCGAGCGTGGTCGTGCCCGTGATGGCGCTCCAGTCCGCGAGCTGGAACTGCCCTTCGAGCTGCACCGTTACGCCGGCGTTGGCCGCCGCTGGGGCTTTCGCCAGGCCGACCGCTTCGTAACCGGGGGCCGCGTGCGCCTTTTGCACCCCGGTGCCGCTGGGGTGGGCGGCGACGACCTGGCCGGCGACCAGGGCGGCGCTGTCCTTGTTGATGGTGGCCAGGTTGTTCGTCGGGTCCGCGGGCCCGGCCGGCCCAGGGGCCCCGGAAACGGGGTAGTTCGTACCCTGGTAGCCGACGTACAGGGTCTTGGTGTTCACGTCAAAGAAGGGCTCGCCGTCCACCAACGTTTCGGCGCTGGCGATGGCCCCGCGGTAGAACTGGAGCGTTGCGCCGTGTGCCAAAGCTGTTCCTCCGTCAAGGCCGGAAACCAGACCGGCGGGGGCGAGGGTGAGCGATAACCAGCAGTTCTCATCCCCGGTCAGTAAGGGGGTCTGGCTGAAATTGTGCAACAGGTTGAATTGTATGTACTCTCCCGCCTTCATGGCGACCATGCTGCTGATCGAGGTGAAACGGTCGTATTGGGACATGATGCCGCCGATCAGCCCGAATTTCACGTTCAGGGAGTCGCTGGCAATGATCTTGCCCCGCGCCGGGTTGGAGAGGTACGCGACAAATTCCCCTCCGTCGGAGTCACCGAATGGCCAGTTCACGCCCCCGGCCGCGACGTAATAGCCGTCCGCTGGCGCCGTCAGCCGGTCGTTGTGGGCCGGGTTGAAATATCCTCCCGTGTCCCAAGAAACGGTGTCCGGCACGGGGCTGCCGAAGGTCACGGCGTTGGCGCTGCCGGAAGTGAGCGGCTGAGTCGCCATCCCGCGTCGTGTCACCCGGCCGCCGCTGAACTTGAAGGCCACTTCCACCACGGGGGTTAGATGGGTGATGATCGCGTTGCCGCCGACGACGAGGCCGGCGACTCCGATTGTCGTGGGCTCGCGGCAGCAGAGGGGGAGGGCGGCGGGGGGCGGGTCCGTGGTGAGGCACCCCTGCGCCCATTGCTCGGCCTCTCCCACGAAACACTGCCCCGGCAGGCGGGAGCGGGGCCAGCCGTGCGTGCGTTCGTGCGGCACGTCTTGCTCCCCCACGCCGGCCCACGGTCCAGAGGGCCGGTCCATGTACACGCCCGGCCCGAATGCGTGGTAGAGGGGGAAGTCCAACGCCGCGCAATCCGCGAGCTGCCACTGCACGGTATTGGTAACGAGGCTGTCGCGGAAGAATCGGAACGTGGTCCGGTACGGCTTCCCACGCCCCCACGCCATAATCATCCCGCAGGGGTTGATGGGCACGTCCGGCCCGTCGATGACTACCCACGTCCACGGGAGGTATTGACCCCGCCGGTGCAGGTACGCATAGGGCCCGAGCCGCACGTCTTCGTAGGGGAGCCCCCGGTAGCGGTAGACCCGGGCCCAGCCGTTCTCCTGCCACTGGAACGAGCTGGCCTTGAGTTCCACCGCGAACACGTCGGCCGCCAGCAGGGTTGCCGGGTAGACACCCGTGGTCGGCGGGCCGACCGCCTTTATCCTGCTGAGGTACACCATGTCGCCGTCCGCCAGGCCGACGCCGGGGGCGGTGACGATGAGAAAGTTGTCCTCCCAGGTGATGTTCGTGATCCTGACGTGCCGGGGTGCTTCCGGCCACTTGAGCGCCACCTTGAATCCGTAATTGCCGCGGGGAAAGCCCAGGTAATCCGGGTCGCCGGTCAGGAGCGCGCGGTAGCGGGCCCAAGCCGCCTGCCAGGTGAGGCTGGGCACGAACGGCTCGCCGTAACGGTCCGCCCCCACCCGGCGGTACGCGCGGGCGGTCCCGCCGAGGTGGTGCGGGTAGGCGTAGAGCCCGCCCTTGCTGTTGCTTTGCAACACGACGGCGGACTGGGGCTCGATCATTTCCCCGTCCGCGAGCGTGTCGGCGTTGTAACAGGGGCCGAGAGGCGTGTCGAAGGGGGCCGGGACCGGGACGACCAGGGCGTCCCGGTAAGTGTCGCGCAGGGAAACCACGCACCGCCCCAGCTTGCACGGCGGGGCCAGCAGTTGCGCGCGCTGCTGGGCCCAGAGCCGGGCCAGGGCGGCGTACTCCTCCTGCGGCAAGCCGGCGTTGGGCAGGGAAATATGCTCCGTCCATCCCCACTTTTCCCCGTGTTGGAACCAGGCGACGGCCCGCGGATTCCTGGCGACCACCTCGGCCATTAGACGAAGTCCTTGGCCTTCTTGTGCGCCCTCCCCTTGCCCGTGCTGTAGGACTGGCCGCGCTTGTGCCCGGCGTAGAACTGCAAGTAGCCCAGCTTGGCGAGCGGGGCGTAGACGGGGACGCGGTTGGTCGCAAAACCGCCGCTGATCCAGGTGAACCCCGGCGGCGCGGTTAGGAAGGAGACGGAGGTGTTCCCGGCCGCCGTGACGGTCTGCGTGCCGTTGATCTGGACCCCTGTTCCCTTCGTGGCGCCGATCCGCACCTGTCCGCCGACGATGGGCTGTGTCACCCAGTTCGCCCCCACGGTGACGGTGGTGGTGCCCAGCTTCTGGGGCGCCACGGGGGGCACCCAGTTCACGTTGACGATGGGCAGGCGAACCTGGGTCTTGTCCCAGGTGAGGAAGAACAAATTGGCGTTCGCGTCAACGTTCTGGATGCGGTTGAGCGTGACGAAGTTGGCGAACGCCGCGATCCAATCGGCCGTGCCCGCGCCGTTGACGTAGGGCGTGAAGACGCCGGGCGTTACGACGCTGAAGAACTTGTCCGGCAGGCCCTGCCAGTAGGGCCAGGAGTGATACAAGCCTGCCGTGTCACTGCCGTACATCCTGGCCGACAGCCAGGGCGGCGTGGGGTCGCCCGCAGTCAGCATGAGCGGGTTGTAGGCCGAGTTTGACCCGGAAGAGGTGAGCTTCGGCACGACGTCCAACGGGGCGTAGATGTAGTCGCGGAAGACCGTGTCGTCACTGACGTAGGCGTAGTTGAGCAGCACGTTGCGGGCCATGAGCGCCGCCCGCGTCTGGAGGTAGATGGCCGCCGGGCCCGGGTTCTGGAAGCTGCCCCAGGCGTCGGTTCGCAAAACCCCGGCGCGTAAATACCACTTTTCACTGAACCCCTTTGAGCCGATGGGGTGCTTCCAAAAAGCCTTGACGAAGACGCGACCCATGTGATTGCTCCGTTAGGTGTTAGGGCGATTGTGCGTTGCCCGCCGCGGTTCAGTCGATCAGGAGGCCGCCGCCCCACGGGCCGGGTGGCAGTTCGACAACGGGCGTGTAAAGGAAGCCCTCCCCGGCGCGGTCCAGGTTGCGCGGCGTGGCGAACAGGTCGCCGGCCTGGAGGACGGTCCCGCCGCCGCTGCCCGTCACCAGGCCGGCGGCGTAGATGAGGTTGGGGGTCACGCCGTCGCTGCTGATGAACAGGATGCCGGCGCCCGCGATGCGCCACTTGCCCTCGGGCCCGCGGTAGGGTGCCCCCCAAACCACGTTCCCCGACCGGGCATAGCCCGTGTAGGTCGCCTCTGTCTTGTCCGCCAGCACGCTTGCAGTCGTGATCGGGTTGGCGTCCGTGAACAACGCCACTTTGATCGCGGAGAACAGGCCGGCGTTGGGGGTGCCGACGACGGCCAACGTGTCGTTGAGGATCTTTTGCAGGGCTGAATCAACCAGGATGAGCATTGCTGCCCCCCTTTCAGGTGGTGTCCTGGCCGCGCAGGGTTCGCACGGCCTGGACGGTGTACTGCTCCCCCCCGACAGACAGGGGGAGCGGGTGCGGGTCGCGTTCCGCCCACGCAACCATTCCGACCGGCGTGACGACGAAATAGCCGTAGATCGTCTGCGGAACGCCGCTCGACCCGTTCGTCCACGCCTTGACGCACGCCTCCGTCACCGCCACCGGCCCCGGCACCAGATACGGCGGCGACCACACCTCAAGCGGTTGCCGGCTGTACCCCGGGAACGTCGCCTCGGTGAAGTCCCACCAGCGGCTTGTGGGCGTGGGTTGGTAGTCGTTGACGAACAGCCGAAGCTCCAGGGTGGTGAGCCACGGCACGAGCAGCACGAGCTGGGCCAGGAGGGCAATGTCGGTGTTGACCGCCCCGCCCGTGGACGTGAGCCCCGCACGGGCCACCGCCGGGGGGGTGGTCCGCGTCAGGCGGCGGGCGGCGCGACTCGACGGGCCCAGTGTCACTCGGGATCACCTCCTTTGCAGTCTCGCCTTGTGGACTTCACGGCGGCCAGTGAACGTTGACCCGTCGGGCAAAAAAAGTTGCGGCCCGCCCCCCGCACCCTACCCCTGGCATCCTGCCATCTTGCGCCGAACCTTGTGAGCCGAAGCGGGGGGCCGGAAAAGATTTTTCGCTCCTCGGCGCTGCCGATCCGGCTCCCGCGAGCTATGCCATTCCCCCGGAAAGGGTGCTGTGCGCCTTGAGCGTAGCTAGTGGCCTGGCACGGCACCCCTACAACCCGGCACCGTCCGCGGATCGCGGCTTTTGCACGGCTTTGCCGTGCCATAAGCACGGGTGCGCGCGGGCGGAATTCGGGCCTGTGGCACGGGGTTTGCTCAGGAGGCGGACCCCCGGGGACAAGCCATGCACTACGGGTACTTGCTCGGCCCCTGCTGGGGGGGCGTGGTCGGCATTTGGTCGGCGCCGCTCCGTCAGGATGGGCACCCGGACCAGCGCCGGCGGATTAACTTCTGTCGCTGGACGGACCGCGCCAGTGCGGTCCGCAGGCTTAACTCACCCCTTCTGCTCAACCCGCCCGGCCCGCCGTATCCGCACCCGCCGTGGATGACGCTGCGGGAGGTGTACGTCCATCTGGTCAACGCGCCGCCGGAGTTCTGGCGGGGTGCCGCTGGACCTGGGATGATACCGTTGCCCCCGGCGTAGCCGCCGGGGGTGGGGGCGGCCCCGCGCGCGTTGCGGGGCCTGCCGCCGGTCGGGGCGTGCCGCCCCGTCCCGGTCGGCGCTCAGGGCGGGCGGCCGGCAGGAGGCGAGTTCGTGTCTACATCCAAGGGCCCGGCCGAGGGCCAACGGGTTGCTCGCGCGCCTGATCCGCTGCTGGAGTGGATCGACTGGGGGTACGAGCTGCCGAAGCGGGAAACGGTCTACATTCCGATTCTCAGCCCGTCGCCGGGGGCACCAGTCCGCTGCGTCTGCCTGTCGGACGGGCTAACGAGCGTGGCGACACACTGGCTGACAAACCCGAACTGGCCGCAGGTTCGCGGTGAGCCGCCGGGGGTGACGGTCCCCTGCGTCGGCCTGGCGCACGGCTGCGCGGGGTGTCTCAACGTACCCCCTCGCTCCGTGCGCTGGAAAGGCTACCTCGCCGGTTGGTGGGCCGAGCGTGGCCGCCTCGTCCTGGTCGAGCTGACCGCCGGGGCCGTCCGCGCGGCCGGCGGCGAGCTGCTGGGCCGCCGCGACTTGCGGGGAAAAGTGGTCACGGTGAAGCGGGAGGGTTACACTCGACAGTCGCGGGCCACGGTGGAGATCAGGCCGAGCGGCCTGGCGGAAGGCGACTACCCGCCCGCGTTCGACGTTCGGGCAGCCCTGCTGAGGGTCTGGGCCCGGGAGGGCGTGTTGCGGCCGGCGGCCGGCGGGCCGCCGGGGAGGGGGGACAACGGCAATGGACAATGAGCCGGGCGGCGAGGCGGCCGACATCCAGGCGGTGTGGGACAGTGACGACGCGCAGCTGAAGCTCGACAAGCTGCGTTCCATCCTGGTCGCGCGCGACGAGGCTTACGCCATCGTCCGGGACCTGGAACTGAAGCTCAAGAGTGCCAAGTTCAAGTTGAAGTGCCGCCAGCAGGAGTATGACGAAGCGGTGGCCTTTGAGCGGCGGCGTGTCCGCAGGCAGAAGGAGGGTGAAGGCAATGGGCAGGCGCCGGGAGTGGACCGCTAAGGAGCGGCAGAAGGTTCACGACCACTACGGGCGGGACGCCCCCTTTCCGCGGCCGTCGCACGACCTGGCCGCGGAGCTGGGGGTGAGCCCGGCGCAGCTGAACCGGGCCGCGAGCCGCTACGGCTGCACGCGGGTCAAACGCCGCTACCGCGAGTACGCGGCGCTGATCCTTGCCGCGCTGGACGCGGGCAAGAGTGTCAAAGACGTGGCGCGGGAGCTGAACGTCCCCTACGGGACGCTCAAGATGTGGGCCCGCCGTGTGCGGGCGGAAGCACGGGGAGGGAACGCCCATGGGGACGAGGGGCCGGAAGTCTGAGCAGTTCGGGCCCTGCCACTGCTGCGGCAGCGGCACGAAGGTCCGCAGCCTCGTCATGCTGGAGAAGAAATGCCCAACGCCGGGGCAGGGGTGGGGCTGCCTGGTTTGCGGCCTGCCGCCCGACGGCGCGGTGTCGGTGCTGTGCGACCAGTGTGTGAAGGAGAAGATGCAGCCGGCCTACGCCTTCAAGGGCTATCCGGCGAGGAAGGAAGTCGTCTCGGTGCTGGACCTGGAGGGCGAGCATAAGCACGACCTGGCCAAGCACCCGGAGATTATCCCCCGGCGCGGTACAAACGAAAGGAGGACATCGACCAACGGGAGCTAACCGGGCCGGGGGCCTTTTTTACCCTTGAAGTGGGAGGTTTTATGGGTCCTGCGATGGCGTTCACGCCGACCACCGAATGGGTGGCGGTTGCCGGTCAGATGTGCCGCCGCTGGGAGGGGAAGACCCCCCAGGGCAACACGATACACCTCTACGTCGCCGCGGTGGGCATGGACACTCCGGCCGGGTGCCGGGAGGTCGAGGCGTTGGGCTTCCTCCCGGCGGCGGCCGAGGAGCGCGACCTGGGGGGGCAGCGGACCCTGGTGTTCTTGGACGATTCGGGTAACTGACTGGAGGGTCTTGGGATGCTGGCGGAAAGGGGACCGTCGGAGCGGCTGTTCGCTCTGGCGCAGGCGCAGGCGGACCGGGAGGGCGTGCCCTATCTGGTCGTCTTGCAGCCACAGGAGGACGGGCCCGAGGGCCGCTACCTGCCGTACTACACCCCGGCGGCGACCGCCGAGCGGTGGGAGCGCAAGTGCGGCGTGAGGGTGGAGCCGCACCCGGGCAGGCACGGCACGGGGGCGAAAGGGGGTGGCGAGTGACCAGGGCCGAGGAAGAGGTTAGCTGGCTGCACGACCTGCTCATCGGGATGCTGGGCCCCGAAGTCCGCGGCTCCATGAGCAAGGAGGAGCGGTACTACGTCGCCGGCATGATCGACGCGCTGTGCTGGGTCATGCGGCACGACGCCAACGAGAGTGTCGAGTCGCTCATCAACGACGCCCTGGCGTGGCTGGCGGCCAACCGGATGACCTTTGCGGCCCGGCCGCCGGCCGAGGGGCCGGCCGGCCCGCCGTGCCCCTTCAGGGAGAAGGAGTAGCCTATGGCGACGAAGCGCAACAAGGGCCTGCGGTGCAAATACTGCCGCCGGCGCGTGCCCGCGGGCGAGGCGGGCGGCGCCTGCCCCGACTGCAAGGCCGTCTTGCAGGCCGAGGTGGAAGCGTTCCGGGTCGTCCCCGGGGAGCCGCGCGGCAACATCCGCTTTTACAACACCCGGACGGGTTCCGGGAGGAGGTACTAACGTGCCGAAGAAGGGCAAGCCCAAGGACATCATGGGCATGGTCTGGCAAGAGACGGGGAAGGGCTGGGAGGCTGAGTCCCGCGGCTGGCACTTCGTCCACGCCAACCAGCGCCTCACGGTGCAGAAGGGCGACGGCGAACCGGAGCTGCGCGCGATCGGGGACCTGAAGTCCTGCGCCGGGTTCGCCTGCGGCTGGGTGGACGGGATCGGCTGGCAGGCCGGGCAGCAGGCTGAGCTGGCCGCGGCGAAGCACCGGCCCGCCCCGCCCGACCCGGGGGCCTGCGACCCCGGGTGCGGGCCGGGCGACTCACCAACCGCGGGCGGCGCGTAGGTAACTCCACGCCGCGTTCACCCGGCGGAACCTGCGGTCGGCCAGGTCGTCGCCCAGGTTCCGGTCCGGGTGCAACGCCAGGGCGAGTTCGCGGTAACGCCTCTTGGCGTCCGCCTGGCTCACGCCGGGCGGCAGGCCGAGGATTTCGAGGGCCGGCGACACGGTTGCGGCGGGATCGGCCGATTGGCCCGGCAGCAGGCTGAGCTGGCCGCGGCGAAGCACCGGCCCGCCCCGCCCGACCCGGGGGCCTGCGACCCCGGGTGCGGGCCGGGCGACTCACCAACCGCGGGCGGCGCGTAGGTAACTCCACGCCGCGTTCACCCGCCGGCAAATTCGGTCGGCTATGGGGTCGCCCACGTTCCGGTCCGGGTGCCACCGCATGCTAAGCTCGCGGTAACGCTTCTTGGCGTCGGCCTGGCCGACGCCAGGAGGCAGCCCGAGGATGTCGAGCGCCAAACTTAGCGTTGCCAGGCGGTCGTTGAAGATGTTATCGTGCGGCTCGGGCGGGGTCGCCGGTCCGGCGGTTGTGCATCCGTCTGGGTCGGGGGTGTCGGCCCCGCCCCCCCTGCCCCCCGCGGTCCGCGGGTCGCCCTTGCCGACGTAGCGCTTCCTCAGCTTCCCGTCCTCCCGCCAGTAGGCGTACCAGTAGGGCCCGTGCGGGCACCCCTTGCACTTCTTGCCGCACTTGACCCATTCGCTCCGTAGCGTCTCTTTACCCATTTTGCCACCTCCCGTTCTTGGGTAACAGTTTCGGCCCCCCGCTTTCTTAGGTAACGGCTGGCGCCGGGGCAAGGTGTTACCTAAGAAAGCGGGGGTGGGGCTGTTACCCAAGAACGAAAAGCCCTGAAAACCCGTCCACCTGTTACCCAAGGGGTGCCGCCCGACCGCGGCGTCCGTGCCGCGGTCGGGACGGCCTTAGAGCGCCGGGGCCGGCATCTGGCCCGGCCCCGGCGGGTCAACCGTCAGGTCCACCTCGTCAATGTCGGTGGTCGCGCCGGCGGGGGCGTAGCCCTTGCCCACCCGCTCCAGCTTGCCCTTGTCCAAGAGGGCCTGGAGCAAGGCGTGGGCGTGCGACTTGTGCAGGCGGAGCCGGCGGGCCAGGTCGGCGGGGCCGGGCGGGTAGCGCTCGTTCAGCCAGGTCGTGCGGACCGTTTGCAGGGCCCGCTCTTGCAGGGGGGTTACTGCGATCATGGTGCATCTCCTCGGAGGGGGCCGGGCGGCCCGCCGGTACTTACTGCCACGTCCCGGCAGGGCCCGGGGCGTGCGGGCGCGGCGGCGGGGCCCCGTCCGGGGTGCCGCCGCGAACACATCGGCCCGGGTCGCCCCGCGGCCCGCCCTGCGGCGGCGCGGTGCGAACGTTGTGCGTTGGCCAGCAAGGGTCTGCCGCGGCGTAACGCCGCAGTCATGCGCTGCCACGCGGACCGCCCGGCCCGGTTTTGCGGGGTAGACCTTCCGCCCCGTCTGCCTACATGGTGCAGACAGTGTTCAGTGAATTTAGTTCAGTTGACGTTGACACGGCGGGCGGGAAAGTGTTTACTCCGTTCAGTGTTTCGGTCGATGTGACCGGAAAAGCCGGCCTGGCCGGTCCGGGGGACAACGCTGGACCGGCCGGGGCACGAACGGGAGGGTTGGACGATGACGGACGCTTCGGACGCTTTCCAGGCAAACGTGGCGCCGGTGGTGAGCCGGTGGGCTGCCGCCCGGGGCTTGTACGCTGAGCGGACCCAGACGGCCTTGATCCTCGCATGGCTCGCCTGGCGGAAGACGGGGGGGCGGTTCAGTGGCAGCGCGTACGCACGGTACGCGGTCCGCCAGGCAATGGCCGGGCGGGAGATGCCCGGCCTGCTGGAGCGCCGGCGCGGCTGCAAGGCCGTCCGCGAGCGGATGGTGCCCTCTGGCGACATGGCGGGGCTGGCGGAACGTCGCCCCGGCCCGGAGCGGACCGCCGCGGAGCGGGAACACTTCGCCCGGTTCCTCGCCGCTCTGCGCGGCAACCTGCGAACCTTCTGTCAAGAAGCTGCCCAGACCCGCCGGACCCTGGACGTTGCCCGCAAGCTGGGCTTGTCGCCCGGCCGCGTGTCTCAGTTGCGGCGGGAGGCAATGGAGGTTTACCGCCAGGCGGAGTAAACCGGGGACAACGGAGGGCGGAAGTCTTCCTCTGGCGTGGGAGCGGCCCGCGGCCAGAGGAAGACTTCCGCCCTCCGCCTTTTCGACCGCCAGGCGGACACTCTGGAGGGCGGGGCAATGGCCGAGCAATGGACCCACGTTCGCGTCAGGAAGTCTACGCACGCGCAGCTGCAAGCGCTGGCGGACACTTGGGACCGCTGGTATGCCGCGGGCAACGCCGCGGTCCCCGATGCGGCAGAGCAGATCACGCTGGACCGCGTCATTCGGGTACTGCTGGAGCGCGACGAAGCGCACCGGGCCCGTGCCAGGAAGGCGAAGGGCAAGCGGGGGAAGACACGCCAGGAAGGGGCAGCGGACCCTGGCGACGGGGCCGGTTAACATGGTGGATAAGTTAGGTGGGAAAGAAGCGGCCGGCCCGTGTCAGAACGCCACGGGCCGGCCGCTTTGGGTGGGAGGGGCCGGCCCGGGGGGACACTCCGGGCCGGCCGCCGGAAGGCAAGCGTTGCCGCACAGGAGGATGCGGCACCGTGGATTGTAGCGGACGGCGGCGGGCCGGCAAGGGCCCGCCGGGGCCCGCGGGGGACCGCTACGGGGGAGGGCTTGACCCCCCGGGCCCGGGGGCTTTGCCGTTCCTGGCCTGGATGTGCATGCGGAGCTGGCTTAGCTCCGCGACAATCTCCCGGAAGGAAACGTCTATCCGGTCCAGCAGCGCTTCGTTGGCGTCCCGAACGCTCTGGGAAAGTTCTTGCAGGGCGCGGAGCCGCTCCTTGGCTTCCTCGCCGCGTTGCTCCCTGTCCAGGCGGAACATGGTCATCAACGCTTCCTGGTTCGCCGGCATTGTCTTTGTCACGAGCTGCACGAGGAACCATATCAGCGCGGCGACGGCGAGGCCCCCCATGCCGAAGCTGGACAGTCCTGTCATGATGGGGTCCATGCGAAAACCGTCTAGCGAAAGTTGTGCCAGGCCCACCGGCCCGCCTCGGGCTGCCGGCGGGCCGGTGGGGTGCAAGGGCGTCTCGCGGGCTGGCGGGGCCCGGCCGGGGCGGATCGGGGCCTGGGGGGCTACCTCTCTGGGCCCGCGGGGGCGGACCGCAGACCGTCCAGCGCCACGGCGAGGAGCGTGATGAGCCACTGCCGCGCTTCCTCCGGGGTGGGCGGGGGGCACGGGGTCTG
>Ga0213876_10001630_pt1 | contig 13688 bp, 10 predicted proteins | sample BarmaccomBMRX_R9_FD_160113 | JGI IMG/M metagenome (GOLD analysis project Ga0213876, IMG submission 160113) | Root-associated microbial communities from Barbacenia macrantha in rupestrian grasslands, the National Park of Serra do Cipo, Brazil - RX_R9 | ecosystem: Host-associated > Plants > Roots...
AATATCCCGTGCCAGCTTCGGCGGCAAAGCGGCTCGGATCCCCCTCCCACACGATGCGAGCGTGTTCGAGCACGTAGACCCGGTCGGCATGCGGCAGCGCGAAGGTGACGTTCTGCTCGCCGAGGAGAACCGTGATCGGCGTCGTCTGACGCAGGCGCTCGAGCGCCTTCGACAATTGCTCGAGGATCACCGGAGCAAGGCCGAGCGTCGGCTCATCGAGGATGAGCAGTTGCGGTTTCATCATGAGGGCGCGCGCGATGGTGAGCATTTGTTGCTCTCCGCCCGATAGCGTGCCTGCCGTCTGGCTCTGCCGCTGCGCCAGGATCGGAAAAAGGTCGAAGAGCCATTCCATGCGCTCTCGGCTTTCGTCGGGCGTCGCGTGCTGGCCGCCGAGATCGAGGTTTTCGCGAATGGTCATGTCGGCGAAGAGCTCGCGGCCTTCCGGGCATTGCACGATGCCGCCGCGTGCGATGGCCGCAGGCGTGAGGCCGCGACGCGCCTTGCCCTCGCGGCGGATCTCGCCCGAATAGGGGAGAAGGCCCGAGATGGCGTTGAACAAGGTCGTCTTGCCGGCCCCGTTGAGCCCGACGATCGAGACGAATTCGCCTTGGTGAACATGGATCGAGACGTTCTCGAGGGCTTGGGCCTTGCCGTAGAAGACGTTGAGGTTTTCCACCTCGAGGAAAGGGGTGGTGTCGCGGAACGAGGATTCCGGGCGCGCCGCCGTCTCGAGGCTGCCGCCGAGATAGACCCGGCGCACGGTTTCGTTGCGCATCACCTCATCGGCTGTGCCTTCCGCGATGCGTTCGCCCACATACATGGCGAAGACGCGATCGACGAGGGCGGCGACGCTCTTCACATTGTGATCGACAAGGAGCACGGCGCGTCCGTCATCGCGCAAATCCGTGATGAGCCGCGAGAAGTCGGCCGTCTCGCGCGAGGTCAGCCCGGCGAAAGGCTCGTCGACGAGCACAACCTGCGGGTCGCGCGCGATGGCCTTGGCGATCTCCATCTTGCGCAGATCCGCGAAAGGCAGCGTCGAGGGACGCCGGTCCAGCACTTGACTCAATCCGACGCGCTCGGCGATCGCGCGTGCTCTAGCCTCGCTCTCCGGATCGGGAAAAACGCGACGCAGCTTGTCGGGCAAGAGCGCGAGCGTGATGTTCTCGAGTACGGTCTGTCGATGCAACGGGCGCGAATGCTGGAACACCATGCCGGCGCCGAGCCGCGCGATCCGGTGCGAAGGCCAGCCGGCGACCTCGACGCCCTTGATGCGCACCGAGCCGGCGTCGGGCCGCTCGATTCCCATGATGAGCTTCATGACGGTCGACTTGCCGGAACCGTTCGGCCCGATGAGGCCGACGATTTCCCCGCCCTTGACCGAAAAGCCGATATCCTTGACCGCCACCAGGCCGCCGAAGCGCTTGGTGAGGCCATTCACCTCGAGATGGGCGCCACGGAATTCGGCGTTCATACGGCTTCCTTGGTGCGCGTCAGAAGGCCGAGAAGGCCGCTCGGGAACAAGAGAACGACGACCAGCGCCATCGCGGAGACGATGAAGGTCGAAAGGTCGCCGAGAGGGCGAAGCGCCTCGTTCGCGCCGATGAGGAAGACGGCGCCGAGCACCGCGCCGAGGATCGTGCGTCTTCCGCCGATGACCGCGCCGATGATCACCTGCACGCCGACCGTCACGTCGATGAAGGTGCCGACGGACGCCGCGCCCAGATAGAACACGAGGAGAGCGCCGGCGAGCCCGGAGAAAAACGCGCTGATGATGAAAGCGGCGAGCTTGTGCTTCGTGACGTTGAAGCCGAGCGCGCCCGCCTGCACCGCGTCCTGCCCGCTTGCCTGCAGGATGAGCCCGACGGGCGATCGGGCCAGGCCGTAGAGGATGAGCCCGCTCACCGTCATGAAGCCGAGAGCGATCCAATAATTCACCTTGTCGTCGATCGAGATCACGTCCGGGACCGTGAGGCCGATCTCTCCCCCGGTGAGACCGGCGGCGACCACGACGAAGTTTTGCAGCATGAGGACGGCGACGAGAGTGGTGAGGCCGAAATAAGGGCCGCGCACGCGCAAGGCCGGCAGTGCAAGCACCACCCCTCCCGTGACTGCGGCGAGCGCGCCGGCAATCAGGCATACCAGGATCGGCGGCTGATAGAGGTTGTCGAGAATGCCGGCCGTGTAGGCGCCGAGCCCGATCAGGAAGGTCGGACCGAAATTCACCTCGTTGGCGAAGCCGAAAAGCAGATCCCAAGCCATCGAGAACACGCCGAAATAGTAGGCGATCGTCAACAGCCCGAGAATGTAGCCGGACACGTAGAGCGGCAGTGTCGAGGCGAGCGCGACCACCAGCAGGCAAATCCATAAGGTGCGCGACAAGAATATTCGCGCCGCGAGGGAGGATGCCGGAGTCACGAGAAGACACCTCTCTTCATGTCATCGACCTTTGGTAGAAGGGCCGTAAAGCTCATTGCGGTCCGCGGACCCGCGGAACCTGGAGGAGAGGAAGCATGACGGATAGAGATGAGATTGGCTTGTCGCGTCGCGAGGTGGTGAAGGGCACGGGAGCCGTGGCGGTCACACTCGCTGCGGCGACATGGCCGGGAAGCGCGAGCCTCGCGGCGGACGGGCAGACGGTGACGGGCATCGTCTTCGAGGACCGCTCGCATGCCGGTCGCAGGCAGGCCGGGGACAAGGGCATCGCCGGCGTGCTCGTCTCGAACGGACGGGAGATCGCCAAGACGGACGGGGAGGGGCGTTACACGCTGCCCATCGAAGACGGAATGGTGATCTTCGTCATCAAGCCGACAGGTTATGCGGTGCCGCTCGACGAGAACAACCTGCCGCGCTTTTTCTATATCCATCAGCCGGAGGGTTCGCCCGCCGATCTCAATCTGCATTTTCGGGGAATTGCTCCCACAGGTCCGCTTCCCGCATCGGTCGATTTTCCGTTGAGGAAAACCGATGAAGCTTCGAGCTTCGATGTCATCATGTTCACCGACCCGCAGCCCGAGAGCGACGTGGAGGTGAGCTTCATCCGCGACGCCGTGGTCAATCGCGTTATCGGCATGAAAGCGGCGTTCGGCATCACCACGGGCGATCTGATGTTCGACGATCTCTCGCTCTACAACCGCTACAACCGCATTATCGGCCAGATCGGGCTGCCCTGGTACAGCATCGGCGGCAATCACGACCTGAATTTCGAGGCGCGCGACAGAGGCTTTTCGCGCGAGACGTTCAAGCGCGTTTTTGGACCGGCTTATTACGCCTTCGAATATGGCGGCGCCGTCTTCATCATGCTCGACAATGTCGACTACCTCGGAGGAAATGCGGCGAAGCCGAGAGAGAGCGGCAAATACGAAGGGCGCTTCGACGAAAAGCAGCTCGGCTTCGTCGCCAATCTTTTGAAGGAGGTGCCGACGGACAAGCTCGTCGTCGCCTGCATGCATATCCCGTTGCGCACTTATCTCGGCCCTGACGACCCGGTGGTCTCGACCGCGAATGCGAGAGCGCTTCTCGAGCTCCTGTCGGGACGCCCGAACACGGTATCCTTTTCGGGCCACACCCACACGACCGAGCATCATTACTTCGGCGCCGAGGACGGCCTTACGGGAGCAGGCCCGCATCACCATCACGTCATGACCGCCGTTTGCGGTTCGTGGTGGAGCGGCCCTTTCGACCATTGCGGCATCCCGGTCGCCGACAGCCGCGACGGAACGCCGAACGGCTTTCACGTTTTGAGCGTCGCCGGCAACCGCTACACGACGAGGTTTCAACCCGCGAACGAACCGAATGCGCGCCAGATGCGGATCATGCTCGACAGCGAGTTCCATCGCGCCGGCAAGGAGATCTATCGCGATTTTCGGATGGGCCAATTGCTCGGATCGCCCATCGCGCAAGAGAATGTCTACGCGACAGATGTCGTGGTGAACCTCTTCGACGGCGGGCCGCGCTCGATGGTAGAGTACCTGATCGGCAATCGCCCGGCCGTTCAAATGGCGAGAACCGTTCGGCCCGACCCCTTCGTCGAGGAAGTGTACGCACGCAACGTCGCGACCAAGAAACCTTGGGTCAATGCCGAGCCCTGCTCGCATTTGTTCGTGGCACGGTTGCCCGGCGATCTCGAGGCGGGAACCCATTGCCTCAAGGTGCGCGCCGTCGATGAATACGGCCGCACTCATGACGACAACCTCATCGTCGAGGTCACGGGGGCGGATATGCGCGACAAGTCCTGAGCACGGCCGCGCTGAAGACGGACTTGTGATGAAGAGGTCGCGGGCGCCTTGTCGCGCCCGCAGCTGTTTTGGGCTTGAACATGGCGCATCGGATTAGCGCCGTCCGAGAAGGCCGCGCGGGCGCACATACATCACGAAGACGAGAAGCAGCAGGGCCGGGATGGTGCGATAAGCGGGCGAGACCAGATAGGCCGTCATGGTCTCGAGGTAGCCCACGACGTAAGCGGCGATGAGCGAACCCGACACGCTGCCGAGCCCTCCGAGGACCACGATGGAAAAGGCACTCGCCGTCAGCGGCCCCACGCTATAGGAGGAGACGCCGAGGAACATTCCGAGAAGCACCCCGGCGATGCCGACGAGCACGCCGTAGATCGCCCACACCGCGATGTAGATCCAAGAGAGCTCGATTCCCAAGAGCGTCACGCCGCGCGCATTCATCGATGCGGCGAGCACCGCCTTGCCGGCGCGCGTCCGGTTGACGAGGAGCCACAACAGCCCGATCACGAGCCAGCAGATGACGGCCGTGAAGATCTCGTTCGCCGGAGTGCGCACGCCCGCGATCATCACCACGCCTTCCACGATCGGCAGCACCGTCTTGGCGTTGTTGGTGTAGAGAAAGGCGATGAGCTCCTGGATCATGATGCCCCAGAGCAAGGTGGCCGTCAGGATGAAGATCTCCTTTTCCTGCTCGCGGATCTTGCTCGATTGCTGCAGCGGCCGCACCACGACGAAATAGGTGAGCATGGTCGCCGCGAGGCCGACGAGCACCCCGAAGCTCGCGCCGAGATAGCTGCCGGCCGCGAGGTCGCCGCCCGCCACCCAGGCCGCCACCACGGCCGCGACCATGAGCGCGCCATGCGAAAGGTTGAGGACGCCCGACACCCCGAAGATCAAGGTGAAGCCGGTCGCGCCGAGCGCGTAAAGCGAACTGATGGCGAAGCCGTCGATGAGGATTTGCCAGAAGAGCATGGATCAGGCTCCGAGCGCGCCTCGGGTTCCGTTGAGAGCACGATTCGGAAAAGGCATCATTCGCTCTTCCGATGAAGTCGTGCGCGGAACACGCGGAACATGCAAAAGGCCCCCGAGCTCTCGGTCGGGGGCCTTCGCGGCGTCATCGATCAGTTCGTCTTGATGAAGGACGGGAATTTCAGCTTGCCGTTGGCGACTTCGGTCGGCCACAGATTGACCTGTTTTCCGTCCTGCCATTGCAGCATGAGCCCGGTGATCGTGCCTTGGCCGACCTTCAGCGCATGCGGGTAGGGCGTGTCCTTGCCTTGGAACTGAACGCGGCCGATCGTGCCGACCCAATCGGTCTTTTCCAAAGCATCGACAAGCTTGTCGGATTCGGTCGTGCCCGCCCGATGAATGGCGTCGGCGAGATAGTAAACCTCGTCATAGGCAGTGTAGCCACAATACGAGGGCACATTGCCGAAACGTTTCTGGAAGGCGTCGACGAAGGGCAGGGACTTCGGCGTCACCGCGACGCCGGGGCCGGAAACCGCTTGGAAAAGCACGCCTTCGGTCGCCCCGTTGGTGTCTTTCCAGAAAGTCGAGTTCGTCGCTTGTGAAGAGACGCCGAACATCGGGATCGGCACTTGCTGGCTCTTCCATTGGACGGTCGGCTGCGTGCCGACATGCGAAATGCCCGTGATCATGACATCGGGCTTCTCACCCTCGATCTTGTTGAAGATCGGTGTGAAATCGGTCGTGTCCGGGGAAAAGCGGATATGATCGAGTACTTTCAACCCGATCTCGGGAAGGCACTTTTCGTAGCTGGCATCGAGCGGTGTCGTCCAGGCCGCGTCCTCGCTCATGATCACTGCCGTCTTCATCTTCAGGTCCTTGACCAGAAGATCCTTGGCGGAATCGCAAACCGATTGCGCGATGCTGGTCGAGGTGAGGTAGCCGTGGAAGGTGTATTTGTTGTGCTCGTAATCCTTGGCGATGTTCTGGGTGATGACGTCGGAAGCAGCGCCTGGGGTGATCATCACGGTCTTCAGCCGGGCCGCCCAAGGTTCGAGCGCCAGCACCACCTCGCTGATATAGCTCGCGATCACCGCGTTCACATGATCTTCGTTCACGGCGCGCTGGAAGGCGCGCACCGACTCCGCGGAGGAGGAGTGATTGTCGTAGGAGACGATCTCGATCTTGCGGCCATCGATGCCGCCGGCCGCGTTGATCTCGTCGGCCGCGAGCTGGGCGCCGAGCGGAATGGAGGATCCCGCAACGGACTGAGCCTCCGAGATCACGCCGATGCGGATCGGATCCTTGCTTTGCGCCTGCGCGGCGGGACCGGCCGCGAGGGCAACCACCGCCGCGCCCAGAAAGAGCGTGGCTTTCATGAGGGGTGCGCGCAAAATGCGCCAATTGGTAAGCTTCATCGCAATTCCTCCCGGAACCTTTCTGATGCATCCAGACGAACAGGCCTGGCGCGTTCTCTGTGGCGTGAGCCCCTATCGAGCGCGACTGTAATCGGTTCGACCCGGACGGCAAGATCGAATTTCGCCTGGAATCCTCGTCCTTTGGGCTAAGATGGAGCGCGGCCCGCGCAAATACACGGTAATTTGAACAGAAAAAGCTTGCGACCTCGATCCGACAGAGCGGGAGGCGTTTGAATGAGCGTTGCGGTGATCGGCAGCATCAACACCGACGTCACTACCTATGGTGTCGCCCTGCCGCGCCTAGGCGAGACGGTGATGGGCAAAAATTACGCCATCGAGCTCGGCGGAAAGGGCGCTAATCAGGCTGCGGCCGCGGCGCGTCTCGGCGCTGAGGTGGAGTTCGTGGGCCGCGTCGGAGCCGACGCCTTCGGTGAGCTCGCTTTGGCGCGCCTTTGCGAATTTGGCGTCTCCACACGCTACGCGACGAAAGATAAAGAGGCCGCGACCGGCATCGCCATTATCGGGGTCGATGCGCAAGGGCAAAACGCCATCACCATCATTCCCGGCGCCAACATGCGCCTTGGGGAAAAGGAGCTCACCGATGCTCTGCCGGCGCTCGATAAGACGAAGGTGCTGATGCTTCAGCTCGAAATCCCGATCCCCACCTGCCTCGCCGCCGCGCGGGCCGCACGGGAGCGAGGCGTCATCGTGGTGCTCGATCCGGCGCCCGCCCCTTTGGGCCCGTTGCCCGAAGAGCTTTATCCGCTCATCGACGTCATCACGCCCAACGAAACGGAAGCGGAGGTTCTTCTCGGTTTCAGGCCGCGCACACTCGATGAGGCAAGCCGAGCGGCACGGGAATTCATCGAAAGGGGCGCTCATTCCGCAATCGTGACATTGGGCTCGCGCGGGGCCTTCCTGGCACGCTCGAAAATTCGAGGTGACCTGCCGGAAGGTCCGCTCGCTCCGTTTGCCGTTGAACCCGTGAGCACGGTCGCAGCGGGGGACTGCTTCAACGCCGGACTTGCGGTCGCGCTCGCAGAGGGCAGGGACCTGATGGAAGCCGCGCGCTTTGCTTGCGCCTGCGGCGCGCTTTGCGTGACGAGACCCGGGTCCGCCGCTTCCGCGCCACAGCGAAAGGAGGTCGAGGAATTGCTCGCACGCGCCGCTTGAAAGGATGAAATCATCAAAGCGTCCCTTTTGGCGTCGATGTCATGCTCGGGTGATATGACTGCGTGATCCTACGCACGGGTCGAAAGGTCTGGACATGCGCAAGGCTTCGACAGCGGAGCGGGTCGTCGCAGGCGTCGGCGCGGCGATCGGCTGGTTCGGGCTCGGTTTGCAGCTTCGTCTTGCAATCGGCTTTTCGCTTGGGCGCGGCCTCTCGGTGGCACACGGGGTTGTCGTCTATCTCGGCTTTTTCACCATCTTGACGAATATCCTCGTCGCCCTCGTGTTCAGCGTAGCTTGCCTGCGTCCCGCCTCGTCATCGCTTCTTGCGCGCCCGCGGACACGCTCGGCCGCCCTTGTCTATATCGCCATGGTGGGCATCATCTATTCGCTGCTTTTGCGCCATGTCTGGGCTCCAGGAGGCGCACAGCTCATCACGGACAGGCTGCTGCACGACGTGATCCCGCCGCTCTACTTCGTTTATTGGATCGTCTTCGTGCCCAAGGGAGAGCTGCGCTGGATCGATCCGCTTTTTTGGCTCGCCTATCCGGTCCTCTATTTCCTTTACATCCTCGTGCGTGGTGCGCTCATCGGGAGCTATCCTTATTCGTTCCTTGACGCCGCGGCGCTCGGCTATCCGCGTCTCGCGGTGAACGCGGTCATTCTGCTCATGGCTTTTCTCGCGGCAGGCTATGTGTGCGTCGGGATCGACCGCGCCGCCCGCCCGCGCAAGCTCAGCGCGCCTGCTTCGCCCGCGCCACGATCTGCGTCGGGTTGACGAAGCGAAGCGCGATGAGGAGCCAGACGAGCGTCGTCGCCATGTAGATCACCGCCATCGCGTCGATCGATTGCACGGCACGCACCCCGGCGGCGAACACCGCATAATAGAGCGCGACCACGAGAGTCTGGCTTGTCGGACCCGCCGTGAGGAAGGTGAGCTCGAACATGCCGATCGTGCGCACCAGCACGAGGAGAAGCGCGGCGAGGATGCCGGGCGTGAGGATCGGCAGGAGCACGTAAGTGAAAAGCCGCAACGTGCCGGCTCCGAAAACGCGAGCGGCCGCCTCGATGCGCGGATCGATCTGCTCGATGAACGGGATCATCACGAGGATAACGAAGGGCACCGTCGGCACGAGGTTGGCGAGGATCACGCCGGCAAGCGTGCCGCCGAGCCCTGTCCGGTAGAGCACGGTCGCCATCGGAATGCCGTAGGTGATCGGCGGCACGAGAAGCGGCAAGAGGAAGAGGAGCATCACGAGCTTCTTGCCCGGGAAGTCCCGCCTTGCCATCGCATAGGCGGCCGGCACGCCGATGAGGCCTGCGAGCCCCACCACGGCGAACACCACCTCGAAGGTGACGGTGAGCACATCTCCGAGCTGGAACTCGTCCCAGGCCGAGAAATACCATCGTGTGGTGAAGGCGGCGGGGAACCAGGTCCCGAGCCAACGAGTGGCGAAGGAGGAGGTGATCACGGTCGCAATGAGCGCGATCAGATTCAGGATGAAGAAGGCGACGAGAAGCCACAGCGCCGCGGCCCAGAGGCGTTCGGCGAGCGAGCGGTTCATATCAGTACCTCGCCGCCGGTCAGCCTTTGCCGGAAGAGACGGGCCCACGATAAACGAGGGCACGCCCGGCAAAGACGATGAGGACCACGACGAGCTGCGTCGCCGCCATGATCATCGCGATGGCCGAGGCCATCGAGTAATCATAATCCTCGAACGCCGATTGATAGGCCGCGATCGAGATCACTCGCGTTGCCGCGGCCGGCTCGCCGACCAGAACCGCCGAAGGGAAGACCGAATAGGCTTGGACGAAGGAGAGACAGAAAGTGATCGCAAGGCCGGGCAAGAGCAACGGCCAGAAGATGTGGCGAAAGCGGGCGGCGGGCTTGGCGCCGAGCGTGGCGGCGGCTTGCTCGAGCGAAGGATCGATGCCGGTGATGTAGGAGAGGGTGAGGAGGAAGGTGAAAGGGAAGCCAGTGATCACGAGCGAGATCAGCACGCCCCAGTAGTTGTGCACGAGCCTCACGGGGTGCGAGATGAGGCCAAGGGCGATCAGGCTCCGGTTGAACCAGCCCTGCGGCCCGAAATAGAACAGCATGCCCTCCGCAACGAGGACGGTGCCGAGCGTGATCGGCAGCACGAGGAAAGTCGTCAACAGGCGCTGGCGCCGCAAGAGCCGGACCCGAAAGGCGATCGGGATCGCGAGCGCGAGATTGAGGATCGTCACGGGAACCGCAATCTTCATCGTCGTGGCGATCGTGTTCGCAAAGAACGGATCGGAGAAGAAGCGCGCGTAATTGGCAAACATTCCGCCTTGCTTCGGCTCGAAGGAAAGCACGAAGCCGTAAAGGAACGGGTAGATGAAGAGCGCGACGAGGAACAAGGCCGCGGGCAAAAGGAGAAGCGTCACCCCGTCAAGGCCCATCGCGGCGAACCGCAAGCGCCAGGAAGGCGCAGCGTCCTCGAGGCGCGCGCTGCTCGAGGCGAGGGTGCTCACGCGTCCTCCGCGTCGAAGATGAGGACCTGCTTGGGGTCGGCGGCGAGCCTCACGGGCGCGCCGATCGCGAGCGCAACCGATGAAGAGAAATGCAGCTCGGCTCCCGCCGGTGTGCGCGCGAGGCCATGGAATTCGCGTCCGCGATACTCGATGGCTTCGATCGCCGCCTCGATGCCTTGCTTGACGTCCCTTGTCGGCACGAGATCGTCGGGCCTGATGGCGGCGATCACATGGTCGCCTTTCGGCTCGCTCCGCAGCGAGCCTTCAATGACGGCTCCATCGATCTCGACATAGGCGCGACCCTGGCTGTCGCGCACGATCTTTCCCGCAATTCGATTGCGGTAACCCATGAAATCCGCGACGTCGAGATGGGACGGCGCGCCATAGAGCTCGGCCGGCGTGCCGACCTGTCGGATCATGCCGTCGCGCAGGACGACGATCCGGTCGGCAAGTGAGAGGGCTTCTTCCTGGTCGTGCGTGACATAGATCGTCGTCGAGCCGAGCCCCGCATGGATGCGGCGGATCTCCTGACGCATCTCGAGGCGAAGCTTCGCGTCGAGATTGGAGAGAGGCTCGTCCATGAGGACAAGAGGCGGCTCGATGACGATAGCGCGCGCGATGGCGACACGCTGCTGTTGCCCGCCCGACAATTGGCCGGGAAGCTTCTCGGCATGCTCAATGAGACGCACGAGCCGCAGCGCCTCGCCGACACGCCGCTCGATCTCGGCCGAAGGAACGGAGCGCATGCGAAGCCCAAAGCCGATATTCTTGGCGACCGTCATGTGCGGGAAGAGGGCGTAGTTCTGGAAAACCATGCCGAAGCCGCGCTCTTCGGCGCGCTTCGTATCGATGCGCTTGTCGTCGAGCCAGATGCTGCCGCCCGTGACGGGAAGGAGGCCCGCGATGCAGTTGAGCGCCGTCGATTTGCCGCAACCGGAAGGCCCGAGAAGCGCGACGAACTGACCACGTTGAATCGTCAAGGTGAGGTCGCGAAGTGCGTTGACCGTGCCGAAATCGCGCCGCACGCTCTCGAGGCGAAGCTCATTGAATGTACGCGCGCCGTTCCCCGCGCGGCTTGCGCGGGTCGATCTGGCGCTCGTCGCGCGGTTCATTCGGTGAACCTCCCTCTCGGCCTTTCCTCAGCCGATCGAACCATGTCTCACGCCGCTTGGCAAAGCCCGTTCATGGGGGCGCACCCCCTCATCCGCCCACCGCTTCGCGGCGGGCACCTTCTCCCGCGCGAAGAACGCGGGAGAAGGAAGAAGTCGCGCCAAATCGTTAGCCACCTCCTTCTCCCGCTTGCGGGAGAAGGTGGTCATCGCGGAGCGATGGTCGGATGAGGGCTGTGAGGAGCTGCGCTCAACTCGCTTCGGACCCGCGCCGAAATCCGGGCGTCAAGGGCTCGTCCCTATCAAAGGTTCTCCGCGATTTTACCTCATCCGCCCACCACTTCGCGGCGGGCACCTCCTCCCGCGCGAAGAGCGCGGGAGAAGGGGACGCCGTCGGCGCTAACGCGTCAGGCGTTGTCGCCTTCGAGGGCCGCGATCACCGCGTCGGTGACCTGCCGGGTCGTTGCCTTGCCGCCGAGATCGGGCGTGTGATGCGATGCGTCCGCGGTCACGCGCTCGATGGCGCGCATGAGGCGTTCGGCCGCTCGCGGCTCTCCGAGATGATCGAGCATCATGACGCCGGTCCAGAAGGTGCCGATCGGATTGGCGATGCCCTCGCCGACGATGTCGAATGCCGAACCGTGGATCGGCTCGAACATGGAAGGATATTTGCCTTCGGGATTGAGATTCGCGGTCGGCGCGATTCCGAGCGAGCCCGCGAGCGCCGCGGCGAGGTCGGAAAGGATGTCCGCGTGAAGATTGGTGGCGACGATCGTGTCGAGCGTTTCCGGCTTGAGCACCATGCGCATCGTCATCGCATCGACGAGCATCTTGTCCGTGGTCACATCGGGAAACTCCGTCGCGACCTCGGCCGCGATCTCATCCCAGAGCACCATGCCGTGGCGTTGCGCATTCGATTTCGTGACCACCGTGAGAAGCTTGCGCGGGCGTGAGCTCGCAAGCGCGAAGGCAAAGCGCATGATGCGCGCGACGCCCGCGCGCGTGAAGATCGACACCTCGGTCGCGACTTCCTCGGGCAAGCCTTTGTGCGAGCGGCCGCCTTGGCCTGCATATTCGCCCTCCGAATTCTCGCGCACGATGATCCAGTCGAGCTCCTTCGCGGAGACATTCCGCAAGGGTCCGGTGATGCCCGGCAGAATGCGCGTCGGGCGCACATTCGCGTATTGGTCGAGGCCCTGGCAGATGGCGAGGCGCAATCCCCAGAGCGTCACATGGTCGGGCACGTCGGGCGCGCCGACCGCCCCGAAATAGATCGCATCGAAGCCGCGAAGCTCGTCGACGCCGCCCGCCGGCATCAACACGCCATGACGCTTGTAATGATCGGAGCCCCAGTCGAATTCCTTGACCTCGAAGCGAAAGCCTCCGTCGCGCCGGGCGCAGGCCTCGAGCGCCTCGAGGCCCGCCGCGATGACCTCGGGACCGATGCCGTCACCGCCGATCGCGGCGATCCGATAACGCTTCATGTCAGGCTCCTTGCGCCGGCGGGCGCGGACATTCGGCGCTTCCTAGAGCATTTCAGCTCTAAATCCAGTGGCCGGTTTTCACTATTTCGATGATGCTCTACCATCCGATCACCCGCTTGATGCAAGGCCGAAATTTTCAGCCTACCTGGTGCGAAGCATGGGAGGAGAGAGCTTGATGCGCGAACGCACGCAGGTGGGCATCGTCGGGGCGGGCCCGGCGGGGTTGCTGCTGTCGCATCTTCTGCATCTTCACGGCATCCATTCGATCGTGATCGAGGCGAAAAGCCGGACCTATGTCGAAAATCGCGTGCGCGCCGGCGTTCTCGAGCAGGGCAGCGTCGACACGTTGCGCGAAGCCGGCCTCGACGCGCGGCTTCGCCGCGAAGGCCTAGTGCATGAAGGCATCCAGATCCAGATCGGCGAGCACCGTCATCGTCTCGACCTCAAGGAGCTGACGGGCGGCAAGGTGATCACGGTCTACGGGCAACAAGAGGTGGTGAAGGACCTCATCGCGCAACGTCTATCGGACAAGGGCACGATACTGTTCGAGTCCGAGAATGCCGCCATCCATGACGTTGAGGGCGACCGCCCGCGGATCACGTTTACGCGCGCGGGCGAGGCCAACGAGATCGCCTGCGATTTCATCGCTGGCTGCGATGGCTTTCATGGTGTGTGCCGGTCCTCTATCCCGCCCGGCGCGATCACGGTTTACGATCGCGTTTACCCGTTCGCCTGGCTCGGTATCCTCGCCAAGGCGGAGCCGGCTTCCGAAGAGGTGATCTACGTCAATCATCCGCGCGGCTTCGC
>Ga0213876_10001631_pt1 | contig 13684 bp, 7 predicted proteins | sample BarmaccomBMRX_R9_FD_160113 | JGI IMG/M metagenome (GOLD analysis project Ga0213876, IMG submission 160113) | Root-associated microbial communities from Barbacenia macrantha in rupestrian grasslands, the National Park of Serra do Cipo, Brazil - RX_R9 | ecosystem: Host-associated > Plants > Roots...
CCGCCGCTCCGCCTGTAATTTGTCATAGGCACTGTTTATCGCCGCGAGCTTCTCGTTGGCGAGCTTGACAAATTCCTCCGGAACTCCGCGTGCGATAAGGCTGTCGGGATGGTTCTCGCGCACCAGAAGCCGATAGGTGCGTTTGATTTCGTCGTCGCTGGCATCGTGGGCCACGCCGAGAATTGCATAAGGATCTTCGCGGTCCGGGAAATGCGATGCGCGAATGCGGCGGAATTCACTCGGCGCGAAGCCGAAAATGTCCGCAACACGCTCCAGGAACGCGAGTTCCCCAGCGTGGAGTCTGCCATCCGCCTTGGCGATTTCGAACAGGCCGTCGAGAATGTCCTCGAGTACGGCCGGGTTGCCCCGGTAGATGCTCGCGATCTGCCGCGCATAACTCTCGAAACCGGCCGTATCCTGGCGCGCCAGGCGGAAGATCCGGCGCACATTTGATTCTTCCGACGGCGGCACGCGAAAATACTGGCGAAAGACCTCTTCTTCGTCGCCCGTGGCCACGCCATCCGACTTCGCCATCTTCGCGCCGAGAGCGATGATCGCTATGGTGAAGGCAATGCCGGGGTCGGCTCCTCCATCTGGACTGGCAGGGCGATCGACCAGAAAATGACCGGCAAGCGCGCCGAGCGCTGCGCCCAGCGGTCCGCCCGCCACCAACCCGGCGGCTGCGCCGCTGATCTTTCCCCAGATAGACATTGGGCGAAGCAATAGGACAATCTTGCGGCGATGTCAGCCTCGGCGAAATGGCGTTTCTACATCGATCGCGGTGGGACTTTCACCGATGTCGTTGCCGAAGGGCCTGACGGGGCGTTGCGTAGCCTCAAGCTGCTTTCCGAGCACACTGACTACGATGACGCCGCATTGGAAGGCATCCGCCGCTGTCTCGGGCTTGCTTCCGGCGCGCATCTCCCGTCCGAGCGCATTGCCGAAGTGCGCATGGGCACAACCGTCGCCACCAACGCGCTGCTTACACGCAGCGGTGAGCCTGTTGTGCTCGTGACCACGCGCGGCTTCCGCGATCAACTGCGCATTGGGTATCAGAATCGCCCCAAACTGTTCGTGTTGAAGATCGAATTGCCCGACATGCTTTATGCCCGGGTGATCGAAGCGGATGAGCGCGTCACGGCCGATGGCGAAGTCCTGTGCGCGCTCGACGAAACAGCCTTGAGGGAACAATTGGCGGGCGCCAGCGGCGCCGGGCTGTCATCTTGCGCGATTCTTTTCATGCATGGCTATCGCTACCCGGTGCATGAGCGACGGGCGGCGGACATCGCACGCGAGCTTGGCTTCAGGCAAGTTTCAACCAGTCACGACACTGTGCCGCTGGTGAAATTCGTCTCGCGTGGCGATACGACCGTTGCAGACGCGTATCTGTCGCCCGTTCTGTCGCGTTATGCGGAGCGAGTATCGAGCGCGTTGAGCGGAACGCGCCTCTATTTCATGACATCGAATGGTGGCCTGGCGGCACCGGAATTCTTCCGCGGCAAGGATGCCGTTGCCTCCGGGCCGGCCGGCGGCGTCATCGCGATGGCGGAGACCGCGCGCGAAGCGGGGTTCGAGCGTGTCATCGGCTTCGATATGGGTGGAACATCGACCGATGTCGCCCGCTTTGATGGCACCTACGAGCGCACCTACGAAACCGAGGTCGCCGGCGTTCGGCTGCGGGTGCCGATGCTGGCGCTGAATACGGTGGCGGCCGGGGGCGGCTCCATTCTGCACTACGATGGTGCCCACTTTCGCGTTGGACCCGATTCAGCCGGCGCCGATCCGGGACCAAGATGCTATCGCCGCGGCGGACCACTTACCGTCACGGATGCCAACGTGATGGTAGGGAAGCTGAGACCTCAATATTTTCCGCGCATCTTCGGTCCAAACGCCGATCAGCCGCTCGACGACGACGGTGTGCGCGATGCCTTTGCGGCTCTTGCTGGTGAGATTGGCAACGGCCGCTCTTCGGAAGAAGTAGCGGACGGTTTCATCCGGATAGCGGTGGCGAACATGGCAAATGCCATCAAGCGCATTTCCGTCGCGAAAGGCTACGACGTTCGCGACTACACGCTCAACTGTTTTGGTGGCGCCGGCGGCCAGCACGCCTGCCTCGTCGCGGAAGCGCTGGGCATGTCGCGCATCTTCATCCATCCGTTTTCCGGTGTGCTGTCCGCCTACGGCATGAAGCTCGCTCGCCTGCGTGCCATTCGTCAGCGTGCAATTGGAGAGGTTCTTTTATCGGCCACGATGCCGGTGCTGAAGAGTGCGGCGGCCGAACTGACACGTGAAGCCGAAGCCGAACTCGTGGCGCAAGGGGCGGAGGCTGTGCATTCATCTGCCCGAGCGCATATTCGCTATGAGGGCAGCGACACCACGCTCCCGGTCCCCCTCAGCTCGAATGAGGAAATGACGCAAGCCTTCGTCGAAGCGCATTCGCGCTGGTTCGGTTTCGGCTTCGAAGGCAAGCGGCTGATTGTGGAGTCCGTAGAAGTTGAAAGTGAAAGCTCAAGCTATCCTCCCCCGCTTGCGGGGGAGGTGCCGAGCGAGCGCAAGCAAAGCGAGGCGGAAGGGGGGCGAGCCGGCGCATCCCCCTTCCGTCTGCCTCACGCTTCGCATTCGGCAGACACCTCCCCCGCAAGCGGGGGAGGACAAGAACACAGTCGCACCTTTTCAGGCGGCGCTTGGCATGACGCGCAGGTGTATCGCACGGAAGAATTGGGCAGCGGCGCGCGCATCATTGGTCCAGCGCTCCTGATCGAGCCGCACCAGACAATGGTTGTCGAGACCGGCTGGCGCGCAGAGATCATGGAGCACCGCGGAGTTGTGCTGACACGTTCCCCCCACCCGCGCGCTGACACGCGTGACCTCCCCACAAGGGGGAGGTTAAGCGCAGGGGTTGATCCTGTTCTGCTGGAGGTGTTCGCCAATCTGTTCATGGCGATCGCGGAAGAGATGGGCGCCACCCTGCAGAACACGGCATCGTCGGTGAACATCAAGGAGCGGCTGGATTTCTCCTGCGCCATCTTCGACGGCGACGGCGGCCTGGTGGCCAACGCTCCTCACATGCCCGTGCATCTGGGGTCAATGGGCGACTGCGTTACGGCCGTTACGCGCAAGCATCCCGCAATGCGAGAAGGCGACATGTTCGTCACCAACGCGCCCTATGACGGCGGCACGCATATCCCCGATGTGACGGTTGTGGCGCCGGTATTCGTTGGTGGCAAACGTCGCTTCTTTGTCGCAAGTCGCGGTCATCACGCCGACATCGGCGGCATCACACCGGGATCGATGCCGGCCTTCTCGAAGGATATCTCCGAAGAAGGCGTGCTGTTCGATGGCGTGCCGCTGGTGCACGCGGGGCATTTCGACGAAGGGGCTATTCGCCTGCTGTTGGAAGGTGGTCAGTATCCCGCGCGAAACCCGGTGCAGAACATCGCAGACCTGAAGGCGCAAGCCGCCTCTTGCGCGCGCGGCATCGAGGAGTTGAAGCGCATCTGCGCGTTGTACGGCGCCGATGTCGTCACCGCCTACATGCGCCACGTCCAGGACAACGCGGAAGAGTCCGTGCGCAAGGTCATCGGCGCGCTGAAGGACGGCGAGTTCGCCATGCGGACCGACGGCGGTGCGGAGATCCGCGTCAGGATCACGGTGGATCGCGAGCGCGGTAGTGCTAAAGTGGATTTCACAGGCACAAGCGCGCAACAGCCCAACAATCTCAATGCGCCGCGTTCCGTCACCAAGGCGGCGGTGCTCTATGTTTTCCGCTGCCTGGTGGACAGCGACATTCCGATGAATGCGGGATGCCTGAAGCCACTGGAGATTGTGGTGCCGGAAGGCTCGCTGCTCAACCCGCGCCCGCCCGCGGCAGTGGCCGGCGGCAATGTGGAAACGAGCCAGGCCGTTGTGGATGCGCTGTTTGGCGCGCTCGGCGTGATGGCGGCGGCGCAGGGCACCATGAACAATCTCACCTTCGGCAATGAACGGCATCAGTATTACGAAACCATCTGCGGCGGCGCCGGTGCCGGCGCGGATTTCGACGGACAATCCGCAGTGCAAACGCACATGACGAACTCGCGGCTCACCGATCCCGAAGTGCTGGAGGCGCGTTATCCCGTGCTGTTGGAGGAATTCGCCATTCGCGAGAACTCGGGCGGGCAGGGCAAACACAAGGGCGGGGATGGTGTGATCCGCCGCATCCGTTTTCGCGAAGCGATGAGCGCCGCCGTTCTCTCCACCCGCCGCGAAACCGCGCCGTTCGGTTTGAACGGCGGCGAAGATGCCCAGCGTGGCGTCAACGCGGTCGTCCGGGCGAATGGCGAGCAAGTGACGCTCAAGGGCCGCGATGAGGTGGCGCTGGAACCGGGCGATCAAGTTATCATTGCCACACCCGGCGGCGGCGGATTTGGAACGGCGAGCTAAATGCTGTGTTGAGCTATGCGGCAACCGCACGAGGATCGTAGTTCAAAATGGGTGAGAGCCACCGTTCGGCTTCGGCAATGTTCCAACCTTTGCGGCGGGCGTAGTCTTCCGCTTGATCGCGCTCGATCTTGCCGGTGCCGAAATAGCGTGCCTGCGGATGAGAGAAGTATAGTCCACTGACCGATGAGCCCGGCCACATGGCGAAACTTTCGGTGAGGCGGATGCCGGCGCGCTTCTGTGCATCGAGCAACGCGAATAGCGTCCCTTTTTCCGTATGGTCGGGCTGTGCGGGATAGCCGGGCGCTGGACGAATGCCGCGATACCGCTCGCGGATCAAATCTTCCGGCGTGAAGTTCTCCTCCGGCGCATAGGCCCAGAGCTCGCGGCGCACGCGTTCGTGGAGGCGTTCGGCGAAGCCTTCCGCAAGGCGGTCCGCCAGCGCGCGCAACAGTATGGCACTGTAGTCGTCCTTAGCCGCTTCGAACCGCCTGATGTGCTTTTCTTCACCCAGGCCAGCAGTCACCGCGAAGCCGCCGACGTAATCGGGAACGCCGCGTGGTGCGATGAAATCGGCCAACGCCAGATTGGGCCTGTCGCTTTCACGCTTCATCTGCTGACGGATGGTGTGCAGAATAGCGATTGGGTTCGCGCGATTGTCGTCTTCGAATAGCGCAATATCATCGCCGTCCGCATTGGCCGGCCAGAAGCCGATGACGGCGCGCGCCGTCAGCCAATTGCCTTCGACGATGCGCTTCAGCATCCCTTCCGCATCGCCATAGAGTGCGCGCGCCGCTTCGCCCTGTTGCGCGTCTTCCAGTATCTGCGGGAACGGTCCCGTCAATTCCCAGGTCTGGAAGAACGGTCCCCAGTCGATATAGCGGGCGAGTTCGGCGAGGTCGTATGGCCCGAAATCGCGTAATCCGAGAACTGTAGGTTTCGGCGGCGCGTAATTCGCCCAGTCGAATTTCAGTTTGTTGGCGCGCGCTTCCCGAAGCGACAACCGCCGCCCCGGCGCATGTGCCTTGCGATGGCGGGACGCGATGTCCTCATACTCGCTGCGCGTCGTCATCGCGAAACCGGCGCTGGCGTTCTTGCTCAACAGGTTGGAGGCAACCCCGACCGCGCGCGAGGCGTCCGTCACGTGCACGACCGCGCCGCGGTTGTAGCTCGGGCTGATTTTCACTGCCGTGTGCACGCGGCTGGTGGTGGCGCCGCCGATCAAGAGCGGAATTTCGAAGCCCTGCCGCTCCATCTCGCTCGCCACATGCACCATTTCGTCAAGCGACGGCGTGATCAGGCCGGACAATCCGATGATGCTGGCGTTGGCCTCGCGCGCGGTATCGAGAATCTTCTGCGCCGGCGTCATCACGCCGAGATCGATCACCTCGTAGCCGTTGCACTGCAGCACCACACCCACGATGTTCTTGCCGATGTCGTGCACGTCGCCCTTCACGGTGGCCATGACGATGCGTCCGGCCGGTGCCTTGGCCGCATTCTTCGCCTGCTCCGCTTCCATGAAGGGCAGCAGGTGCGCGACCGCCTTCTTCATCACCCGCGCGCTCTTCACCACCTGCGGCAGGAACATCTTGCCAGAGCCGAACAAGTCGCCCACCACATTCATTCCGGCCATGAGTGGACCTTCAATGACGTCGAGCGGGCGGCTTGCTTTCTGTCGTGCTTCTTCTGTGTCCTCGGTCACGAAATCGGCAATGCCGTGCACCAGCGCATACTTAATTCGCTCCTCGACTGCGGTGCTGCGCCAGGCAAGCGTGGTTTCCGCATGCACATTGGAGGCATCGTTCTTGAAGCGCTGCGCCAGGTCGAGCAACCGGTCTGTTGCGTCAGTGCGCCGGTTGAACAGAACGTCCTCGATGGCGTCGCGCAACTCGAGCGGAACGTCCTCGTACACCGGCAGCGCCCCGGCGTTGACGATGCCCATGTCCATGCCGGTCTTGATGGCATGGTAGAGGAACACCGAATGCATCGCCTCGCGCACGCGCTCGTTGCCGCGAAAGGAGAAGGAGAAGTTCGAGACGCCGCCGGAGACGTGCACAAACGGCAGTTCGGACCGGATCTGCTTCGCCGCCTCGATGAAGGAGCGGCCGTAATCGTTGTGCTCCTCGATGCCGGTGGCCACCGCGAAGATATTGGCGTCGAAGATGATGTCTTCCGGGGGGAAGCCGACTTTGTTGACGAGAATATCGTAGGCGCGTCGGCAGATCGCCACCTTGCGCTCGATGGTGTCGGCCTGGCCCTGCTCGTCGAACGCCATCACGACAACCGCGGCGCCGAAGCGCATCACCTCTTTGGCATGCGCGATGAACGGTTCTTCGCCTTCCTTCAGGCTGATGGAATTGACGATGGGCTTGCCCTGGCAAACCTTCAGCCCTGCCTCGATCACGCTCCATTTGGAGGAATCGATCATCAGTGGCACGCGCGCGATATCGGGCTCGGCATTGATGAGATTAATGAACCGGCGCATGGCGGCTTCGGAATCGAGCAGGCCTTCGTCCATGTTGATGTCGAGTACCTGTGCGCCATTCTCGACCTGGCTGCGCGCCACTTCGACGGCCGCTTCGTAATCGTTGGCAGCAATCAGCTTACGAAACTTGGCCGAGCCGGTGATGTTGGTGCGCTCGCCGACATTCACGAAATTTGTCTCAGGCGTCAGCGTGAACGGCTCAAGCCCGGAAAGGCGCAGGTATCGCGGCCTCTTGGGAATTTGCCGGGGAGGAACGCCCTCTATCGCTTCGGCAAACGCTCTGATGTGGTCCGGGGTGGTGCCACAGCAGCCGCCGACGATGTTGACGATACGCGAGCGCGCAAATTCACCGATGCGTGCCGCCATGGATCCGGGCGTGTCGTCATAGCCGCCGAACTCGTTCGGCAATCCCGCATTGGGGTGCGCGCTGACCAGCGTGTCGGCAACCTGGCTAAGTTCGTCCACGTAGGCGCGCAGTTCCTTGGCGCCGAGCGCACAGTTCAGGCCCACGGCGAACGGCCTCGCGTGCCGAACCGAATGCCAGAAGGCTTCGGCGGTTTGTCCGGTGAGCGTGCGGCCAGAAAGATCGGTGATGGTGCCGGAAATCCAGAACGGCAAGCGCTCGCCCAGTTCGTCGAACACTTCTTCCGCCGCGTAGATCGCCGCCTTCGCATTCAAGGTGTCGAAGATAGTTTCGATCATGATGAGATCAGCGCCGCCCTGGATGAGCCCGCGCGTGGCATCCCGATACGTGCTCGTCAGCTCGTCAAAAGTGACATTGCGGAAGGCGGGATCGTTGACGTCCGGCGAGATCGTGGCGGTGCGGTTGGTGGGACTGAGCACGCCGGCCACGAGGCGAGGCCGTTCGGATGTCGACGCCTCGTCGCAAACCTCTCGCGCCAGCCTCGCGCCGGTCTCGCACAACTCGCCGACGATGTGCGAAAGGCCATAATCGCCCTGAGAGGATTCCGCAGAGGTGAAAGTGTTTGTTTCAATGATGTCTGCGCCGGCTGCCAAATAGGCGTGACCGATCTCTCGGATGAGATCGGGCCGCGTCAGCGTCAGGACATCGATGTTGCCTTTGAGGTCATGGCTGTGGTCGGCGAATCGGTCCCCGCGAAAATCCGCCTCGCTCAAGCCATACCCCTGGATCATCACCCCCCAGGAGCCATCGAGCAACAGGATGCGCCGCCGCGCTTCCGCCTGAAGCCAGGCGAAGCGGGATTGTCGCGTCCAACTCACGCGGCTGCCTCTGCAGAAAGGGCAACCGGGTGAATGCCCAACAGCCGACACGCCGCATAGGTCAGGTCGGCCTGGTTGAGGGTGTAGAAATGGAACTGGTCAAAACCTTCAGCGAGCAGCTCTTCGACTTGCTCGGCGAGCACGGCGGCAGCTATCAGCTTGCGGCTTTCGGGATCGTCCTCCAGGCCTTCGTAAACCCGCCCCAGCCATTCGGGTATCCGAACGCCAGCCTTCGCCGCCATGCGGCGCACGCCCTTGATGTTCGTGCTGGGCATGATGCCGGGAATGATCGGCACGCCGATACCACGGCGGCGCACCAGATCGCGAAAGCGTGCGATCACACCGCTGTCGAATCCGAACTGGGTAATGGCGCGGGTTGCGCCGGCTTCCACCTTGGCGCGTAACAATTCCATGTCATGGTCGAGCGATGGCGAATCCGGATGACAATCCGGATACGCGGATACGGAGATCTCGAACGGCGCGATGCGGCGAATTCCGGCAATCATTTCCGGCGTGGAGGCGTGGCCCGCGGTATGCGGCGCATAGGAGGATTCGTCCGGCATGTCACCCCGCAACAGCACCATGTGGCGAACGCCGATGTTCCAGTAACTTTGGGCGATATCGTCTATCTCGTCGCGAGAGGCGCCGACGCAGGTGAGATGCGCGGCTGGTGTTAGCGCCGTTTCCTTTACGATCCGCTCGACCGTTGCGTGCGTGCGCTCGCGCGTGGAGCCGCCCGCGCCGTACGTCACCGAAACGAATGCAGGGGCCAGCGGCTCAAGCCGCCGGATGGCATGCCATAGTTGCTCTTCCATTTCCGCGGTTCGCGGGGGGAAGAACTCAAACGAGACCTTTAACGGGCGATTATGGGAAGCAAGGCGTTGCAAGCTCATGCTGCTTCCGCCTGTGTTCGTGCGCCTGGCGCCTGCGCCATCCAGACCTTCACGGTTAGCTTTGCCTCACTCGTTCCGCTTTGCTCAGGCGCAACCGTTTCGACCCTCGCCAGTTCGAGTTGTGCGGCGGTGAACCAGCTCTCCACATCCCGATCGGCAAATCCCAGGCGCCGGTGAGAAAGCTCGGTGCGCAGAAACTCCAGCTCATGTGGAGCAAAATCCACTACCAACAGTCGACCGCCGGGTTTCAGCACCCTTGCCACTTCGACCATGGCACTTTGCGGGTCGTCCAAATAATGCAGGACCTGATGGACCACGGCGACGTCGAAGCCATTTTCCGGCGTCGCCGCGCGGAATGGCAGGCGATAGAGATCGGCGAGACGCACCTGGCAATGTTGCGCGCTGGCACGCTCCAGCCGGTCGCGCGCAATCGCCAGCATTTCCGGACTGTTGTCAACACCGATGCCGCGGCGGATGCGGGGCGCGAGAAGTTCCAGCATGCGGCCGGTCCCGGTGCCGGCATCGAGCAGCGAATCGATTTTGTCTGGCCCGAGCATGCGGAGGATGGCATTTTCGACGTCATTTTCCGAGGCATGTAAAGACCGGAGCCGGCCCCAATCCGCAGCATTAGCCCGGAAAAACTCGGCGGCGGCACTGGCGCGCGCCGCTCGTATCTTTGCGAGTCGCGCATGATCCTCTTCGAAGACGGTGCGTTCTTCCAGCGGCAGGTCAACAAGCGATTTGGTGAACAGCGTGCTGAGTCTGGCATCGTTCAGCCGATGAAAAACCCAGCTGCCCTCCTTGATCCTCTCCAGGAGCCCGGCCTCGCAGAGAAGCTTCAGATGCCTCGAGACCCTGGGTTGGCTCTGCCCGAGAATTGCCGTCAGCTCGCTAACCGTCAGTTCAGCTTCTGCCAGAAGGAACAGCAAACGCAGGCGCGTGGGATCGGCAACGCCCTGGAGCATGGAAAGCAATTGTAGCACGACAATGATATAAACACATCTTTATATCCGTATGCAACCCAGTTGGACGACTGAGCCTCAATCGGCCCGAACGCCGAACGTTAAGCTTAAGAATGGGTGGCAATCTTGATTTGACCGCCATTCTGCTTTCAATGACTGGAAACGTCGCCTCCAAAGCGTGGACCAACAGCCCGGTCGCGCGTTGTGAGAGCGGCATGGGAATGGTGGTGCATGCGGGCAATTGCTAAGGCGTTCGGCGCGGGCGCGGCGTTGTTGTTGGCGGGGTGCGCGACGGCGCCCGATCCTTCGGGAGCTAACGACCCGTACGAGTCGTTCAACCGTGACATGTTCAATTTCAACCGCCGCGTTGACCGGGCGGTGATCAAGCCCGTGGCCGAGGCTTATGTTGACGCAGTGCCCGATGTCGCGCGGGACAGTGTTCACAATTTCTTCGTCAATCTCGACCTCCCTATCACCTTTGCCAACGATGTCTTGCAGGGCGAAGTCGAGCGTAGCGGGGAAACGGCATTGCGCTTCACGCTGAACTCCACGCTCGGCGTCGGGGGTCTGTTCGATGTGGCGACGACAAACTTCAAGCTTCCTTTCCATACCGAGGATTTCGGACAGACGCTTGCAGTGTGGGGCGTCGAGGAGGGGCCCTATCTCGTATTCCCAATCGTCGGTCCGAATCCGCCGCGGGATGCGGTCGGCCATGTGGTGGACATCGCCTTCGATCCGATGACCTACATTGACATTCGCGAACAGTTCCTGTGGTCGGCGGGACGAAGCGTGCTCGAAGGAGTCGATTTGCGGGCGCGCAATTTGGAGACTCTCGAATCCATCGAGCGGCAATCGATCGATTTTTATGCATCGGTGCGAAGCCTATATCGGCAGAACCGCAACAACGAAATCCGGAACGGACAGCCGGATGTCACCAATCTACCCAATCTTTGACCGGCTGCTCCGCAGGTCGTGACTGATTTGCGAACACAGCCGTCAGCGCAAGCAAGGATGAAATGATGCTCGGTTTCGGAAACAGTCTGCGCAAAATGCTTATCGCCTTCACACTGCTCGCCTCAACGGGCGTGGCTGGCGTGTCGGCAGCGTACGCAAGTGCTGCGGCCGAGAATTTCGTCCAGACCAACGTAAACCGCGGCCTGCAGATACTAAACAACAAATCCTTGTCGAAGCAGCAGCGGCAGGAGCAGTTCCGAGGCTTCTTGCTGGGTCTCACGGATCTTCGGCGTATTGCGTTATATACGCTTGGTCCCGCCCGTCGTACCGCCACTCCTGCAGACCAAGATGCTTTCGTGGAAGCATTCCGCAATTACGCTTTCGCGGTTTATGAGGCTGAGTTCACGAAATATGGTGGACAAACCCTGCGCGTCACAGGCTCGGTGCCGCACGGACCTGGTGATGAGTTGGTGCGTACGGTGCTTGTTGACCCACAGGCCTCGAAGGGGCAGGAGCCCATCGGTGTCGATTTCCGCGTTTATGCCAGCGGCGGACATTTCAGCGTCGTGGATATCGTTGTGGCGGGGCTGGATCTTGCAATTACCGAACAGGAAGATTTCGGGGCGTTCCTTGCCCAGCACAACAACGATGTTCGCGCCTTGACAGCGAACCTGCGGCAGCGGGCCGAACGGGTCCGGGCTACCGGTCAGTTATAGGCGCCTCTGGTTCAGGTCCTAGCAAACCGCTTGTATTTGATGCGGTGCGGCTGATCGGCTTCGATGCCAAGGCGGCGCTTTTTGTCGGCCTCGTAATCGGCGTAGTTGCCTTCGAACCATTCTACGTGGCTGTCGCCTTCGAAGGCCAGCATGTGGGTGGCGATACGGTCGAGGAACCAGCGGTCATGGCTGATGATCATGGCGCAGCCGGCGAAATCTTCCAGCGCCGCTTCCAGAGCGCGCAGGGTTTCGACATCGAGATCATTGGTGGGTTCGTCGAGCAGCAGCAGATTGGCACCGCCACGAAGGAGTTTCGCGAGATGAACACGATTGCGCTCACCACCCGACAGCAGTCCGACCTTCTTCTGCTGATCGCCACCGCGGAAGTTGAACGCGCCGACATAGGCACGCGAATTCATCTTGGTCTTCCCGAACTCGAGAATGTCGGTACCCCCGGAGATTTCCTGCCAGACCGTTTTGTTCGGGTCCAATGCCTCGCGTGACTGATCTACGTAACCGATCTGCACCGTGTCGCCGATGCGCAGAGATCCGCCGTCCGGTTTTTCCTGGCCGGTCAGAATGCGAAACAACGTTGTCTTGCCGGCGCCGTTTGGTCCGATGACGCCGACGATCCCGCCGGGGGGAAGCTTGAATTCGAGATTCTCGAACAGAAGGCGGTCGCCATAGGCTTTTTCAACATTGTCGGCCTCGACAACAACGCTACCCAACCGCTCGGAGATCGGGATGAGGATTTGAGCCGGCCCCTGCCGCTGTTCCTGCGATCTCGCCAGCAGTTCCTCATAGGACTGAATGCGCGCCTTGGATTTGGCCTGACGAGCCTTTGGCGATTTCGAAATCCAGTCGCGTTCGCGGGCAATGGTCCGTTCCCGGGCCTCTTCCTCTTTGCCCTCCTGAAGCAGCCGTTTATCCTGCACTTCTAGGAAGGTTGTGTAATTGCCTTCGTGCGGAATGCCACGGCCGCGGTCCAGTTCCAGAATCCATCGCGTGACATTGTCGAGGAAATAGCGGTCGTGCGTGACGAGGATCACGCAGCCCTTGTATTCGCGTAGCGTGTGTTCCAGCCACTCGACCGATTCCGCGTCCAGGTGGTTGGTCGGCTCGTCGAGCAGCAGAATATCGGGAGCATCAAGCAGTAGTTTGCACAGCGCCACGCGGCGCTTTTCGCCGCCGGAAAGTTTCGCGACGTCGGCATCAGGGTCGGGACAACGCAGCGCATCCATGGCCTGCTCGACTTGGCTATCGAGGTCCCACAACCCGGCCGCATCGATCTTGTCCTGAAGCTGCGCCATTTCATCGGCGGTTTCATCGGAATAGTTGGCGGCGATCTCATTGTAGCGGTCGACCAACACCTTTTTGGCCGCCACGCCCTCCATCACATTGCCTCGCACATCCTTGGATGGGTCGAGTTCGGGTTCCTGCGGCAGGTAGCCGGTGCGGATGCCATCGGCCGCCCACGCTTCGCCGCTGAATTCCTTGTCCTGCCCGGCCATGATGCGCATGAGCGTCGACTTGCCGGAGCCGTTCACCCCGACAATGCCGATCTTTGCGCCGGGATAGAAACTGAGCCAGATGTCCTTCAAAACCTGGCGACCGCCGGGATAGGTCTTCGAAAGACCTTTCATGACATAGACGTATTGCGGCCCGGCCATCGCCTGCACCTTGAATTGTGCGGAATCGCGGGCCTTCTAAGGCGTGTATCGCGCCGCGACAAGAAAAAAGCAGCCGGCCTTATGCGATGCGGATGGAATCAGAAATTGATCTTGGCGCGACTGACGACCGTTACGCCATTGACGCCGTTCTGGCCGTCGGCGTTCATCTGGTATCCGGCATTAGCCTGGAGAGCGAGCGCGCCATCGAAGAAGCTCGTAACGTAGCCGAATGCGATGTCTGTTTCCTGCGCGCTGTTGGCCAAACGGATTCCACGATAGCGGCCGAGCAGATTGACGCGCCCCTCGAGGCCGGCATCCGCCAGGCTGACATTACCAAAATAAG
>Ga0213876_10001632_pt1 | contig 13683 bp, 10 predicted proteins | sample BarmaccomBMRX_R9_FD_160113 | JGI IMG/M metagenome (GOLD analysis project Ga0213876, IMG submission 160113) | Root-associated microbial communities from Barbacenia macrantha in rupestrian grasslands, the National Park of Serra do Cipo, Brazil - RX_R9 | ecosystem: Host-associated > Plants > Roots...
GTAGCGAGACGACGCTTGAATGATTTGGGTGCCATGGTTGTCGCAATTTATTGCAACTGTGTGTTTGGTTCACGACGCGTTTGAACAATCGATATCCGCTTTGCGCAATGTACACAAATTGCCGACAAAATTCCGCGGCGGGCCGCGGCTGAAGATCGAAAACTGGATGGATTAGTTCACTGGGCTCGCGCTCTGACGATCACCCAATTCCCCGCGCTTTCCAGAAGCGGTCCACTTCGTCTTCCGGAATGAGCGGGCTCGTTTGCGCGCGCGCGACAGCTTCCCGCTCCTCATCGCTCGTGATGTAGACGCCGCTGCGGCGCGCCTGAATATCCCGCGCAAGGCCCGCAAGTTCTTCCTGATCCTGTTTCGGCCAGGATCTCACGTCATCGAGGACGGCTTCAATCTGTTCCCTGGTCATGCGCGGATCGTAGCGCAGGATTTTCTCAAACGGAAACGTTCCATCCCGTCATCGGCCGGTCGCGCCTTTTCGCGCGATCCGGGTGATCCATTTTGACCAAGAAAGGAAATTGGGTCGCCCCCATGAAGGCGGGCGATGACGAGTGAGTGGGACGATTCAATCACCCAATTTCTTCCTTGCCACCTCAAGGTTCACGGCGGTTTGGTCGATGTCCTTCCACGGATCGGGGGCGCGCAGCAGTTTGGCGGCGTTGGGAATGTTGAACTGCGCCGGATCGAGTCCGGCGCGCAGTTTGCTCCATGGCAGCGGCAGCGAGATGGTCGCGCCGGGCCGCGCGCGGGGCGACCACGGCGCCACCGCGGTTGCGGTTCGCGCGTTGCGCAGGAAGTCGAGAAAGATTTTGCCGCCGCGCACCTTCTTGGACATGTTGGTGGTGTAGCGCTCCGGCGCCTCGCGCTCCATCTGCAGGCACACGTCACGCGCGAACGCTTTCGCTTCGTCCCAGGTGACCGGCTTTGCAGGCGCGCCCTTTATGGCGATCACCACGTGAATGCCCTTGCCGCCGGTCGTCTTCACGAACGGCGTGAAGCCGAGCGCCTGCAGGTGCGCGCGCATGTCCTTCGCCGCGGCAATGACGGTGTCGAAGCCGACATCGGGCGCGGGATCGAGATCGAAGATCAGCCGCTGCGGCACTTCCGGCTTGCCGGGCTGCGCGCCCCAGGGATGCAGCTCCACCACGCCGACCTGCCCCAGCGCGACGAGGCCTTCCTCCGAGTCGATGGAGAAATAGGGTTTGCTTTCGCCGGCAATGCGCATGGGTTTCGCATAGGCCTGCAGCCCCGGCACGACATGGCGCTGGTAGAATTGCTCGCCGCCGATGCCGTCCGGCGCGCGGACGATGGAAAGCGGGCGGCCGGCGATGTGCGGCAGGATGCGGGAAGCGGCCATGTCGTAGTAGCGCACAAGCTCGGCCTTGGTGACGGCGGGCGATGTTTTCGTGGCCGGCCACAACGCTTTGTCGGGATTGCTGATGGCGATGCCGCGGATGGTGAGGCCCTTGTTGCCGCTCACGACATTCGTCTTGCCGACGATCACTGCTTTCGGCGCGGGCTTTTTGGCTTTGGATTTCACTTCGGCCGCCGGTTGCGCTTCCAGCACCACGTTCTTCGCGGGCTTATCCTCGCGCAAGCCCTTGTAGCTCGCCTGCCTGAGGATTCCGCCAGACGTGATGGTGCCGAATTCGACTTCCGCCACCAGCTTGGGCTGGACCCAGTGAAGGTCGGGCGCGCGCGTGATGTCTTTCGTGTTGGTGAAAGCCGGCCGCGGAATTTCCAGCGGCTTCAGCTTGCGCAGCAATTCGCCGGCCGATTTCACATTGTAGCCGGTGCCGATGCGGCCCATGTAGCGGAACTCGCCATTGCTGTAGGCGCCGGCGAGCAGCGAACGCAGATTGCTGGACGTGCCGCGCCAGCCGCCGATGACGATCTCCTGTCCGCCGCGGCATTTCGCTTTCGTCCAGTCGTTGCCGCGGCCCGGTTTGTAGGGCGCATCGGCGCGCTTGGAGATGATGCCTTCCAGCCCCATGCGGCAGGCGGCTTCCAGCATCTCCTTGCCGGAGGATTCGTAGTGCTCGACATATTGGATGCGAGATGAGCGCGGCAGTTTTTGCTTCAATAGTTGCTGGAGCTGGGCCTTGCGATCGGTCAGCGGCAGGCGGCGCAAATCGCGGCCGTCGAGATGCAGCAGATCGAAAACGAAATAGACGAGATCGCCGGTAGCTTCGTCCGACAGCGCGGCTTGCAGATCGCCGAAATTGCTGATGCCTTTTTCATCGAGCGCGGCCACTTCACCATCGAGGATGCAATCGGGCAGGGCGCGTGATGCTTCCGCGACGATCTCGGGGAAGCGATGCGCCCAGTCGAGCGCCTTGCGCGTGAGCAGCTGGCCGCGCTTCTTCTCCACGCGCAGCTGCATGCGGTAGCCGTCGAACTTGATCTCGTGCACCCATGCGGGTCCGCCCGCGGGCATGTCGACAACGCGCGCCAGCTGGGGCTCCACGAAACGCGGCATGGGCGCACGCGGCGCAATCAACGCTTGCGGAGTTTTTTTTTAGCTGCGGGTTTCGGCTTTGGCGCGGCAGCGGGTTTTTTCTTTGCCGGTGCCGTGGCGCGCTTGGCCGTGGCGCGCGGCTTCGGTTCCGGCTCGCTCGTCTCGCTGCGATTGGAGTGCCAGACATTGCGCGAGCGGCTGGCGATTTCCTCGAGCGTGCGTCCGCTCTTCACTGAGGTGACCTCCGATGCCAGCGCGTCCGGCTCGCCGGGCCGCGCGGAATCGTCATGCTCCTTAATCAGCAGCCAGTTGTGGCGCGTCGAGCGGCGGAAGCCTGTCTTATCATCACGCAGCCGGATCAGCGCCCAGCCGCCCTTCATGCGCTTGCCGTCGAAGCAGACCTTCAAGCTGCCCTTGGCAAGATCGCGCTGGGGATTCTCCCCTTGCGGCCACCAGGTGCCGTTGTCCCACAGCTGCACCGTGCCGCCGCCGTATTCGCCCTTGGGAATGGTGCCTTCAAAGGTGCCGTAGTCGATAGGGTGGTCTTCCACCTCCACCGCCAAGCGTTTGGTGGCCGGATCGAGCGACGGCACTTTGGTCACCGCCCAGGATTTGTAGACGCCGTCCAGCTCCAGCCGCAGATCGAAATGCAGCCGCGTCGCGGCATGCCGCTGGATGACAAAGCGGCGCCGGGCGCCGGCGCTCTTGCCGATGCGGCCCGGCGGCTCCGGCGTAACCGCGAAATCGCGCTTGCGGTTGTAGGCAGTGAGGCGAGCCACCCGGCCTCCGTCAGAATCGTCCCATCAGCACCAGGATCAGGATCACGATGAGCACGACGCCAAGCAATCCGCTCGGATAATAGCCCCAACCGCGGCTGTAGGGCCAGGACGGCCAAGCGCCGAGCAGCAGCAGCACGAGGACGATCAGAAGGACGGTACCAAGCATGGAAAACCCCGCTAACAGGTCGCGGCAAGAAAACTTTTGACAAGATAAGAAGTTCCGCGCGGCGTGACCGGCAGCAGTTCAGCGCAGGGCCGGGGCAACCGGTTCTGTGGGGGTTGCGGGACGCATGGAGGGAGGAGCGGTGGTGGGGGTAACAACGGCCTTCGGCCGCGATGCCGGTAGAGCTGCGCTGGTCATGTCGTAGCCGGTCAAGGAACTGAGGAAGCGGTCGCCCCAGAAACGAATGTCACTGTCAAGCAGCGCGCGATACAGATTTCCGTGGCGCTGAATCCGTTCGTCGAGCGGCATCTCAAGCGCCCTGCGGATGGCGCTACCCACCGCTTCCGGGTCATAGGGGTTGACGATCAGCGCATCGCCGAACTCCGCGGCGGCGCCGGCGAAGCGTGAAAGAATGAGAACGCCCGGATTGGCCGGATCCTGCGCCGCCACATATTCCTTGGCGACCAGGTTCATGCCGTCCCGCAGTGGCGTCACGATGCCGACGCGCGCCGCACGATAGAGCCCGGCCAGCGCGGTGCGCGTGTAGGGCTTGTTGGTATAGCGAAGCGGGGTCCAGGAGAGATCGCCGTAGGTCCCGTTGATATGACCCGCGGCGGTGTCGATTTCGTGCTCCATCTGCGCGTATTCGTGGATCGAGGAGCGGCTTCTGGGCGTGATTTGCGCGTAGGTTACTTCACCGTGCCAGTTGGGATTGGCGACCAGGAAACGTTCGTAAGCATCCAGCCGCAGCGTAATGCCTTTGCTATAATCCAGCCGGTCCACGCCCAGCATCAGCGCGCCGGCGACGCTATCGCGCACCTCGCGGACAAAGCTGGAGCGCGCCGCCCGTTCCGCGCGGCGGGTGAATTCCCTGGTTTCGATGCCGACCGGAAACGTTCCGATGCGCATGGTGCGGTCATGGACGCCAATGCGGCGCGGAATATGCGCGGGCATGCCGCATTCTGTCGCGAGATAGCGGGCGAAGTTCTGGGCGTCGCCATCGGTCTGGAAGCCGACGAGATCGTAGTGAAGCAGCGCTGGCACCAGCTTTTCATGGTTGGGCATGGCGGTCAGAATCTCGGCCGGCGGCATCGGAATGTGCAGGAAGAACCCGATGCGGTTGTGGCGGCCGCGCTGGCGCAATTCCTTGGCCAGCGGGACGAGGTGATAATCGTGGACCCAGACGATGTCGTCCGGCTCCAGCACCTTGTCGAGTTCGGCGGCGAAGTGCTCATTGACCCGGAGGTATCCGGACAAATCGCGGCGCGTGAACTCGGCCAGATCCAGTCGGTAATGCAGGATTGGCCAGAGGACGCGGTTGGCGAAGCCGTTGTAATATTCCTCGTAATCTTCTTCGCTTAGATCGGTGACGATATACGTCACGCCGCCTGTTGTGATGGTTTTCGTCTGCGTCTGGCCGGCGGGTTTGACCTCACCGCTCCATCCCAGCCACACGCATTCGTGCCGCTTAAGAGTGGATTTGAGGGCGACCTCGAGACCGCCGGCGTGCACGCCACGCTCCGGGTCCGGCACCGCCACGCGGTTCGAAATAATGAAGACGCGCGCCAAGCCTGGCCCTCCAAATCCCGACCGCCATCCTCGCGGAAAAGGAGAGCAGCAGGAATTTCACCTGCAAGCAACGCGAAAACCGTTCCGGTCGCCCGAAGTCACCTTACCCGCACACGAAAAACGTCTCGCGGTGGCGAAAGTTCCTCTGAGCAACCAATTCAAATGTCAGGAGACTTTCGGGTTGCAGTCTTCAATTTCTGCGCCTGCCAATCGAGCCAGCCATTCGCGCACTTCACTTGGGGTGGCGACCTGACTGGTTGCGCCCGGCAGAAGGCGGCCGACGGAAATCCCCACGCCGTGAAATTCCGGGAGGGCAGCCAGCGCATCCTCGTCCGTAACATCGTCGCCCAGAAACACCGGCCGCCGTCCCGCAAAGGGTGGCCGCGCCATCAGATAACGCAGGCCTGTTCCTTTGTTGAAGCCGTGCGGCTTCACCTCTATCACCGCCTTCCCGCGCATGATGCGGAGGCTCTCGCCAAGCTGCGCGACCTCATCGCGCACAATCGCCAACACTTCGTCCTCCAGCTCCGGCGCGTTGCGGTAATGCACGGCGACGCTGTAGCCCTTGTCTTCCAGCCGCAATCGTGGATCGAGCTTCGCAACCGCCGCGAGCACGGCCCGCTCTGAAGCGCTCAACGGCGTGTGGACTCGTTCCACGGCACCATCGGGAGCGGCTCTCAGTTCCGCGCCGTGGGCGCCAGCGGCCGCGAACTTCAACGGGGCGAAGAGTTCGTCGATGGCGGAAAGAGTCCGTCCGCTGATCAGCGCCAGCGCGCCTCCCAAGGTTTCGCGGACGCGCGACAGGCTGAGCTTCAAGGATTCGGGAACATCCACCGCTTCCGGCGTGGGTGCAATGTCGATGATCGTGCCGTCGATATCGAGGAACAGCGCCTGCGATGCGTCGAGTGCGGGCAGGGCGGACGATAGAGCAGCTTCCATCAGCGTGCTTTCGCTGCCGGCGGCCGTGTCCGCCGGTTGACGGGGCGGCGTTTGGTTTTCGGCGCGGTGGCGTGCATCACCGCGAGAGCGGCGTTGACCAGCGCGACGTGGGAGAAGGCCTGAGGAAAGTTGCCGAGCATGCGTTTGCTGTGAGGATCGTACTCTTCAGCCAGCAGCCCCACGTCGTTGCATAAGCCAATCAGCTTGTTCAGCAAGGTTCGCGCTTCGGCCAGCCGTCCGAGCAGAACGTAGTTGCACACCAGCCAGAAACTGCAAGCGAGGAAGGCGCCTTCGCCCGGCGGCAACCCATCGACACCGGTGCCGGTTTGGTATCGCAGCACGAGCCCTTTCAACATCAGATGCTTTTCGATCTCGCGCACCGTATTCTTGATCCGCACATCCTTCGCCGGCAGGAAGCCAACCATCGGCAACAACAGCAGACTGGCGTCCATGCAGGCCGAGCCGTAGCTCTGCACGAAGCAATTCCGTTCGGGATCGATGCCATGCAGGCAAACGTGGGCGTGGATCTGGCTGGCGACCTTTTGCCAGTGCGCCCGTTCTTTCCTATCCAGCCGCTCGCTGCGGGAGGCCCGGTCGAACGCAACCCAGGCCATGACTTTCGAGTGCGTGAAATGCTGCGGCGCGCCGCGTATCTCCCAGATGCCTTCGTCGGCATCGCGCCAGATGCTTTCCAGATGACTGAGGAAAACTTTGCGTATTTCAGCACGCCGCGGAACCCGGGGCAGGCCCCCTTCGGTGCCTCGCTCCACGGTGTCTGCCAGCTCGCCATAGATATCGAGCTGGAGCTGCAATGCCGCCGCGTTGCCCACGCGCACCGGCGCCGAGTTTTCATAGCCCGGCAGCCAATCGATTTCCCATTCGTCGAGCCGCCGCTCTCCCGCCACGCCGTACATTGTCTGGATCTGATCGGGACTGCCGGCAATCGAGCGCATCAGCCAGTGCTGCCAATCGGCGGCCTCTTCCGTGTAGCCCGCATTGAGAAAGGCGAGCAGCGTGAACGCGGCATCGCGCAGCCAGCAGTAGCGGTAGTCCCAGTTGCGCGGGCCGCCGATCTGTTCGGGCAGCGATGTCGTGACCGCGGCGACAATGCCGCCGGTGGGGCGGTAACTGAGCCCCTTCAATGTCAGCAGCGAACGCTGGATGGGCTCCCGCCACTTTCCATCGAAGTTTGCCCGGTTGGTCCACTGGGTCCAAAATTTCTTGGTCGCCGCCATTGCCACCTCGACATCGATCGGCAGCGGAACCGGCAGGTGCGACGGCACATAGGTCATCACGAAGGGTACGGTCTCGCCTTTGCGCACGGTGAACTGTCCCTGCGTCCGCAAATCCTTTCCCTTCAGAGGAACAGGCGTGCGAAGCACAAGCATACTGGGGCCGGCAACGGCGGTGAGCGTCGTCTCGTCCTGCCGGCTGACCCACGGCACGGAAATGCCGTAGTCAAAGCGAATGACCAGATCGGTTTGCAGCCGCACGGCGCCTTCATTGCCGATCACCAGGCGTATAATGCTCGAATGCGGTTCCTCAACCGGCATGAAATCGACCAGCGTGATGCGGCCGGTGCCGGTCGTGAATGTCGTTTCGAGGATGAGCGTGCCCGGAGAGTAGCGGCGGCGAACCTTCGCCTTGCCCTTTGGCGCGATCAGCCAGCGGCCATGCTCCGATTTTCCGAGAAGCGCCGCGAAGCAGGCGCTCGAGTCAAAGCGGGGGAGGCAGAGCCAATCGAGTGAACCGTCGTTGCACACCAGCGCGGCGGTGCGCATGTCTCCGATCATGGCATAATCTTCGATGCGCCCGGCCATGCTATCGTCTGACGCTTGCAGGCAGCTTGCTTGCCGCGGCTTCATCGAGGAACCAGACGATTTCACCCTCGGAATGGATATGGGTAGCCGGCAAATCGGGATCGCCGGCGTGAACACGAGCAACCGGTTCAGCCTTTTCTCTGCCGGTCACGAGAAACATGACGGCACTGCTGCAGGCAATGGCGGGATAAGTGAGGGTGATCCGCGGCACGTCGTGGCCCTGCACGCCCATAACCCAGCGCTGGCGCTCGTCGAGCGCCTCGCTGCCCGGCAACAGCGATGCCGTGTGGCCATCCGTTCCCAGCCCAAGCAGCACAAGATGAAAAAGCGGCAGCGAAGGCGCCAGGCACTCCGAGCCATAGGCTGCTCTCAGCAGTCCCTCGTAGCGGCGTGCCGCTGTTTCCGGATCGCCTTCGGTGATCACCGGATGCACATGGTCGATGAGCACCGGTACGCGTGCAAGCAGCTCCTCGCGGGCCATGCGGTAATTGCTGCGCTCGTCCGAATGCGGAACGAAGCGCTCGTCTCCCCAGAACAAATCGACGCGCCGCCAATCGATACGGTCACGATAGGGTGCGGACGCAAGAGTCGAATAGAGAAGACGCGGCGTTTCGCCTCCCGATAAGGCGATGCGAAAGACATCGGGTGTGGCCTCGATGCGCTTGGAGATCCATTCCGCGGCGCGCCGGGCAGTTGCCTGGGGACTGGGAGCGATATCGGCGTGCATGATCATTGGTGGCGCAAATGGCTAGTGAATTGGCCGCCACTTGCGGCCGTCGCGCTCGATCAAAGCATCTGCTGCTTTGGGACCCGCGCTGCCAGCGGCGTAGTTGGGAAATTCCTTCGTCGCCGATTCTGCCCATGCCTCGATAATGGGCTGCACGACGGCCCAGGCCGCTTCCACCTGATCGGCGCGCTGGAAGAGCGTCTGGTCGCCCTCGAAGCAATCGTAGAGCAGGGTTTCGTAACCGACGGCAGGCGCCTGCTGGAACCAGTCCGCGTATTTGAAATCCATCGCCACGCTTTCGAGATGCATTTCGGTGCCAGGCCGCTTGGCATTGAACCGCAGGCGAATGCCTTCATCAGGCTGGATCTGGAGGATGAGCCAATCCGGCCCGAGATTGCCGGTCGGTGTATCGCGGAACAGGGTCAGCGGCGCATGCTTGAAGAGGATGGCGATCTCCGTCCAGCGGCTGGGCAGACGCTTTCCGGTGCGCAGGTAGAACGGCACACCGGCCCAGCGCCAGTTGTCGATCGTCAGGCGCAAGGCGGCGAAGGTTTCAACGCCGGAATCCGGCGCGACATTGGGTTCTTCCCGGTAACCGGCCACGGTCTTTCCGTTGATCTCACCGGAGCCATACTGGCCGCGAACGGCATCGTCGGGCGACAGCGGATGCACGGCCTTGAACACATCCGCCTTCCGCGACCGGATTTCATCCGCCCCGAACGAGGCCGGCGGCTCCATGGCTGTCATCGCAACCAGCTGAAACAAGTGATTTGGCACCATGTCCCGTAGCGCGCCTGTCTGCTCGTAGAATTTGCCGCGCTGTTCGATGCCGATGGATTCGGCAACCGTGATCTGGACGTGATCGATTCGGTCCCGGTTCCAGATCGGCTCGAATAGGCCGTTGGCGAAGCGCAGCGCCATGATGTTCTGCACCGTTTCCTTCCCCAGGAAGTGATCGATGCGGTAGATTTGGTCTTCGTTCAGCACCTTCAGGATGCGTTGGTTGAGTGCCTTGGCGGATGGAAGATCGTGACCGAAGGGTTTCTCGATCACCACGCGGCGCCAACCTTTTTCCTGGCTCGTCAGCCCGGCTTCGCCAAGCGCATCGACGATCGGGCCAAAGAACCTGTCGGCGGCCGCGAGGTAGAACACAACGTTGCCATCCAGGCCCGCTTCGCTGTCGCGCCGTTGCAGATGATTGCGCAGCTTCGTGTAGGACGCCGCTTCCAGAAAATCTCCGGCCATGTAACTCATGGTGGAGGCAAGCTTGTTCCAGACTGACTCATGGATTTTCCTGGCCTCGAATTCGCCGTGGCCGGAACCGACAATCTGCTCGAGGAAATCGTGCAACTCTTTTCGCCAAACGTCGTCTGTCTTCTCGTTGTGATCGAAGCCGACGATGGCGAATTTCTCTGGGAGCAGATCCTGCTTCGCGAGATTGTAGAGAGCAGGCACGACAAGCCGCTTGGTCAGGTCGCCGCCTGCGCCGAAGATCACCAGCGCGCAACAGGTGGCGCAGCGTTGGCGCTTGCCTTCCGTCATTTCGGGCCCTGCGGCTCGCCTTCGGCAGTGCCTTTGACGATCGGCGTTTCCACGTGGCCACCGAACTGGTTGCGCATGGCGGAGAGGAGGCGGTAGGCGAAATCGTGCTGGATGCGCGAGGCGAACCGCGCGTACAGCGCGGCGGTTATGACGGTCGCCGGCACCGCTTCTTCCACGGCGGCGTTCACCGTCCAGCGGCCTTCGCCGGAGTCCTGTACATAGCCCTCGAAATGCTCGAGTTCGGGGCTTTGCGCCAGCGCGATGGCGGTGAGATCGAGCAGCCATGACGAGATGACGCTTCCTCGCCGCCACACTTCCGCGATGTCCGGGAGGTTGAGATCGAAGCGTTCGTCCTCAGGCAGATTCTCGTGCATGCGCCCGCGCAGAATGTCGAAGCCTTCGGCGTAGGCCTGCATCAGTCCGTATTCGATGCCGTTGTGAATCATTTTCACGAAATGCCCGGCGCCGCTTTCACCGGCATGGATGTAGCCCTTTTCCGCCCGCGGATCGCGCTCCTCGCGATGTGGCGTGCGTGCAATCTCGCCGGCTCCCGGCGCAAGCGCGTCAAAAATGGGATCGAGGTGATCGACAATTTGCTTGTCGCCGCCAATCATCAGGCAATAGCCGCGCTCCGGCCCCCAGATGCCGCCGGAGGTGCCGACGTCCACATAATGGATGCCCTTCGCCTTCAGCATCTTCGCGCGGCGGACATCGTCCTTGAAGAAGGTGTTGCCGCCGTCGATGAGGATGTCACCTGTTTCGACGAGGCCCGCCAGCGCGCCGATGGTGGATTCGGTGGCCCCGCCGGCCGGCAGCATTACCCAGATGGCGCGCGGCCGCATCAGTTGCCGAACCAGATCGTCTAGAGTCCGCGCCGGCTTCGCGTGTTCATTCGCCAGCTGGGCGACAGTCTGGGCGTTGTGATCGTAAACGACGGTTTCATGGCCCGCCTTCATAAGCCGGCGGGCGATGTTGCCGCCCATCCGCCCCAGTCCAACAATCCCCAGCTGCATTGCCTTTACCTATTGCAGAGCTTCTTCAAACGCATCGCGCAAGGAGGCGAGGCCCTCGGCGGCATCGTTGAGATGAACCCGCAACGCACGGCGTCCACGCTCGTTCAGCACAGCAAGGTCGCCCAACGCCTGCGCCTTTTCCACCAGTGCAAATGTCGCCTTGCGGCCGGGAATGTTGAGATCGTTCGGATGATCGCAGGTGATTTCGACAAACACGCCGGAGTTGGGTCCGCCTTTGTACGCCTGGCCGGTGGAGTGAAGGTAGCGGGGGCCAAACTCCAGGCAGGTCGCAACCTGTTTGCGGTCACGCACCTTGAGGCGGATGTCCTGCAATGTATCACGGTGCGAATCCGCAGGTTCCATGAAGGCCAGCAGCGCGAAGTAATCATTGGCCTTGGCGCCATCGAGATATGCCTTCATGGCCTGCGCCAGTGTGTTGGCGCCACGAAGCGCCGCGGCGTTCTCGCCATCGGCATACCCGGCAATGCCGTTGTGCGAGAAGATCGGCTGCTCTTGGATCGCGCCGTTGCCTTTCTCGTAAGCATCCGTCAACTCGCGCGCTTTCATCTTTGCGGCTTCCACGTCCGGCTGGTCGAACGGGTTGATGCCGATTACGGCGCCGGCAAACGCAATGGCGATCTCGAACAGGAAGAATGCCTGGCCCAATTGATATTTGTCATTCAGCTGGACACGGAAGATGGGACGACCGGCTTGCGCCAGCGCTTCGATCTTGTCGTTGTTCTCAGAGTCGGAAAGGCTAATCTGAACGAACACGCGGTCGTTTCCGTAAACTTCCGGATCGCCAAGCGGTTCGTGATCGATCGGAATCAGACCTTTGCCCTGCTTGCCGGTCGATTCAGCGATCAGCTGTTCCAGCCACAGGCCCACGCTTGCCAGTTCTTTCGACGCGGCAATGGTGATCTTGTCGCGTTTGAACTGGGTGGCGAGCACGCCGAGTGCGATTCCCAGCTTCACGCCGGGATTGGATGGCGGCGGGACAAACGCATCGGACGCGCCGACGAACGCTTGGGTCTCTTGGCAAAGGCGCGCAACATCGACGCCCATCGCCGCGGCTGGAATCAAACCGAATTTCGAAAGCACGGAATAGCGTCCGCCGATTTGCGGATCGCCATGAAAGATGTGCGCGAAGCCTTTTTCCTTCGCGTGGGCTTCCAGCTTCGAGCCAGGATCGGTGATGGCGATGAAGCGCTTCTCCGCTCCGGCTCCGCTCCTCGCGAAGAAATAAGCCATCAGGATGTGCGGTTCGAGCGTGGTGCCGGATTTAGAAGAGACGATGAAGCAGGTTTTCGCGATATCGATGATATTCTCGACCGCGCGAATTTGCGCTGGATCCGTAGAGTCGAGCACATGCAAGTTCGGCCAGCCGTTTTGCTCTCCGAATACTTGTCTCAGAACCTCCGCGCCAAGGCTGGAGCCGCCCATGCCCAGCAGAACGGCATCGCTGAAGCCGTTGTCTGTCACCCAGCGCTGGAATGAGTCGTAGGTCTGCTTGTCCGCAGCTTCGCGCTCCGCGATGTCCAGCCAGCCAAGCCACTTGCTTTCGTCGGCGCCGGTCCAAAGCGATTTGTCTTTCGCCCAGAACCGCCGCGAATCGCCGCTCGCGGTGCGCGCTTTTGTCTCCGCAGCAATAGCTTCGTCTGCATCGCCAAAGCGGAAATCGACGCTCACGAGTTTGCCGGCCAGGAATTTGGCGCGCTTGTCGGCCAACGCGCCATAGAGCTTGTCGGCGGCGTCGGCGAACAGCTGCACGCCTTCGTCCACCAGCTCCGTGGTAATGGTATCGAGCGAAATGCCTGACCGTTCGAGCGTTCCGAGAATGCGTTCGGCCTCGCCCACATTCTCTTCCAGTGTTTGCTTTGGCTGACCGTGATCGCGGAACGCTTCCAGCGTTTCCTGCGGCACTGTGTTGACCGTATTCGGCCCGATCAGCGAATCCACATACAACACATCGGAGTAGGCCTTGTTTTTGGTGCCGGTGGAGGCCCACAGCAGCCGCTGCGGCCGCGCGCCGCGCTTTGCCAATGCGTCCCAGCGCGGGCCGGAAAAGATGTGCTTGTACTGCTGGTAGGCGAGCTTGGCATTGGCAACGGCCACCTTGCCTTGAAGATCAGTCAAACTCTTGTCGCCGCCGCCTTTCAGCTTTTCGTCGATCGCCTTGTCCACCTTGGTATCGATGCGGCTGACGAAAAAACTGGCGACGCTGGAGATGCGGCTGAGGTCTTCATCCTTGGGCCGCATTTCGAGGCCTTCGATATAGGCCTCTGCCACCTGCTGATACACATCGCGCGAGAACAGCAGGGTGATGTTGATATTAATGCCGGCGCCAAGACACTCGCGAATAGCCGGCAGCCCTTCGCGCGTCGCCGGAATCTTGATCATCAAATTCGGGCGGTTCACTTCGGCCCACAGCGATTTCGCTTCGGCGATGGTCGCTTCGGTGCCTTTCGCGATGTAGGGCGAGACCTCAAGGCTGATGAATCCGTCGGCACCCTTCAGCCGGTCGTAAACCGGGCGAAAGGCATCTGCGGCGTGTTGAATGTCAGCGACGGCAAGCTTGCGGAAGATCGCGCCGACATCGCAGCCCTCTTCGGCAAGGCGCCAGATGTCGTCGTCATAGGCGCTGCCATGCGCAAAGGCTTT
>Ga0213876_10001633_pt1 | contig 13683 bp, 9 predicted proteins | sample BarmaccomBMRX_R9_FD_160113 | JGI IMG/M metagenome (GOLD analysis project Ga0213876, IMG submission 160113) | Root-associated microbial communities from Barbacenia macrantha in rupestrian grasslands, the National Park of Serra do Cipo, Brazil - RX_R9 | ecosystem: Host-associated > Plants > Roots...
GACCCGGGTCCCGCGTCACGGCCGTTCCCGGCAGCACCAGCACGAACGCCGCGCCGCCCCCCTCGGCCGCGCCGACCGTCAGGTCGCCGCCGAGCCGGCGCGCGAGGCGGCGGCTGATCGCGAGGCCGACGCCCGTGCCGGCCGGCGCGCCGTCGCCGCCGTCGTGCGACGGCAGCCGGAAGAACTCCTCGAACACCCGCTCGCGGTGCTCGGCGGGCACGCCCGGGCCGTCGTCCGTCACGACGATGCGCGCACGGCCGTCGGCGTGGTCCACGGCGACGGCGACGTGGCCGCCGGCCGGCGTGTACTTGACCGCGTTGCCGATGAGGTTTTCCAGGATCTGCCGGACGCGGGCCGGGTCGGTGCTCACCTGGACCGGGCGCGGTGGGGGCGCGGCGGTTAGCGCCAGGCCGGCACCCCGCGCCACCGCCTCGTGGTCGCGCGCGCACTCGGCGGCGAGCACACCGAGGTCGATCGGGCGGGGCGCGATCGCCAGCTCGCGCGACTCGGCGCGGGCCAGCTCCAGGAGATCCTGCAGCGCGTGGACGGTGGTGTCGAGCAGATGGCGGATGCGTGTCACGACGCCCCGGGCCTGCGGATCGAGGGGGCCGATCAGCCCCTCCTCCAGCAGGCTGACGTAGCCGAGGGCGGCGCCGAGCGGGTTCTTGAGATCGTGCGTGACGCCATGCATCAGCGCCGACTTGGCCGCCGTGCTCTCGCGCAGCGCGGCGTGGTCGCGCGCGGCCGCGTCGGCGAGCGCCACGACCTGGCGGCCGCTGCGGGCCACGAGCAGCATCGCGACGAGCGCCAGCGGCACCAGGAGCGCCGTCATCCCCTGGCTCCACTGCTCCAGCCGGCGCGTCTCGGCGCGTTCGGCGCGGGCGCGCTCCGTGAGCCACCGCTCGAAGTGATCGGTCGCGTCGACGGCGGCGGCCTGGCGACGCGCGCGGGCAGCCGCGGAGAGGCCGGGCGGCGGCTCCTCGTCGATCGCGTCGCGCAGCAGGACGAGCCGCTCGACCGCGTCCACGCCGAGCGTCGTCGCGGCGCGCGTCAGCTCGGCGAGGTCGCGCGCGACGACCTGGCGCGCCTCGCGGCGAACGCTGTCGGCGGCGGCCGTGTCGCCGTCGAGCGCGAGGGCGTCGCCGACCGCCATCATCGCCTGCGCGGCCTCGAGGTCGTTCACGGCGACGCGGGCCGGGTCGAGCACGTCGGTGACGAACCGCCAGTGCGCGCGCTCGTGCAGCGCCACGCCGATCGGCATGGCGACGAGCACGAGGAGGATGACGGCCGTCGCGACGAGCGATGCGAGCGCCCGCCGCTGCAGGGCACTCGGCACCCCGACCGGCCCCCTGCCGTCGGGCGATCGATCATCGCGCATGCGCCTGACCTCCCCGTCGTCGCGTCGTGCACGTCCGCCGCCGAACCCGTCCCCGCGCGTACCCGGGACGACGAGCGGCGATCCGCGGGTCGGCCGGCGGTCGTTGACAATACATGTGATAACATGTATTCTCGTGACAGCAACGTCGTCGAAACGACAGATGTCATAACATTCTCATCCGCCTTCCATGCGCTTCCGCCACCTGATGCCCGCCCTCGCGACCGTCGCCGTCGCCACCCTGCCCGCTGCGGCCCAACGGCCCGTCGCGGCCCTCAAGGCCGCCACGCCCAAGCCGGCCGCCGTCGCCGTCTACCAGATCGACGCGACGCACTCCGAGCTGTCGTTCCGCATCCGCCACCTGCTCGGCCGAGTCAGCGGCTCGTTCGGCGAGTGGGGAGGCACGATCGCCATCGACTCCGCCGCGCCGGCCAACTCGCGCGTCGACGTCGCCATCAAGACGGCCACGATCGACACGAAGAACCAGATGCGCGACAACCACCTCCGCTCCGCGGACTTCTTCGCCGCCGACAGCTTCCCGGCGATCACCTTCAAGAGCACGAAGGTGACGGTCCAGGGCCAGTCGCTCCGCGTCGCCGGCGACCTCACGATCCGCGGCCGCACCAAGCCGGTCGTCCTCGTCGGCGAGTACGCCGGCGCGTTCAGGGACGCCCAGGGAACTCCGCGCACCGCCTTCACCGCGTCGACCACGATCAACCGCAACGACTTCGGCGTCGCCTGGAACAAGGCCGTCGAGTCGGGCGCCATGCTCGGCGACGACGTGACGATCGAGATTTCAGTCGAAGCAGTGCGCATGTGAACGGCGCATGTGACGGGCGCATGAGAACGGCGCATGGCAAAGGCGCATGTGGGGGGCGACGCTGCCTCCTACATGCGCCCTTCCTATTGCGCCCTTCACATGCGCCCTCTCTTGCGCCTTTCGAACCGGCGATGTATCTTAGTTCTAAGATATCGCACGACCCCAACACGGAGCGTTCCATGTCGACCATCACCGGGCTGCACCACGTCACCGTCATCTCGGGCGACGCGCAACAGAATCTCGAGTTCTACGCGGGCGTGCTCGGTATGCGCCTCGTGAAGCGCAGCGTCAATCAGGACGATCCGGGCACGTACCACCTCTTCTACGCCGACGGCGAGGGGCACCCGGGCGCCGAGCTGACGTTCTTCCCGTGGGCCAAGATGCCCGCCGGGCGCAAGGGTGTGGGGCTGACGAGCGAGGTCGGTCTCGCCGTCCCGGCCGGCACGCTCGACTGGTGGACCGAGCGCGTGGCGCAGCACGGCGTCGCGGGGGCGCAGCGCGCGGTGCGCTTCGGCGAGCAGGTGCTCACCTTCTCCGATCCGCACGGCGTGTCGCTCGCGCTGATCGAGACCGCGGACCCGCGCGACTTCACGCCGTGGGCCGACAGCCCGGTGCCGGAGTCGCACCAGATCCGCGGCCTCCACGCCGTGCGCCTCGAGGAGTCGACGCTCGTGCCCACGGAGCACTTCCTGACCAGCGCGATGGGCTTCGAGAAGATCGGCGAGGAGGACGGCTGGCACCGCTACGGCGTGCGCGGCGGCGGCTCCGGCCGGGTCGTCGACGTGCGCTCGAATCCCGGCGCGCCGCGCGGCACGTGGGGCGTGGGGAGCGTGCACCACGTCGCCTTCCGCGTGCCGGACGACGAGGCCGAGCTGGCGGCGCGCGAGCAGATCGTCGCCACCGGCCGCCAGCCGACCGAGGTGATCGACCGCTTCTGGTTCAAGTCGGTGTACTTCAAGGAGCCGGGCGGCGTGCTGTTCGAGATCGCGACCGACGGCCCGGGCTTCGGCGTCGACGAGGATCTCGCGACGCTCGGCGAGTCGCTGGTGCTGCCGCCGTTCCTGGAGCCGCACCGCGCCGAGATCGAGCGCCGGCTGCCGACGCTCACCATGCCGGCGTTAGGCGCCGCGAGCTGATGACCACCATCCTCGTCCAGGGCGACCCGCACGCCGCGCAGCCGCCGCGCGCCGCGGGCGCGCCGCTCGCCGGCGCGCGCGCGGCCGTGGTCATGATCCACGGCCGCGGCGCCTCGGCGGAGAGCATCCTCTCCCTCGCGCCGCTGCTCGCCACGCCCGACGTCGCGTTCCTCGCGCCGCAGGCGAGCGGCGGCACCTGGTATCCGTTGGGCTTTATGTCGCCGATCGCCAAGAACGAGCCGGGCATCACGTCGGCCATGCACGCCGTGGAGCGGGCGATCGCCCAGGTCGCCGCCGCCGGCATTCCGGCGGAGCGCACCGTGCTGCTCGGCTTCTCGCAGGGTGCCTGCCTCGCGACCGAGTTCGCGGCCCGGCACGCACGGCGCTACGGCGGCGTCGTCGGCTTCAGCGGTGGCCTCATCGGCCCTGACGACACGCCGCGCGACTACGCCGGCTCGCTCGACGGCACGCCGGTGTTCCTCGGCTGCAGCGACGTGGACTTCCACATCCCCGAGGCGCGCGTGCGCGAGACGGGGAAGGTGTTAGGCAGACTCGGCGCCGAGGTCGACCTGCGGATCTATCCCGGCATGGGGCACACGGTGAACGACGACGAGGTCGAGGCGGTCCGCGCGCTGCTCGCGTCGGTCGCCGGCGGCGCAGCCGGGTGAGCGCCGCGCCGGCGGGCGGCGTCGCGGGGGAGCTGCTGGGCGCCGGCTTCGACGCGCCGCCGCTGCCGGCGCGCGTGCTGTTCGGCACGGGCGCGCTCGACCGGCTCCCCGAGCTGGTCGACGCGTTAGGCGCGCGGCGCGTGCTCGTCGTCGCCAGCGCCGGGCGCGGTTCGCTGATCGAACGGGTCGTCGCGCTGCTCGGCGACCGACTCGCGGACGTGGACACGAGCGCCGTGATGCACGTGCCCGCCCGGGTGGCGAGCGCCGCCCACGCGCGCGCGGAATCGTCAGGCGCCGACCTCGTCGTCGCGTTGGGCGGCGGCTCGGCGATCGGGCTCGCGAAGGCGATCGCCCTCGCCGGCGGCCCGCCGATCGTCGCCGTGCCGACCACGTACTCGGGCTCCGAGATGACGGCCATCTGGGGCCTCACGCGCGACGGCGCGAAGGAGACCGGGCGCGACGAGCGCGTGCGTCCGCGCGCGGTGCTCTACGATCCCGCGCTCACGCTGTCGCTGCCGCCGCGCGCGTCGGGGCCGAGCGCGCTCAACGCGGTCGCGCATGCCGTCGAAGCGCTGTACGCGCCCGACGCGAGCCCGCTCGTCGCGCTCGCGGCCACGGAAGCGCTGCGCGCGCTCGCGTCGAGCGTGTCGCGCGTGATCCGCGCGCCAGACGACGTCGCGGCCCGCGCCGAGGCGCTGTACGGCGCGTGGCTCGCCGGCCTCGCGCTCGGCGCATCGACGATGGGGCTGCATCACAGGCTCTGCCACGTGCTCGGCGGGACGTTCGGGCTGCCGCACGCGGAGACGCACGCGGTGCTCCTGCCCCATACCGCGGCGTACAACGCCGCCGCCGCGCCGGCGGCGATGGCCACGGCGGGCCTGGCGTTAGGCACGCCCGACGTGCCGGCCGCGCTGCACGCGCTCCTCGCCGACGTCGCGGGGACGACCGGGGCGCCGGCCTCGCTGCGCGCGTTAGGCATGTCGGCGCCCGACCTCGATCGGGCGGCGGCGATCGCGGCGGCGCGCCCATACCCGAACCCGCGGCCGGTGACGGTGGACGGCGTGCGGGATGTGCTGCAGCGCGCGTGGGACGACTGACCGACCAGGACACCATGACCAGCAACGTCTCCGGCATCCATCACGTGACCGCGATCTGCGGCGATCCGCAGCGCAACCTCGACTTCTACGCGGGGCTGCTCGGCATGCGGCTGGTGAAGCGCACCGTCAACTACGACGACCCGCACACCTACCATTTCTACTACGGCGACGGCGACGGCACGCCGGGGAGCATCGTCACCTTCTTTCCATGGCCGGGGCGACACGCCGGCCGCGTGGGGACGAAGCAGATCGCGGTGACGTCGATCGCGGTGCCGCCGGGTGCGTTGGGCTTCTGGGTGGAGCGTCTGATCCGGCACGGCGTGCCGTTCCAGGGGCCGACGAAGCGCGTGGTGGGCCGCGACGTCGAGCGCGTGCTCTCCCTCCGCGACCCCGACGGGATGATGGTCGAGCTGGTGGGGCACGATGGCGCCGCGGCGCGGCCGGCGTGGGACGGGGCGCCTAACGTGCCGGCCGAGCATGCGACGCGAGGCCTGCACTCGGTGACGCTGTGGGTCGAGCACCACGAGCCGACCGAGCGCGTGCTCGTCGACACGCTGGGCCTGCGCGCGGTGGCCGAGGAGGAAGGGACGCGGCGCTACGCGGCCGGCGACGGCGGGCCGGGCACGCTGGTGAACGTCCGCGCGGTCGGCGGATTCCTCGACGGGCTGGGCGGCGTCGGCACGGTGCACCACGTCGCGTTCCGCGCGGGCGACGACGCCACCGAGCTCGCGCTGCGCCAGCAGGTGGTCGCCGACGGGCTGCATCCGACGCCGGTGCTCGACCGCAGCTACTTCCACTCCGTGTACTTCGAGGAGCCCGGCGGCGTCCTCTTCGAGCTGGCGACCGACGGCCCCGGCTTCGCCACCGACGAGCCGCGCGAACGGTTAGGCACGTCGCTCCAGCTCCCGGCGCGCTACGAGCCGATGCGCGCCGAGCTGGAAGCGGCGCTGCCGGAGATCCATGTCGAGCACTTCATTGGCGCCATGGATGGAGCGATCGGCGGTCAGCGTTCAGCGCTCGCCGAGCACCGATCGGCGCACGGTGAGATCGTCGACGCGGCCGACGTCGACCTCGACGCCGAGGCCCGGGGTGCCTAACGGGACCGTGACCATGCCGTCGGGGCTCATCGTCCACTCCGGGGTCACGATGTCGCGCTCCCAGTAGCGGGCGCTCGGCGACAGGTCGCCGGGCTTCGTGAAGTTGGGGAGCGACGCGAGCGCGACGTTGCACGCGCGGCCGATGCCGCTCTCCAGCATGCCGCCGCACCACACCGGGATGCCGTGCTCGCGGCAGTAGTCGTGGATGGCGATCGACGACGCGAAGCCGCCGACGCGCCCCGGCTTGATGTTCACGATGCGGCCGCTGCCCAACGTCACCATGTCGCGCGCCTTGTCGAGCGACGTGATCGACTCGTCGAGGCAGATGGGCGTGGCGAGGCGGCGCTGCAGCTCGGCGTGCTGCACGAGGTCGTCCCACGCGAGCGGCTGCTCGATCATCATCAGATTCAGCGCGTCGAGGCGCGCGAGCTGGAACGCGTCGCTCAGGCGGTACGCGTTGTTCGCGTCGGCCATGAGCGGCGCGTCGGGGCCGAGCGCGTCGCGCACCGCGGCGACGTACTCGACGTCGGCGCCGGGGGCGATCTTGAGCTTCACCTTGCGGTAGCCGAGGGCGAGCGCGGTGCGCGCGCGCTCGACGAGCGCGTCGGGCGACGACTGGATGCCTAACGAGATGCCGGTCGCGATCTCGGTGCGCGTGCCGCCGAGGAGCCGGGCGAGCGGCACGCCGGCCTTCGTCGCGGCGACGACCCAGGCGCCCATCTCGACCGCGGCCTTCGCCATCAGGTGGCCGCGGAAGTCCTCCTCGAGCACGGGGAACACGTCGCGCGGATCGGAGAACGACCGGCCGAGCACCCGCGGCGCGATCCATTCCGTGATCGCGTACCACGCGGTGTCGATCGTCTCGGGGCTGTAGTTCGGATCCTCGAGCGCGACGCACTCGCTCCAGCCGGTCGCGCCGTCGGCGTCGCGCAGCTCGAGCAGCATGATGCGGCGCTCGGTCACGGAGCCCGAGGAGATGCGGAACGGCTCGCGGAGGGGGAGGCGGATTTCGCGCAGCGCGATTTGGTCGATCGTGAGCATGGGGAGGGCTGGCATGGCGCGTCTGATGTGGCGGTCCTGATGCGGCGGTCCTGGTACGGCGGGAGGGACTGATACGGCGGAGCTGATACGGCGTGGCTGGTCAGGCGGGACGACCCTGTCCCCTCCGTTGCCCCGGCGAAAGCCGGGTCCAATGTCGCCAGCTGTTAGGCGTCATCCCCGCGAACGCGGGGATCCAGCGTCGTTCGGGAAAGCGCCTGGACCCCCGCTTCCGCGGGCGTGACGGCGGGGTGAAAGTCGTTGGGCCCCGGCTTTCGCCGGGGTGACGAGCCCGTATGACGCGCGGGTTCGTCCCGCCTCACCAGCGCCGCCGTATCCGTCCCGTCGCATCAGTCCCTCCCGCCGAATCAGGACCGACCCATCAGCACCGACGCACCAGTCTCGCGAAAGCACCGCGGGATCGGCACGACGGGTTCAGCTCCGCTCCAGCTCATACGTCGGGAGCCGCTCCTCGTCGCCGCGATCGAAGCCGACCACCGCGTAGCCGCGCTCCAGGTACGCGAGGAACGCCTCGCGCGTGACGGCGCGCCACGCCGCGCGGTCGTCGGCGGCGAGCGACTCGAGGTCGCGCGGCACCGCGATGCGCACGCGGGGCGCCTCGGGGAGTCCGTCGAGGGTCGGGCGGCCGTTAGGCGTCGTCGAATTGACGACCGGGCCGGCGTCGCGCCCCGATGGCGCGTGGTCGACCGACGCATCGAGGTCCCACTCGGCGACGAACCGGTCGGTGGCGAGGGCGCCGTGGAGCGGGCTGCCGGTGTTGTCGCCGTACATGTTGGGCACGTAGCGCACCGCGCGGGCGCCGAGTCGGACCAGGTTGAGGTAGGCGTTGCGAGCGACGAGCGGGTCGAAGGTCCAGAACATCGTGTGGGCCCCGACCTCGAGGACGAGCTCCCGCTGGTAGCGCTTGAGCCGTTCGCCCAGGTGCGCGCCGCGGGCCTCGGCGCGTACGGCGAGGAGGTCCGACCAGTGGGTCAGCGCGCCGTCGGTGACGCCGGTGAGGCCGAAGACGAAGCCGAGCATGCGGCCGTCGCGCGCGAACGCCGCGGCGCAGACGCCGCCCAGCTTCTGGGCGGCCATGAGGATGGCCGGCGGCACGAGCTCGCGGAAGCCGATGCCCCACGTCTCCTCCTGGATCGCGACGCACTCCTGGTATTCGGCCAGCGTCGCGACCCGGCGCACGGTGATCCCGACCGCCGGGTACGCGTCCGTCGGATACACGTCCGCCGGCTGAGGGGGCGGCGGCGCGGGCGCGGCAAGGGCGCCGTGGGCACGATCAACGGTCATGCGGCGGAGAGGCGAGACGTGGAGGGCGGCGACGGGCGCGCCCGAGCGTGTGCCCGCCTCGACCCAGCGGCCTTGCCGGGTCGGGCGGCACAACATAGCTTGGCGACAGGACAGTATACAATAGCGTGTACTAAACGGCGTACTCCTCCGCTGGCCGCCTCCCCACGCGGCCGGTCCCTCCTCGCCCGCTCCCCTCGCCGGAGACACGAATGCGACCCACGCCGGGGCTGCGCACCAGTGCGCTGCTCGCTGCCCTCATCGCACTCACCGGGCCGGCCGCGTCGACCGCGCGCGCCCAGACCGCCGGCTCCGTCAGCGGGCAGGTCACCGACGCCGCCTCGGGTGCCCCCATCGCCGACGTCGCCGTGCAGCTCGACGGCACGCGCTGGGGCGCCAGCTCCGGCCCCGACGGGCGCTATCGCATCGCCGGCGTGCCGGCGGGGAGCTACACCGCGATCGCGCGCCGCATCGGCTACAACGCCGGCCGGCGGGCCATCTCCGTCACCGCCGGCGGCGACGTCGCCGTCACCTTCGCCCTCGCCGCGAGCGCCGTCTCGCTCGATCAGATCGTCGTCACCGGCACCGCCGGCGCCACCGAGCGCCGCGCCGTCGGCAACGCCATCGCCACCATCAACGCGAGCGAGGCGCTGCAGAACTCCGCCGCGCCCAACATCAGCAGCCTGCTCAACGCCCGCGCCCCGGGGGTCGCCGTGCGGCAGCGCACCGGCCGCCTCGGCGCCGGCCCCACCATCGAGATCCGCGGCCGCAGCAGCCTCTCGCTCGAGAACAGCCCGCTGCTCTACATCGACGGCGTGCGCGTCAACAACGCGACCAACACCGGGCCGCAGGCGGTCGCCGGGCGCCTCGGCGGACAGGGCGCCTCCATCGCCGGCCGGCTCAACGACATCGACCCCGAAGACATCGAGAGCATCGAGATCATCAAGGGGCCGGCCGCCGCGACCATCTACGGCACCGAGGCCGCGAACGGCGTCATCCAGATCATCACGAAGAAGGGCGCCGCCGGCGCGCGGCCGCAGCTCTCGCTCCAGGTCGAGCAGGGCTCGCTCGAGTTCGCGAACGCCACCGACCGCGTCCCGACCAACTACTTCAAGGACGGCGGCGGCAACGTCGTGACCTGGAACGGGCTGCAGCAGGAGGCGGACAGCGGCCGGCCGATCTACAAGACGGGCCAGACGCGCCACTACAACGGCTCGCTCTCCGGCGGCCAGGGCGACCTGCGTTACTACGTCTCCACGGCGTACCAGAACGACCTCGGCGTCGAGCCTAACAACTCGGCGCGCCAGTTCTCGCTGCACACGAACCTCAACTCGTTCGTGCGCCCGAGCACCGAGGTCGCGACGAGCCTCAACTACGTCGGCGCCGACAACCACCTCGGGGCCGACAACGGCGCCTCGCCGCTGCTCGGCGCCGAGGTCGGGCACCGGCTGCTGTTCACCGGCACGCGCGGCTTCTTCGCCACCGTGCCCGAGGTGCCGCAGCAGCTCTACGACAACGCCGACCGCATCGACCGGTTCACGGGGAGCGTCACCGTCTCCAACCATCCCGCGAGCTGGTTCACGCATCGCGCCATCCTCGGCCTCGACTACACCGGCGAGGACGCGCGCTCGCTCGAGCGCTTCGCGCCGCCCGAGATCGCGCGCTACCTCGCCGCCGCCACCGCCTCGGGGAGCATCGGCCAGACGCTGCGCCACAACAGCGTCTTCACCGGCGACTACGGCGCCAGCGCCACCGCGAAGCTCTCGAGCGCGTTCGGCTCCAAGACGTCGGTCGGCGGCCAGTTCTACAAGACCTCGTTCAACACGAGCTTCCTCGGCGGCACCGCGTTCCCCGCGCCCGGCATCGACATCGTCTCCGGCACCACGGCGCCGATCGCGTCGACGCAGAGCGAGACGATCAACACGACGATCGGCGCCTACGGCGAGCAGCAGTTCAGCTGGCGCGACCGCCTCTTCGTCTCCGGCGGGCTGCGCGTCGACAACAACAGCGCGTTCGGCGAGAACTTCAAGTGGATCACCTACCCCAAGGCGAGCGCCTCGTGGGTGGTGAACGAGGAGCCGTTCTGGAAGTGGAGCGACGTCGTCAACACGTTCCGCCTCCGCGCCGCGTACGGCGAGTCGGGGCGGCAGCCGAACGCGTTCTCGGCGCTGCGCACGTTCTCGGCGACGACGGGGCCTAACGGATCGAGCGCCGTGACGCCCAACTCGTTGGGCAACCCGGACCTCAAGCCCGAACGCGGCAAGGAGTGGGAGTTCGGCTTCGAGGCCGGCGCGTTCAACCGTCTCACGCTCGACTTCACGTACTTCACGAAGCGCACGCTCGACGAGATCGTGAGCCAGCCGGTCGCGCCGTCGAGCGGTTTCTCGGGGAACGCGTTCCGCAACCTCGGCCGCGTCGACAACCACGGCGTGGAGCTGAGCGCCAACCTGCGCGCGCTGGCGCGCCGCAACGTGTCGTGGGACGTGGGCGCCAACCTCTCCACGAGCCACGACGAGATCAAGAGCCTCGGCGGGCTGCCGACGATCATCGCGAGCGCCGGCGCGCAGAACATCGTCGGCTACCCGATCGGCGGCATCTTCACGCGCCGCGTCATCTCCGCCGACCGCGACGCGACGACGGGGCTCGCGACGAACGTGCTGTGCGAGGGGCCCACCGGCGCCGGCGTCGCCTGCGCCACCGCGCCGTTCGTCTACATCGGCACGCCCACGCCGAAGCTCGTCGGTGCGCTCACCAGCACGGTCACGTGGGGACGCCTGCGGCTCTACGCGCTCGGCGACTTCCGCCGCGGCAACCGCGTCTACAACGCCGTCGAGCTGCTGCGCTGCACCGGCGCGACGGGCGGGCAGCTCTGCCGCGCGAACTACTTCCCGCAGGAGTTCTCGCCGCTCTACCTCGCCGAGACCGTGCCCACCGCGTCGACCGTCGGCATCACCGACCAGTACTTCCAGGACGCCGGATTCACGAAGCTGCGCGAGGTCTCGGCCACGTACTCGCTGCCCCAGCGCTACACGCGCGCGCGCACGTCGCTCACGGTCACCGGCCGCAACCTGCTCACGTGGACCGACTACCGCGGCATCGACCCGGAAGTGAACGCGAACAACACCGCGACGGTGACGTTGGTGCAGGACCAGGCGATCACGCCGCCGCTCCGCAGCTTCGTCGCGACCGTCCACGTCATCTGGTGACCGCCATGCGGACTCTCACTCTCCCTCGCGCGACCGCGTGCGGCGCCCTCGTGCTCGCCGCCGGTGCCGCGGCCGGCGCGTGCCGCGACGTCACGGCGCTCAAGCAGACGAACCCGGGCCAGGTCTCGGCGTCCACGCTCTACGTGCCCGAGAACGCGCAGCTCCTCGTGAACGGCGCGATCGCCGACTTCGAGTGCGCGTACACGCGCTACGTCGTCGGCAGCGCACTGCTCACCGACGAGCTGTCGAACGCCATCGGCAGCACGGCCAACTTCGACTACGACGCGCGCCGGCTCCCGACCAACGCGAGCTACGGCACCGGCGCGTGCGCGAGCAACCAGCAGCCGCCGATCTACACCACGCTCTCCACCGCGCGCGGCTCGGCCGACACCGTGCTCGCGCGGCTCAAGGTCTGGACCGACGCGCAGATGCCGACGGGCGTGAATCGCACGAAGCTCATCGCGCAGGCGTCAGCGTACGCGGGCTACAGCCTCGTGCTGCTCGGCGAGGGCATGTGCACGGCGGCGATCAACCTCGGCCCCGAGCTCACGCCCGACCAGGTCTTCACCGAGGCGAAGCAGCGCTTCGACGCCGCGGTCGACGCGGCGACGCAGGCGAACGACGCGGCGACGCTCAACCTCGCGCTGCTCGGCCGCGCGCGCACGCTGCTCGACCAGAAACAGCCCGCCGCCGCGGCCACCGACGCGGCGAAGATCCCGTCGACGTTCTCGGCGCTCACGGGCACCGACAACGTGAACGTGCGTCGGCAGAACTTCGTGTTCCTCGCCGTCAACCAGAACAACTGGGCGACCGTCGACCCGACGTTCCGCGGTCTCACGCTGCCTAACGGGTCGCCCGATCCGCGCGTGGCGGTGACCAACACGGGGCGCAACGGCACGGCGGCCGGCACCGTGGTGTGGACGGCCGACAAGTACGCGGCGCTCACCACGGCGATGCCGATCGCGCGCTACGCCGAGGCGCAGATCATCGTCGCCGAGGCGCGCGCAGCGGCCGGCGACGTGGCCGGCGCGGTGGCGGCGATCAACGCGGTGCGCGCCACGCGCACCGGCGTGCCGGCCTACGACGGCACGGGGCAGACGGCCGCGCAGGTGCAGGCGCAGATCGTCGAGGAGCGGCGCCGCGAGCTGTTCCTCGAGGGACACCGGCTCGGCGACATCCGCCGGTTGGGCATCCCGCTGTCGCCGGCCGCGGGCACCGCGTACGTGGGCGGCGGCGGCACGTACGGCACGCAGTCGTGCTTCCCGCTGCCGGACGTGGAGCGGATCAACAACCCGACCATCGCCGGCAAGACGAGCTGAGGCCGCCGCCCGATTCCGCCCAGCCGTCATCCCGGCGAAAGCCGGGATCCAACGTCGCTCACGTGGACCCCGGCTTTCGCCGGGGTGACGGCCAGGAGGGAGGCGGGACGTGGCACACATCACACTCGAGAAGACATGCTGAGACGTCGAACGGCCACCGCGCTCGCGGTGATGGCGTGCCTCGCGCCCGACATGCATGCGCAGAGCGCGCCGACGATCGACCAGTTCCTGAGCCCGGGGTTTCCGTCCGAGCTCGTGGCCGCGCGGAAGGCGGACCGCATCGCGTGGATCGCGTGGGAGCGCGGGAAGCGGAACGTGTACAGCGCCGCGGCGCCCGCCTTCGTGCCGCGGCGCCTCACGTCGTTCCTCGCCGACGACGGCACCGTGATCTCGGACCTGCAGATCTCGGACGACGGCGGCGTGGTCACGTTCATCCGCGGCAGCGAGCCGAATCGCGTCGGCTGGATCGCCAATCCGACCGGCGACCCGAAGGGCGCGGAGCGCGCGATCTGGGCGGCGCGGACGGCGGGCGGCGCGCCGTGGCGCGTCACGTTAGGCACCACGCCCGAGCTGTCGCCCGACGGGCGGTGGGTGGCGTTCGCGCGCGACAGCCAGGTCTTCCGCG
>Ga0213876_10001634_pt1 | contig 13678 bp, 13 predicted proteins | sample BarmaccomBMRX_R9_FD_160113 | JGI IMG/M metagenome (GOLD analysis project Ga0213876, IMG submission 160113) | Root-associated microbial communities from Barbacenia macrantha in rupestrian grasslands, the National Park of Serra do Cipo, Brazil - RX_R9 | ecosystem: Host-associated > Plants > Roots...
AGCAGCCACCGCCACAGTCTTCCAGTCTCCATGATTTTCCTTCCTCGCTTTCGGTTAATAGATCGTAGGTCGTGACGAACGGCGCTCTATGATTCCGAATCCCGTGCGCCTGCACACGTCCAGACTGTTGCGCCCGCGTCAATATTCCCGGGCGGCGCGTTGATTTCGCCCCGGGAATAAAATCGCCGTCCGACCGGTCTTAGGTTTGACGGGGCGCTCGGCGAGGGGAGAAGAGCGGTTGCAGGAAGAGAACAAATCCGCCCGTTTCGAACGGGTCGTCTTGCCGCATCTGGATGCCGCGTACAATCTGGCGCGGTGGCTCGTGCGCAACGACGCGGACGCCGAAGACCTGGCGCAGGAGGCCGTTCTGCGCGCCTTCAAATTCTTCGGGGGGCTGCACGGCGGGGACGGCCGCGCCTGGCTGCTGACGATTGTGCGGAACACCTGCTACACGTGGCTGCAACGGAACAGGGCGCACGAGCCCCCGACCCCTTTCGACGAAGAGCTGCACGGAGCCGAAGGCGCGAACCCGGAGACGATACTGCTGGAGGTCGCGGACAGGCGGGTGCTCGAACAGGCCCTGGAAGAATTACCCGTGGAGTTTCGCGAGGTGATAATCCTGCGCGAGTTGGAAGACCTGTCCTACAAAGAGATTGCCAACGTCGTGGACGTGCCGGTCGGGACGGTCATGTCGCGCCTGGCGCGCGCCCGCAGGCGTTTGCACCTGAGCCTGACCGCACGCCGGGAGGAGGTCTGAAGTGAGCTGCCGAGAGACGCAGAATCTACTGCACGGGTACGTGGACGGCGAGCTGGATCTGCTTAACAGCCTGCGGGTCGAAGGGCACCTGCAAGATTGCCCGGCGTGCGCGCACGAGCACCGGAACCAACACGCGCTGCGGACTGCGCTCAGGACGAACTCGCTCTACTTCAATGCCCCGACGAAATTGCAAAAGCGCGTCGCCGCGAACTTGCGGGCGGCCGCGAAAGGCGAGCCCGAGCCCCGCGCGTGGCCCTGGCGCCGGCTGGCTTTCGCGGGCGCCTTGGCCGTCGTCACGGTCGTCGCCCTGGGCCTTCTGTTCATTCCGTCCAGACCCGCCCGCGAAGAACTCCTGGCGCAGGAGGTGGTCTCCGGCCACGTGCGCTCGCTGATGGCGAGCCACCTGACGGATGTCGTCTCCACGGATCAGCACACGGTCAAGCCCTGGTTCGACGGCAAGCTGGACTTCTCGCCCCAGGTGACGGACTTGTCCGCGCAGGGCTTTCCGTTAGCCGGCGGCCGGCTCGACTACGTCGGCGACCGCCCCGTGGCCGCGCTCGTCTACCAGCGGCGGCAGCATTTCATCAACCTCTTCACCTGGCCCGAGGCGCCCGAGTCGGGCGGCGGGAGTAGGGTGGCCTCGCGGCAGGGCTACAACCTGGTCTACTGGCACAGGGCGGGCATGGCCTACTGGGCGGTGTCAGACCTCAACCTCAGCGAGTTGCAGGAGTTCAGCCGGGCGTTGCAAAGTCCGACTTGAGGGCGTTTGCAAAGATGATAATACTGACTTGCAAATCTGAATAAGGCCGGCCGTCGCCGGGAGCGCGGGCATCCCTGCCCGCCATGAGCGCGTGAGCGCGAAGGCGAAGAAGCGCCGACACTCAACGCTTGAGTGTCGGCGCTTCACGGCTAAGCATGCTCTGGCACGCTTTGGCGGGCAGGGATGCCCGCACTCCCGGCGAAGGGTCTCTAAGTCCGCGCCCGTTTGCGCTTGTGCCGGGTCTTCTTCTTGAGCGGCGCGGCGGTCGTGCTGGTGGCGGGTTGGACTTTGGTGCCCGAGACTTTGCCGGGCTCGACGAGGGCCGTCGTCTTGCTGTCGTCGGTGGTCGGGTTGGGCGGGACGACGCCGTGCTGCTCGGGCGTCGGCTGCGCGTTCGTGTTCTGAGGCGGCGTCGGCACGGGGTTGTCTGCGGCGGCGACGGGTTCGGTCTCGCCTTTGGCGTTGAGCCAGGCGTTCCAGCCGCCGAGCAGGGCGCGCGCCTTGAATCCTTTTTCGCGGAGTATCTGCGCCGCACGGGCGCTGGTGTGCTCCGCCGGTCAAGAGCAGTAGGTGACGATCTCGCGGTCGCGCGGCAAGTCCGCGAGATGCGCCTCCAGATCGCCGAGCGGGATGTACGTCGCGCCCTTGATCTTCCTGTCGATCCCGGAGCGCACGTCGAGCACGAAGATTTTGCCCGCCGCGCGCAGGCGCGTGAACTCTTCGAGCGTGATGCGGTCGGCCGGCGCCTCCTGCGGCTGCGGCTCCTGCGCCGACGCGCGCGCGCCCGTGAGCGCCGCGCACGCCAGCAGCGTTGCGAGAAATAGTCTGCGCTTCATCAATCGTTACTCCGTTGCGGCCGTGATCCGTCGGGGGCTTGAAGAATTATAACACCGGGGCGCGCTTCAGCCCCCGGCGCGGCGCGTGAGGGCACGGCGCGCGGCGAGAGCACAGCGCGCGGCCTCCTCGGGCGTCGCGGCGAGCGCGGTGAGGTGTCCCATCTTGCGGCCCGGGCGCGCGTCGGTCTTGCCGTAGAGGTGGAGCTTGACGTTGGGGAAGGCGGCGGCCGCGCGCCAGTCGGGCTCGCCCTCCTGCCAGAGGTCGCCGAGCAGGTTCGCCATCGCCGCCGGGCGCAGAAGCTCGGTCGAGCCGAGCGGGAGGTTGCAGACGGCGCGCAACTGCTGCTCGAACTGGCTGGTGACGCAGGCGTCGAAGGTGTGGTGGCCGGAGTTGTGCGGGCGCGGCGCCAGCTCGTTGACGAGCAGTTTGCCGGAACGCGTCAGGAAGAACTCGACGCAGGTGACGCCGACCACGCCCAGCTCTTCGAGCACGGCGCGCGCGATCCCGACGGCCTCGCGTTCGACCGCCTCCGCGACGCGCGCGGGCGCGACCGAGAGGTCGAGGATGTGCCGGCTGTGCGTGTTCTCGACGACGCCGTAGTGCGCGAACTCGCCGCCCGGCCCGCGGGCCGCGACGACCGAGACCTCGCGCTCGAAATCGACGAAGGCTTCGACGACGCCCTCCCGCCCGCGCAGCGCCTCGAACGCCGCCGGCGCCTCTTCCTCCGAGTCGATGCGCGTCTGCCCCTTGCCGTCGTAGCCGAAGCCGGCGGTCTTGAGCACGGCGGGCAGCCCCGTCTCTGCGAGCGCGGCGGTCAGGTCTGGGAGGCTGCGGACGTGGCGGAAGGGCGTGACGGGGAAGCCGTGTGACGAGAGGAAGGTCTTCTCGCGCAGGCGGTGCTGCGTCGTGTGGAGCACGGAGCCGGAGGGGCGGACGGGGGCGAACTGTGCGGCGGCCTCGGCCGTCTCGGTCGGCACGTTCTCGAACTCGAAGGTCACGACCTCGACCCCGCGCGCGAACTCGCGCACCGCGTCGAGGTCGTCGTAAGGGTGTTCGAACTCGCGGTCTGCGACCTGTCCGGTGGGCGTGTCGGAGTCGGGCGAGAAGGTGTGGACGCGGTAGCCCATGCGGCGCGCGGCGATGGCGAACATGCGGCCGAGCTGGCCGCTGCCGAGTACGCCGACGGTTGAGCCGGGCAGAATGGCTTTCATGACGGCAGGACGGCCTCGCGCACCTTCGCGGTCTGCTCCTCGCGGAAGCGGCGCAAGCGTTCTCGCAACTCCGGGCGCGTGTTGGCGAGGATGGCGACGGCGAGCAGCGCGGCGTTCGTCGCGCCCGCCTCTCCGATGGCGAGCGTGCCGACGGGGACGCCCGCCGGCATCTGCACGATGGAGAGGAGCGAGTCGAGGCCCTGCAAAGCTCTACTCTGCACGGGGACGCCGAGCACGGGCACGGTCGTCTGCGCGGCGACCATGCCGGGCAGGTGCGCCGCCCCGCCCGCGCCCGCGATGATGACTTCGAGCCCGCGCCCTTCGGCCGCTGCGGCGAACTCGGCCATCCAGAGCGGCGTGCGGTGCGCCGAGACGATCGCGCACTCGTGCGGCACGCCGAAGCGCTTCAAGACCTTGGCCGCGTGGCGCATCGTCTCCCAGTCGGACGTGCTGCCCATGACGACCGCCACCAGCGGCGCGCCGCCCGCCTCATCCCGCCCGCCGACGTTTCCCGAACGCGAGTCACTCATCAGGCGTCCCCCGCGGCCGTCCGCGCCGCCCTCACAGCCACACCTTGATCTCCCTCAGCAGATCGTAGTACCAGCGGTCGTTGCCTTCGAGCTTGATGCCCTGGATGGCCTTCAACTTCCGCGGCGTCTCCGTCTTCTTGTAGATCAGTTGCAGGACGGGTCTCCCCGATTCGATAAACGCCTCCCACTCCTTGCGCACCCACTTCGAGCCCATGGCCCCGGGCGAGACGACGAGGATGATGACCGACGTTTCGGCCAGTCCCTTCATCATCTCAGTCTTCCAGTCGGTGGAGGGCGCGATGTCGGCCGCGTTGAACCACGGGCGGTAGCCCGACCCCCTGAGCTGCTCATACAGGGACTTCACGAACTCCGCGTCCTCCGAAGAGTAGCTGAGGAAGACGTTGGGCTTGAGCTTCTTCAACTGCCCAAACAGGTCGTCGTGGAGCGCCTGCGGGGTTGTGAGCCAGCCGACGCCGTACTTGAGGAACTCGTTCCTGAAGCGGCGCATGTCCCGGTCGAAAGTCTTCCGCGGCGGGTCGTAAAAGGCGACGTGTTCGGGGGCGGGCGGGCCTTGCGGCGCGTAGCAGAGGCGGGGCAGGCCGGCCTCGCCGGCCCAGTCGAATTCGAGTTCGAGGTAGTGTCTGTCGGAGCCGTCCGGCTTGGGGTTCGTGTTGAGCGTGTAGCCGTAGAGGCCGACGAAGGCGTGCGCGCTCCTGACCGCCTCCTCGATCTGGCGCGCCACGTCAACGCCGGGCAGAATCGTCTTCGACTCGAAGTAGACGTGCCTCATCCCGGCCGCGGCGATGGCGCGCTCGGCGGCCTCCCTGAAGGGCCGCATCTCGTGTTCGCGGCCGCTGATGAAGACCAACTGTTTCGGCATGGCGCTCAAAACCTCCTTCGCGTGAGGACTCACGCGGTCACAGGTATCGCTCGCGCAGGACGCGGACGTGGTGCGCCTCGTGGCCGGCGATGATGTAGGCGAGGGCGCGCACCGTCACCTCGTTGCCGCTGGCGGTGCCGCGGCGCGCCCAAGCCTCGGGTGAGAGGTGGCGGAGCAGGTGGACGGTCGCGGCGCGCACCGACTCGAACTCGTCGATAAGACTGGAGAGCGTGCGCGCGTCGAAGTCCACGCCGGCCATCCACTCGTCCTGCTCCATGCCGGGCAGCGCCTGGCTGTCGCCGCGCGCGAAGGCGAGCGCGCGGTACGAGAAGATGCGCTCGCCGTCGCTAACGTGGCCGACCAACTGCTTGACGCTCCACTTGCCGGGCTCGTACCTGTGCGCGCCCTGCTCCTCCGAGAGCCCGCGCAGCAGCGCCAGCGTCTCCGCGCCCTGTCGCTCCAACGTCTCGACCAGGTCGGCGTCGGGCACGAGCGAGACATATCTTTCGTAGTACGGGGCGTATTCGTTCGCCTCGGGTCTGGCGGGGGCCGGTGCTGACATCGTCGTTAGTCCTTTCTTGAATGGGGACTGGTCGGTAGACGGTAGTCAGTAGACAGTAGACAGTAGATGCAACAAGGGGTCTTCTACTGTCTACCGACTAATGCCTTTTACTCCTGCGCGTGCGAGTAGCCGGGCTGGCCGTCGAAGTCGTAGAGGTTCTCGGTCTTGATGAAGTCGAGACCCGCCTCCGCGAACCGCGCGAGGAGCGCGGCCACCTGCCCGTTCCCGATTTCGCGGCCGCCGTCGGGGAGGAAGCGGCAGCGCCAGTGGTCGGAGCAGAACGTCTCGGTCGCGCCGCCGGGGTAGACCTTCACGCCGCGGTTGGCGATGGAGGAGAGCTTCAGCCCTTCGCCCGACAGCTTCTCGACCGTTGCCCCGAGGTCGTTCGCCGACCCGTTCGTCCAGTCGAGGTACACGTCCACGCCCGCCAGCTCCTTGTTCGGGGCCGCGGTCTCGCGCGCTGCCTTGCCGGAGAAGGAGCCCTCGCCGCCCTCGCCCGCCTTATAGCTCACGGCCTTCAGCTGCGAAGGCTTCTGCCCGATGCGCGCCACGACCGCCTCCGCGAACTCGCGCGTCCCGACCTTCTCCTTGCTCACGCCCTCTTTAAAAATGTCGTACGTGTGAACGCCGTCCTCCATCGTCCGGAGCCACGCGTTGTGCGCCAGCTCGGCCACGTCCGTCTGCCCGATGTGGACGAGCATCATCACCGCGCCTAAGAAGAGACCGGAAGGGTTGGCGAGGTTCTGACCCGCGCGCCGAGGGGCAGAGCCGTGGATGGCCTCGAACATCGCGATGTGCTCGCCGATGTTGGCCGAGCCGGCCAGGCCCACCGAGCCGGCGATCTGCGCCGCCACGTCCGAGAGCACGTCGCCGTAGAGGTTTGGCAGCACGAGCACGTCGAAGTTCTCGGGCGCGTCGGCGAGCTTGGCCGAGCCGATGTCCACGATCCAGTGCTCGTTCTCGACGTCCGGGTACTCGGGCGCGATCTCCTCGAAGATTTTGTGGAAGAGGCCGTCCGTGATCTTCATGATGTTGTCTTTGGTGAAGCACGTGACCTTCTTCCGGTTGTTGCGCCGCGCGTACTCGAAGGCGTAGCGGACGATCTTCTCGGTGCCCGGCCGCGAGATGAGTTTGAGGCACTGCGTGACCTGATTCGTCTGCCTGTACTCGATGCCGCCGTACACGTCCTCCTCGTTCTCGCGGACGATGACCACGTCCATCACCGGATGCTTCGTCTCCACGAACGGGTGGTACGACACGCACGGCCTTACGTTCGCGTAGAGCCCGAACGTCTTCCTAACGGTCACGTTCAGACTCTTATAACCCCCGCCCTGCGGCGTCGTAATCGGGGCTTTCAAAAACACCTTCGTCCGCCTCAAACTATCGAACGCCTCCGGCGCCACCCCCGCCGGGTTCCCCGCGAGATAGACCTTCTCGCCTATCTCAATCTCTTCAATATCCAACCGCGCGCCCGCGCCTTCCAGAATGCGCAGCGTCGCGTCCATAATCTCCGGCCCGATGCCATCGCCCCGCGCCACCGTAATGGGAGTTTTTTCTTCCGCCATGATGCCAGCCTTCCGCCTTTCCGCCTTCCGCCTTGAGGTTACCAACCAGAACACGCCGTCACACGCGTCGGGAACGCGCCGGCCTCAACCCACAAAAAATCTTCCCTTAATTGACCCCGACATATAACATCCCCCCCACGCCCCCGGCAACCGCCGCCCGCACGGCCTTCTGCATTTGCCGTACTCAAGCGTTACCGACGAGCGATTCTCACTTGAGGACTGGATGACGTGAGCAGACAACCCCATCACCTGAAAGCAAGGGCGATAGATGCTGTGTCGTATGCCAATGCCCGCATTGAGGAGGTGCGCAAAAACGGCGCAACTTATTTGGATTTGTCTAATCTGGGCTTAACCGAATTGCCGAAGTCCATCGGCCAACTCTCGCAGCTTGTGACGTTGAAGCTCTACAACAATCGACTAACGACGCTGCCGGAGTTCGTCACTCGGCTCTGGCAGCTTCAGGCGCTATTCCTCAGCCGCAATCGACTGGCGACGCTGCCGGAATCCATCAACCAACTCTGGCAGCTTCGGGCGCTATCGCTTAGTAGCAATCAACTGACGACGCTGCCGGAGTCCATCGGCCAACTCACGCAGCTTCTGACGCTGTCCCTCGATGACAATTACCTAACGTCGTTGCCGGAGTCATTGAAGAAGCTTACGGAGTTGGAGCGACTCTACCTGCACTGGAACGAGTCTCTCGGTTTACCCGCGGAAGTGCTGGGGCCTACATGGCGAGAACAGTCCGCTACGCCTGCGAGTCCCGCCACGATTCTCAATTATTACTTTCGCACGCGAGGCAGCGAGAAACGTCCGCTCAACGAGGCAAAGCTTATCCTCGTGGGGCGCGGCGCGGTGGGCAAGACTTCAATCGTCAACCGCTTAATTCACGGCACGTTCGAGGAGGTGAAGAAGACCGAAGGCATCAGAATTACGGAGTGGCGGTTTAAGGTCGGCGAGAATCATGGCAAGGTGCGGCTCAACGTGTGGGATTTTGGCGGGCAGGAGATCATGCACGCGACGCACCAATTCTTCCTGACCGAGCGCAGTCTTTATCTGCTCGTGCTCAGCGGACGTGAGGGTATGGAAGACGCAGACGCCGAATACTGGCTCAAACTCATCCAAAGCTTCGGCGGCGACTCGCCCGCTATCGTCGTCCTCAACAAGATCAAAGAGCACCCGTTCGATGTGAACCGTAACGCGCTGCTGCGCAAGTACCCGTTCATCCGCGAGTTCGTGAAGACTGATTGCGAGGACGCGACTGGAACCACGAAGTTGCGCGGTGTCATCGAACGGGAGACGGTCAGACTTGAGCACCTGCGCGACGTTTTCCCGGCGAGTTGGTTTTCGATTAAGGACAGGCTGGCCGGGATGGAGAGGAACTATCTGAGCTTCGAGGAGTACAGAAAAGAGTGCGAGGAGTTGGGAGAGAAAGACCCGGAGGCGCAGGAGTCGCTGGCCGTTCACCTGCACAACCTCGGCATCGCGCTCAACTATAAGGACGACACGCGACTGAGGGACACGCACGTCCTGAATCCTCATTGGGTGACGAGCGGCATATATAAGATTCTTAACGCGAACCGGTTGGAGAGGCAGAAGGGGGAGATTAGTCTCAAAGATTTGCTTTCGATGCTCGACGCGAAGGAATACCCGGCGGAGATGCACGAGTTCCTGCTCGATTTGATGAAGAAGTTCGAGTTGTGCTTTGAGCTTGAAGGTAAGAAGGGCGTGTACCTCATACCGGAACTGCTCGGTAAGCAGGAGCCGGAAGATGCGCGCGAATTTAATCCTGCGGACTGCTTGAACTTTCAGTATCACTACCCGGTGTTGCCGGAGGGGCTGTTGCCGCGCTTCGTCATGCGCACGCACGTCCTGAGCGACGAGACGCAGCGTTGGCGCACGGGCGTCATACTTAAGCTTGAAGAGAATCTGGCGCTTGTCCGCGCCGACGCGCAGGAGCGGCGCGTGTTTATAAACATCAAGGGGCCTGTGGCGGGGCGTCGGCGGCTGCTTTCGATTATTCGCGCGAACTTCGACCGCATACATGGCACCATTAAAAACTTAAAGCCTGTCGAGATTGTGCCGCTGCCGGAACAGCCGGACGAGCACATCCCTTACGTCGAACTGCTCGCGTGGGAGGAGAAAGGGAAGGGGGAGTTTGAGAAGGTCGTGGACGGCGAGATTATTACTCTGAACGTTCAACGGCTTCTCAACGGCGTGGAGACGGAGGGCGAGCGCGCGAGCGCGGGCGGTCTGCGCGCGTCGCACGACATCGAGCGCAGGCGCGCGGCGCGCGTGTTCGTCAGTTACTCGCACAGGGACGAGCGGCAGCTCAACGAGTTGAGGACGCACCTGAGTCCGCTGGAAAGATTGAAGCTCATCGACACTTGGTACGACCGGCGGATCGTGGCGGGCGAGGACTTCGGCGAGAAGATAAACGAGAACCTCGACAGCGCAGACATCATCCTTTTGCTCGTCAGCCCCGACTTCATCAATTCGAACTATTGCTACGAAAAAGAGATGGCGCGCGCGCTCGAACGGCACGGGAGGAGAGAGGCGCGCGTCGTCCCCGTCATCGTGCGCGACGTGAACTGGAAGGTGATTCCGGGGCTGTCAAAACTCACGGCTGTCCCCAAAGACGGCAGGCCCGTGCCTCTCTGGCCGAGGAAAGATACCGCGTGGCGCGATGTTTCCGAGCGCGTGCAGGCGATTCTCGAAGCCATGCGCGACGCCGACCCTGTGAGGGGCCGGGGGCGTTGAGCGGCCGGGTGAGTCTGGCCGGAGAGTGTGAAAAGTGTTTGGGCAGCCGTAAATGTTGACCGCGCGTGCGTAAAAGTCGATTGGGAGGCCGTGCGGGTTGTACAGATGCCCGTGCGGGCGTGATAGAAGGGCGTGCGGACGGGCGAGATGGGCGGGGCGTGTCGAGAGTTTAGCTTTTCGGTCGGAAAACCCACGTCCGGGGGTGGGAAAGTTTGTCGGCGGGGCGCGGAGGGTCGCGGGGGTTCAATCACGCCTCCCTCTGCGCTTCCTCCGCGCCTCCGCGTTTGACTCGACTTGCAAAACGGTCGAGTGAAGGAGGACTAAGACGACTTCTTCTTCTTGCGCTGCGCGACGACGGTGAGCGTGGCGACTTCGGTGCGGGTCTCGGCGGCGCGGACGGCCGCGCGGGCGGGGGCCGTCGCCTCTTCGTCGGAGGCGAGGAACTCTTCCAGACGATTCTTGACGGCCGAGAAGGTCACCTTGCGCTCGAAGAGCGCGGCGAACCCTTCGGCGCCGAGCAGCGCCTCGGCCGCCGCGAGCCGCTCCGCGTCGTAGGCAGCTTTCGACGTGTAGCTGCAACGGACGCTCGCCGAGTCCGCCCGCAGCACGACCGCGTTCGAGACGCGCGGCCGCGCCGTCGCCGCCTGCTTCAACTGCTCTTTGATCTCGCCCGCGCGCGCGTCGAGGCGCTTCAGCTCCTCGTGCAGCGCGACGTACTCGGCGACGAGCGCGGCGACCTCCTCGTCCGTGAGCGCCTCCGTCCCTTCGGCCGCGGCGGGGCGGCCGAAGCACTCGAAGCAGTTGAGGTCGCCCGTGTCGTTGCGCGCGAGCGCCTCGTCCGTGGGGACGAGCCCGCCGCAGCCGGGGCAGGTGCTGTAGAAGGCGGCGGCGCACGCGCGGCAGAGCGCCGCGCCCGTGCGGTCGAGCACGCGTTCGGCCGCGCCAACCTCGCCCAGGCATTCGACGCAGAGCGCGCCGCGCGGCTCAAGGCCCTCGGGGTGAAGAGTGTCTTCGGTCTGCATTAACTTCGTCCTCTCGTCTCGCCGTCGTCGATGCGCTCGGCGAGGATGAAGTCGCTCTCGCTCAGGCCGTCGATGGCGTGCGTGTAGATTTTGAGCCGCGCGTAGCCCCAGCCGAATTCGATGTCGGGGTGATGGCCTTCGGCTTCGGCCACCGCACCGACGCGGTTGACGAAGTCGAGCGCCGCGGCGAAGTTCGAGAACTCGTACTCCTTCGACAGGTGGTGCTCTTCCTCCACCCGCCAGCCTTCGAGCTGCGCGAGCAGCGGCCCCGTCTCTTCAACACCCAGACGCGGCACGCCGCCGTGGCACGGCACGCAGTGTCTGCCCGCAAGCTTCTCCGTCATCGAACCTCCCCCTTCTTCAAGTCGGACATTCTACAGGCAGTCGCGGGCCGCCCGCACGGCCACGCGCGCGCGCCGCCACTTGCGCCGGGGCGCGCGTTGCGGATAGTCTTAACCTTCAAAAGCTTCGCCCTATCAAAACGGATTCAGAGGAGAGGTTACACAGTGGCCGCCATCTACCCTTTCCGCGCGCTGCGCCCGCCCCGGGACAAGGTCGGGCGGGTCGCCGCCGTCCCCTACGACGTGGTCAACACCGAGGAGGCGCGCGCGCTCGCCGAAGGGAACCCCCTGAGCTTCCTCCACGTCTCGCGCCCCGAGATCGACCTGCCCGAAGGGACGCACATCTATTCGGACGAGGTCTACAAGAAGGCGCGCGAGAACTTCGAACGCTTCAAAGCGGAAGGCACGCTCGTCGAGGAGGAGGAGCCGAGCCTCTACGTCTACCGTCTGGTCATGGGCGACCACACGCAGACGGGCGTCGCCGCCGCCTGCTCCGTGGACGAGTACGACGACGACCGCATCCGCAAGCACGAGCGCACGCGCCCCGACAAGGAGAACGACCGCACGCGCCACGTCCTCACCCTGCGCGCGCAGACCGGCCCCGTCTTCCTCACCTACCGCGCCGACCGAAGGATCGACGCGCTCGTCGAGGCCGAGACCAAGGCGGAGCCGCTCTACGACTTCGAGGCCGAAGACGGCGTGCGCCACACGGTCTGGCGCGCCTCGGCGGCCGAACAGCTCGCGCGCTGCTTTGCCGAGGTGCCGCTGCTCTACATCGCCGACGGACACCACCGCGCCGCCAGCGCTTCGCGCGCGCGCGCGGAGCTGCGGGGGAAGAACCCGAACCACACGGGCGAGGAGGACTACAACCGCTTCCTCGCCGTCGTCTTCCCGGACGAGCAGATGCAGATTCTCCCCTACCACCGCGTCGTGAAGGATTTGAACGGGCGGGGCGAGGGGGAGTTCCTCGAAGCCGTCCGCAAGCACTTCAACGTCACCGAGGACGCGAAGCGCGAGGGGCCGGGCAAGCCCGGGCACTGGCACATGTACCTCGGGGGGAAGTGGTACGGTCTGAACCTGCGCGACGACGCGGCGCTCACGCTCTCCGACGACCCGACCGCGACGCTCGACGTGAGCCTCTTGCAGAACAACCTGCTCGGCCCCGTGCTCGGCGTCACAGACCCGCGCACCGACAAGCGCATCGACTTCGTCGGCGGCATCCGCGGCACGAAAGAGCTGGAAAGGCTGGTCGATTCGGGGAGCGCAGCCGTGGCCTTCGCGCTCTACCCGACCTCCATCCAAGACCTCCTGCGCGTCTCGGACGCCGGCGGCGTCATGCCGCCCAAGTCCACCTGGTTCGAGCCGAAGCTCCGCGACGCGATTGTGATTCACACGATTTGAGAAAGGGAGAGTAGGCAGTAGGCAGGTGGCAGTCGCTCCGCGTGACGAAAGTCGAAGGTTAACCCGAAAGTTTTGACAGAGGGCTTTTAACTGCCATCTGCCTACCGAGACAACCATGCGCGTACTCATCGCAGACAAGTTCGAACAGTCGGGGCGCGACGGGCTCGAAGCCGCGGGGTGCGAGTTCTCGTACCAGCCCGACGTGAAGGACGAGGCGCTGGTCGAGGCCGTCCGGTCTTACGCGCCGGACGTCCTCGTCGTGCGCGGGACGAAGGTGACCGAGCCGATGCTGGACGCGGGCGCCCTGAAGCTCATCGTGCGCGCGGGCGCGGGCTACAACACGATTGACGTGGCGGCCGCGTCGCGCCGCGGCGTCTACGTCTCGAACTGCCCGGGCAAGAACTCCGTGGCCGTCGCCGAGCTGGCGATGGCGCTCATCCTCGCCCTGGATCGCCGCGTCGCCGACAACGTCATCCAGCTCCGCGAAGGCAAGTGGAACAAGAAGGAGTTCTCGAAGGCGCGCGGGCTTTTGGGCCGGACGCTCGGGCTGGTGGGCACGGGGCAGATCGGGCGCGAGGTCGTCACGCGCGCGCGCGGCTTCGGGATGAACGTCATCGCGTGGAGCCGCAGCCTGACGGACGAGGCGGCGGCCGGGCTGGGCGTCGAGCGGCGCGAGAGTTTGTTAGACGTGGCGCGCGACTCCGACGTCGTGAGCGTCCACGTCGCGCTCAACCCGGAGACGCGCGGCCTCGTCGGCGCGGACTTCTTCAACGCGATGAAGGACGGCGCCTACTTCGTCAACACCGCGCGCGGCGAGGTCGTTGACCAGGAGGCGCTGCGCCGCGCGCTGCGCGAGAAGGGCGTCCGCGCCGGCCTCGACGTGTTCGCCAACGAGCCGACGAGCGCGGCGGGGGAGTTCACCGACGACATCGCGCGCGAGCCGAACCTCTACGGCACGCACCACATCGGCGCCTCGACCGACCAGGCGCAGGAGGCCATCGCCGCCGAGACCGTCCGCGTCATCCGCACCTTCAAGGAGACGGGGCGCGTCCCGA
>Ga0213876_10001635_pt1 | contig 13675 bp, 4 predicted proteins | sample BarmaccomBMRX_R9_FD_160113 | JGI IMG/M metagenome (GOLD analysis project Ga0213876, IMG submission 160113) | Root-associated microbial communities from Barbacenia macrantha in rupestrian grasslands, the National Park of Serra do Cipo, Brazil - RX_R9 | ecosystem: Host-associated > Plants > Roots...
GGCGCGACCGGGAATCCGTCATGCCCCGGCTTGCCGTCCGGTTCCGCCTATGTCAGGGCATGGACCGGCTTGAAGTCGAGGAACGTGGTTTGATTGCGCGTATAGTCCTGGCGGTGCTGCTCCTTGGGGCGCTGCCCAGCAACGCCGCCGCGGCGGTCGAGATCGCTTTCTATTCGCGCGAGCTCGGCGGCAACAATTTCCCGCACGCCTTCGTCGCCCTGCACGGCACCTTGGATTCCACCGGCGAGACGGTCGACACCAGCTACGGCTTCACCGCCCATTCGGTGACGCCGGCGATCCTGTTCGGCTCGGTGAGCGGCGAGGTGGTCGTCGAAGGCCCGCGCCAGGTGGCGCGCAGCACCCGCCAGTTCGAGGTCACCCTCACCGACGACCAGTATCGCGCGGTGATGGCGTTGGTCGATGAATGGCGGAACCGGCCGCAGCCGTCCTACAATCTCAACCATCGCAATTGCGTCCATTTCGTCGCCGCTCTGGCGCGCACCATCGGCCTCCATGTCGAGGAGGTGCCGGGGCTGATGAAGCGGCCGCGCTCCTTCCTGCTTCACGTCGTCGAGCTCAACCCGACGCTCGCCGCCAGCGCGCCGCCGCAGGTCGCCGCGCCGGCGCCTCCAGCCTCCGAGGCGGTGCCGCCCGCCCACTGAAGCCGTTCAGTAAGCGGGGGAATTCGTCCCAGGCGCGGATTCGTTCCGCGCGATTAACCATTGGCGCGGCCGGCGGGTCTGCTATGCACGCCGCTGATCGCCAAGGCGTTTCAGAGGGGCCGCGGTGGTGTTTGGTGGCGTGGGGTCGCGGGCCGGCCTTTCTGGCGGGCGCGCAATGAGATCGAACGGACTTTTGCCGGCGCGCACGGGGCTTGCCGCCGGCGCGGCCTTGCTCGCCCTTGCGGCGCCCGCTTTCGCGCAGGCGCCGCCGTCCGCGCCGGTCGCCCCCACCCGCGAGCAGCTGCAGCCGCCTTCGCCTGCGACCGCCCAGGTACCGGCGCGGCTGACCGTCGAAGGGGACGTCGAGCACGCGCCCTGCGCGCTCGACCGGCCCGAATATCGCGATATCAACTTCACCCTCCGCGAGGCCGTGTTCGACGAGCTGCGCGGCCTGCCCGCGGCGCGGCTGCGCGAGGCGTTCGCGCCCTATGTCGGGCGGGAAAGCAATATCAGCATCGTCTGCGAGATCCGGGACCGCGCCGCCGCGATCCTGCGCGAGGCCGGCTATATCGCCGCGGTCGAGGTGCCCGAGCAGCGGATCGCCGACGGCGTGGTCCATTTCCGGGTGCTGATCGCGCGCCTCGTCGGGATCCGCGTGCGCGGCGATGCCGGCCGCCAGGAACGGCTGATCGCCGCCTATCTCGGCCGGCTGACGCGCCGGGAGGTGTTCAACCGCTACGAGGCGGAGCGCTACCTGCTGCTCGCCGGCGACCTGCCCGGCTACAATGTCCGGCTTGCGCTGCGCTCGGCCGGGACGGCGCGGGGCGAGGTGATCGGCGAGGTCACCGTCCAGCATGTCGGCGCGCTTGCCGACGTCACCGTCCAGAATCTCGGCTCGGCCGCGCTCGGCCGCTGGGGGGCGCTCGCGCGCGTGCAATTGTTCGGCCTGACCGGGCTCGGCGACCGCACCACCCTCGCCGTCTACAGCACGGCGCAGACCCGCGAGCAGCAGACCCTCCAGGTCGCGCACGAGATGCACCTTGGCAGCGAGGGCTTCGCGCTCGGCGGCCAGCTCACTTATTCCTGGGCGCATCCCGATCTCGGCGATCCCGCGATCGATATCAGGGCGCGCACCCTGTTCGCAACGATCGATGCCTCCTATCCCTTCCTCCGCCGCCAGCTGCGCACCCTCCGCGGGCGGATCGGGCTCGACCTCATCGACCAGGACATCGACTTCGCCTCGATCCCGCTGAACCGAGACCGGCTGCGGGTCGCCTTCGCGCGGCTCGATTTCGACCTGCTCGGGCTGCGGCGGAGCGATCCGCATTACACATTGGCGGCGCCGCGCTGGCGGCTCTCCGGCGGCATCGAGCTCCGCCAGGGGCTCGACATATTGGGCGCGACCCAGCCGTGCGGCGCCGGCTTCGTCAATTGCACCGGCCTCGGCGCGGTGCCGCCGACCCGGCTCGAAGGCGACCCGACCGCGACCGTGCTGCGGGGGGAGGTCGCCGCCGAGTTCCGCCCGGTCCCGCTCGTCGCCTTCTCGCTCGGTGCGCGCGGCCAATATAGCGGCCATCCCCTGCTCAGCTTCGAGGAATTCTCGGCCGGCAATTACACGGTGGGCCGCGGCTACGATCCGGGCGCCTTGCTCGGCGACAGCGGCGTCGGCGTGCAGGCGGAGATCCGCCTCGGCAGCCTGTTCGGCCCAACGCCGGCGCGGCTGCATATCGAGCCCTATGCCTTCGTCGACCAGGCCTGGGTCTGGAATCGCGACCGCCTCCTGGTCGTCCCGGACGCCGAGCTGACCTCGGTCGGCGGCGGCGTGCGCGCGGCCTTCGCCGGCCGTTTCCTGCTCGACGCCGCAATCGCCGCGCCGCTCGACAAATTGCCCCTGCAGACCCGGCGCGGCGACGTCCGCTTCCTGGTCACGCTGACCACGCGCCTGTGGCCATGGAGGTCCAGATGAACGCTCCGCTCCCGCGCCGCCTGCGTCCCTCGCTGCTGCTCGGCTGCGCCGCCTGCGCGCTGGCGGGCTGGTCGGGCGCGGCGCAGGCGCAGGCCTTCGACGCCAATCCGACGACGATCTTCGGCAGCGTCGCTTATGATCGTGCGACGCCCGGCGTGGAGACGATCACCCTCAACAGCCGGACCGCGGTGATCGACTGGTCGAACATCAGCCCGACCAATCCCTTCGTCTTCCTGCCGGGCGGCCATGTCGCGACCTTCCAGAACGGCACCGACATTCCCAATTTCGTCGCGCTCAACCGCATCCTCGTCACCGTGCCGGTCCGCTTCGACGGACATGTGGTCAGTCAGCTCGTCTCCGGGGGCAACACGACGCCCGGCGGCACCCTGCTCTTCGCGACGCCTGGCGGGATCATCGTCGGCGCCAATGCGGTGTTCGACGTCGGCAGCCTCGTCCTCACCACGCTCGACGTGAACGTCGACGCCAACGGCAATTTCTACGATTCCGCGACGCGCGGCTTCACCTTCTCCTCAGGCCTTGCGGCAGCGCGCGGCGCGGTCGTCACCGAAGCGGGCGCGCGGATCAACGCGCCAGGCGCCAATTCCTACATCGCTTTGGTGGCGCCCTCGATCGACCATGCGGGCAGCATCAGGGTGAACGGCGCCGCCGCTTTCGTCGCCGGCAACCAGGTCGAGCTGCGCGCCAATGACGGGCTGTTCGACATCATCGTGCCGGTCGGCACCGACTCCATCACCCCGATCACGCACAGCGGCACGACCGGCGGCCCGGCCAGCATCGACGCCGCCGACATCCACCGCATCTACATGGTCGCGGTGCCGCGCAACACCGCGATCACGGCGGTGCTCGGCGGCAATATCGGCTTCGACGATGCGGTGAATGCGAGCGTCGAGAATGGCCAGATCGTCCTCTCGGCCGGCTACAATATCGTCGGCGGCAGCGTCGATGCGGGCGCGCCGGTCAATCCCGGCCAGCAGGCGAACCTGACGATCCGGGGCGGCTCGATCACCTCCCGCCTCACCGGCTATGCGGTGACGAACGCAACCGCGAGCGGCAATGGCGGGACGCTGCACGCGACGCAGGACGTCACCCTCGTCGGCGGCCAGTCGGCAGTCCTGCGCGGTCTCAGCGGCGAGACGGTGACGATGGACCGCAACGTCAGCCTGGTCTCGCCCGGCGGCAGCGCCGGCATCATCGCCAGCGGCGGCGGCAGCATCACGATCAGCGGCAATGCCCTGGTCGATGCGACCGGCACCGGCTTCTCGCCGCCCAAGACCGGCGACGCCGGCAACGGCACCGGCGGCGACGCGCGGATCTACGCCGACGGCGGCAGCATCGCGATCAGCGGCGATGCCGCCGTCCTGGCGCGGGGCGTCGGCGGCAATGCCGCGGTCGGCGACTATATCGGCGCCGGCGGCAACGGCTATGGCGGCGACGCATTGGTCGAAGGCACGAACGGCGGCACCGTCTCGATCGGCGGCAATCTCAGCGCGGATGCCAGCGGGATCGGCGGCTTCACCTCCGGCTACAATGCCGTCCAGCAGCTCGTCGACGGCGCGATCGGCCAGGGCGGCGACGTCAGCGTGATCGCGGCGGCGGGCGGCTCGGTCGCGGTCAGCGGCGCGACCAGCCTGACCTCGAACGGCACCGGCGGGCAGAGCATCCTGACCGCGGGCGGCCGCGGCCAGGGCGACGACGTCCTGATCCGGACGCAGTCCGGCAGTGTGAGCCTCGGCGGCGCCGTCACGGTTTCGGCGGTCGGCAGGGGCGGCGCCGGCCAGGGCGGCGGCAACGGGCTCGGCGGCGAGCTCGCGATCCAATCCTATAGCGGGCCGGTGCAGATTTCCGGCGCTGCCTCGGTCGCCCTCGACGGCATCGGCGGCGCGGCGAACGGCGGCGGCAATGGCGGCGCCGGCACCGGCGGCGAGCTCAATGTCTTCGCCGATGCGGATACCGGCGCGATCGACATCGCGTCGCTGGACGGCCATGCCGACGGCACCGGCGGCTATGCCTTCGGCGGTACCGCCGGCGACGGCCGCGGCGGCGACGTCGTCATCTCCACCTCTTCGCCCGCAACGGTCGCCGGCGCCCGGCCCGGCATCCGGATCGGCGCGCTGTCGGCGACGGCGAACGGCACCGGCGGCGCGGCCGGGCCCTCGGACCTGAACGCGCCTGCCGCGGTCGCGGGCAATGGCACCGGCGGCGCCGTCAACATCTTCGCCTCGCAGGCTCCGGTCCGCATCGCCGGCGCGACCAGCCTGGCGGCGAACGGCACCGGCGGCGCCGGGCCGTCCGGCACGTCCGCGGGCGGCGCCGGCCGCGGTGGGGGCATCGCCATCGCGACCGACCGGACCAGCGTCGATCTCGGCACCGGGACCTTGCTGCAGGCGAACGGGCGCGGCGGCGACGGCGCGGCCGGCGGTGACGGCATCGGCGGCGAGCTCGATCTCGAAAGCAATGGCGGCGACCTCGCTCTCGGCGGCAGCGCCGCTGCCTCGGCGACCGGCATCGGCGGGGCCGGGCGCGCGGGCAATGGCGGCAATGGCCGCGGCGGCGGCCTGCAGATCGCCGCCTTCCAGAGCAGCAGCGGCCCTTCGCGGATTCTCGGCGGCGCGGTCACGGCCATGGTCGCCGGCATCGGCGGCGCAAGCGCGAGCGGCGGCGCCGGCGGCACCGGCACCGGCGGCCAGGCGACGGTCTACGCCAATGCCGATACCGGCAGCATCGATCTCGCCTCGCTGAGCGCAAGCGCGGACGGCATCGGCGGCGCCTCGCAGACGGGCACCGCCGGCGCCGGGCAGGGCGGCAGCGTCCTGATCCATACGCAGAACGACGCGGTGGTCGCAGGAGCGCGGCCCGGCATCCATCTCGGCGCGCTTTCCGCGAGCGCGAACGGCAGCGGCGGCAATGGCGGCGCCGGCATCGTGAACGGCATCCCCGCCTCCGCCGGAACGGGGACCGGCGGCCGCGTCGAAATCCTCGCCTCGCAGGCGCCGATCCGGGTCGACGGCGCGACCAGCCTCGCCGCCAACGGCAGCGGCGGCGCGGCCGCCGCGGCGTCTCCCGGCGCAGCTGGGCAGGGCGGCACCGTCTCGATCGGCGCCGACCGCACCTCGGTCGATCTCGGCACCGCCAGCCTGATCCGCGCTGACGGCAGCGGCGGCGCCGGGCTTGCTGGCGGGACTGGCACTGGCGGACAGGTCGTCGTCGAGGCGGCCGCCGGCGACGTCGACCTCGCCGACAACGCCGGCCTTACGGCTTCGGGCACCGGGGGCGCGGCGAGCAACGGCCGCGGCGGCGACGGCAATGGCGGCAGCGTCCTGGTCACCGCCCGCACCTCGAGCGCGCCCTCCCGGATCAGCGGCGGCGCGGTCATCGTCGCCGCGACCGGCACCGGCGGCAACGGCAGCGCCGCCGGCGCCCTGCCGGCGGGGCGGGGCGGCGACGGCAGGGGCGGCGCCGTCGGCCTGATCGCGGAAGCCGCAGGGGGGACGATCGCGTTCGGAGCCGCTTCGGCAAGCGCTGCGGGGACCGGCGGCAATGCCGGCGCCGCGCCGACGCAGGCGCTCTCAGGCCGGGGCGGCGACGGCTTCGGCGGCACGGTGACGGCCGGGACGACCCAGGCGGTCTCGCCGTGCGGCACGCCCGGCGGCTGCCCGGCCGGCAGCGCCACCTTTGCCAGCCTCGGCCTTTCGGCCGTGAGCCGCGGCGGGACCGGTGGGACCGGCGGCAACGGCACCGGCGGCACGGCGCAATTGCAGGCGGTCGGTTCGCAGACCATCGTGACCGGCGTCGCCAGCCTGCGCGCCGATGGGATCGCCGGCGCCGGCACGATCGGCGCCGGCGAAGGCGGTGGCACCACCACGCCGGGCACCAACGGCCAGGCCCTCGGCGGCCTGCTCGTGCTGAGTGCGTCGCCCGACAGCGGCGGCAATGGCGGCCGGCTCCAGGCGGGGACCATCGATGGCAGCGCCAATGCGACCGGCGGGGTCGCGGGCAGCACCGCCGGGCGCTGGCGGGTGTCGGCCAATGCCGGCAGCAGCGTCGCCGCAACCAACGCCACGCTGGCTGCGGGCGGCGGGACGGTGCTTCCCGCCGCGTCGAGCGTCAACGCGTTCGGCGGCACGATCGGCTTCTCGGGGACGGCCGCGTTGAGCAGCGCCGGCAGCATCCAGGTCAACGCCGGCGGCACCGGCCAGCTCAACGGCGGCGCAGTCCAGCTCAGCGCCGGCGACGATGTGATCGTCAGCAATTCCAGCCCGTCGGCCAATGCGGTCACGATCGACGTCGCCAGCCTCACCGTGACCGCCGCCGACGATTTCACCCTGAACAACGGCGCGGTCACCCGCTCCAGCGGCGCCACCAATGTGCGCGCCGGCGATCTCGCGACCGTGGCCGGGCGGATGCTCGGCGGGACGATCCAGCTCGCCTCGGCGGACATCGATCTCACCGGCGGCATCGGCGGAACGGGAACCGCCCGCGTCACGCTGCAGGTGCTGCCCGCGCCCGGCGCGACCCTGCCCAGCCAGGTCGTGCTTGGCGGCACGACGCAGGGCCCGGGCTATACGCTGACCGCCGCCGAGGCGGGCCGCATCTCGACGGCGGCGCTCGACCTCGTCGTCCCGGTCACCGGCAGCGGCGTCAGCCGCCCGCCCGATCTGCTCGTCCGCGACCTGCCGCTGAGCGTCGCCGGCACGACCGGGTTTGTCGGCAGCCTCAACCTCAATGTCGGCAACGCCACCGCCGGCATCGCCGAGATCGTCGGCAACCTCGCGCTGAGCGGGGCCGGCGCCACGAACGGCATCTCGATCCAGGCCGGCGAGCGGGTGCAGATCGTGAATCCGACCGGCAGCGTCCGGGTGCGCGACGCGGCCGGTTTCCCGGCCGGCACCCTCACCATCGGCGCGGCGAATATCTGGTCGGCGAGCCGCGCCCTGCTCGACCGGCTGACCGCCGATCCCGCCTTCGCCGGCCGCGATCAGGCCCTGCTCGCCAATGACGGTGCGGACCAGCCGCGCGGCTATATCGAAGGCGCCGAGGTGACGCTCCGCGCCGGCAACACCCTGCTTGTCCAGAACAGCGGCACGCGCGCCCGCTTCGCCGGCATCACGGTGGTCCAGGGCACGCTCACCGTCGTCCCGACCGGCAATGTCCCGCTCGACACCTATGCGTTCGGCAATAGGATCAACCCGGACGGCAGCTTCACGACCAACAGCCTCTTCTTCCGCGAGGTGCAGTTCAACCCGAACGGTCCGGTGAGCTCGGCCACCTTCACCTCCAAGGCCGCGTTCAACACCTGCATCATCGTCACCCGCCAATGCGGCGGCGCGCAGCCGGTGCCGGGCCGCGATCCGATCGTCGGCCCGTTCGTGCCGGTGCCGCTCACCGCACCCGACACCGACCCGGTCGACGCGAGCTTCGCGACCGAGCCGTTGATCGAGGAGCCGGTGACGAGCGGCGGCGAATCCTCCATCTGGACGCCGCCCTGCGATCCGCGGCAGGACCGGCAATGCCCCGGCACCCAGCCGTGAGGCGCGCCGGCTTCCTCGCCGCTTTGCTGCTCGCGGCCGGCCTCGCCGCGCCGGCCGCGGCGCAGCCGCTCTCGATCCGCGACAGTTTCCGGATCGGCAGCGGCGGCGGCACGCTCTGCACCGGCGAATCGCTGACCACGAATGTCGCCCTCATCGACATGTTCGATCGCGGCTGGTCGATCGTCTGCCGCGACGCCGCAATGCCGGTCGGCACCGTCTACGCGCTGCGGGCGCGGGGCGGCGATCCCGCCGGCCGGCTCGCGACGCTCCGCAATGCACGCATGGCCTGCCGCCCGGGCGAGGCGGCCGCGGTCGAAGGGCTCGGCCGACTGGAGACGCTCGACTGCCGGCTGTCGAGCGCGGACATTGGCTGGCGGGTCTATCTCCGGCCGGCCGGCGGCACGCTCTACGTCGCCGAAGGCTTTGCCGGTTACGACAGCGCGCTGCGGCTGGCCTTGCGCAGCGTGATCGCCGACCGCGAGCTGCCCGGCGAGGTCTCCATCGCGACCACCGGCGCCGGCGATCCCGCCGCCTTCGCCCGCATCCAGGCCGGCACGCACGATCCGCAGCGCGCGCTCGCCGAAGCCTATCGGCGCAACAATGCGGGCAGCTTCGCCGAGGCGGCCGAATATTTCGCGACCCTGACCGAGCGCGGCGATGCCGCGGTCAACCCGGCCGAGGCCCTGCTCAACGAGGCGATGCAGAAGTCCGACCTCGGCCGCTTCGCCGAGGCCGAGACATTGTTCGCCCGCGCCGCGCCTTTGGCCGGTGCCGATCCGGTGACCGCGCGGCGGCTGCGCAACTACCAGGCGATGCACCTCCTCAACCAGGGCCTGCCGGACGCGGCGCTGGCGCAGCTGAACCGGCCGGTGCCGCCGATCGCCGCCGACGATGCGCTGCGCAACCTGGTCATCGATCCGCCAACCTCGGGCCGGCTCAGCGCGGAATCGCCGGGCGCCAGCCGGCTGCGCGGACAGGAGGGGCTGACCCAGGCCGACAAGGCGCAGATCCTCGACGGCCAGGCGCTGCAGCTGCGCGGCACGATCCTGCGCCTGCAGCATCGCGACGCCGACGCCGCGGCGCCGTTCGGCCGCGCGATGGACGAACTGGTCGCGATCCGCGGCGGCCGCATCGCCGCGACCATCTGGCTGCGCGCGCAGATCTTGGGCGAGCTCGCCGGGATCGCCGAGGCGCGCGGCGACGCCGCCGAGGCGGAACGGCTGCACCGCGCCGCGATCGCCTTGCTCGAAAGCGACTATCCGGGCTCGGCCGCCCTGCTCAGCGCGCAGGGCCGGCTCGCCGGCTTCTACGTGCGGGCCGGCCGGACCGCGGATGCGCTGGCGCTCTACCATGCGATCGTCGCCTCGATCTCCGACCGCGGCGACGCCTCGCCGGGCCTGCGCCTGCTGCTCGGCCCCTATTTCGAGACGCTCGCCGGCCGCGGCGACGATCCGCAGGCGGTGGCGGACCTGTTCGCGGCGAGCCAGGTGCTCGTTCGCCCCGGCGTCGCCCAGACCCAGGCGATCCTCGCCCGCGAGCTGTCCGGCGGCAGCGACGCGGCGGCGGCCCTGTTCCGCCAGTCGGTCGATCTCACCCGCGACATCGAGCGCGCCCGCGTAGAGCTGTCGCGGCTGCAGGCGGGGCCCCAGAGCGCGGCCGTCCAGGCCCGCGCGGCGGCGCTGCAGGCCTCGCTCGCCCAATGGCAGCAGGACCAGATCGCGACCCAGGCGCGGCTCGCAAACTATCCGCGGTACCGCGTCGTCTCGAACGGCGCCTTGACCCTCGCCGATCTCCAGCACCTGCTCCGCTCCGGCGAAGCCTATTACAAGATGCTGGTCGTCGGCGACCGCGCCTATGCGATCTTCGCCACCGCCGCCGGCGCGCGCGCCTTCCGGCTCGGCGTCGGCGCGGCCGAGCTCGACCGGCGCGTCGATGCGCTGCGGCGGACGATCTCGATCATCCGCGGCGGCGAGCAGATCACCTATCCGTTCGATCTCGAGCTCGCCTACGGTCTCTATCAGGCACTGTTCGGCCCGGTCTCCGGCGACATGGCTGGCGTGACCCATCTGATCTTCGAGCCGGACGGGGCGATGATGCGGCTGCCGCCGAACCTGCTGGTCATGGATCATGCGGGGATCGACGCCTACAAATCGCGCGCCGCGCGGCCCGGCGACGACGGCTTCGATTTCACCGGCGTGCAATGGCTCGGCCGCGACCGCGACGTCTCGACCTCGGTCTCCGCGCGCGCCTTCCGCGATGTCCGCCAGGCGCCGCCGAGCCGGGCCCGCGCCGCCTATCTCGGGTTCGGCCAGAACCAGCCGGTCGGCGCCGCGCTGCCGCCTGGCGCGGTCCGCTCGGCCCCCGGCAATGCCGATTGCTCCTGGCCGGCGGCGGCCTGGAACCGGCCGATCTCGGCGGCGGAATTGGTCTCCGCCGGCCGCGCCGCCTCGGGCGGCCGTCCAGGCCAGGCGGAGATCGTGACCGGCGCCGCGTTCAGCGACAGTGCGATCCTCGCCCGGCGCGACCTCGCCGATCACCGGATCCTCCATTTCGCCACCCACGGGCTGGTGATCCCGCCCCGCCCGCAATGCCCGTCCCGCCCCGCGCTGCTGACCAGCTTCGGCGGCGCCGGCTCGGATGGACTGCTCTCCTTCGCGGAGATTTTCGACCTGCGGCTCGACGCCGACCTGATCATCCTCTCCGCCTGCGACACGGCCGGCGGCGGCAGCGCGGAGGCGAGCGCCGAGGCCGGCGTCGGCGGCGGCGAGTTCGCGCTCGACGGCCTGGTCCGCGCCTTTGTCGGCGCCGGCGGACGGATGGTGGTCGCCAGCCACTGGCCGCTTCCCGACGATTTCGACGCGACGCAAAGGCTCAATGTCGGCCTGTTCAGCGCGCCGCCGGGGACGAGCACGGCCGGGGCGCTTCGCCGCGCCGAACGGAGCTTGATGGACGATCCGCGCACCTCCCATCCTTTCTACTGGGCCGGCTTCGCATTGATCGGCGACGGCGCCGCGCCGGTGCTCCGCCCGATTGCGGCGGAGACGGCGTCGGCTCATTGAACCTTAAGCGCGGTCGCACGTTCGAAACGTGCTATCGGCCCTCCTGGGGATGAGCGGGGTTATTGAAGAAGGCGAGATACATCGCTCTGCTGCTGGCCGGCGCCCTTGCGGCGCCCGCTTTCGCGCGCGCCCAGCCCACCCGGCCGCCCGAGGGCCAGGCTGCCCAGCCGGCACCCGCCGCCAAGCCTGAACCGCAGCAGCCGAGCGGCCCGATCATCCCCGATTCCCAGTTCGAGCAGGCGCTGCCGCCGCTCGACCCGGCGCTGAGCCAGCCGCTCGAACCGCTGGACCAGGTTCGGGCGCCGGGAGCAGCTACGATGCCGCCGGGGACTCCCGCGCCGGCAACAACGACAATGCCCGAACCTCCGTTCCCGCCGGTGCCGGGCCCGGTGGAGAATCCGCCGCCCGCCGACCCGGCGCTGAGCGAACCGCTGCCGCCTCTGTCCAGCTTCGACGTCCAGCCGCCGCCGCCGACGCCGGCGCAGGCGGCGCAGAATGGCGATCGGCCGCCGCCGGTCCGCTATACTCTGGTGGTCGAAGGGTTCGGAGACACGGGCCTCGAAGGCCGCTTCCGGGGCCTCTCCGCGCTCGACGACGCGGAAGGCAATGCGGTCAACGGCGCGATGGTCCAGGCGCGGGCGGAGGAGGACAAGGCGATGGCCGTCCGCCTGCTCCGCTCCGAAGGCTATTATGACGCGGTCGCCACGTACGGGATCGAGCAGCTGCCGGACCAGCCCGGACGGCTCCGCGTCACGATCACCGTCGCGCCAGGCAGCCGCTACAATCTCGGCACGATCAACATAAGCGGCCCCGACACGAATCCGTCCGGCATGCCGCGCCGCTTCCTGCCGCTGGAAACCGGCCACCCGATCCGCGCCGCCGACGTCGAATCGGCCGAGGCGAACGTCCTGCTCCGCCTGCCGCAGGAAGGCTATCCCTTCCCGCATATCGACGTGCGCGACATCGTCCTCGATCCCGACACCCATATCGGCGACTATACCCTGCCGCTCAATCCGGGGCCCCGCGCCAGCTTCGCCGGTTTCACCACCGAAGGCCATCTCGCCTTCGACGCCGCCCATGTCGGCGTGCTCTCCCGCTTCCGGCGCGGCGAGCTCTACGACCGGCGCAAGGTCGACGATCTGCGCGAGGCGATGGTCGCGACGCGCTTGTTCCGTACCGTCTCGGCCGAGCCGGTGCTGACCGGCGAGCATGCGCCGGACGGAACGGAATATGTGAACATCCTGGTCCGCCAGGATGCCGGGCCGCCGCGCTCGCTCGACCTCTCGGCCGGCTACGACACCGGCCAGGGGCTGCGGCTCGAAGCGGCCTGGGAGCATCGCAACCTGTTGCCGCCGGAAGGCGCGCTCCGCATCGCGGCGATCGCCGGCACGCAGGAACAGAATCTCTCGATCCGCTTCCGCCGCAACAATTGGGGCCAGCGCGACCGCGCCCTGCTGCTCCAGCTCGATGCCGGCCGCCGCGATTATCCGGCCTTCCAGGGCTATACGTCGCGCCTCTACGGGCTGATCACGCGGGAATCGACGCCGATCTGGCAGAAGGTCTGGACCTATGCCTACGGCGCGGAGCTGCTCGCCACCAACGAGAACCGCAACGGCACTGCCCGGGTCTCGCTGAGCGACGCCTATTTCATCGGCGGGCTGATCGGCCAGCTCGGCTACGACCGCTCCAACAGCCTGCTCGATCCGACCCGGGGCTTCCGGCTGCTCGCCAGGGTCAATCCGGAGGCGTCGTTGCGCAGCGGCGCCCGATTCTATGTCCGTAATTTGATCGAAGGCAGCGCCTATTTCCCGTTCGGCGAGAGCTTCGTGCTCGCCGGCCGGGCCCGCTTCGGCTCGATCTTCGGCATCGCGCGCGACCAGATCGCGCCCTCGCGGCGACTCTATTCGGGCGGCGGCGGCTCGGTGCGCGGCTTCGGCTATCAGGAGCTCGGCCCGCGCGACGCCAAGAACGTGCCGCTCGGCGGCAGGGGCCTTTCCGAATTCTCGATCGAGGGCCGCTACCGCTTCGGCAATTACGGCGCGGTCGCCTTCGTCGACGCCGGCCAGGTCACCGAGCGTCAATATCCCGATTTCTCCGACATGCGGTTCGGCATCGGCGTCGGCGGCCGCGTCTACACCAGCTTCGGCCCGGTCCGGCTCGACGTCGCCACCCCTCTCGGCCGCCGGCCGGGCGAGGCTTTGGTCACCGTCTACGTCTCGATCGGGCAGGCCTTCTGATGGGCCGGCGGATCGCGATCTGGGCCGGGGCCGCGCTTGGCGCGATCCTGCTGGCAATCGGCGCCTTCCTGCTCTGGCTGAACACCGATCCCGGGCGGCGCTTCGTCGTCGGCCAGATCAACGCGATCGAGACCGCCTCGGGGCTCAGGATCCATGTCGACCGGATCGAAGGCTCGGTGTTCGGCGAGATGCGGCTGATCGA
>Ga0213876_10001636_pt1 | contig 13672 bp, 10 predicted proteins | sample BarmaccomBMRX_R9_FD_160113 | JGI IMG/M metagenome (GOLD analysis project Ga0213876, IMG submission 160113) | Root-associated microbial communities from Barbacenia macrantha in rupestrian grasslands, the National Park of Serra do Cipo, Brazil - RX_R9 | ecosystem: Host-associated > Plants > Roots...
CACCAAGCTCGGGCCCGAGGAAATCACCCGCGATATTCCGAATGTCGGCGAGGAAAATCTCAAAAACCTCGACGAGGCCGGCATTGTTTATATCGGCGCCGAAGTGGTGGCCGGCGACATTCTGGTCGGCAAGGTGACGCCGAAAGGCGAAACACCGATGACGCCGGAAGAGAAGCTTCTGCGCGCCATCTTCGGCGAGAAGGCGGCGGACGTGCGAGACACATCGCTTCGCGTGCCGCCCGGTGTCACGGGCACCATCGTGGAAGTGCGGGTGTTCAACCGGCATGGCGTGGACAAAGACCAGCGCGCAATGTCGATCGAGAAGGCGGAGGAAGAGCGTCTAGCCGAAGACCGCGATGACGAACTCGCCATTCTCGAGCGCAACATCTTTGCCCGCCTGTCCGAGCTTCTGCTTCACAAGACGGTGGCAAACGGGCCGAAGGGGCTCGCCGCCGATTCAAAGGTGACGCAGAACGTGCTGGACACGATCCCCCGTCATCAATGGTGGCAGATCGGCCTGCGCAACGAAAAGGCACAGGGCGAGATCGAGGCGCTGAAGAAGCAGTACGACGAATCCAAGCAGCGGCTGGACAAGCGTTTTGCGGACAAGGTGGAAAAGCTTCGCCGCGGCGACGAGCTCGCCCCGGGCGTGATGAAGATGGTCAAGGTGTTCGTCGCGGTGAAGCGTAAGCTCCAGCCGGGCGACAAGATGGCCGGACGTCACGGCAACAAGGGCGTGATCAGCCGGATTCTGCCGATCGAGGACATGCCGCATCTGGACGACGGCACGCCGGTGGATGTCGTGCTCAACCCGCTGGGCGTGCCCTCGCGCATGAATGTCGGCCAGATTCTGGAGACACATCTTGGCTGGGCTTCCGCGGGGCTTGGCCGGCAGATCGGCGAGGTGCTCGACAAGGTGAAGCGCGACGGCAACAAGGCCGATGGCGCGCTGCGCAAGAAGCTGAAGCAGGTCTACGGCAACGACACTCGACTCGGCGAGTTGGATGACGGCGGCCTTATTGAGCTCGGTGAAAACCTGCGCGAAGGCGTGCCGGTTGCGACGCCCGTGTTCGATGGCGCCAAGGAAGCCGACATCGTCGAGATGCTCCAACAGGCCGGCCTGAATGAGACCGGACAGGTGACTCTATACGACGGCCGGACCGGCGAGGCTTTCAAGCGCGCCGTCACAGTCGGTTATATCTACATGCTGAAGCTGCACCACCTCGTGGACGACAAGATTCACGCGCGCTCGATCGGTCCGTACAGCCTCGTCACCCAGCAGCCGCTCGGCGGCAAGGCGCAGTTCGGCGGACAGCGTTTCGGTGAAATGGAAGTGTGGGCTCTCGAGGCCTACGGCGCGGCCTACACGCTTCAGGAAATCCTGACCGTGAAGTCCGACGACGTGGCCGGCCGTACCAAGGTTTACGAGGCGATCGTGCGCGGCGAGGACACGTTCGAGGCCGGTATTCCGGAATCGTTCAACGTGCTCGTCAAGGAAATGCGCTCGCTCGGCCTTAATGTGGAGCTCGTCAATGGCTGATTTCGAATTCAGAACACCCCGCAGGGACTCAAGAATGAATCAAGACCTGATCAACGTCTTCCAGGCTGGAAAGGAGATTCCGACGTTCGACCGGATTCGAATTTCGCTCGCCAGCCCCGACCAGATTCTTCGCTGGTCGCATGGCGAGATCAAGAAGCCGGAGACGATCAACTACCGCACCTTCAAGCCCGAGCGCGACGGGCTCTTCTGCGCGCGCATTTTCGGTCCGGTGAAGGACTACGAATGCCTGTGCGGCAAGTACAAGCGCATGAAGTACAAGGGCATCGTCTGCGAAAAGTGCGGCGTCGAGGTGACGGTGCAGAAAGTGCGCCGCGACCGCATGGGCCACATCGAACTGGCCTCGCCGGTGGCGCATATCTGGTTCCTGAAGTCGCTCCCGTCGCGCATTGGCCTGATGCTCGACATGACGCTCAAGGATCTCGAGCGCGTCCTCTATTTCGAGAACTATATCGTCACGGAGCCGGGACTTACGCCGCTCAAGGACCGCCAGCTCCTGTCCGAGGACGAGTACTACAAGGCGCAGGACGAGTACGGCAATGACGCGTTTACGGCAGCCATCGGCGCGGAGGCGATCCGCCGGCTGCTGGAAGCGATCGATCTGGAGCAGCTGCGCGATCATCTCCGCAAGGAGATTTCCGAAACCAGCGGCGTCGGCGAGAAGCCGAAGAAGCTGGTCAGGCGGCTGAAGCTTGTGGAAGCCTTCATGGAATCCGGCAACCGGCCAGAATGGATGATTCTGACCCAGGTTCCGGTGATCCCGCCAGAGTTGCGCCCCCTCGTTCCGCTGGATGGCGGCCGCTTCGCCACATCAGACCTCAACGATCTCTATCGCCGCGTCATCAACCGCAACAACCGGCTGAAGCGGCTGATCGATCTGAAGGCGCCGGACATCATCGTGCGCAACGAAAAGCGCATGCTGCAGGAATCCGTCGACGCGCTGTTCGACAATGGCCGCCGCGGACGGGTTATTACCGGCGCCAACAAGCGGCCGCTGAAGTCGCTTGCCGACATGCTGAAAGGCAAGCAGGGCCGCTTCCGCCAAAACCTGCTCGGCAAGCGTGTGGACTATTCCGGCCGCTCGGTGATCGTCGTTGGCCCGGAGCTGAAACTGCACCAGTGCGGTCTGCCGAAAAAGATGGCGCTCGAATTGTTCAAGCCGTTCATCTATTCGCGGCTGGAGGCGAAGGGTTTCAGCCAGACGGTCAAGCAGTCAAAGAAGCTGGTCGAGAAGGAGAAGCCGGAAGTCTGGGATATCCTCGAAGAGGTGATCCGCGAGCATCCGGTGCTGCTGAACCGCGCGCCGACCCTGCATCGTCTTGGCATCCAGGCGTTCGAGCCCGTGCTGATCGAGGGCAAGGCAATTCAGCTGCACCCGCTCGTATGCACGGCCTTCAACGCGGACTTCGACGGCGATCAGATGGCGGTACACGTGCCGTTGTCACTGGAAGCGCAGCTTGAAGCGCGCGTGCTGATGATGTCGACGAACAACATCCTCAGCCCCGCGAACGGCAAGCCGATCATCGTACCGACGCAGGATATTGTGCTCGGCCTCTACTACCTCTCGCAGGAGCGCGACAATGAGCCCGGCGATGGCATGAAGTTCAACGACATCGGCGAGATCGAGCATGCGTTGTTCTCCGGTGCCGTAACGCTGCATGCCAAGATCGAAGCGCGCTATCACACGGTCGACGCGGACGGAAAGCCGATCCTGCGGCGGGTCAAGACAACCCCTGGCCGTATGCTTATTGCCGAGCATCTGCCGCGCAATCCGAAGATCCCCTTCGAACTGGTCAACCGCCTGCTGCGCAAGCAGGAGATCAGCCACATCATCGATGAGGTCTATCGGCACTGCGGTCAGAAGGAGACGGTGTTGTTCGCCGATGCGGTGATGGGCTTGGGCTTCCGCGAGGCCTGCAAGGCCGGCATCTCGTTCGGCAAGGATGACATGGTTGTGCCGGCGACCAAGACGAAGCTGATCGACGAGACGCGACATCGCGTTCGTGAGTACGAGCAGCAGTATCTGGATGGTCTCACGACGGACAAGGAGAAGTACAATCTCGTGGTGGATACCTGGTCGAAATGCACCGACCAGGTCGCAGCCGAAATGATGAAGGAAATCTCCGAACCGAAGGTCGATCCGAAGTCAAAGCGCATCCAGGAGATGAATTCCATCTACATGATGAGTCACTCCGGCGCGCGCGGCTCGCCACAGCAGATGAAGCAGCTGGCCGGGATGCGTGGCCTCATGGCGCGTCCCGACGGCTCCATCATCGAAACGCCGATCCTTTCCAACTTCAAGGAAGGCTTGACGGTGCTCGAGTATTTCAACTCGACGCACGGCGCCCGAAAGGGCTTGGCGGACACCGCGCTCAAGACGGCGAACTCGGGTTATCTGACCCGCCGCCTCGTGGACGTCGCCAACGACTGCATCATCACCACTGAAGATTGCGGCACAAAGCGGGGCGTCACCGTGCAGGCTGAAATCGACGGCGGCCAGGTGGTGTCATCCTTGGCCGAGCGTATTTTGGGCCGGACCGCGGCGGAGGATGTGAAGCATCCGGACACCGGCGAAGTGTTGGTCCGCCGCGGCAAGGAGATCGGCGAGGATACGGCCGAGCGAATCGACAGTGCGCACATCCAGAAGGTGCGCGTACGCTCGGTGCTGGCCTGCGAATTGACCGACGGCGTGTGCGGGAAGTGCTATGGCCGCGATCTGGCTCGCGGCACCCCGGTGAATATCGGCGAAGCAGTGGGTGTCATAGCTGCACAGTCGATCGGTGAGCCGGGTACGCAGCTAACCATGCGCACCTTCCACATCGGCGGCGCGGCACAGGTTGCCGGCCAATCCAAGGTCGAAGCCTCGTACGACGGCAAGATCAAGGTTCTGAACCGCAATGTGGTGAAGAACTCCGATGGCGAACTCGTCGCCATGGGCCGTAACATGCAGATGGTGATTGTCGACTCCAAAGGTCTGGAGCGCGCAAGCTACCGCATTACCTATGGCGCGAAGCTGAGGGTGGACGAAGGAACAACCGTGAAGCGTGGTGACCGCTTGGCGGAATGGAACCCCAACGCGCTGCCCGTCCTCACGGACGTCGACGGTATCGTGAAGTACGAGGATCTTGTCTCCGGTATTTCGATCAAAGAAGTGGCGGACGAAAAGACCGGCGTTACCAATCGCGTCGTCATCGACACCCGCGGCACGGGTTCGAAAAACCAGGATCTGCGTCCCACCATTGTGATCGTCGACAAGAGGGGAAAGCCGATCACGTTCCATGGCGGCGAAGCCCGGTATGGCCTTTCCGTCGACGCCATCCTCTCGGTCGAGGACGGGGCGGAGGTGAAGGCGGGCGACGTTGTGGCGCGCATTCCCACGGAAGGCGCAAAGACACGCGACATCACGGGCGGCTTGCCTCGCGTCGCGGAACTCTTCGAGGCGCGCAAGCCCAAGGAGTCAGCCGTGCTTGCGGAAATCGACGGCTTCGTCGAGTTCGGCAAGGACTACAAGAACAAGCGTCGCGTCATCATCCGGCCGAAAAACGAGAAGCTGGAGCCTGTCGAGTTCCTCATCCCCAAGGGCAAGCACATCAGCGTGCGCGAGGGAGACTACGTGGAAAAGGGCGACTATATCGTCGAAGGAAATCCTTCGCCGCACGATATTCTGCGTATCAAGGGCGTGGAGGAGCTTGCGGTCTATCTCGTGAAGGAGATCCAGGACGTCTATCGGCTTCAGGGCGTGAAGATCAACGACAAGCACATTGAGGTCATCGTCCGTCAGATGATGCAGAAGATGGAGATCACCGACGGCGGCGACACCACGCTTCTGGCGAATGAGCAGGTCGATCTTCTAGAATACCAGGAGGCGAACAGAAAAGCACACGACCAGGGCCTCAAGCCCGCCGAAGGCCGCCCGGTTCTGCTCGGCATTACGAAGGCGAGCCTGCAGACCCGCTCGGTGTTCTCCGCGGCCTCCTTCCAGGAGACCACGCGGGTGCTCACCGAGGCTGCCGTGCAGGGCAAGGTGGATATGCTGGAAGGCCTCAAGGAGAACGTGATTGTTGGCCGTCTCATTCCGGCCGGGACCGGCGGGGCGATCGCGCGGCTTCGCCATGTTGCAGCGGAGCGGGACAAGGCGATTCAGGAAGAGCTGGCGAAAGAGCAGCCGCCCCAGCTCGAAGCCCCACAAGTGGCCGCAGAGTAGGCATTTGTGACGAACGAAAGGGCCGCCCCCCTGGGCGGCCCTTTTTCATATGTTGGCGCGCGCGAACGGTCCCGAAGCAGGCCGAAATATCCAACGGGTGAAATGAGAGGCGCAGAGGGGTACGACGTCCTATATTCTTCGCATGAAAACGCCTGAACCTTTCTCCTGGGATCGCGCCGAAGCGCGCGCCGGCAAATTCGATGGAAAATTCCTCATCGGCGTGCTGACGACGGGCATCTATTGCCTGCCGTCCTGCACCGCCCGGCAGCCAAAGCCGGACAATGTCCGGATCGTGCGCACCGAAGAAGAAGCCCAGGCGTTGGGCCTGCGTGCCTGCAAGCGTTGCCGCCCAGACCTCTTCTATCGGGGCGAAGATGAAGATATTTCGCTGTTCGAAGGACTGGCGACCCGCGTGTGTGCCGCGCCGCCGGATTTTCCGGACGCTCGGGCATTAGCCAAGGCGGCGGGAGTGAGTCTCACCAAGCTCGCTGACCTGTTCCGCGAGCACGCGCACCTTACGCCTGTTGCCTGGCTTCGTCGTGAACGCGTGCGGGCCGCTTCATGCCAGTTGCTCGGAACTGCCGACCGCGTGTTGGAAGTGGGGTATGCGTCCGGCTTCGAGAGCGAGTCGGTGTTTCACCGCCAGTTTCTCGCACTGACGCGAATGACCCCGGGAGCCTTTCGCGCCATGAACGGCGCATCTGTTTTTCTCCTGCAGTTGCCGTCGGGATATCGCGCCCAGGAGATACTGGCTTATCACGCGCGCGACCCTCAGAGCCCGTGCGAGCGGGTCGAAGGAAATCGCATCTTCAAGGCTCTCGGAACGCCTCAAGGACCGGCGGTTCTGGAGCTTTCCCTTGAAGGCGAAGGCGCGTGGGCAAGAGTGCATGGCGTCGAAAAGATGAGCCGCGAAACGGCCGCGTTTTTGCACGCATCGGCGCTGCGCATGTTGGGATTGAACAACGAGGTGGTCGCGTTCGAGACGCGCATGACCAAGGACCAGCGGTTTGGCTCTGTTGTTGCCAGGCGCCGAGGCCTGCGCGTGCCATCCATCCCGACCGGATTCGATGGTTTGTGTTGGGCAATTATCGGACAACAGGTGAATGTGAAGTTCGCGGCAGCTCTGCGGCGTGAGATTCTGAATTTGGCCGGGGATAAAATCGGCGACATGCGCACGCACCCGATTCCGGATAGGGTTGCGGAAATTGGCGCGGCCCGGCTTGCCAAATTGCGCTATTCACGCGCCAAGGCCGAATACCTGGTGGGAGCGGCAAGCACGGTGGCACAGGGGCGGCTCGATATCGAAGCACTGCCGGAGACATCCGCAGTCGCGGCGGAGAAAAAGCTCATGTCGTTGCGAGGCATCGGCAGATGGACGGCGCGCTATACGATGCTGCGCGGTGGATTCGCCGATGCAGCGCCGGTGGGCGACAGTGCGCTCGCCACCGTGTTGCAGCGGATCCATGGGCTCGCTGAACGTCCGGACGCCGAGCACGCGGAGTCGTTGATGCAGGAATTCGCCCCACATCGCAGCCTCGCAACCTGTCATTTGTGGGCCAGCTACAAGGATGCAGCATGAAGATGGAAAAACGGTACTGGGCACCGATCACGTCCAGCTTCGGAAATTTCGCGGCATGGGTGGATGAGGAGGGGAAATTGCTCCGCTTTCACCTGCGCGCCAGAGGTGCTGAGCGGGTTGACCCGCAGGCGGAACGCAACGAGGCAAAACTGGGCGCGGTGCAGGCGCAGGTCGCGGAATACGACAAGGGCAAGCGGCGCGAGTTCGAATTCGAGCTGCTGCCCGAAGGTCCGGAGTTTCATCGGCAGGTTTGGCAGGCGCTTTTAAGAATTCCTTACGGCGAAACCACCAGCTATGGCGCGATCGCCCGCAAGGTGGGGCAGCCCACGGCAGCAAGAGCAGTTGGCGTCGCCAATGGAGCCAATCCCATTGCCCTTGTTGTGCCATGCCACCGGGTCATCGGCAGTAATGGCAGTCTAACCGGCTATGGCGGAGGATTGCCGCTCAAGCGCGCCCTGCTTGAGCATGAAGCGCGCGTGGTTGGCCGCCCTTTCGACCTTTTCGTCTGAGTGCCGCCTCGTGAAGCGGCCGAGGGGAACGGTTATCCGGCCTCGAGAATAGGAGGGGTCTTGGTCTGGCCCGGCTCCGATGGGCGTCCGTTGGGCATTCGAACGCGACCGGAGAAACGGTGGACGACGAACGGGATGGGCAGCAGCAAACCAACCGCCCAATGCAAAAGGGCGACGGTGGAGATGGTTGCGTCGTCGGCGAGATAATACAGCAGAAAGCCGCTTGCGATCAGCCACATGAGAACGAGGAGCATGATGCTCCCGGACAGCCGGTTCCGGCCTGTCTGCCACCCGCCAACAATGTGGACACCCCAAAGCAGGCCGGCCAGCCAGACGCTTACGAACGCGAATAAGCCGTGAAGCACCAGCGACCAGTGCTCGAGCGGGTGCGGGGTCGGGCCGAACGGACCGCTTTGCTGGAAGAAGTAATGCAAGCATAGCCAGGCGCCGCCCGATGCCCATATCCCCAAGCCGACGCCGTAGACTTCAAAGCGCCTCCGGCGGGAAAGGTTCACGCGGTCGCGAATCTGGATTACATCCATGCGCATCAAACAGGTCTTCCGATTTCGCGCCAACCATGGGTCAAGTTATGGACAATGGCTCGCGCGCCAAAACGTGCCAAGAGAGCGTGCGTGCGGGCGCCCTTCGCCATCACCGCTTTTGTAAGCGCGTCGGCATGGATGCAGCGCGGCGCGATCACGGAAACAAATTGATCCAGCGTTGGCGTGGCGTTTCGGGGCGCGACATGCGGCATGCCCGTAGCGGTTCCGCAGCGTCTTGCTGCCATCGTGCCGGATGAGCTAGCCAGGCTTCCGTTCGATAATTCTACGACCGGAATCGAAAGGCCGTTGAATTCCGGGGCGAGTCGCACGCGCTCTATGTCCGGTCCTGCTACGCGAAGGTCGCCGCCCGCATTGACGCAGACCTGGGTTGCCCCCGTCTCGAGAAGAAAGTCGACGGCGCAATCGACCGCGTAGCCCTTCGCGATGCCGCCTAGATCGATCCAGAGCGGCTTGCGGAACCGCACCTGGGATTTGTCGAGCAACACAATGTCGGTCCATGGTGCATCGCCGTCGGTCGCAGGCAAGTCCGATCGCCGCGGCAGCACATCCCGTTCAACGAGTTCTGCTGCTACCGCGACGTCAAACGCCCCCGCTGTAATTGAAGACAGTGTCAACGCTTGCGCAAGCACGGCATGAGTGCGGGCATTGATCTCGATAGGATTGGCATGAGCATCGCGATTGAGCCGCGAGACGTCGCTGTCATCCTCGTGAAAGCTCATGAGATGATGAATTGTGCCGATCTCGGCAAAGGCTGAGTCGATCGCCCGGTGCGCAGCATCGGGCGATAGCCCCGCAACTCGAATGCGCACAATCGTCCCCAGCAGCGGCTTTGCGCGTTCAATGACCGGCAAGGGCGACAGCATAGGTGGCCAGCAATCGCTTGACGCCATCGGTAATGTGCTTGGACGAGAGGGTGGCGCCTGAAATATTTTTGATGTCTTGTCCAAGTTCGAGCGTGGCCCCGTGCGTCTTGCCCACGAACTGCGCACGCCACGCCGGATTGCGAATCTTGCCACCGTATGACTCGCGATATTCGAGGATCTCCACTCCCTTCACTCGTCCGTCTGCGTCCAGGGCCAGTGCAAAGGGGATAAATTCATGCTTGCCCATAACCTCATCGGCGATGAACCAGCCGCCGGTTGATGTGCGCCAGGCCCGCACCTTGCTGTCGCGGACGTCAACACCACTATCGTGTTCGATGGCCGAAACTTGAGTTTCGGAGAGGGTGACGAACGTCTGCGTGAATACGGCACCCGGAAACATCAATTTTTGCGCTTGCTCGATCGACAGGTAGATCTCGGCGTGCGCAGGCTGGATCAAGGACAGCGCGGAGTACGGATAAAGAATAAATCGCGCCCGCATGTTCTATCCCTGAATATGATGGCCAACATCTTAAGGCCAAGGAACCGTTCACGTCGCCTGTGTCGCAGCGACCGACATATGCATTTCTCTGGTACCTACAGGCTATGTGGCGGAAGCCGTCAATAGACCCATTCGGCACCCCACGCGCAGCAACTAAATTTCGATCCCGAAGCGCAGACGCAAGCTCAGGCGAGGCTCCTCGTGAGCGTAGCCATCCACCGTTTCGTTGAGTTGGCCGTTGAGATTGCCTGCAGTTGGCAACTGGGCCTGCGCCGCAGCGGTGAGCCACCAATTCTGGTGCGTGTAGTGCAGGACGGGTCCAAGGAAGAAAGAATCCGCGGCAGCTTCAGACTCCCCCGAGAAGATGTGGCCGTCGAATTCGCGCTTGAATTGAAACTCTGCGCCGGCAAACCAGTTCGGCGCAACGCGATAGGACAGGCCAAGGAGCAATTTGACCTCCGTATTGTGCCCCCATTCGCCGTTTGCTTTCCGCCATTCATATTCTAGGACGCCGTTGCCGGCGAGCACCAGCCGATCGTCAAGAAAGTTCTTCTGTACCAACGCCTTAAATTCGATTTCACGGTTGTCTGCGCCGATGAGCGGCTCGACATAGAGAGCCAAGCCCACTGGATGAGTATAGGGGTCCGCCAGGCGATAGATCAGCTCCCCCGAAACGCCGGTAAAATGCGTGTCGTCCTTAAAGCCGGTATCGGCGGCGGGAGTATTTGGTGTGTTCTTAATCCAGTCGTAGTTAAGGTAGAGCGAACCCTGGAAGTTATCGGTGAAGCCGTATTCGAATTCGGTGCGTCCTTCCAAACGGTTATAGGTTTCAAACGGCCGGCCATTTTCCCATGTCAGCCACTGTTCGATTTCCTTTGCTCCCGATGGAAGCACATCCGTGGTGTAGACACTGGCGAAGGGAGTTTCGTCCGCGTTCGCCGCGCTTGAAACTACGGCAGCAAACAGAAAGGCTATTACCGGATATGCTGATCGCATTACGACGTTCCAAAAATTGAGAATGACTTGCATCTAGAAGGACAGACGACTCACGTCAATGCGAATGATTCGCAATTAAGTGTCGCAGCCGCCGAAGGCATGGTCTTCGGCTCGGTGGGGTAGGGCTCCCTTTCGGACACGCCGAATCCGGAAATTATCGTGGGTCCTGGCGCTTGACCGTCCCGAACCGCACTTCTATATAGCCGCACTCCGCAGGCAGGCTGTCCGCAGGTCTTTGGGCTGGAAACGCTGCCGGGAACCAGTTTTGGCGAGTTTGGCGTGCGTGACCTGGGACTTACCATCCTCGGTCCTCCGCGAGCTGGGGCAGCCTCCGAAAGGTGGCCTGCCTCGAATTCGTTGTTGTGTGGCCGCACGAGCGGCATGGGAACGGGAAGACGAATGCCAACGATTAATCAGTTGATCCGTAAGCCACGGGGCGAGAAACCGAAGCGGAACAAGGTTCCGGCGCTGCAGGGCAGCCCGCAGAAGCGAGGCGTGTGTACGCGCGTTTACACCACCACGCCGAAGAAGCCGAATTCCGCGTTGCGGAAAGTCGCCAAAGTACGACTGACGAACAGCTACGAGGTGGTGAGCTATATTCCGGGGGAAGGGCACAATCTCCAGGAGCACTCGGTTGTGTTGATCCGCGGCGGCCGCGTGAAGGACCTGCCGGGCGTCCGCTACCACATCATCCGCGGTGTGCTCGACACGCAGGGCGTGAAAGATCGCAAACAACGCCGCTCTCTGTATGGCGCCAAGCGTCCGAAATGATTTGATCGAGCGAGAAGAGGAAGCACGATATGGCCCGCCGCCGCCGCGCAGAGAGACGCGAGATCAACCCCGACGCCAAGTATGGCGACCTTGTGCTCGCCAAGTTCATGAACAGCCTGATGTATGACGGCAAGAAATCCGCTGCCGAGGGTATCGTCTATGGCGCGTTCGATACCATTCAACAGAAGACCAAGCAGGAGCCGCTCGTCGTGTTTCACGAAGCTCTGCGCAATGTCAGTCCGGCGCTTGAAGTCCGCTCACGCCGTGTCGGCGGCGCGACGTATCAGGTCCCCGTTGAGGTGCGGCAGGATCGCAGCCGCGCGCTTGCCATTCGCTGGATCATCAACGCCGCCCGCTCGCGCAATGAACCGACGATGACTGGCCGGCTTTCTGGCGAGTTGCTCGATGCCGCCAACAATCGTGGCAGCGCGGTTAAGAAGCGTGAAGACACGCACAAGATGGCGGACGCGAATCGCGCGTTTTCGCACTATCGCTGGTAACGGAAGCAGAATATGCCGCAAGCGGCTCAACATGCATCGCTGGTTCAACGGCTTGGCAGCAAGCTGTCCCCGTGTGCTGTCTGGAGTACTGGCAAGCGGCGTCTTCCCAATGCTGTTCGCGATATTGCCGCGGACGCAGGATTTTTGCCGCTCTTCGAACTTTGTAAGCCGTTCAGCATGACCTCGATTGAACGAATGCATGCGCTTTACAAGGCGGCCGAATATGTGGTGTCGCGAAACATTCCTGGCGATGTGGTCGAATGTGGTGTGTGGCGCGGCGGCAGCTCGATGTTGGCAGCGCTTGCGCTGCAGAAGTTCGGCGATATCGGACGCAAAGTGTATATGTTCGACACCTTCGAAGGCATGACGCCGCCTTCCGAGAACGACAAGCGCTACGATGGTGTCGCTGCCGCCGCGATTTGGGATCACGTGCGTGCTTGCGCATCGTTAGACGATGTGCGGACCAATATTGCGCGGACGAATTTGCCGGCGGACCGGTTTGTTTTGGTGAAGGGCCCGGTGGAACACACAATCCCCTCGGCGCGCCCGAATGCGATTTCGCTGCTGCGGCTCGATACCGATTGGTACGAGTCCACCAAACACGAGCTCGATCACCTGTATCCGCAGTTGAGCGAAGGTGGTGTGCTGATTATCGATGATTACGGGCACTGGGAGGGGGCACGCCGGGCAGTCGATGAGTATTTCGCTCAAATTCCTGATGCGCCCCTGCTCACGCGCATCGATTATACCGGTCGCATGGCGGTGAAGCCGTGCCATCCGGCGAATAGGTTGAAGGTGTAACCGTGCCCCGTACCACGCCGCTTGATCGTTATAGAAATATCGGCATTGCCGCGCATATCGATGCCGGCAAGACGACGACGACCGAGCGCATTCTCTATTACACCGGCAAGAGCCACAAAATCGGCGAAGTGCACGACGGCGCCGCGACCATGGATTTTATGGAGCAGGAGCAGGAGCGCGGCATTACCATCACCTCGGCCGCGACAACTTGTTTCTGGAACGATCATCGGATCAACATCATCGACACCCCTGGCCACGTCGATTTCACCATCGAGGTCGAGCGCTCGATGCGCGTGCTGGACGGCGCGGTAGCCGTGTTCGACGCTGTCGCCGGCGTGGAGCCCCAGTCGGAAACTGTTTGGCGCCAGGCGGACAAATACCGCGTTCCGCGCATCTGCTTCGTCAATAAGATGGACCGCATGGGCGCCAACTTCATGCGCTGCGTCGACATGATGATCGATCGGTTGGGCACGAAGCCGCTGGTACTGCAGCTGCCGATTGGATCGGAAGCCGATTTCAAGGGCATTGTCGATCTCGTCTCGATGAAGGCGCTGGTGTGGCACGAGGAACAGCTTGGTGCGCGTTTCGACGAGGTCGAGATTCCGGCGGAGCTCCGCGATCTGGCCGGCGAGTACCACACCAAGCTCGTGGAAATGGCCGTCGAGCAGGATGAGCAACTTCTCGAAGCCTATCTGGACGGCAAGCAGCCCAGCGTTGAGGAACTGAAACGCTGCATCCGCAAGGGCGCGACCACATTCAGCTTTGTGCCTGTGCATTGCGGGTCGGCATTCAAGAACAAGGGCGTCCAGCCGCTGCTCGATGCTGTGAT
>Ga0213876_10001637_pt1 | contig 13672 bp, 7 predicted proteins | sample BarmaccomBMRX_R9_FD_160113 | JGI IMG/M metagenome (GOLD analysis project Ga0213876, IMG submission 160113) | Root-associated microbial communities from Barbacenia macrantha in rupestrian grasslands, the National Park of Serra do Cipo, Brazil - RX_R9 | ecosystem: Host-associated > Plants > Roots...
GAAGCCGCTCGCCCAGGGCGTGCGCGCGCCCGACGGCGCCCTCCTCTCGCGCGCGCCCGGCGCGCCGGCGCGTACCTGACTCGCCCGTCCGCGGCGCGCCCGGCCACCGCCGGGCGCGTCGTCGCCGCGGTCAGATCCCGTGCAGCAGGATGCGCGTCAGCGCGCGCTCGAGGTCGTCCGGCGCCCGCTCCATGGGGTCGATGCCGTGGAAGATGCGGTAGCCGAGCGCGGCGCCCATGACCATGTAGGGCACGAGCATCGCGTCCAGCTCGTCGTCGGGCGACGGGGGCGCGAGGCGGCCGAGGGTGCCGCGCAGCGCGGCGCGGTTGCGGCTCACGACCTCGTCGAACAGCACCTGCGCCACCGCGGGCGTGCGTGGCAGCTCCGCCACCGCGACGGTCGTCAGCTCGAGCTGCCCCGGCTCCTGGTACCGGCGCCAGAGGTGGTGCACCACGGCGCGCAGCACGTCGGCGCGCGCGGCGTCCGGGGCGTCGGCGTCGGGGATGGCGGCCGTGCGCGCGCGGTCGCGCAGGAGCGCGACGAGCAGCGCCTCCTTCGAGTCGAAGTGGTGGTACAGGCACCCCTTCGTCACGCCCGCCGCCTCGGCCACGTCGTTGAGGCTCGCGCTGCCGAACCCCGCCTCGGCGAAGACCGCGAGCGCCGCGTCGAGGATCGCCCGGCGGCGGTCCTCGGGGCGCATGCGCCGCCGCTCCGGCCGCGGCTCGTCACGCGCGTCGTCACCGTCGTGCATCCACTGCCTCCTCGCGATTGACGGCGGACGCCCGCCGGCACGTTATTACAAACCGCTCGGTATGTAAGTCGAACCCGACCCGTTCGGAAGGCGCTCGATGTCCTCGTGCTTCCCGCGCCGCGCGCTCGCCGCGGCGCTCGTGCTGTCCCTGCTCGGCGCATGCCGGCCGGAGGCGAAGCCGGCCCCGCCGCCGCCGGAAGTCTCCTACATCACCGTCCAGCCGACGACCGTCGAGGACGACATCGCGTTCGCCGGGCAGGTGCAGGCGTTCCGCACCGTGCAGGTGCGCGCGCAGGCGGCCGGCGTCATCCTCGCGCGGCCGTTCACCGAGGGCACCGAGGTCCACGCCGGCGACGTCCTGTACCGCATCGATCCGACGACGTCGGCCGCCGACGCGCGCAGCGCGCGGGCGCGGCTCGCCGAGGCGGAGGCGCGGCTGGCGAACGCCGAGACCAACGCGGGGCGGCTGCGTCCCCTGCTGCAAGGGAACGCCGTGGCGCGGCAGGAGGTCGACAACGCCGAGTCGCAGGTGGTGCAGGCGCGGGCCTCGGTGGAGGACGCGCGCGGCGCGGTGGACGCGGCGCAGAAGGGGCTCGCCGAGACGACCGTGCGCGCCGAGATCACAGGGCGCGTCGGGCGCGCGCTGCTCGACGTCGGCACGCGCGTGGGCGGCGTGGGCGACGTGCTGACGACGATCGACGTGCTCGACCCGATCTACGTGAGCTTCCGCCCGTCGGCCGAGCAGCAGTTCCGCTGGCGACGCGACGCGGCGGCGCGGCGGGCGCTCGAGCCTAACGGATCGGCGCGCGTCGAGGTCACGCTCCCCGACGGGTCGGTGCTGCCGCAGGGCGGGCGCATCGGCTTCGTCGATCCGGTGGTCGACCCGGCGACGGGGACGCAGGAGTACCGCGCGCAGTTCGCGAACCCGGCGCGGCTGCTGCTTCCCGGGCAGTTCGCGCAGGTGAAGGTGCGCGGCCTCACGCGGCCCAACGCGATCGTGGTGCCGCAGCGCGCCGTGCTGCAGCAGATGGGGCACGAGATCGTCTACGTCGTCGGCGCGGACGGCAAGGTGGCGGCGCGCGACGTGAAGGCCGCCGAGTGGTCGGGCGCCGGGTGGCTGATCGAGAGCGGGCTCGCCGCGGGCGACCGCGTGATCGTCGACGGCGTGCAGAAGATCGGCCCCGGCGCAACGGTGAAAGCCTCACCACTCGCGGCATCGGCCGCCGACAGCGCGAAGGCGGCCGCGGGCGGAGCCGTCCGATGAGCGACCCGCTGCCTAACGACGCAGAGCGCGAGTACCTCTTCGTCCACCGTCCGGTCCTCGCCATCGTCGTGTCGGTCGTCATCACGCTGCTCGGCGTGTTCGCGATGACGACGCTGCCGGTGAACCGCTATCCGCGCATCACGCCGCCCGCGGTGCAGGTGACGGCCGTCTATCCCGGCGCCAGCGCGGCCGACGTGGCGAGCGCGGTCGCGGCGCCGATCGAGCAGCAGCTCTCGGGGCTCGACGGCTTGCTGTACTACAAGTCGTCGAACGCGAGCGACGGCACGATGAACCTGCAGCTCTACTTCGACATCTCGCGCAACCAGGACCTCGCCGCGGTCGACGTGCAGAACGCCGTGAACGTGGCGACGCCGCAGCTTCCGGCGGCGGTACGGCAGAATGGCGTCACGATCGTCAAGGCGAATCCCGACATCCTGATGCTCGCCGTGCTCACGTCCGACGACCCGCGCTACGACGCGGCGTACCTGAGCAACTACGCGAAGCTCTACGTCGAGAACGAGATCAAGCGGCTGAAGGGCGTCGGCGACGCGCGCGTGTTCGGCAACCTGGACTTCGCGATGCTCCTGAGCCTCGACCCCGAGAAGATGGCGCAGCTCGGGATCACGGTCGACGACGTGTCGCGCGCGGTCTCGGAGCAGAACGCGACGAAGCCCGGCGGACGGCTCGGCCGCGAGCCGGCGCCCAACGGCACGGAGCTGACGCTTCCCGTCACCACCACGGGGCGCCTCACGACGCCGGCCGAGTTCGCGCGCATCATCGTCCGCGCGCGCCCCGACGGCTCGCTCGTGCGGCTCGGCGACATCGCCGAGGTGCGGCTCGGGTCGCGCGGCTACGACGCGTCGGGGCGGCTCAACGGCAAGCCGACGGCGAACATCCTCGTCTACGGCCGCCCGGGCGCGAACAACCTCGACGTGAAGAAGGCCGTCGTCGCGCGGCTCGCCGAGCTGTCGCACGCGTTCCCCACCGGCGTGCGCTATCAGGTGCCGTTCGACACGACGCCGTTCATCACCGAGTCGATCAAGGAAGTCGTGAAGACGCTCGGCGAGGCGATGCTCCTCGTCACGCTCGTCGTCTTCGTGTTCCTCCAGAGCTGGCGCGCGACGCTGATCCCCGTGCTCGCGGTGCCGGTGAGCATCATCGGCACGTTCCTCGGCCTGCAGTTCCTCGGCTTCACGATCAACACGCTGACGCTCTTCGGCCTCGTGCTCGCCATCGGCATCGTCGTCGACGACGCGATCGTCGTCATCGAGAACGTCGAGCGGATCATGGCGCAGGACCACGTGTCGCCGCGCGTGGCGTCGAGCCGCGCCATGCGGCAGGTGGGCGGCGCGCTCGTGGCCATCGTGCTCGTGCTGTGCGCGGTGTTCATCCCCGTCGCGTTCGTCGGCGGCATCACGGGCGAGATGTACAAGCAGTTCGCGGTGACGATCGTCATCTCGGTCGTGCTCTCGGGCATCGTCGCGCTCACGCTCACGCCGGCGCTCTGCGCGCTGCTGCTGCAGCACGCGCCCGAGGAGACCGACAACCGCCTCGCCCGCGCGTTCAACGACCGCTTCGCGCGCGCCACCGCGCGCTACACCGGCGCCGCGGCACGCGTCATCGACCGGCCGCGCACGTGGTTCGCGACGTTCGGCGTCATGCTCGTGCTGCTTGGCGTGCTGTACGAGCGCGTGCCGGGCGGCTTCCTGCCGGGCGAGGACAAGGGCTACTTCGCCATCTCCGTGCAGCTCCCCGACGCCGCGTCGCTCCAGCGCACGCGCGACGTCGTGACGCGCGTCGACGCGATGCTGCACGCGCAGGAGCCGGCGGTCGCGAACGTCATCGCGCTGCAGGGCTTCGACATCCTCACGCAGTCGAGCCAGACCAACGCGGCGACGATGTTCGTCAGCCTCAAGCCGTGGGACGAGCGCGGCGGCGACGAGTCGCTCGACGCGGTGTTGGGCCGCGTGAACCGGCGACTGTCGGGGATGAAGGAGGCGATCGCGTTCGGCTTCAACCTCCCCGAGATCCCCGGCCTGGGCACGACGAGCGGCCTCGAGGTGAACCTGCAGCAGCGCTCGGGGAGCGACGTGCAGGAGTTCGCGACGGCGGTGCGCGCCTTCGTCGCCGACGCGAAGACGCTGCCGTCGCTGCAGAACCCCACGACGTCGATCCGCACCGACGTGCCGCAGCTCTTCGTGAAGGTGAACGAGGAGGCGGCCGAGTCGCGCGGCGTGGGGACGGGGCAGATCTTCGCGACGCTGCAGACGATGCTGTCGAACCTCTACATCAACGACTTCAACGTGTACGGCCGTCCGTACCGCGTGCAGGCCGAGGCGCAGGCGCGGTTCCGCCAGCGCCCCGAGGACATCGGCCGCTTCTACGTGCGCAGCGACCGCGGCGAGATGATCCCGCTCTCCGCGCTCGCGAGCACGGAGATGCGCGGCGCGCCGAGCCTGCTCACGCGGTTCAACGGCTTCCCGTCGGCGCTCGTGACGGCGGCGAGTGCGCCCGGCGCGAGCTCGGGGCAGGGGCTCGACGACGTGGAGCGCGTCATCGCCGACAAGTACGCGGCGCAGGGGATCGGCTACGCGTACAGCGGGCAGTCGTACCAGGAGCGCGCGTCGGCGGGACAGAGCGGGCTGGTGCTCGCGCTGGGCCTCGTCATGGTGTTCCTCGTCCTCGCCGCGCAGTACGAGAGCTGGTCGATCCCGTTCGCGGTGTTGTTAGGCATCCCGTTCGGCGTGCTCGGCGCGTTCCTCGGCGTGTGGCTGCGCGGCTCGGCGAGCGACGTGTACTTCCAGGTCGGGCTCATCACCGTCGTGGGGCTCGCGGCGAAGAACGCGATCCTCATCGTGGAGTTCGCGACGCACCTGCGCGCGGAAGGGCTGACGATCCGCGAGGCGGCGGTCGAGGCGGCGCGCGAGCGCTTCCGCCCGATCCTCATGACATCGTTCGCGTTCATCCTCGGCGTGCTGCCGCTGCTCGTCGCGAGCGGCGCCGGCGCGGCGAGCCGGCATTCGCTGGGCACCGGCGTGTTCGCCGGCATGCTCACCGCCACGGTCGTCGGCGTGTTCTTCATCCCGCTCTTCTTCGCCACCATCCGCGGCCTCGTCGAGCGACGGCGAACGTCGGTGCGGCACACGCGCGCCGAGGTGACGCCGTGAGCGCGATGCGGCGTGCATCGCTAGGCATCCTGGCGCTCGCCGCCGGCTGCCGCGTCGGCCCGTCGACGCGCGTCGACGCGGTCGTGCCCACCGTGGCGACGCGCACCGGCGACGCGACGTCGCCCGCCGCGCGCGCCTTCCTCGACTCGCTGGCGCGCGCCCGCGCCGCCGACGCGGTCGACTCGAACGGGCGGCCGCTGCCGGCACCGCGCGCGCTCGACACCGCGGCCGCGCCGGCGTGGCTCGACGTGCTGCACGATCCCGAATTGGTCTCGCTCGTGCGCGCCGCGGTGGCCGACAACCGCGACCTGCGCGCGGCGCAGGCGCGCATCCGCGAGTTCCGCGCGCAGCGCACGGCCGCGCGCGCGGCGCTCTTTCCGCAGCTCACCGCGAACGGCGCGACGAGCACCAATCAGTCGGCGTTCGGGCCGACGGTGGTGCCGTTCAACGCCATCCGCGCGACGGCGGACCTGTCGTGGGAGCTCGACTTCTGGGGGCGCGCGCGCCGCGGCGCCGAGGCGGCCGGCTTCGATCTGTTAGGCAGCGAGGAGGACGCGCGCGCCGTCGCGCTGACGCTCGTGAGCGACGTCGCCACGGCGTACCTCGCGCTGCGCGAGGCCGACGCGGGGCTCGCCCTCGCCGAGCAGACGCTGGCGTCGCGCACGGCGACGCTGGAGATCGCGCGGCGCCGCTTCGCGCAGGGCGTCATCTCCGAGCTGGACGTGCGCCAGTTCGAGGCCGACGTCGCCGCGCCCGCGGCGCGCGTCGCGGACTTCGCGCGCCAGCGGGCCGAGGGGGAGAACGCGCTGTCGCTGCTCCTCGGCCGCGCGCCGGGCCCGATCGTGCGCGGGCGCGCGCTGGGCGAGATCGTGCAGGCCGTGGCGGTGCCCGACTCGATCCCGGGTGCGCTCGTCGCCCGGCGTCCCGACGTGCTGCGCGCGCAGCGCGACCTCCAGGCCGCGACGGCGCGCATCGGCGTCGCGGTGGCGAACCGGCTGCCCAACATCTTCATCGGCGCGCAGTACGGCTCGCAGCGGCCGTCGGTGAACGGCCTCTTCGGCCCGCAGGGCGAGGTGTACTCGCTGCAGGCCGGTATCTCGCTGCCGCTGTTCGACGGCGGGCGCCGCGCGAGCGCGACGACGGTGGCGCGCGCGCAGGCCGAGGCGGCGCAGCGCCAGTACGAGCAGACGGTGCTCGTCGCGCTGCGCGAGGCGAGCGACGCGGCGTCCGGCGTGCGGCTGCGGCACGACCAGCTCGTCGCGCAGCAGACGCAGGTGCGCGCGCTCGCCGCCGCGTTCTCCATCGCGCAGCGCCGCTACGCGAGCGGCATCTCGAGCTACCTCGAGGTGCTCGACGCGCAGCGCGGGCTGTTCGACGCGCAGCTCGCGCAGGTGCAGGTGGAGCGCGACTACCTGACGGCGACGGTCGCGCTCTACCGCGCCCTCGGCGGCAGCTGGCCGGCGGCTCGGCTGTGATGGAACCGCGGAGGACGCAGAGGGACGCAGAGGACTGCCTAACCATTCCCACGTCGTTCCTCCGCGCCCTCTGCGGTTCTAGGAATGAACCACGGAGGACACGGAGGTCACGGAGGAACGGCCGAACTCAGTTATGCAATCCTCCGTGACCTCCGTGTCCTCCGTGGTTTCGAGCGAAGCGACGCTCAGTCTGTGCGCAGGGCCGTCGCGGGAGCGATGCGGGTGCTGGCGCGCGTCGGGAGCACGGCCGCGGCGCCGGCCGCGTCGTCCTCGGGGCGGGGCGCGTGCCCGGGCAGCGGCTCGGCGCCTAACGCAGTGAAGAAGTCGCCCGACACGAGCGCGCGCCGCAGCCGGACGATGCGGCCGTGCTCGCGGACGGTGACCGGCGCGGCGCCCTCGAAGTGGAGCACCGCGACGCGGGTGAGCGCGGGTGAGCCCCGGGCGAACGCGCGCGCCGCGTCGAGCCCGAGCGGCACGCGGTCGACGCCGCGGTCCGCCGTCTCGCCGGCGAGGACGACGAGGCGGTCCTGGTCCGCCACCGGGAGCCGGCGCAGGAGCAGCGCGTCCGCCACCGTCAGCACCGCCGCGGCCAGCCCGATCCCGAGCGCCAGCGTCGCCACGACAGTGGCCGTGAACCCCGGCGGCCGCCCGTGGCGCCGCAGCGCCAGCCGTAGACCGCGCATCGATACACCTCCTCGCGGCACGTCCAGAAAGTCGACGTGTGACGTACACTCGTTCTGGCGCGATCCCTACCGTGTGCCGGATATGCGGAGGACGGTGGTCCCGCTGCTCGTCAGACGTGCCTCTCCGATGTGCCGACGGAGGCCTGGCATCCCCCGGCGTTAGGCCAGGCGGCGTCGCCACGAATCCGACCGCGCGGCCATGCTGTCGCGCGGCGATGGGCCGGCCATGGCGAGTAGCAACGTGCGCTCGTAGCATTGGCCCGCCGACGCCGGCCGCTGGGTACGTGATGTTCGCCGTCCACCTCCCGACAACCCGTGCGCGAGTCCAGCCGCCAGGCCGTCCTCCTTGTTGCTATCGCCCTCATCACGGTGGGCGGTGCATTGGTCGCGATGCACTACGGTGGGGGCGCGGCGGCGGCGATCGTCGTACCGGTGCTGGTCGCCGTGATCAAGATCGCCGGCCCGGTCGTCGCGCCGAAATCGAGCCCCGCGTCCAAGGTTGCGCTCGCGTCGCTCGGGGTCGCGTCGGTGGTCGCGGTCTTCGCCCCACGGCTGAACGGACCGTTCGTTGCCGTGGTCGCGGATCTCGTCGCGAAGATCCCGGAGCCGTGGCGACCCGACGTCCATGCCCTCGGCAGTGGCGACGTGTCCGTCGCAGGGTTGACGTTCCTCGCCGTAGTGATCGTCGCCGTGAACTGGTTCATGCGGTCGCCGCCGGCGATCTCGGCGCCGGCAGCGGGCGACGACGACTTCCCGGAGCGGACGTTCACGAAGCGGCGCGAGAGCTATCGAGGCGCCCTGCTTCGCGAGCTCGATCGCATCGACGCGGAAGCCAACTGGAGCGACGACCACTTCGTGCCGCTTCAGGCCGAGGTCGAGATCCGGTCGTCGTCGTCGTCGCGTCGGCGGCGCATCACGAACCTTGTCGACGCGATCCGTCGCGACCGCAAGAGCCGCATCTTCCTCGTGCTCGGCGACCCGGGCTCGGGCAAGAGCGTCGCCCTCCGCAAGCTGTATCGCTACCTGCTGGGCGAGGTCCCGGCGACGCGCTGCCTCCCCCTTTACGTCAATCTCCGCGAGTGGGAGCTGGCCCGGTCGTGGACGCGCGAGGCGCCGCCGACCGCGGCGGATCTGTTCGACTTCGTACTGTCGAACCTGAAGGGCCGGACCGACGTCTTCGGCGCGGAGTTCCTCGACGACTACTTCAAGCGCCTGCTCGACGGCGGCCGCCTGTTCTTCCTCCTCGACTCGTTCGACGAGATTCCCGCCGTGCTCGACGTGGACGAGCGCTCGTGGCTCATCGAGGGGCTCTCGCGAGCGCTCGACCAGTTCCTCGCCGGCACGCACGACTCGCGCGGGGTGGTCGCATCGCGCCTTTACCGTCGACCTGGCCGCGCGCTCGACGCCACGGCGGTGCTCGAGATCCGCCCGCTCACCGAGCGTCGCATCGCCATGCTGCTTCGTCAGGCGATGGTAGAGGACGATGCGTTCACTGCGACTGTATTCCGCACGCGCCGCGAGCTCATCCCTCTCGCCCGGAATCCGTTCACCGCGTCGCTGATCACGGCGTTCGCGCGGCGACACGGCCGTGCGCTACCAGCGGGGCAGTCGGAGCTCTACGAAAGCTACGTGCGCACGCGGATGGAACAGTGCGGGGACTTCATCGCCCAGAGATCCTTGCGCGAGAGTGCTGTGCGGCGCAATGCCGAAGATATCGCGTATGCGATGTTCGAGGGCGCGTCGCTCGGGCTGGAGGCTCCTCTCGCGCATCTCGAGCAGCAACTCCCCGGCTTGTCGATCGCACCTACCGTGGACGTGCTTGTGTTCGCACGGCTGGGGCGCCTCAGCAACGGTGCCGCCAGGCGCTTCAGTTTCGTGCACCGTCGCTTCAACGAGTATTTCCTTGTGACGCGGCTACAGCGCGATCCGAGCCTCGTGCCGATGTCTGCGATCCCGACAGACTCGCGCTTCCGCGACGCGATGGTGCTGTATTGCGAGGTTGCCACTGAGAGCGAAGCGGCAACCATCGCTCGGTACTGCTGGCAGCACGCATCACAGTTGTTCGGGTCAGCGGTAACCCGCGAACGAACCGACTACATGGCGGGGGTACATGCGCTGCGGTTCCTGAGCGACGCGTTCCGCAACCGTCTAGCGTGCATCGCGCCGTTCCGACGAGAGCTGGCGGAGATGATTTTGCGGGTCCTGGACAGCGGGTCCAACCTGCTGGAGAAGAAGCTTTCTGTCGAGGCGTTGAGTCTCCTGGATGAAGAGGACTTGCGGCGAGGGCTGGTGGCTGCGGCGCGCGTTAACAACGCATGGATCGACGAAACAGCCTTCCGCGCCGCACAGTACGCAACGGTCGAGGATCCAAAGCTCTCCTTCGCGATCGGAGAGATGGTGAATCGCATACCGACTATGACGTTCGTGGCGCGGTGGCGAGATCTCCAATTCGCGCTGGGCCTATCGGAATCCCTCCGATGGGCGCGGGCCATCTGTGTGGCACGAGTCATATATCTCGCGGTGGCTTGGCTTGCGTTGCCCTTGCTGCTCATCGCAGCGCCGACGTTTCTCACCATGCTCCTGGCAATGTATTGCTCGTTCGCTTCGATCCAGGCTCTCGAGGCTACTACAGGTGAATCCATGCCTCTGCCGCGCTCGATAGCGCGCTACCACTTCGAAATCATTGCGCCGTTGCTGCTGATACTATTCGCCGTGGCGTTGCCATTGTTCTCGAATGCTTCGTGGTTCGCACCATTCCGCCATCTCGCGACGACACGGGTACCGACAAGCGCACAATCGGCGCTGCTCCTGACCGCAGTCCTCGTATCGTTCCCTTGGCACTGGTTGGCGCTGCTGGTTGTGGCCATTCGTATCCCCCGGCCTCCGAAGATTTCCGCTAGGGGTTCACAGGCCTGGTTTACCAAAGTACTTCGTGAGACTCGCCGTTTCAGCGCAGCGATGGCCTTCCTACCCATCCTCGGGTCGATCGTCTTCGCTATTGGATGGCTCATCGTCCGCATTACCAATAGGCCAGAGATCATTGAGTGGATCGTTCTCGGAAGCATCGGCCTCTCTGGTGTCCTATTTGTCGCGACCGTTGCATGGCAGTGGTGGGCCCATCGGAGGGTGAGCCGCGCCGAGGCCAGAATGGCGCCGACGCTCGTCCGTGCCGAGATGACGCGTGTCGACATCTCGGCCCACTGGGCAACCTTGCGGACTGACGCAGGGCGCCGCGCTTTCGTCTGGCAATTGCGCACTGAACGGGTGTCGGCCTCGGGAGACTGGCCCGACGACGGTCCGCCGTACACGAGTAACGACGAAGCGAGCACCATGCTCGCCCAACTCGATGAAGCGTGGCTTGGTCTTGCACGTTAGGCATGCATACCCGCCTGTGGGCGACTTGCGCGCACGAGATGGTAGACCATGGTGTGCGGGGCACTACGGACTGCGCGTTTCGAATGGTATACGGGCTTGCAGGATTGCGGGGATGCTGAGGAACGGGGCGCTATCTCGATTGATAGGGGTGTGTGCCTAACGTTCGTCGACGCGATACTCCTCACCGAAGTGACGATCTGCGTGGATCTGCGGATGACTACCCTTCGAACGGCATGATCTGCGGATGGCGCAGCTTCACGCAGATAGCGGTGTACCGAACATCCACGTGTGACGTACACTCGTGCAGGCGTGATCGCTACCATGAGGTCAGCGTGAAGCGTTCAGCGCGCTCCCTGACCGCCGAACGCTTCACGCTCCACGCCTCTCACTCTCCCAACCTCCATGCGCCGCTCGCTCGCCCTCGTGCCATCGCTGCTCGTCGCCGCGCTCCGGAGCGCCCCGGCGCAGCTCCCGGCCGCGACCCCGCTTCCGGTCGCGTACCAGCGCCTCGCGCGCGACGTGCTCACCGAGGCGGTGAACACGAACACCACCGCGTCGTCGGGGAGCACGACGGCGCTCGCGCGGCTGCTGCGCACGCGCCTCCTGGCGGCCGGCTATCCGGCGGGCGACGTGCACATCGTGGGCGGCGATCCGAAGAACCAGAACCTCGTCGTGCGGCTGCGCGGCCGCGCGTCGGGGAAGAAGGCGATCCTCCTCGCCGCGCACCTCGACGTCGTCGAGGCGAAGCGTGCGGACTGGACCCACGACCCGTTCACGCTGCGCAGCGAGGGCGGCTACTTCATGGGCCGCGGCGCGTCGGACGACAAGTCGGGGGTGACGGTGCTGATCACGAACCTCATTCGATGGAAGCGCGAGGGGTGGACGCCCGACCGCGACGTCGTCGCGCTGTTCACCGCCGACGAGGAGTCCGACGCGACGAAGGGCGCGCAGTGGGTGCTGGCCCACGCCCGCTCGTTGATCGACGCCGAGTACTGCCTCAACACCGACGACGGCGGCGTGGACCTCGCCGACGGCCGGCCGCGGTCGTTCGGGCTCGGCGCCAGCGAGAAGGTGTTCGTCGACTTCCAGCTCGAGGCGACGAACCCCGGCGGCCACAGCTCGCGCCCGCGTCCGGACAACGCGATCTACGCGCTCGCGCACGCGCTCACGCGGCTCGAGGCGTATCGCTTCCCGGTGAAGCTCAACGAGGTGACGCGCGCGCAGCTCGAGCGCGCCGCCGCGCTGCAGACGCCCGACACCGCGGCCGACATGCGCCGCGTCGCCGCCGGCTATGCGGTCGGCAGCGCGGCCGGCGCGACGCCGGACGCCGAGTCGGAGGCGGCGATGCGGCGGCTGTCGGGAGATCCGTCGTTCAACGCGCTGCTGCGGACGACGTGCGTGGCGACGCTGCTCGACGGCGGCCACGCCGACAACGCGCTGCCACAGCGCGCGCGCGCGACGGTGAACTGCCGCATGCTGCCCAACGATCCGCCGGCCGAGGTGGAGCAGACGATCCGGCGCCTCGCCGGCGACTCGGTCGCGGTGACGGTGACGTACGCGCCCGTGCCGAGCGAGCCGTCGCCGCTGCGGCCCGACCTGCTCGCCGTCGTCGAGCGGCTCGCGGCGCGCTACTTCCCCGGCGCGCCCGTCATCCCCGGCATGGCGGCCGGCGCGAGCGACGGGCTGTACTTCCGCAACGCCGGCATCCCGACCTACGGCCTGAGCGCGGTCGCGTCGGTGGACGGCGAGGGGAACGAGCACGGGCTGAACGAGAAGGTGCGCGAGCGGAGCGTGTACGATGCCGTCGCGTACTGGAACGAGCTGGTGCGGGCGCTGGCGGGGAGGACGATGGTTCCGTAGTGATCCCGCCGTTTCCGCCGAGCTCGGGCGAGACTGGTGTTGCGGCCCTGGTGGGTCGGACGCTGGTACGGCGGGAGGGGCCGATGCAGCGCGGCTGATGCGGCGCGGCTGATCCGACGCGGCCGATGAAGCGGGAACGGCGTGACACCAGCCCCGCCGTATCAGCTCCGTGGAATCAGTCCCTCCCGCCGTATCAGGACCGAATCATCAGGACCGCCGCATCAGGACCGCCGCAGTATGTTCCACGCCTGCCCCACCTGACTCCCCGCCGCACGCCGCATCCTCCCACGCCCGAGGTGTGCCGTGAAGACTCGCCGTGCCGCCGCCGTCGTCGCCGGACTCCTCGCCGTCGCCGCCACGCTCGGCGCGCAGAACCGGACGAAGCCGCCCATCCGCGGCCTCGTCTCCATGGGCGCCTACAAGTTCGTCGGCAGCGGCGGCGAGCCGGTGAACACCCTCGCCCCCGTCGAGGCCAAGGCCGGCATCTTCGGCGGCATCGTCGTCGTCGCGTCGTGGGCGCAGCTCCAGCCCGAGTCGGGGGCCACGCTCGTCGAGGGGAATCCCATCGACACCGCGCTCACCGCGATCCGCGCCTACAACGCGAAGCACCCCGACCGGCCGCTCGCGGTACGGCTCCGCGTGTGGGGCGGCTTCATGGCCCCGGCCTGGGTGGCGAGCCTCGGCGGGCCGCCGATCAAGGCGGTGCACAAGAACAAGAACCGCCGCATCGGCCGGTTCTGGTCGCCCGCGTACCGCCAGGCGTGGCGGCATCTCCAGGAGCTGCTCGCCGCCAAGTACGACGCGCGGCCGCTCATCCGCGAGGTCGCGATGACGTCGTGCATGTCGTTCACCGCGGAGCCGTTCTTCCTGCCGAGCGAGGACGAGGTGCAGAAGCCGCTCCACGCCGCGGGGCTCACCGACGAGGCGTACAAGACGTGCCTCCGCGAGTCGCTCGACGACTACGCGGCGTGGAAGGAGTCGCGCATCGTGCTGTCGGTGAACCCGCTGCGCACGGGCGTCGGCCAGGGGCCGGGCGACCCGGAGTTCACGAAGGGGATCATGCGCGACTGCCGCCGCCGCCTCGGCCAGCGCTGCGT
>Ga0213876_10001638_pt1 | contig 13663 bp, 13 predicted proteins | sample BarmaccomBMRX_R9_FD_160113 | JGI IMG/M metagenome (GOLD analysis project Ga0213876, IMG submission 160113) | Root-associated microbial communities from Barbacenia macrantha in rupestrian grasslands, the National Park of Serra do Cipo, Brazil - RX_R9 | ecosystem: Host-associated > Plants > Roots...
GCTCGGCTCGATCTGCGATCAGCGCCGTCCGTATTTGCCGAAGGGGCTGTTCAGACGTTCGAGCTTGCGCGCCTTGCGTGCCGCGTAGCGAGCATCTCGCTGCGCCTTCTTCTCCTCCTCGAGTGCTTCCTTCCAGGCTGCGGCCTCCACGCGTTCACGCGCCTCACGCTCTTCGCGCTCGGTTCGCTCGGCGGCTTCCTTGGCCTCGCGGGCGGCGCGCTCCGCGGCCTCTTGCGCATCCTTTGCGGCCTTGCGAGCCGCGATGCGGGCGTCGCGCGCCTGGGCGATCTCCAAACGTTCGGCCTGCTTCTTGAGGGAATCGGGATCGTTCCGGTTGGCCTTGGCACGAAACCTCTCGAGCACGGCCTGTTTCGCGGATGCCGCCGCGCTCAATCTTTCGTCGAAGTCCGGATGCTGAAAACTTGTCATATGTCTCCGTCTCGAAATTGACTCGAAGCTTCGCCGACTCGACTGTGCGTCGAGGCCCTTCGCTCGCCTCTCGTTCAAGGATGTGGGCGGGGCGGATTGCCCCGCTTCCAGAGATGATTCGGGAGGGCTTCCGCGTCAAGCTATTTGTTTGCAGAGCTGATCTGAAGAAATTCGCGAAGCTCCACCGGAACAGCGGGAGGCAAAAGCCCCTCGAGGGGAGAGGCTCAATTTTGGGCGTCTTCCGGATACCATTCGGCGCGGGAAAGGAAATGGGCGCGCTCACCCGATACGGGGAAGGGCAAGCCCCGAGCGGACTGCGCTCAGTAATATCCCTCTCCCACCCTGTGGACGATAATCATCGGTAAGGGGAACACGACGCCGGTGAGGAAAGGATCTGGCCGACGGTGCCGCGGCGGTTAGCCACATGGTGAGCGAGGGACACGAGAAGCGGCAAGTTCGAGTTCGCGAGCACCGCGTATCAATGAAAATGCCGACGGTCGCGAAGTAAGGGCTCGCCAGGTCTATCGCTTCCGATCCCTCGCCAAACACGCCCACCGGCAAGGCCGTGAGCCCCGGTAAAGGTCAGAAATAGAATCTTCGGCAGGGCCAACCAGCATTCGGCGGAGCTTGCTCTCATCGTGGATGCGACACGCCATGGGCTCGCAGATAAATTGAGTAGAGGGAAGTCGTGCCGCAGATGTAGAGGCGATTGCGCTTTCGTCCCCCGAACTGCACATTGGCTACCACCTCCGGCACCTTGATCTTGCCGAGAAGCGTTCCGTCCGGGTGGTAGCAATGCACGCCGTCGCCGGCCGATGTCCACAAATGCCCTTGCGTATCGCATCGGAAGCCGTCGAAAAGGCCGATTTCGCAGGTCGCAAATTCCTCGCCTCCGCGCAGCTTGCGCCCGTTCGATGAAAGCTTGAAGCGGCGGATATGGCGTGGCCCATCCTCGACATGAGTGTTGCCGGTATCGGCGACATAAAGGAGGCTTTCATCCGGTGAGAAGGCAAGTCCGTTCGGCTTGACGAAATCGGTTGCCACCGCCTCGAGCGTGCCTCTCGCAGGATCGATGCGAAAGACGTGACTTGCGCCGATCTCCGATTCGGCGGCGTCGCCTTCATAGTGCGAATCGATGCCGTAAGTGGGGTCGCTGAACCAGATCGAGCCGTCGGACTTCACCACCACATCGTTCGGCGAGTTGAGCTTCTTGCCTTCCCAGCGATCGGCAAGCACGGTGCGCTTGCCGTTGTGCTCGGTGCGCGAGACACAGCGTCCGCCATGCTCGCAGGAGACGAGTCTCCCCTCGAGATCGACGGTGTGGCCATTGGTGTTGTTCGCGGGCTCGCGAAACACGGACACGGAGCCGTCGCATTCGTCGTAACGCAGGATGCGGTTGTTCGGGATATCCGACCACAGAAGGTACCGCCCGGCGGGAAAATAGGCCGGCCCTTCGGACCAGCGGCATCCCGTGTGCAGCTTCTCGAGATGCACATTGCCGAGGACGAGCGCCTTGAAGCGTGCATCCAGGATTTCGATCGCTGCAGTGAACATCTTTCCTCCATGAGCCCGGCGTGCGGCTTTGCTCTCGTTGATGCTTCGCGCCGGACGATAGCTTTGCGCCGCTGCGCCGCGCAACCTTGGCTTTCGCGAGATGAGCGTAGCGGGTCATGCACCCTCATCTCCGCTCATTCTTTCGAAGCAGGAAGCCAGATTCCAAGGCAGATTCATCTTGAATGTTCTGGGTCCCCGCTATCGCGTCGCGTTCGCGGGGATGAGCAGAGAGCTCGAGGATGCTCGGGAAAGGGTGCTTCGTCTTGCGTCCGTCATCGCGCCCGCGTAACCAAACGGCCCCGCCATGCTCGACGAGCCATCCCGCCAGACGAGGAGCCTCATGCTGATCGCCCAAATCTCGGACTTGCATCTGCGCCCGCGCGGCATGCCGGCCATCCGCCTCGTCGAGACCAACATGCTCGTCGCGCGCGCCATCACCGCGCTGATGGCGCTCGATCCTCGTCCCGACGTGGTGCTGGTGACCGGAGACGTGGTCAACAACGGCACGCCCGACGAATATGAGACAGCCCAGGAGCTGCTTTCTCGCCTTCCAATGCCGGTCTATGCCGTCCCCGGCAATCATGATCATCGAGAGAATTTTCGCAAAGCCCTGCAGCGGTTTCCCGGCGTCACCAGCCATCCGCGGTTCGTGCAATATGCGATCGAGGATTTTCCGCTGCGGCTCGTCGCGCTCGACACGCACATCCCGAGATCGAGCGCGGGCGAGATGTGCGAGGAACGCCTCGTCTGGCTCGACAAGACGCTTGCGGCCGAGCCCGGCAAGCCGACCTTCATCTTCGCGCATCATCCACCCTTCCTTTGCGGCATCGGCCATATGGACAAGATCAGGTTGATCGAGGGCGGCGAGCGGCTCGAATCAATCGTGCGCGCCAATCCCCAAGTGAAGGCGCTCGCCTTCGGCCATCACCACCGCCCCATCGAGACCGTGTTCGGCGGCGCGCTCGCCTCCATCGCGCCCGGCGTGGCGCATCAGGTGGAGCTCGACTTGCGTGAAGGCGAGCCCGAGGGGTTGCTGAACATGGAGCCGGCTGCTTATCGTTTGTGGCGTTGGGACGGTGAGCGCCTCGTCAGCCATATGGCGTATGTCGAGCGCTTTCCGGGACCGTTCCCGTTCGTCGAGGATTGATGGATGTTCCGGCCGGGCTGCTCCGTCGGGAGCAGCAGGCCTATCGTTCAAGGTGAAGCGCCGGAGCGTTGCCGCGCCCAATGGACGCCGTCCTCGAAGAGCCGATCGACGAAAATCGCGAGAAGCGCCACGACGACCGCGCCCTCGAGCACATAGGCCGGGTTCGACGCCGAGAGACCCTCGATGATCGGCGAGCCGAGCGTCAGGGCGCCGATGGTCGAGCCGATCGTCGCCGTGCCGATGTTGATGATCACGGCGATCCGGATGCCGGTGAGGATGATCGGCAAAGCGAGAGGCAGTTCGACATCGCCGAGCATGCGCAAACGCGAGAAGCCGAGGCCTTCGGCCGCGTCCTTCACGTCGCGCGAGACGGCAGTGAGGCCGGCGATGGTGCTCTCCGTGATCGGCAAGGCCGCGTAGACCGCAAGCGCCACGAGTGTCGGCGGACCGCCATATCCGAGAAGCGGGACTGAGATCGCGAGCACCGCGACCGGCGGGAAGGTTTGGCCGATCGCGGCAATGGCGTTGATCAGCGGCGCGAATTCGAGGCCGCTCGGCCGGGTCGCAAAGATGCCGGCTGATACGCCGACGAGCGCTGCCGCGGCGCTCGAGGCGAGGACGAGCCCAAGATGTGACAAGATGAGCTCGACGAAGCTCGCCCGCTCATAGACCGGTCGTTCGACCTGCGGGAAGAGCCAATGCATCGGCGGTGCGAGATGCGGCAGCGCGAGCACGAGCGCAACGAGCGCGAGGGCGAGCGCCATTGTGAGCGGCGACATTCGCGCGACCTGCCGAATGTGGGTGCTCATAAATGAGCGAGGTCGCCGAGGCGAATGATGCCCAAGCGGCGACCTTCCTGATCGATGACGGGCAGGGCGTCGCGACCGCTCGTCATCATCATGGTGAGCGCCTCCTTGAGCGAGGCGTCCTCGCGGATCGCTTCTCCTCGAGCTTGGCCCTGGCCAGCGCCGTCAGGGGCCATGCGCTCGGCGACGCGCGCCACCGCGAGCACGCGGATCGACATGTCGGCGCCGCCGACGAATTGGCGCACGAAGTCGTTCGCGGGCCTGGCGAGAATTTCGGCGGGCGTCGCAAATTGCACGAGCTTGCCGCTCTGCATCACGGCAACGCGATCGCCGAGACGCAGCGCCTCGTCCATGTCATGCGTGACGAAGACGATGGTCTTCTTCGTCTCCGCCTGAATGCGGCGGATCTCGCCTTGAAGGGCCTCGCGCGTCGGCGGGTCGAGCGCGCCGAAAGGCTCGTCCATGAGCACGATGTTCGGGTCCGCGGCGAGCGCGCGGGCGACGCCGACCCGTTGCTGCTGACCACCCGAGAGCTGATGCGGGAATTTCGTGCGAAACTCGCCGGGATCGAGCCGAAGGAGGTGCAAAAGTTCGTCGATCCGCGCCTCGATCCTGGCCTTCGGCCAACGCAGGAGACGCGGTACCGTCCCGATATTGTCGGCAACGTTCCAATGCGGAAAAAGCCCGATCGACTGGATCACATAGCCGATGCCGCGCCTCAGCGTCTCCGGCTTGAGTTCGGCGATGTCCTTCCCGTCGATGCGGATCACGCCCTGGTCCGGCCGGATCAGCGCATTGATCAGGCGCAGCGTCGTCGACTTGCCGCAACCCGAGGGGCCGACGAAGGTGCACAGCGTGCGTGCCTCGATGTCGAGCGTCAATCCATCGACCGCGCCACGGCCGCCATAGCGTTTCACCACATGGTCAAGCTCGATCATTCGGTCCTCGAAAGACGTGTCACGGCGTTCTCCTCGCGATGCCGAGCAAAAGCTGGAAGATGAAGTCGACCCCGAGCGCCATGAAGATCGTCGGCACCGCGCCGAGCAGCATGAGATCGAGCGCGCGCTGGCCAAGTCCGAGGAAGACGAAGCTGCCAAGTCCGCCGGCGCCGATGAGCGCCGCGACGACCGCAAGCCCGATCGCCTGAACCGTGACGATGCGAAGGCCCGAGAGAAGCACGGGAAGCGCGATCGGCGCCTCGACTTGCAGGAGAATCTGCCCCCCTGTCATCCCCATGCCGCGTGCCGTCTCGACCACCGAGTCCGGCACGCTCGCAAGTCCGGCGAAGGCGCCGCGCGCCATGGGCAGGAGGGAGTAGAGCACGAGCGCGATGATGGCGGGCGCCACGCCGATCCCGGATATGCCGATGCGGCGCAGATCGGGAAAGGCATCGGAGAGCGCGGCGAGCGGGCCGATCAAGAGGCCGAAGAGGGCGATCGAAGGAATGGTCTGGACGATGTCGAGCCCGCCGAAGATGAGGTCGCGCCAACGCGGCCGACGCTGCGCCAGGACGCCGAGGGGCAAGCCGATGACAAGCGCCAGAAGCACCGAAAGGGCGACGAGGAAGCCGTGGCGCTGCACCGCGTCGGCGAATGCCTCGCGCCGGTTCGCCGCCTCCTTGGCGAGCGAGAGCTGATCGAATGCGCCGGAGACCGCGGCGAAGACGAGCACCGTCACGACGCCGATCACGGCGGCGGCCTTTAAGGCGAGGCCGGCCTCGAGACGGCGCAAGGCGTCTCCTGCGGCGAGCACAGCGGCAAGCTCGATGATCCAGAAGCCCCCGGCAAGCGAGACGCGCGCGATCGGCGTCGCCGTGGCGACGAGGCTCGTCGCGGTCGTTCCCGCTCCGAGCGGCAGGAAAACGGCGAAGGCGAGCGCCGTCGCGAGCACCAGCAGGTGCAGCGCCCGCCCTTGAGGCATGAAGCAAGCTGCGAATAGCAGTGCCCCGCACGCAAGAAAGACGGTGAGGCTCCCCGCGCCCAAGGCTTCGGAAAGCGAAATCGCACGGCCGCTCACGAGGCGATTGGGCGCAAAGCCAAGAAAGGGGAGCGTGAGCGCCGCGACGAAAGCCGCGAGCATCAGGACGAAAAGCACGCGGTTGCGGATCATGCGACCGTTCCGCTTCAGGGCATGATTCGAAAAAGCCGCGCGACCGTCATGCGCAAATTTCCGCTCGTCGAGAGCGTGCGCCGCCGCAAGCCGCGACTATTTCAAGAAGCCCTTCTCCGTGAGATAGGCCTTGGCCACTTGCCCGGCATCCTGGCCCTCCACCGCGATTTTGGCGTTCAGCCCTTGTAAGGTCTCGAGCGTCAGCGTCGCGAAGACCGGCTCCAGCGCATCCTTGATCGCCGGTGCCCGATCGAGCACCTCCTGTCGCACGACGGGCGCGGGCTGGTAGACGGGCTGCACGTTGCGCGGATCTGAAAGTACGACGAGGTTGAGCGCCGCGATGGCACCGTCCGTGCCATACGCCATGGCGGCATTGACGCCGGATGTGCCGTCCGCGGCGGCCTTCTCGGTGGCTGCCGTGTCGCCGCCGGAGAACACGAGAAGCTGATCGCTCTTGAGCTCGAAGCCGTAAGCCTTCTGGAAGGCCGGGAGGGCCGCCGCGCTTTCGACGAACTCGGCCGAGCCCGCGAGCTTCACCTGCCCGCCCCCCTTTACCCAAGCGGCGAAGTCGTCCAGCGTCTTGAGCTTGTTCTTGTCGGCCAAGTCCTTGCGCACCGCGATCGCCCAAGTGTTGTCGGCGGGTGCCGGCGCCAGCCAGACGAGCTTGTTCTTCTGCAGATCGAGCTCATGGGCCTTTTCCCAGGCCTTGTGAGCATCCTTCCATAGAGGATCGGAATCCATCGAGAAGAAGAATCCGGCATTGCCGGTGTATTCGGGATAGATGTCGATCTCGCCGGCGATGAGCGCGGTGCGCACGATCTTGGTGTTTCCGAGCTGCACCTTGCTCACCACGTCGAGCCCCTTGTTGCGAAGCAAGAGCACGATCATGTTGCCCAAGAGGGCGCCCTCGGTGTCGATCTTCGATCCGACCGTCACCTTCTCGGCCGCATATGACGGAGCGGCAAAGATCATCGATGAAAGCGAAGCGGCAAGAAATACCGCACCCGCTGCGTGCCTGCGCGTGAATGACATGATCATCTCCTGTGATTTCGGTCGATCTTGGCCGGACGCTTGCGGCCGGGACAACGTGCCTGCGATCCGGGAAAACTCAATGAGGGCGAGCCCGCAATCGATCCAAGGGGCCGCCGACCTTGATCGAGCCGGGCAAAGGATGCCCCACGATCTCCTCGGCGAGTTCTGCGGCGTCGATGAGCTTTGGAAGATCGACGCCGGTTTCGACGCCCATCTCATGCAACATGAAGACGAGATCCTCGGTGCATACATTTCCGGCCGCGCCCTTGTGCGCCGCGAAGGGGCAGCCGCCGAGCCCCGCCACAGCGGCATCGAAAAGGTCGACGCCCATCTCGAGCCCCGCCAAGGCATTGGCGATACCCATGCCGCGCGTGTCGTGAAGATGAAGCCCGAGCCGAAGTGAGGAATGGCGCTCGCGGACGGCACCGAGCATGCGCTTGATCGTGAGGGGCGTCGCCCAAGCCATGGTGTCGGCGAGCGAGAGCGTCTTGATGGTCAGTTGGTTCTCGCGCGCGAGCTCGAGAATATCATCGATCAAGCCGAGCACTTTCTGGATCGGCACATCGCCCTCGAAATTGCAGCCGAAGGCGGCCATGATCGAGGCGCGTTCGACCGTCACGCCGTGGCGCTTGTAAAGGGCGATGATCTCTCGTTGCGCTTGAAGGTTCTGCGCAAAATCGCGGTTCTGGTTGCGCTTGAGGAAAGTCTCCGAAGCCGTCAGCGAGATGGACCCTTGCACGTCGAGGCGTCCTGCCGCGAGCGCGCGCTCGAAGCCTTTGGAATTGAGCCAAAGCGCCGTGTAGCGGACGCCGGGCTTGCGCGCGAAGCGGGCCACGACTTCGTCGGCATCCGCCCAGCCGGGCACGTTTTTCGGGTTCACGAAGGAGGCGACTTGAATCTGCTTCAGCCCCGTGAGCGAAAGCGCATCGATCAGCTCGATCTTGCGGGCGGTCGGGATCGTTCCCTTCTCGAACTGAAAGCCCTCGCGGGGACCTTCCTCGTTGATCTCGACGGATTTGGGCAGGTCGGACATTTCAGCTCGCGGTCACTTCCCGTAATTCGCCGCAAGATAGGCAGAGATCTCCTTCGCGTCCGCATCATCGATGGGTGCGCCGTAGGCCTTGATCATCTTCGTCACTTCGCCGTCCCAACCCGCCTTGTCGAGGAAGGGCGAGTTCATCTTGACGTAATCCAGGCTGTGGCAGGCGCCACAATTGTTCACGACGGCATCGCGCCCCTTCCCGTCCTTGAGCACGATATCGGTCTCGTCCGCATGTGAGCTTGCCGTGACCTGAAGCAGAACGCCGGCGGCAAGCATGATGGCGAAAAGGAGCGCGGAATGTGTGCTGGTCCGACGCGCCTTCTTGCGAGAAAGTTGCGGGCTCATCGGGTCAGGCCACCGTGATCGCGAGGCGCGCAACGGCGTTGTGATGATAGCCTGCGGGGTTGGGCAATGCCTTCATCGGTTGGCTCTGGCCGATCGCGTTCGTCGCCTTGGCGAGAACTTCGAGATTACCCTTGGCGGGGCGCCCGAGCGAGAATTGCCAAGACCGGAACGAGTAGCGCCCAAGCTCCGGTCCGAGCTCAGCGCTCGTCCAGCTCTTGCCGCCATCCTGCGAGATCTCGACGGCCGCGATGCCGAAGCCCGCATCCCAGGCAATGCCCTCGATCGTGAGCATCTCGCCCACTTTCACTTCCGCGCCGATCGGGGAGGTGATCAGCGAGTTCACCATGATCTCGGTGATCGGCGTGGTCGCAGGGCTTTCCTGCGAGACGAAACGCTGTGTCGAAGGGAAGAGGCGGGCCGGCACGCGATAGGCGGTTTTCATCCAGAAATTATCGAGCGGCTTCGTTCGGGCCTCGATCCGGGTGAGATGCTTCATCCAATAGGTCGCGGTCCATCCGGGTGCGATCAGGCGTGCCGGAAAGCCGTTGAAATGCGGGAGCGGCTCGCCGTTCATCTCGTAGGCCACGATCGTGTCGGGATCGAGGGCCTTCCACACCGGCAGGCTCTTGACGAAATCCGGCGTCGTGTCGAGCGCCGGACCATCGGCGCCATCGAAGGCTATCTCGATCGCCTCGCTCTTGAGCCCGGCTTTGTCGAGAATATCCTTGAGGCGTGCGCCCTTCCAGCGCGCATTGCCCATCGCTCCCACGGCCCATTGCACCCCGGCCACGTGGGGCTCGGCCAAGCCTCGGCGATTGCCCGAGCATTGGCAGACGGCGACCAGCTCCACCGGCTCATATTTCATCTTGAGGTCCTCGAAGCCGAGTTCGAAGGGCGTGGAGGCGCCCTCTCCGCCGACCGCGAGGCGCCAGGTCGCGGCGTTCACATTGGGAATGTCGGAAAGATGATAGCGGACGAAAAACTGGTCATTCGGCGTGATCGTGTCCTTGAACACCGAGAGCGGGGCTTCGTAGTTGGGCGGCCTGTAGGCGAGCTTGATCAGCGGCGCCTTGCCGGGCAACGCTTCGAGCAGGGCTTCGGTCGCGACGCCCGCAGGCAAGCGCGGGTCGAGCGGCGGGGCTTGTGACGCCAGCGCGCTGGCGCCGGCGCTCGCGAGAAAGGGCATCGCCGCCGCGCCGCCAGCCGAGAGACGAAGCAACTGCCGTCGGTCGATTTCTGCGCTTGGCATCAGCGCTCCTCTCTGCGCCCCTCGGTTTGGCGGTCACGCCGTTTAATTGACCAGCTATTTAGAGCCTCTCACCGCAAAATCCAATTCACGAGATTGCATGGCTCGCAGCACGATCTCCAAAACGCACCGGCCCCTTTTTGCGAAAAAATCATTCTCGCCGACACGTGAATCGAGTGGCATTGCGGCCCGCCTATCAACAAGCCTGGCCGCCGATCACGATGCGAGCGTGGAGGCGACCTCTCGTGCCGCGCCGAGCGTCACCTCGATGTCGTCCTTCGTATGGGCGAAGGAGACGAAAAGATTCTCGTAAGCGCCGGGATGGAACAGAATTCCGCGGTCGAGCATCCCCTCCCACCATTTGCGAAAGAGCGCATGATCGGCGTGCCGGGCCGCATCGCGATAATTGCGGATCGGGTGCTTCGAGAACCACACCTGCAGCACCGGCCCGACCCCGACCACGAAGGCGGGAAGCCGCGCGTCCTGCAAGATGCGGCCGAGCCCGTCGCGCAGCTCCTGTGAACGCGCATGGATCTCCGCGTAAGCGCCAGGCGTCGACAATTCGTCCATCGCCGCATTGGCGGCCGCGACCGCGATCGTGTTCGCGCTGTAAGTGCCCGCCATCGAGAGCTTGCCATCGGCGACCAACGCCATGATGTCGCGGCGCCCGCCCATCGCCGCTACGGGGAAGCCGCCGCCGATGCCCTTCGCGAAGACCGAAAGGTCAGGCGTGATCCCGTAATGGCCCTGCGCGCCCGAAAGGCCGAGGCGAAATCCGGTGATCACCTCGTCGAAGATGAGCACGATGCCGGCGCGATGGGTGAGATCGCGCATCGCTTCGAGATAACCGGCTTCCGGGAGGATGCAACCTGTGTTGCACATCACGGGCTCGGTGAGCACCGCTGCGATGTCGGCGCCTTCGCGCGCGATCGTCTCCTTCAATCCCTCGATATCGTTCCAGTTGAGGATGATGAGGCTTCGCTCGATCTCCTTTGGCAGGCCCGGGCCTTGCGGCACGGGATGGGGGCGATCCTGCGAGCCGGAGACGGGCGGGTGCTTGCTCCAATACACGCCGTCCGAGAAGCCGTGATACATGCCCTCGAAGCGGATCACCTTGCTGCGCCCCGTGAAGGCGCGCGCGAGACGCACCGCGTAGAGCACCGCTTCGGTGCCGGTGTTGCACAGGCGAACCTGCTCGAGGCTGGGGACGGCCGCGATGATCTTGCGCGCGAGCTTGGTCTCCTCCGCGCTCGGAAGCGCGAACATCGTGCCTTGTTTCTCGATCGCCGCGACGACGGCCTGCGTCACCTTCGGCGGGCGGTGGCCGAGCAGCATCGGCCCAAGGCCGAGGAGGTAATCGATATATCGATTGCCGTCGACGTCGACCACATGGGCTCCCTCGCCATGATCGATGAAGAGCGGATGCGGTTCCCAGCCCGACCAGGTGGCGCGCGCCGTCGAGTTCACACCGCCGGGGATGAGCTTTTTGGCTTCGGCGAAGAGCTCGCGGCTTTTGGCGTAGCGATGGGCGTTGGTGTAGGCGGGCGTCACGCTTGCTCTCCAGCATAAGGGACCCTTCGAGCCGAAGCTGGCGCGGGCCGGGCGATCGGGATCGAGGGAGAAGTCTCGGGCCAGCAACAAGCGTGCCACTTCGGCAAGGCAATAATATCAGCAGCTTGGCTGTCAACGGGCCATGGGACGTGCCAGCGAATTTGCGACAATATTTGGAGGAAGTGACGCAAGTCGAAGACGGCGAGCTGCTCCGCCGTTCCTGAACGCGGGCCTCACCCTCTGCTTTCAGGGCGACGAGGAGAAGCGGAAACGCCTATCGCCGAACCGTGCGCGGGGGCCTTGTTCATAACGGGTTGGCGTTGAAGGTGTTGCAGGCGGAGATTTGCCCGCTCTTCAGGCCGGTGGAGAACCAGCGCGTGCGTTGCGCCGAGGTGCCGTGCGTGAAGCTGTCGGGCACCACATAGCCTTGCGTCTCCTTCTGCAGGGTATCGTCACCGACCGCGGAGGCTGCTTTAAGCGCATCTTCCACATCGCCTTGCTCGAGGATCTTGAATCGCTGATCGGCATTCGCGGCCCAGACACCCGCGAAGCAATCCGCTTGCAGCTCGACCCGCACTTGCAAGCCGTTGGAATCGCGGTCGCCGAGCCGCTTCTGCGCGGCCTCGACCTTGGGCAGCGTTCCGATGACATTCTGGATGTGATGGCCGATTTCGTGGGCCACCACGTAAGCGATGGCGAAGCGACCCATCTTCACGCCGAACCGGCGCTGCATGTCGTCGAAGAAGCCGAGATCGAGATAGACCTTCTGGTCGAGCGGGCAATAGAAGGGGCCGGCCGTGCGCTGACCGGGGCCGCAAGCCGTCGAGGTCTCGTTGCTGTAGAGGACGAGCTTCGGCGGCGGGTAGGATTTGCCCGTCTGCTGCGGCAGCGCCTCTCCCCAAACCTTTTCCGTGTTGGCGAGCACGGCCGAGATGAAGCGGCCGGACTCATCGGTGGGCGGGCCGGAAGAGCGCGGCTCATCCTGCGTCTGCTGGAGCACCTGTCCGCCGTCACCGCCCGAGAGAAGCTCGGCGCCTCCGATCAGGATGCGCGGATCGATGCCGAAGGCGTAGCCGATGAGGCCGAGCACGATGATCGTTCCGATGCCGAGGCCGCCTCTGCCGCCCGGGATCGGCAACCCACCCCCGAAGCCGCCGCCTGACCCGCGGAGATCTTCGAGGTTTTCCGATTGATCGCTCTCGTCGAGACGCATGGCTCTCTCCCTCGCAGGACGGACGGGGCACGCGGGAATCTAGCAGCTCCGCCAATCAAATTGAATATTCGATGGCATCGAGGCTCGAGCGCCGCTTCTCGCAAGCTGTGGCTCAGATGATCGGTCGAGCTTTTTTGCCTTGATCAAGTTCCTCTGCAGCAAGTTCTTCCGTTGCAAGTTCGTCTCCAAGAAGATCACTTGTCGATGGCTTCCCCTCTTCCTGCGTTGCGCTTGCTTTGTGCGAAGCTTCGATTGAACGTATGATGCGCCTCTTGGTTGCGAGCCTGGAGCCGGGAAGCGTTCGCCGTGAGCAGATCCCTACCGTTCGGCGCCTTCCTCCTTCTGTGTTCGGTCTCGCCGGCGTCAGCCGACGTGAAGAGCGTCGAGGTCCGTTCCGAGGTCGAGACGCCCATCGACATTCGCCCCGTCGTGCTGGGCGAGGCTTGCAAATTCGGCGTCGTGCCTCGCATCGTGATCACCAAGCCGCCGGTCAACGGTGCGCTTCTGGTGCAGACGGAAGTCGTGCGCATTCCCGACTCGGACCCGGTCTGCTCCGGCAAGGTCTTGCGCGCCGCCGTCATCTACTACAAATCGGTGGTCGGTTACCGCGGGCCCGACAGCTTTTCCTACGAGGAAGTGCCGGACTCTGGCCAAAGCTACGAGGTCGAAATCGACATCAAGTGAGTGGAGCCTCGATATTCATCACCGCTTGTTTCCGCGAAAGCGGGACCTCGTCTCCACCAGGACCTTTCCGGCGCAATCGCCGGTGAAGTCGTGAGCCCGCCCAGTGCTCAGCTGGCATCGAGCGCCTTCTTGACCGCAAGGAGATCGCGCCAGGAGAGGCGCTTATGCGCCGGCTGCCGCAGCAGATAGGCGGGGTGCAAGGTCGGCAAGGTCGGAATCGTTCGCCCGCCGATGCTGCAATTCATCCAGCGTCCGCGGCTTCGCATGATGCCGTCCTTCACGCCGAGCAGCGTCTGTGTCGACGGCGCGCCGAGCGTGACCAGGAGGCGTGGCGCGGCAAGCTCGATCTGGCGCTGGATGAAAGGCAGGCAGATCGCGGTCTCCTGGGGTGTCGGCGTGCGGTTGCCGGGCGGCCGCCACGGAATGATGTTGGCGATATAGACGTGGCGGCGGTCGAGCCCGATCGCCAGAAGCATCTTGTCGAGCAGGCGCCCGGCCCGACCGA
>Ga0213876_10001639_pt1 | contig 13658 bp, 9 predicted proteins | sample BarmaccomBMRX_R9_FD_160113 | JGI IMG/M metagenome (GOLD analysis project Ga0213876, IMG submission 160113) | Root-associated microbial communities from Barbacenia macrantha in rupestrian grasslands, the National Park of Serra do Cipo, Brazil - RX_R9 | ecosystem: Host-associated > Plants > Roots...
CTTACCGACGTAGTCCGGCCTGATCGGAAGTTCGCGATGACCGCGGTCGATTAAGACGGCATACTGAATTCGGGCCGGACGTCCGAACGAACTGATCGCGTCCATGGCAGCGCGACAGGTCCGACCGGTAAACAGTACATCATCAACCAGAACCAAGGTTAACCCTTCCAGAAGAAGCGGCAGTTTGGTTTCCTGGACGCTGGGCAGCCGGGGACGCAGGCTTAAGTCGTCTCGGTGCATCGAAATGTCCACGATCCCGGTTTCGGGAGCCGTACCTTCGATTTGGCCGATCAGTTGGGCGATACGTTGAGCAAGGGCAACGCCTCGTTGTGGGATTCCGGCAACTAAGCAGTTCTCCGGGCGAGGGTTATGCTCTAGTATTTCATGAGCAATCCGGCGAAGGGAACGAGCGACCTCGTTCTCGTCCAGGATCAACACGGAACTCGACATAATTCACCTTGGCGACCTCACTGGATCGCCTTAAAGGTTGCCTATTCTACCTGACGATCTAAAAAAGGCTACGCTTTAGTGGCGCGCTGACGTCGCTCGCGCCAAGCGGAGCGGTGCTTAACAATCCAGTCTAGCAAGGCCCTCTCGAAGCCGATATCGTATCCGGCTTTCTCGCTTTCAATCCATTTGTGCCTCAGAATCTCTTCGCGCTCGGCCAAGAACTCCTTATACAAGACTGAATTTTTAACCAGCTCGGAGGCGTCTTCTTTCGGGGGTTCCATCGATTTGGTGATTCCGCAGTGTGTCGACAATTTTCTTTAGGAGTCAAATCAAAACCGAAATTTTGTTCGGACACCGAACAAATTCAGGTTACGTTCTGCACAGCCCGGTGTAGTTGGTCGGCAATAGAAAGAAAGATAGAAGAAACAGCGCTTTTTGGGTCTTCCAAAACCACCGGCATACCCCGGTCTCCCGCTTCCCGAGTGGCCATATCGATCGGGACTTCACCCAGCAACGGAACGCGTAGACGCGCAGCTTCACGTTTGCCGCCGCCCGAACCAAAAATCTCGTATCGTTTGCCATCACTCGGAGAGATGAAAAAGCTCATATTTTCGACGAGGCCAAGCACGGGAACATTCACTTTTGCAAACATTGCGCTGGCCTTGCGCGCATCGATTAAGGCAACTTCCTGAGGGGTGGTGACGATCACGGCACCGGAAAGCGCAACCGTTTGGACGATTGTTAGTTGGATGTCGCCCGTACCTGGGGGCAGATCAAGAATCAGATAGTCTAAGCCTGACCAGTCAACTTGGCGCAAAAACTGTTGAGTTGCTCGCGTGACCATCGGCCCACGCAAAATCGCAGGCGAAGTGTCATCCAGCAGGGATCCCATCGATATCAATTTGATGCCATATCGTTCGATTGGCAGGATGGTGTTATCGGAAGTCGCCATGGGTTGCTCCTGGGTGGCTCCGAACATTAAAGAAATGCTGGGACCATAAATATCGCAGTCGCAGAGACCCGCTTTTAGTCCTCGCTGTTGCAGCGCCGCCACCAGATTGGCGGCGACAGTGGATTTTCCCACGCCACCTTTTCCGCTAGCCACCGCGATGACGTGTTTAACGCCGGTTATTCCGGTTACTGCCGACCCGGCGGTGCCTTTGCCGGTATCAGGCGGATTTGAGATATCGATGATAACCCGAGCCGAGGTTACACCGGGAGTCGTGCTCACCGCATTTTCGGCCTCGCGTTTAATGGTTTCCGGAATGGAGGGGTTACTGGTCGCGACCGCCAGCCTCACCAGAACATCGCCTCCGGATAGCTTGACCTCTTTCACCAGGCCGAAACTGACGATATCCCGGCTATAACCAGGAAATTTAACCGATTTCAATCGATCAATGATGGTGGACTCAGTGAGAACAGACATTCAGCAACCCCCTATTTGGTTCCAGGTTGTAGGTTTTAAGTTCTAGGTTCCAGGTTCAGGCGTTCAGCGCCACGTGAGACACAACTTAAAACCTATAACCTGAAACTCTGTGGGATGAGCAACCAACTTCAGAACGGTGGAAAGTCAATTGCGTGTCGAACCAATCGGCCTTTGAATAATATGGGGGGTAAAAAGACCTTTGCTATGAATCCTATCGAAACTTTAAAGAGGCCGGATCTACTCCGAGAACAATGCTTTGTCGGTGGCCGTTGGGTCAAAGGAGATAAAGCGGTCGATGTCGAAGACAAGGCTACCGGGGAACGCATCGGCAGCGTTCCTTTCTTTGGAACCGAAGAGACCAAACAGGCAATCGATCAAGCTCATCAAGCGCTGCCCGCCTGGAAGGCGAAGACTCCGGTTCAGCGCTCGGCGTTGCTGCGAAAATGGTTCGATTTAATGACGGCTAACGCCGGCGACTTAGCCAAGTTGACGACCGCGGAGAGCGGTAAACCCTTGAAAGAAGCGGAAGGAGAGGCTGCTTATGCCGCCGCTTATATCGAGTGGTTCGCGGAAGAGGCTAAGCGCATCTATGGCGACGTGATTCCCAATGCGAATCCGGATCAGCGGATTGTGGTGATTAAGCAAGGCGTGGGAGTGTGCGCGGCGATTACGCCATGGAATTTCCCGTTGGCCATGATTACCCGAAAAGCGGGACCCGCACTCGCGGCCGGATGCACCATCGTAATTAAGCCGGCTACAGAAACTCCCCTAAGCGCTTTAGCTCTGGCAGCGCTAGCAGAAGAAGCCGGATTTCCCCCGGGAACGGTGAATGTTCTGACCGGGGATGAGGTTGCTATCGGTAAAGAGCTGACCGGTAACCCGGGTGTCCGCAAAGTGAGTTTTACCGGGTCGACTCCGGTTGGGAAGCTAATCGTAAAACAAAGCGCCGATACCTTGAAGAAGGTTACAATGGAGCTCGGCGGCAATGCGCCTTTTATCGTCTTCGCGGACGCGGACGTAGACAAAGCGGTACAGGGAGCGATCGCGGCTAAATACCGGAACGCCGGTCAAACCTGTATCTGCACGAACCGTTTTCTCATCCACAGCCAATTGTTCGATGAGTTTACGGATAAATTTTCGAAACAGGTGGCGCGCTTGAAGGTGGGCAGCGGATTCGAGCCCGGTGTCGACATCGGTCCTCTAATCAGCCAAGAAGCAGTAGATAAGACGCGGTCTTTTATCGCGGATGCGACCGAGAAAGGCGCCGAGGTCACCGTCGGCGGCCGGCCTCACTCGTTAGGTCACCTCTTTTTCGAGCCGACCGTGATCACCAAGGCAACGCCGAAAATGCGCTTTTTCCAGGAAGAGATCTTCGGCCCAGTGTCTCCTCTCTATTCATTTGAAGACGACAGCGAGGCTGTCGAATTGGCCAATAGCACTCCGTACGGCTTGGCGAGCTATTTCTACGGTCGCGACATCGGTCGAATCTGGCGAGTCGCCGAGGCTCTGGATTTTGGCTTGGTCGGCGTTAACACCGGTCTGATTTCGAACGTGATGGCGCCTTTCGGCGGGATGAAAGAGTCTGGGTACGGCCGGGAAGGCTCTAAGTATGGCCTAGATGACTACATGACCATCAAGTACATCTGTCTGGCTGGGATAGAGTCGTAATGTGACAGCTGGCCGCCTCCCGGCGTTTATGGCTGGGAACATATAGGATATATTTTCCCTACATTCGATAATAAATATATCTCCTGTATCGATTGTAGAATCCGTAGAACCGATTTTGCGCATTTGGAAAATCGGTCCTTCTCTTCGGCTGCTGAATCCGCTATTAGTAGCTGTCAGCAAGTATATTTGCGTAGGAACGTCATCTCTATTGTGTGAACGCTAACAAGCGAGCTTACGTGCACTAAGTGCATTTTAGAGGAGATCCAAGATGGAAAACACGAAGCTCATCGAGCTGCGAAGGGTGTACACGGCGGAACTCGCCGCTGGTAAATACTCAAGCGCAGAGCGGGTCTGTTGGCTTGCGCTGGACATTTGTGGATACCGCGGTACGCGCCGAAAATTCAGCTATTGGCTGACTTCTACGCGCCTAAAAGAAGGCACGCGGGAAGAGGTAGCCTGGTTATGGAGGTGGGCCCGCCTCCTAGGTGATGTCTATTACGAACTAGGTAAGTATTCTGAAGCAGAACCTGTATACGCCCGGCTGGCTGTTCTTTGGATGAGCTTGCCATCAGAATTGAAAGGACAAGCAGAAACGCGTGCACTGCTGCCCGATCTACTGCGGAGATTGGCTGCGGCCGAAGCATTTATTGGGAAAGAACGGAGAGCAGGAAGACATTGGACGCTGGCTAAAGTTCTATCGGGCAAGCAAATCTCAGCTCAGACGGTGGATGGGTACTCTTTTGTAGCGAGATCGGTTCACAGTGGTAGAACTGGCGCTGGAAGGAGTTTCTCTAGTCGATCGGTATCGTTCACTAGGAACCGTCGATTTCGAAGCAGTTAGAGGCGAAGCGAACTTACGGTAAAGCGGCCGTAGGCCCAGAGCTCCAGCACGAATGCAACGTCAGGAGGGGAGCCGCTTTGGATCGTGCCGAAGGATCCCACACATTTTCTGCCAATGCGTGGAAGGCCAAAACATGGGGTGAAACCGGCGGCTGCCGGAAACCACCCAGCGTCAAGTTTTGTCTAGCGGTTGGTTCGATTATTCCTAATTTGCGCACGCCTAAGAGACAAACCATGTGCTGGGTTATTGGCGGGAGCCGCTTGTTTAACCCCATGTTTTGACCTTCCGCGCACGGAAAAGAACATATGCGGTCGTCAGGCACGTGCTAAAGCGGCTCCCCTCCAGGCATTGGGAGGAAAGACGCTTGATCGAATTGGGTAGGCCAAATGCTGACAGTCTGGGTTTGTAAGAACCTAACCAAAATCATGCGAGTTAGGAGTTTCGAGCGCAAAGGTCGGTAAACGTTCTATATTCTTTGCCCGAACATGAATTACCCCCTGACGGCTCTGTAGGATTCCTTCGATTAGCAAAAAACTTTCCTGTGTAATAATCAGGCGATAGCGTTCGAACATATCGGGGGTAACGATGACGTTGCTAATGCCGGTTTCATCTTCCAAGCTAATAAAAACAAAACCTTTTGCCGTGCCGGGACGTTGCCTGCAGATAGCCAGACCGGCTACTCGTAGTAAGGTGCCATTTCCTGCCTGAGGTAAATCGATACTGCGCCAGATGTTATCCGGTAATGAGGGACGTAAATAAGCAAGAGGGTGCGGGCCGACAGTTAAACGCATGGTAGAAAAATCGGCGGTTAGCCGTTCTACTTGTTCCATTGGCGGCAAGAGATCGGAAGGCTGATCCAAGTGAGTAAATAGCTCACCTTGATAATGAGGAGCTTCAACTAGCCAGAGAGCGTGTCGACGGTGATTGGCTAACGGATTCAGCGCGCCGGAGGTGGCAAGAATCCTTAGCTCATCGCGATCAAAATAGGTGCGCTTTCTGAAATCAACTAGATCACGAAACGGCTGATGTTGCCGTTCGTTGATCATTTGTTGGACGTTCGTACTACTGAGCCCTCGACTTAAACAGAACCCAAGACGAATAATTTTGTCCGATATTACGCTGCAGAACCAATCCGACTCCGTTACTGATACTGGCAGAACTCGAATCTGATGTCTTTGGGCATCCTTGATAAGAGTAGCCGGAGCATAAAAACCCATGGGTTGATTATTTAGCAAGCTGACATAGAACTCGGCCGGCCTATGTACTTTTAGCCAGGAACTGGCGTAAGCGATCAAAGCAAAACTGATAGCATGCGATTCCGGGAACCCATAAAGTGCGAACGAGGAGATAGCAGCCAAGATTTTTTCAGCGACTGCCTCGCTTACCTGATTTTCCGTTAACGCCTGGCGAAGCTTCTGAGCCACCCGTTGCATCCGTTCTTGTGATCGATGAAAGCTCAATGCCCGGCGCAATTCTTCCGCTTCATTACCGGTGAAGTTAGCCATTACCATGGCAATTTTGAGCATCTGTTCCTGGAAAAGAGGAACTCCCAAAGTCCGCTCTAGCACCGGCACTAACCGTTCATCTAAATAAGTAATCTCTTCGGAACCTTCACGTCTGGCTAAGTAAGGATGCATCAAATGGCCTTGGATCGGTCCGGGCCGGATAATGGCGACCTCGATGACGAGATCGTAAAACCGGCGCGGTTTCATCCGGGGCAGCGTCGCCATTTGTGCCCGGCTTTCTACCTGAAACACGCCCACGGTATCGGCGGCGCAAAGCATATCATAGGTCTGGGGGTCGTCCTTGGGCAGTTTGGCCAGATCAATGGGGTGACCGCGTTGGGAGCAAATTTCAATTGCGTCCTGTAAAGCCGCCATCATTCCAAGTCCGAGCAAATCAACTTTTACTATTCCTAGATCTTCACAGTCTTCCTTATCCCATTGGATCACTGTTCGATTCGGCATAGTGGCGTTCTCGAGCGGTACAATCGAATCCAAATGATTCTGAGAAATCACCATGCCGCCGGAATGTTGGCCAAGATGGCGGGGTAATCCCTGGACCATCTGATAAACGTTCAGAAAAGCGGGGACCCGAGGATTATCTAGGGATAGCCCGGATTGTCTAAGTTGTTCGCGTGCTTCTAAAGTGTGGGGGAAATCTCCGCTATGATGCAATCGGGAAAACCGATCCATGATATCTTCAGGTAAATTAAGCGCTTTACCGATCTCTCGCATCGAGCTGCGTCCGCGAAAGCAAATGACATTCGCAGTCATGGCGGCTCCGAGTCTGCTGTAACGCTGATAAACCTCCTGGATAACGGTTTCCCGGCGATCACCGCTGGGCAAATCCAGATCAATATCTGGCCACCCTTTTCTACCTTCACTAAGAAAGCGCTCGAATAAAAGATTGTTGCTGATGGGGTCGACTGGGGTAATCCCCAAGCAAAAACAAACTGCACTATTTGCCGCGCTGCCGCGACCTTGGACCATAATATTCTGGCATCGACAAAATTGTACCAGATCCCAAACTATGAGAAAGTAACCTGGGAATCCTAATTTATGAATTAAAGCCAGTTCCCGCTCGATCTGTTGTCGAACTTTTTTCGTTATCTTTTGGTAAAGCCGATGGGCACCCTCCCAGGTTTTTTTTTCAAGAAAACTATCCATGGTCTCACCTGGAGGAACAGAGAAACGGGGAAATTCATAACCAAGATTCTCCAAAGTAAATTCTATTTCCTTGGCGATGGCTACCGTATTGGCAACCGACTGGGGAAGGTCCTTGAAAAGAGCGCACATGGTCGCTGTATTTTTCAAATGACGCTCCGCGTTGGGCTCCAGTAGCTGTCCTGCAAGGTCAAGGTGAGTATGCTGACGAGCGCAGGTAAATACATCCAATGCTAGACGTTGCTCCGGTGTTGCGTAAAGAACGCCATTAGTGGCAACTAGCTTTAAACGATGTTTTTCGGCGAGCTGCAGCAGTTGTCGTTCGATCCAGGGCTCATCTCGTTGATGATGACGTTGGATCTCGATAAAGAGTTGGTCAGCACCGAAGCAACGTTTTAGATCAGTTAAACGGTTATCTGCGCCGGCAAAATCGCCGCTGGTCAAGGCTCGGTGCAAAGGTCCTTCCTGGTCGCCAGTCAGACAAACTAGACCTTCCCGGAATTCAGTGAGTTCAGCCCAATCAATCGCGCTCTCGTTTTTAGGCGATCGTAATTTTGCTCTCGATATCAGCCGGCAAAGATTTTGATACCCAGAACGGGATTTTACCAGGACTGGTAAAACCGTGCCGTCAGTCATGGTGAGCTCGCTCCCGACCAATGGTCGGATACCTGCCTCCCTAGCCGCAGTGTAAAAACGAGGTGCACCAAATAGCCCATCGCGGTCGCACAACGCTAGCGCGGGTAATTCCTGTTCGGCAGCGGTGTAGGCGAGGTTTTCCGGAGAAGAACTACCTCGTAAGAAACTAAATGCACTACGGGAGTGTAGTTCGACGTACATAGGGGAAGGAGCTAGATTCTAGCTCCTTCTCAATCATATCCTCCGGTGATAGACCAGGAACCGGCAGATAAAGTCAATCGATAGAGACCGCCTTGAGTCAGCTCGATATCCCATTCCTGAATTTCCCACCGATCGGTATGCCACCAATCACCAGAAGAACGCCAAGGACCAGCCAGTTTATTGATCTGGCCGTTTACTGACTGACTTTGGATTTTGACCGGTTTCCCTGATATAAGTTCAACCGTGGCCGGAATCGGCGGACGATAACGACGCAAAGCAGGACCGATTCTAGGCGATTTAGTCGCGGTTGGAGCTTTATCCATCCAATCGAAGGCAGGCCATTGCATACGGACGCTATCGGGTCGATGGGTAGCGATCTTTTCTGGTATTCCCACTCTATTGTTACCAACCAACGCAGCTAATCTCGCAAGGGTATTAAAGAAACGGTTAGGATCCTTTAAGCCGCTCTGGAATAGATCGAATTGATGTTTCCCGGGGTTACTGGCGAATACCTCTAAGACAAATCCTACCACTGGGGCAGTGGTTTGTACGGTCTCTAAATATTGAGCGAGAACTCTGAATAGAACGGCTACATCGCGGGTGGGTGCTGGTATTTGCAGGGAACGTTCCAGGGTTTCTTCATTGTCTAAAAGCAGTAGTAACCGAATCTCTGCTACCAGTCGATAAACCGACTCCACTCTTAGAGTGAGATGTTCAATAGATCGTCTCAGAATGAATAAAAGTGGTTCCAGCGTCTCCAACCGTTGCTCAAGATCAATCGATTCCCTGAAGGTTTCCGGTGGCTGCATATGATGGAGTACCTTCGTAGAACGACCTGATGCTCGATCCCAAAGCGCTAATCCCTCGAGACCTAGACGTACTCCAATATCTTCTCTAGGTAAGTGTACCAGTTCACCCAAGGTACGGATCCCCCAGTTATGCAAAATATCTAATAGCTCTTGAGAGGGTTGGAGCGATTCCAGGGGAAGAGATCGAAGTAATTGGCTTTTGGCGTTCACCGCTAAATAAGGGTTCGCGAATTTAGCGGCTTGTTCTGCTAGTTCCGGATTAGGACCAATCCCGATTTGCGCAGTAAAACCCAGGATTCTCCATTGAGCGAGAAGCTCACGTGCCCACCATTCCTGATGCTGATCTTTACGGCCGCGTAGATCGAGCGTGCAGACACCAGGAGAAGTATTTTCGATAAAAGGTGAAAATCGATAGCAAAGTTGCAGTAACGCTTCTTGTTGCTGTTCTTCTTGTTCAGCAACCGAGCTATAAAGTTGCAACTCAGGTGCTCGCGCTAGCGCTAAACTGGGAGTAATTCCAATGCTAACTCCGGCGGCATCGGCCGCCGGGTTTACTTCGACAATTTCTGCATCATCGAGCAAAGCAGATGGAATTTTATCTCCAGTCTTATGAACGATTTTTGTCTCGCCAAATAAAGGTAGATTGGTTTGTTGATTGAATTCGATTTCTGCATTCAGCAGTTTTTGTTGGGCGCACTGCAGCCGAAAATAAGGGGTATGCACAACAGCAAACAGTTTAGGCCTGGGCATATTGAGGCTCCACTTGATGGTTTTTTCGGTAAATGAAATCAATTAACCGGCGCTGAGGTATCGTGGACGATAGTTCAGCGAAATCCGTGATTCGAAGAGGGTTATTGATCTGCAAGGCGGCAATTGAGCTGCCGGAGATGTAGTAGCTGGTGATGAGCAGCAAAGTGGTCTCAAATTCAGCGGTAACCCGTTGTAACCGGTACCAAGACGTGGCCGGTACCTTTCTTAATTCTCGTGCCTCATTATGCTTCAAATCCAAGATGCTCAGGACGATGTTGCCATCTCGGATGATTAAATCGGCGGCTCGAATAGCTTGAGAAACATTATCGCATCGAATCCAAAGCAAGAGATTCGCTGGGTTGATCAGCTCAAAACTGTTTTTGCCGTCGATTAAAGCCACAAATTGGGAAGCGGCTTGCATGGATTCGATGAGTTCATGTAAAAGAGATGCGCTTCCACAGCTGGGGAGGGGAGCGACTAATTGAGTGATAGATCCACGTCGCAGACCTCCTTCTAAGGGCCGATCCAAGCAATCGACCCCCGTAGCCAAGAGAGAAGACGGAGAAGGCAATTCTCTGGGGAAACGTTCAGCCAGGACTTGGCGAAGCTCAATAATTTTACCCGACGGCGTCATAGTGTTCTCGTGAACACTATAAGGGGGAAAAGAATTTGCAACCCAGAAATAGGGAGGGGAAGAGCTTATGGAGGTAGCGCAAAGTGATCAGTAATCAGTAAATCAGTATTCAGTACTCAAGCCCTTTAGGGGCTTAGCCGGTTCCGAACTGATTACTGACACACTGATTACCGATTACTTTTGAGCCACCTCTGTAGGCTCACTTTCTAGGCCAGCCTCGGCCCTGCTGCCTTCGCGATAAAATCGTAAGGATAGGGGGGCTGAACGGCGCTTGCGTCGTCAAGATGCCTTACGTGCTCTTCCGAAAGAGTCCATCCACTCGAACCAAGATTGGCTTCTAATTGAGGCATTGATCGGGCGCCAATGATTGGGGCAGTTACACCGGGCTTCCGGAGCAGCCAATTGATTGCTACTTGGGCCGCGGTTTTCCCTGTCTTACTAGCGACAGCGTGCAAGGCGTCCACGACGTTCCAGGTATGCTCGTTATTGTAGGCGCTCCACTTTTCGCCCCAGTCCTTTTCTTCAGCCAGTTTAACCCGGGAATCGTCCGGCGGCGCAGACATACCACGACGGAACTTGCCGGAGAGCCAACCACCACGTAACGGACTCCAAGGGATCACTCCCAGGCCTTCCTGAATCGAGATTGGGATCAGTTCCCATTCGGTACTACGGCAGAGCAAATTGTATTGTGGCTGTAGACAGACGAACGCTTCCCAACCCTTTTCCCGGCTTAGATCAATCGCGCGTTGCAATTGCCAGCCGCTAAAATTGCTCACTCCCAGATAACGTACGGTACCGTGCCGTAGAAGATCATTCAGGGTCGAAAGTGTTTCCTCCAAAGGAGTTGCCGGATCCCAACAATGCACTTGATAGAGATCGATATAGTCTGTCTGTAACCGTTTCAAACTCGCTTCAATCGAACTCAGAATATGTTTCCGGCTCAAACCAAGGTCATTAGGCCCGGTTCCCATCGGAAAACGGACCTTGGTCGCAATAACGAGATCATCACGCCGTTGGCGGAGTAACCACTTCCCAACGATCTCCTCAGAAATGCCCGTCGAATAGACGTTGGCGGTATCGATAAAATTACCGCCGGCGGCCACAAACCGATCCAGCATTGCATGACTCTCTTCTTCGGTGGCCTCATTCTGACGCCCGAAAGTCATTGCGCCCAGACATAGCTCGCTGACGCGCAATCCAGTATGACCTAAGAAACGATAATTCATTGACGAAAGATGCCGAAAGGAGGCGCTGTGGCAATGCGAAGACTGGAGGGGAGCCGCTTTGGGTCGCACACTAAGGAGCTCGCGCGATTTCTCTCGGCGCATGTCTGGCCACAACGCTCTTTAAACGGGCGACTCCCGCGAACGACCCCAGCGTGTGGTTTGTCTCCTGGTAGGTGAAATTGAGTAATCCAATTGAGCGCTGGGCAAAACCTCGCGCTGGGTAGTTCGCGGGAGCCGCCCGTTTAAGCTGATGTTTTGGCCTTTCTCGCGCTGGAAGAAATATGCGAGGTCATTTGCCACGTGCCAAAGCGGCTTCCCTCCAGTGTACGCCCCTCTAAAAAAACCGCGCGCCATTGCTGGCGCGCGGTCTCCAGTTTCCCAACCAACGAAAGAATCGTTCTTAGCTGCCGGCTTGAGCCTGGCTCATCCGGGTGATGTGCTCCTGAATCTTAGCGTCTCGCTTCTGTTGAAGCGTGGTCAGCGTTTGCTTTTGCTCAGACGTTAAAATCGATTGCAAAAACGCCGCGAATTTAGCGCGCTGAGCAGACAATTCTGTCTGGGCGCTGGCGACGTTGGCGGAAAGCGAACGAACGGTCGACTCATCGCTAGGATTCTTCTCGATTGCCGAATCAACCGCCTGCTTCGCCTTCATCATATTTAACAGGTTGCTCTTGAAGGCTTGCTTGTTGTCCGAGAAGTATTGTTTCACCTGCTGCTTCTGAGCATCAGTGAGATTCAATTCTTTCAAGAAGAACCCAAATTGATGGTGTCGCCATCCATGATGATGTTCACCGGTCTCCGCCGACGCTGACCCTGACGCCGAAGGACTGGGAGTTTGCGCATTGAGCGTGCTAAACCCCGTAAGCGCTGCGGCGCAAACTAGTAAAGGTATCCATTTCATATATAGAGAATGACGTAAATAATACGCGTTGAGTTAGGTCCTGTGATAAACGGTCACCGGTCGGGACAATCGGTGAGGGCCGGTTTGTGAGAGGTGAGCGGGGGGCTGGGGGGGTGATCAGTAAGCAGTGATCAGTAAGCAGTAAGCAGTAACCGGTTTCGGAGCTAGGAGTTAGAATCTAGGAACCTAGGAGGGGTGTGCCATAGGGGGGCGAGGCTCCCGAATGGCCAGATGGTGTTAGCGAAGTATCCGATACCCCTCATTTCAGTTGCGTAGCTAGGCCATTAAACGCGCCGAGCCGTTGGTGCGTCGTGGGCCACGGCTCGGCGCGTCTAAAGGCCTTGCTCATCGATTGTTGGCGTGTAGACAGTTTACCTTGGTTGAATTATCCGGCCGTTCGGGAGCCTCGCCCCACCAAGTATGGCACACTCCTCCTAGCTCCAAGCTCCTAAACTGCTTACTGATCACTTCTCCCCGTCCTCTTGCTTAATTCCGCGCTTGAACGAGTTTCCGGCTTCCATATTTCTGTATGCAAACGATGAAAGCGCTCGTTAAGAAGGAGCGCGCACCCGGTCTATGGCTGGACGAAGTGCCAGTCCCACAGGTTGGCGAATTCGATGTCCTGATCCGAGTTCTCCGTGCGTCCATCTGCGGTACCGATGTCCACATTTTTGATTGGGATAACTGGGCCCAAAGGATAATTCCGACCCCGATGGTGATCGGACACGAGTTTGTCGGCGTAATTCAGAGCGTGGGCAGCCATGTTCATGATTTCCACCCGGGAATGATCGTGACGGGTGAAGGACACGTCGTTTGTGGTCGCTGCCGAAATTGCTTAGCCGGCCGGCGACACCTGTGCAATAACACCAGCGGCATCGGTGTTAATCGGCCGGGTGCATTTGCCGAACTCGTAGTGGTACCCGAGACTAACGTTTGGGCGGCTGATTCGAATATCCCGCTTGAGGTGCTCTCTTGTTTTGACCCGTTAGGGAACGCCGTCCACACCGCTTTGTCGTTTGACGTCTTAGGTGAGGATGTCTTGATCACCGGGGCCGGACCAATTGGTTTGATGGCGATCGCGATCGCTAAACACGCGGGCACGCGGCATGTTGTGATCACGGATATCAACGCTTATCGGCTCAAGCTGGCTGAACAATTGGGGGCTACTGTAGCGTGCGACCCCCGTACCAGGACTCTCCAACAAGTGATGAAGGATCTCGGGATGAAGGAGGGATTTGATGTCGGTTTAGAGATGTCCGGTAATGGAGCGGCTCTAAATGACATGCTCGGGGTAATGTGTCACGGAGGTAAGCTCGCTCTTTTGGGGATACAATCCAAAGAGACCGCTATTGATTGGGATCTGGTGGTTTTCAACGGGCTGACCATCAAAGGTATCTACGGACGCGAAATGTATGAGACCTGGTACAAAATGACGTCCATGCTTCAGTCG
>Ga0213876_10001640_pt1 | contig 13655 bp, 9 predicted proteins | sample BarmaccomBMRX_R9_FD_160113 | JGI IMG/M metagenome (GOLD analysis project Ga0213876, IMG submission 160113) | Root-associated microbial communities from Barbacenia macrantha in rupestrian grasslands, the National Park of Serra do Cipo, Brazil - RX_R9 | ecosystem: Host-associated > Plants > Roots...
CACGACTTGCCAGCGATCGCGACCGGCTTCGTCAACACTGCGTCTACGCCGCGGCTCAGCCGCGGCCACATCCCCGGACGAACGATACTCGTCACCGGCGACCACACCCTTGCCCTTGCACGGCCTCGAACAAGTCCCCTGACGGGCAGCCTCCCGGGCGATGCCCGGCCCTCCCATGCGGTCGGGATCAAACCCAGGCGTGGGCATCGAGGCCGCCGGGCGGCGGGTAACAGACACGCCCTCCAGTCGCTCGTTCCGCCCCTGCCGGGGCCGTCACTCGCTTCCTGCGGAGCGTCGCGCGAAGCTGCCCTTCGCGCCGTGTTGAACCCCTTCAGCCTTCGCAGAAGAGGGCCCAACACGGATGTCGCGCAATAATGTAAGGGGCGCGGCGCTTCCTTACCGGGCACACCCCGATCGTGGCTGGAGATGGTCCTCGGGGCGAACAAAAATCACTTGGGGGTGCTGGAAGGTTCGAGTGCCGCATGGGACAATAGCGCCGGGTGAGAGTGGCGTGGGAGAGGGGCGTTGTCGTTGATCGATCCGCGACTGCAGGGAGCGCTAGACCGCCTCGAAGACTTCCGGCTCACCGCGGCCGAGATCAGGGCGATATTCTCCGACAGCGTTCCCTTCACCGGGCAAAACGATCTTCGCATCCCCGTGATGCCGCAAGGCCGCGCGCGAAGCGCCGCGGGGGGCGTCTCCTTTCACTTCAAGGGTGATGTCGTCTCGCGCAAGGGCGTACCCCTGCTCGACGGCAAGCCTCACCTTGCAGGCGGGGCGGCAGCGCGCGAAGCCCACAAGTTCGAAGCCTACCTGCGTCGTCACGACGCGGCTGAAACCGTGCGGCCTGGGCAGGACACGTACATCTCCAGATCCGGCGCCGTGGCTGCCCTGACTGAGGAGGAGGCGGAGGCGGCCGGGGGTTTCCCTCCGATCATCAGCAACATCTCCGACGTCGCGGCGGAGCGAGAAGAGTACTGGGCGACCGTCTGGAAACATCTGAAGCCACCCAAAACCAACTACCTCGTCGTTCGGCCCTCGGTGTGCCCCGAGTTCTGGGACGCACTCGATGAGCGGAGCCCGCTTCCGCCGAAGCTGCTCGCCTACCTCCTGTCCGTCCGGCAGGCGCTTCGCGACCACCAGTCGCGCCCGTCACGGGAGAAGTTCAAGCCGAGTTTCCTGGAGGTGTCGGCGGAGGAAGCGGGCGCGTTCCTCGCGGCCGTCCGCCAAGCGGGGCGGGGCCTACAGCCGGTGCTGTTCAAGTCGGGACGCGGCGGGCGACACCAATATCAGATGGCCATCGAGCTGCCCCATGTCCTACCCCCGCCGCCCGTTGGCGGATCTTCCACAGGTTTTGCCGGCTGCTCGGCTCTCTGCGCCTCATGTACACCGCCGCTCACCACCGGGCGGGGGACCACAGCGACCGTCGCAACAGTCATTTCCACGCGATATTCCACGACCGCCCGGCCCAACGGATGCGCGTCGCCAAAGACTTTCGTCTCAGAACCTTAGAGGCCCCCGAGGGACCCCCCGGCGCCGAGACGATCGTCCTGTGGGATTTCGATGTCGCAATCCCCGGGGGGCACAAGAAGAACCCCTACCGCAAGACGTACCCTTTCGCTCAGCTGAAGAATGACATGGTGGCGCAAAGCCGGAAGAGGACGAACTCCGAACAATCCGGCCGCGGCTTTTTCAAGTGGTTAAGGGCTCAGTATGCCGAGATCGTGAATACCGTCCTCGAGCAACACGGAGCTGACTTTCACTACGATCCGAGGAGCTACGAGGACATGGGGGTCGGCTGGGCGCCCACCAAGCATCTCGGGCCCAAGCAGGCGGCACTTGAGGCGGAAGGGATCGCCACGGTGGATGGCAGCCGAAATGCGATACTCCGCTACCGCAGCTTGGAGAACGATCTAGAAAAGGAGAGGAATCGCCGGCTCAAGGCCGCAAAGGAGGCGCAGGCGGATGCCGTCAAACGCTACGACCAGTACCGGGCCCCGCTCGGCTTGTCGGGCCTGGTGGTCATGGAGGCCAATGTCCGCACTATCCTGGAGGAGCAGCAAGCGCGGGATGAATGGGCGCTCGCCTTATTCGACCTGCGGAGGACGGCCGTAGAGTCGCGCGCGCTTTTTCTCGACGCTGCTCCCTATCAGATACAGGCCAAGCGGACCCAGCGCCAGCTTTCCGCTCGGCAACAGCGGGCTCGCCCCGCGGGAGAGTTCCTGGACGAGGTTTACGAGGCATTGCAGCCCTTCGAACGCGACCTCGAGGAACTGAAGCGAGAATGCGCCGAGCGCCAGATACAAATCCATAGCACCACCGAGAACATCGAGAGGCTCATCGCCAGCGCCGCGTTTTCCGATCAGTCCCGGCTCGCTTCGATTCCCGGATGGAGCGAGGAAACCGTCCAAGCTCCGAAAGTGCTGCCCCCAAGCAAGGCTCAACCTGCCGTTCCCGGACCAGGGAAATTACCGATCGCCCCTGCCCAGCCAGGGAGCACGGCGGCCCCGCACGCGGAGACGCGACCCTTGGTCACGAAGAAGACCTCGCCAAGTGCGAGCCCCAGTCAGTATGCAAGCGAGCCCCACAACCAGGCAGGGGCGACCAAGGCCACGGTGAAACCGGAGCTGATCATCGACGTCCTCAAGGAGCCTGAGGTCCCGCAGGAGCGGCTCGGCCGACTTCGCCCCGACGGATCCGTCGAGAAAATTGAAGAGGGCCACCCGTCGGCCCCGGCAGCGTCGACGGTGCCGCCGGCGGAGCGCAGCATCCGGCAACCACCGCAACCCCCAACCGCATCCGGGACGTCAGCGGAGTCGGCGGCCAAGGCCGATTCCGCAGCACCTCCTGAACCCGTCGATGCGGCTCCCGCAGCACCGAGGCAAGAGCCTCAACCCACGGGCGACGGCGCGCGGGAGAGCGAAAGGCCGGCACCCGAACCAGTCTCCGTACCTGCCGCTAAGCCCGATGCGCAGCCCGTCGCCGCAGCGTCAAGGAACCCTGCCGAAGGCCGCCTCATCGACAGGCCGGCGCGTGAAGAGAACGATGAGAAGAAGGTCGCGGACATCACAGCAGGAGCGGGCGCGCCTAGCGAGCCGATCAGCACCCACGATCCCGCTCCCGCGAGAGACACGGTAGAAGGCGAGCAAGCGAACGCTGAGGCAGGACACCCCGCCGATCAGTCTCAGCCGACGCTTTCGCCTGAATATTGTGAGTCCATCTTCGCTCAGCTCGTGCAGCCGCTCGACCCGTTCGTCGTAAGGTTCAACGCGGAAACCCGGGCGTACGAAGTTGTCAATCCACCCGCGGACTGGGTCCCGTATCTGCAGTCGCCGGCACGTGCGGAAGAGACGCAGCTGCGGCTCCAGGTGGTGTACGAAAGCCGCCATGTCGCAGAGATGGTCTTGGACGCCTTCAAGTCCGGCGACCCGACGCGGTACGAGATTACCCCGGACGCCATTCGCTTCCCGAAATTGACTCCCGAAGACCAGGCGCGGCTTGAGCGGTATCGCGAGTGGCCCAACGTCGCGGACGCGATCGACACGATCCGCGAACTGCACGGAGCCTGGCCGCGTGAGGAAGGCTATACACCTGCAGAACAGGCATGGTCCAAGCGAGGTTCCGGGCAAGGGATGGACTGATCGCGCCCCGGCCGACTTTTGAGAATAAGCGTCGACCGCTCCACGAAGTCCGCGCGATCAACGATTTTGCGTACCGACACATACAGGGCGCTTTGGTGACCGGGGTGGTGCGCTTCACATTCCTGGGGATATCTTCTCGACCCCACTGGCACCGGGATGCTCTCGCAACGATGTTGCTTGGGATGAGCTTCGACAACATGAAGGCCCGGCTTGAGGCGCGCGATGCGGAGGACCGCCGCTGGTTCGCCGAGCTTGTTCGTGCGTCCATCCACTCGTGCGACAAAGGCACCTTTGCCAGTCTGATCGATGAAGCAATCAACAAGCACCGCGTGGCCGTCGCGGAGTTCTGCGCCGCGTTCAAGGACGGCAAGGCCACGGTGTCCCGTTGGAAGAACGGTATCACGACGCCAGGAGCGGAGAAGCGGCAACAGGTTCTGGAATGGCTGTACCGCCGGCTCGGCGGCAGCGACCCTCCCGCGACGGCAAGCGACACTCCCGAACCCGCACTTGATTTCGAGGAACTCCTCGGTTTTGGCATCCCGGTCCCCTACCGCCGCGGGGTCAGGCTGGAGGAACCGATATTCGTCGACTTCACCAGGTACGGCGACGGTCTCTGCGTCCATTTGCCCGAGGAGGCTAATCGCATACGATTGGGATCCGCCGCGTTCGCGCTCCGGCCGATCTCCGGCACGAGGGCCTATTTGGTAGAGGGACTCACACCCGGCTTCTTACGCGTGTTTCGCAGCCGGAGTGCTGACGACCCGCTTTGCTACTGTCTTGATTGGGACATCGTCCCGTGAGGGCAGCGGCAAGGACCGACCCATGGGTGCAACAGAGTTGCACTAGGTGTGGTAGGCATTCCAAACTACAGCGCACCCGTCGTTTTTCGGCGACTCACCCTGATCCCGCGAGCCTGCGCGCTTATCGGGGATCGAGAACGATAATCTGCAGCCGGCTCTTCGCGGCCCGGACCTCCCCGCCGAATAGGCGGAAGGTAGATCCATACCTTTCGCGTGCGAGGCACTTACCCGCGCAGCCAGGCCTGGGCATGTTCCTTCGTGAAGTAGAGGATTACCTCGTGTGGCGCCTGCGGGAGCGCAATTGCCGCCCTCAAGCCGTGCCGCTCGACGGACTGGCCCGTGTTTCCTGACGGAAACCTCCTCACGAGCGGGCTCGCCGCCCTGAGCCCGGCGATCACCATTGCCCGCGTCAGCTGATCGCCGAGCTGCGCGTGGTGGTACCGGCACAGGATCAGGAGGTTCTGAGCGCCCTGGCCGCCGGGCTTGTTCTGCAGATGCTCGACATGGTGGGCCTGGATGAGGGACCGCCGGAAATGCGGCGAGAAGACGTAGGTCTCGGGCGGCACGGCCTCGCCGATGTCGCGGCTTCCGATGCAGGCCTGGCAGTGGACCGCATAATGATCGTTCTTGAGCTTCTGGATCTGGGCGTCTTCCTCGAGACTGTGGCGCTGGCCGTCGGTTGAAGCGGACCTTCGCGCCTTTTTGCGCTTCGCGCCGGGATTGGGAAACGTCAGCGAATCGAGCGGATCGAGCGGCTTCGGATTGGGGGCAAAGGGCTTGGCGTCCGAAGGGAGTCCATGCCCCTTGTGCGGATCGTGAGGACCCGCCTTCGGGGCTTCGTCTGCCGACCTTGAAGCCGGCGTCTCATTTTCTTCCGTTTCCTCCTTCAGGTCGAGCGCCGCGAACATGTCCGCCTGGGAGGGATCATTCACCGCCCGGTAGAGGCCGAAAGCATAAGAGACGGGGCTGCCTGCCTCGAAGACCAGCCGGGCGACGGCTTCGTAGAAGCTCAGCACTCCGTTGGACCGGTCGGAGACGCAAACCTGGGCGGTCTTCTCGTCGAACCCGCTCAAGACGGGGGCGGGGTATTCTCGGCGAAACAGCCCATGGACCGCCAGAAGCCCCTCGGCCACCCGGACGCCTTTTATCTCCTTGATGAGACGGCGCCAGGAACGCACCAGAGGCTCCCCTCTGATTTCATACTGGGGGAGGAGCTTCGGCAGCAGCATCAGCGTGGGCCGCGACCTCAGCTTCGCGAGCTCGGCCTCCAGTTCGGCGCTGTCCCTCGATTCTCCCTCGATCGTCAGGCGCCGGGGGCGGCCGGCCTCCAGGCGAAGCGAGCGGACGCCGCATGCGCGCAGCGCGTCGAGGCTGGAGCCGTCCACGTCGCGATGCTCGCTAATCGCCAGCTTGAGCTTGGGGTTGTCGGCAAGGACCTGCTCCTGCATCTCGGGAAAGTCCGCGAGATACACCGAGGGTTTCGACCGGGTCGCCTCACTGAGCGGAAGCAGCCAGAAGCGGCGGTTGCCGTCGCGCGCCGGGATCAGGGGCAGGTTCGCAGCCGTGCCGGCCCATCGCTGCGGCCCGGCACGGCCGTCATTCCAGTGACGAACGATCTGCGGCAGGTGCTGCTGCTGCCGCGCCGTCGGCTGGGCAGCGAGCCAGGTGAAGAAGGCGCGCGACTGCTCCTCTCGCAAGGAGGCCCGGATGGTCCCGGCTTCTTCCAGCAGGCGGACGGCGTCTGGGCTCCGCTCGACCGACGGCAGCCTGCGCTTCCACTCGCCCCAGAAATCAGTCGAGGAGGGAAAGGCGAGCTGGTCGGGCCGCAGGAGCTCCCCCGCCACCGGAACGATGGCGTCTCCCGACAAGTCGGAGAGCGGCCGGCCAGTCGAGCGGTATGCCGCCAGGCGCGGCAGCAGGCGCTCCTCATCGGGCTTTTCGCGAAGCGCGCCAACAAGAGCCGCGGGCGAGGGGTGGCTCCGTGCCTCGAGGGCGAGATAGAGCGCTTTGTTCCGCGGTAATGCCAGGTCGACGGCGCGGAGGTCGCAGGCCGAGACGGCGGCGCTCTCGACATGAAGCTCCGTCATCGGGCGAATCGTGCCGGAGCGGCTGACGCTCATATGGCCCGGGCCCACCTCGCGGGGCTGGAACTTGTCGGTCCGCAGGCGGTCGAGCCTCGCCTCCACCTCGGCGATCACCCGCCTGGCCTCTTCGGCGTCCCCGGCGCGCAGCGTCTCCACCTCCGCCATGGCGGAGGCGTGCCACGCCCTCAGCTCCTCCATCCGCGGCGTTCGCCTCAACCTCAGCAGCGAGGTTGAGGACGCGCCGAGCGCAGGGAACGAGATGACGCTGTCCGCCGGCACGGAGCCGACCTGCGCGAGGATCTCCCGCAGGTAAGGCGCGCGCGGCCAGCAATAGTCCTCGAGCGGACGAAATTGGCCGTCCGCTCCCGGCCAGATCGGGTAGCGGCCGATCACCCCGAGGGTCTTCTGGTGAAGGCTCGTGTGGGACCGCAGCAGCCAGGCGAAGAAGGAAGCTCTTGTGCTGGAGGAGGTCGGGCCGAAATCGAGGTGCGACAAATAGCGGTCTATCCGGAACCGGTCGACGGAGCCGGGCCCGTCCCTGAAGGTCGAAGCCGCTAGCAGGGCGGGGTGAAGAAGCTGCGGGGCGGGGACCCCGGGAACGGGGGGCGGCGTGTGCTTCGCCCGCTTGATCGTCATCCACGGCGCGGCAGTCCCGTCCGACGAGGGCAACCGGCCCTTGCCCTTCAAGGCCCGGAGCGCCTCCGCGTCGAGCGTCTCGTGCATACGAGCCAGCTCGAGGAGTTTCACCGCGCCGAGGCAGCGGCGCAGCCACGTCTCCTCGCCTTGCCCGGTGGCCGGCGCCTGGGCGTCGAAGACCAGGCGAGCCGCGTCCATCTCGTCGAACGGACGGCCGAACGCCGCGCCGGACTGCAGCAGCGATCGGCCTACCACATCCGGGCAGCCGGGGTGGAGAACCTCGCCAGCGTCACGCGCCAGGGCCGCGAGGTTCCGGTCCGCCTTTCCGCCGGAGTAGCTCGGCACGGCGAGGAGCAGAGTCTGATTAGGGGTGGACAAGGCGTAGCTCGGCTGATGCCGCCGGCGCTCGTCCGCGGGCGCAATGGGGAGGCCGCCGGAGGCGTGGAGGCGCCGCACCAGGTTCTGGACCTCCGTCGGGGTCGGGTAGGCGGCGTTCTCCAACAGCCGGAGCGATTCCGGCCCGAAGCGGGGCGCCAGCTCGCGACGGACCACATCGACGATGGTCTCGCGAGCTCTCTCGAGCAGGCGGCCGTTCCTCGCATCCTCGCCAAGCGAGTGGCGGGCCCGGCCGGCCACGAACGGCGCGGATATGTCGAACCCGGACGAACTGCGAATGTCGCCGACCGGGAACGCTATCGGATAGCGAAGCTCGCCGGTTCCGGGCACGGGCCGGCCCTTGCTGTCGCAGGGCCAGCCGATTTCGCCGACCAGGCCGTCCTTCCGGCGGTAGAGCCGCGGCACCTTCGCCGTGTCTCCGGCCGCAAGATCATGATTGAACGTGCTGCAGAGCCGCCGCTCGACGACGCGGCGGCTTCGCGCGCCGTCGATACGCGTGCAGGTGCGAAGAAACAGGCCGCGCCCGAACGGGCGTGCCTGATACCTAAAAGTCACCCGTCGCTGGCCGCGTTCCAGAACCAGCTCGTAGTCCCAGGAGCGGGCGGGAGCCGAGGCGAACAGGAACCGGTTTGGGCAGGTCCGCACCGCTTCCGCGAAAAGCTCGTCGAGCGACGATGGGGTGGGCGGTACCAGGGGGTTGTGCCCCGGCACCGGCCTCTCGATCCGGCGATAACCGACGCTGACGCGGGTTCCCTTCGCCGGCGCGGCGTCGTCGCGCTCTTTTGGCCAGGCCGCCGGCGAGAAGCGGTCGCGGTTTCGCATGTCGCCCCGAAGCGTCAGCTCCACACGATGGCGGTCGCATTGGACCACGATGTCATCGCCCAGGAGGAACCCCGAACGGATGCCATGATTCTTGGCGCCGATGCCGTCTTCCTTGGCTTCGACTTCCCCGCCTGCGCCCAGGACATAGACGAGCCGCTTCCAGCCCTTGGGATCGATCCGGCTGCCTTTGCCGGTGCACACGAGCGCGTCGGGGCCGAGCTCTATCCGGGTCGAGGTGGAACCGGCGTCGAGCTCGTTCTGGATCAGCTCGACCACCACGTCGATCGGAGCAAGCTCCTTCAGGAACCCGCCGAGGACCGCCGCGACGTCGATCTGCACGACCGGCTCGCCCGTCCGCTCGCGAGGCGCATGCCAGCTCGCGGAGGCGTCCCGGCTCGCGGGAGCCGCATCCGCGGCCACTTGGCTCTCCACTTGCGTCTGAAGCTCGAAATTCATGGCGGCACTCCCGCCGCGACTATGGAGAACCAAGTCCCGGCCGACCAGCCTTCGGAAGGACGCCGCAGCGCTAGCCGAGGCGCGGGTTTACAACTGAGCCTTCTGCAACCGCGGCCTAGTCGAGTTTGAACCACGGACGTCCCTTCTCCAGGACGGTCACGCCGCCGATTGCGGACGCCAATGACCTCCCCTCGCGCAGAAGCGTCCGCTTAATTTTGGGCGGAACCTCCACGATGCCGCTCGCGAACACCGCGACGAAGGCGAGCGGCAGCGCCAGTTCGTTAAGCACCAAAACGAGCCCGGCCTCCTGGAAGACCCCGAAGGTCAACGGCCGGCCAGCCACGTTATGGGTTTGCGGCATGGCATTGGGAGAGGCGTGAATCGAGAAATCCGAGAGCGCGGCGTACCTGTCCTTGTCGACCGGCGTGGGAGCGCCGAGCGCCTCGAGCGCCAAGCGGACGGAGACCGGCTTGAACTCCTTGCGCCGGTCACGTTCGGGGAGCTTCTTCCACCGGTCGAACGAAGAAGGGTCCGCGTTGAAGAAGGCGATCAGGTTCGCGTTCTCGCCGAGTGTGCGGACTATCGATAGGGCCTCGTCATAGTAGCCGGCGGTTGAAAGCCGTAGCGCCGCGTAGGCGGAACTCGCGACGCGCCCCAGAAGAAACTCCCCTCGGTGATCGCCTTGGTGGCAGCCCCAGAAGCAGGACGCTGCGGCATCGAGCAGCGCGAGCACCGTGCCGATGCCATCGAGGCACCTCGGCGCCTTCTTTCCCATGGCAGGCAGGGCGCTCCACGTGCGCGACTGACACTCAGCCTCACCTTCTGCGATCAACTTCAGGAAGGAGCGGCCTTCCGGAAGGCCTATTTGGCCATCGTCGCCTTCAACACTCACGAATTCCGCTCCTCGACCGATCGCAACCTCTATAATGCTCATTGCGCGTGGTGCATCGTGTCAGCAACGGACGCTAGCTCATCAGATAGCGATCATGGCGACTGACGGACCCTCCTGGCAGAGCGGGAGGTCGCCGAACATTGCTGGCTAAGCGGATGAGCTTGTGCAGGAAACCTCGACAGGGTTACAAGCGACCCCACGTTTGATCCCACGGGCAGCATCGGCTGGGACGGGTCTGGGTTGGCCGTCGGGACGACGGATCGGCGACCGGCACTCCGATCCAGGCACCCCCCCCTCGGTGTAAACGAGAGGCTCAGCCGACATGTCGACGTTGACGGTTAGGGTACATACCGGTTCCAGCCGTGACGGCCGGATGGTGCCATTCTCCCGTCCGACATGACCCAGGCGTTCGAGCGCTCCGTCCGTCTACCTACTCGGCGTTTTGTCCGTCTACGAGACGACCGCTGCTGGCCCCTGATCCACGCCTTCGCTAATGCCGCGCGCGAAAGGATCCTAATCCCGTGCCCGGATTTGACGACTTCGACGATCGCGACTGGCGCGAGACCTTGGCCGAGCTGCGCCTTATGGTCGCGGGCGCCGGTTTCGGCGACTGGGATTCACAGGCGGCGGCCGCATTGACCGACGCACTGGAGGGGCGTCCAGATCCGAGGGTTCAGGTTCTCCGCTACGCGCGATCGTTCGCCTCGTTCCTCAAGGTCCGCAGCGCCTGGAACCTCCAACGTTTGCGCGTTGATCTGGGCGAGATACTGCGCGACGAAGATGGCCGCCCGGTGGCGGGGGCAGTCGTCGTCGACGCCTATGGCGACCGCACCGAGGAAATTCTTGAGGAACGGACCAGCGACGCTCTCCTCAATGTTGTCGAGGCCTTCGCGGACGCGGTGGCCGGCGAAAGCGGCTATTTCGGTGAAGAGGACGATGAGAGATGAGCATGTCGCCGAAGAAGCGGGCGCGGAAGCTTACTCCACGTAGGGCCCTGGCCCGGCTGAAGGGCGCCTTTCGCTCCGAGCTGGGGATTGGGTCGAAAACAGCGGACGACCTGCTTGCCGGCGCTGCGCTTTACGACAAGGCGTATGAATTGTCCTGCCTGATTGAGACGATGCGACATCTCAGAAGCTGCGTTCCTTCTGTTGCGTTCCAGCTCATCGGAGGCAGCAAGCCGAAGTTCCGCGGCAAAGGCGGTGAGATTCAGCGCGGTGTATGGCCCTACATCGAGATGAGAGCGACAGGTGGCGTTCTCGCCGAGATCTGGGTCGATATCGAATGCCTGGCACTCAGCGCGTCGGCACAAAAGAAGGTTCCAGGCAATCCGCCCTATGGACGGGCTCACGAACTAGACGTCGTCGTTGTCGCACCAAATATCGCTGGAAGACCCGCCCCAACGGAGCTTTTGCTCGGCGTCGAAGCAAAGCACCGTCTTTTCAATAAAGCGCTTCTTAAGGAGCTGCTCGGCGTCCGGCGAGAAACGGCCTATAAGGCCAAAGAACATGGCAACCCGTTTGCGTGGTGGAGGTCGAGCCGAAAGCTGCCCGCGTTTCCACCATCCGGCATCGTGTTGTTCTGTTCAGACGCCGGAGTCTCGCGATACGCCGACCCTGCCAAGTTTTGGGGCTTGGAGATGATTTACCACCCCTACTGACCCGAAGAGCGGAGGCAGCGTTCGACACCCCGCTTTTGGGGGAGTACTTGGCTGAGGGATTACGTGAGGACCTCGGTTTGATGCAGGAGATCACCGACGCGGTCGGGAAGTCCGCCGCTCAGCAGGCACTCCATGATGCACTCACCGCGGCGCTAGCGCCGCGGGGCGATTGCCCGATCGGCTATCGCGGCGGCGGCGGCGTGCACCCGGTCTGGTCGAATGGCCTTGGACAGCTCTATTATTCCTATGTCCCGCCTCATGCGGATCAAGCCGTTCAGCGCCACTGGAACGCATTCGGGTTGCTCGCGGCGAGCGGGCAGCAGCGCATCGTGGTCGAGAGCAACGTGCCAAGCAAATCCGGCGAGACGCGTGCTGAAGGCTTTTTTGCTCGCGATCCGGTGAGCGGAGCGACCTTGCTGATGCATAGCGGCCGCATGGGGGGCGGCGTGCCCGGGCTCACCCAGGCGGCATTCTATGCCTGGAGCGGCGAGACGCCACTCGTTGCGCGCCGTGACGGCTCGAGCCGCATCGGCGTGATCGTCGCCGAGGTCGGAGATCGCGACATGATCGCACAGATCGCCGAGTTCGTCCGGCGCATCGCGGCGTTCAAAAGGGATCTCGATGCGGGCTTGCTTGATCGCCCGGAGTTCACGCGCAAGAAGAACGAAGCGCAGACTCTAATGGAGGAGTTTGTTGGGACCAAATCGGGCCGCCGCAGCGCCGAGTTCACCTACGAGACGTATCACGGCGCCGTCGTCAAGGCCGTCGCGGCGGAACGGCAGCAAAGTCTAGCCCCGGGCGAAAGGGTCGACAAGACCGTTAAGATCGACCTGTTCGTCTGCAAGGGCGCGCGGATGCTTGAGGTCTATGAGGTGAAGTCCAAGGTCGACCGACCTTCGCTATACGAAGCGATTGGTCAGCTCATTACGCATTGTGGAGCGGCGGCAGAGGCCGTTGCGCGCATCCTTGTCGTGCCCGAAGGACCCATCGCACCGGACCTCTTGGAGGCGCTTGCGCGCGAGGCGATCGCGGTGCGTCGCTATCGCTTGGTCGGTAGAGGTGAGATCAAGAGAGTCGCGCTTCTGTAAGGCCGTGGCGTCAAATGAGGTTCGCCCGCAGGACCGACTCCACTTCGCGCAATTCCAGCACCCGCTCTGCCACGGCGGAACCCAGCGGAAGTCCCAGGCCGCGCCCGTCAGCAAGCTGGGTCTGGTTCCCACGGACGGCAGGTTGCGGGCGCGACATAAGATCGCCGGAACGGCCGGGATTGGCGCGAAGCGAACCCATGGACCCTTACCGGTCCCGCGCGGAGTTGCGCTTCAGGGCCTTGCGGCTTTCCGGAGACGGCGGCCGGTGTCTCGCGACGAAGATCGATGGCGGCGTGGTCAGCGGAGGAATGTGAAGAGGCACCACGACCAGCTCCGCCGTTATCGGCCGCCTCTGGCCGACAATCTGCGCGAGGCGGGCTAGGGGCGTCCTCTCGCCGTAGATCTTGCCCCGCGTCGTCGTTGTCTCGTGCCCAAACAGGTCATTCGCTTCCTTGGCCGTGCAGCCGGTGCTGTCGAGGAAGTCGGAGAAGCCGTGGCGGAAGCTGTGGATGTCGCGCTCTCCGGCGCGATCGCCCATCGCGACCGGTAAAAAGCGGCTCCAGATGCGTTTGTAATAGACGCTGCCGTAGTCCGCTTCGCCGCCAGGCCGAAGTTCGGGGAAGAGTTCCCAGTCGCCGGCGCCTTGATTGTCGACGGCGAGGTGCGGGAGCTGCGTCCGGCCCCGAACGAAGTCCAGGAAGCCAAGCCGCACCAGCTCAGGGTGGATCGGTATCTGCCGCTGCGATTGCGCATTCTTGAGCCGCCCGGTGACGGTCGGGCGGATGGCAATGAAGGGGATGCCGCCCGCGTCCTGGACGTCCGAAGCGAGGAGCTTGCACGCCTCTTCGCGCCGAACGCCGCAATAGTAGAACAGGAGGAGGACCCAGTACCACGCGTCGTGGAAGATGTGCGGGCCGGGCTGGAGCCGCTCGTGGACTGCGCCTCGCCCGCGAACGGACTTCGGCCCGAGGCAGCCGGTGAAGGGCGGTGTGTCGAGCATCCGTGCACATTCGGCATCGGTCCACGGGTCGCGCTTGTCCCTGGCGCGGCCCGAACTCGCCTTGGGCGCGAGGCCTGCGAAGTCGAGTTTGGGGACGTTCTTGTAGCGGCGCCGCGCCCAATCGAGGAAGACGCCGATGCCGGTGAGGTGGCGCTGGAGGGTGACGGGAGACAGGCCGCTTGG